>Ga0172375_10008163_pt1 | contig 14149 bp, 14 predicted proteins | sample LakKiv1m_FD_114537 | JGI IMG/M metagenome (GOLD analysis project Ga0172375, IMG submission 114537) | Freshwater microbial communities from Kabuno Bay, South-Kivu, Congo - kab_092012_11.1m | ecosystem: Environmental > Aquatic > Freshwater > Lake | place: Democratic Republic of the Congo...
AAATCTGAAGGAACTCTGGCAGTTCCGTGAACTACTCTATTTCCTTTCATGGAGGGATATAAAGGTCAGATATAAGCAGACAGCCCTGGGTGTGATTTGGGCTGTATTGCAGCCTTTTCTTACGATGATGGTGTTGTTTTCTGTTCTTTTCGGTCGTTTTGCGAAGATGCCTTCAGAGGGAGTGCCCTATCCAATCTTTGTCTATATCGGACTTCTTCCGTGGCAATATTTTGCTTCGGTACTTGGTCAATCCACAAACAGCGTGGTGGCTGAAAAAAATATGATTACCAAGATATACTTTCCAAGACTGATCATGCCTGCAAGCACATCAATATCGGCGCTTCTTGATCTTGGCATTGCTTCGGTCATACTTGGGGTAATGATGGTCTACTATGATGTCACTGTGAGTTCAGGTTTGCTCCTCGTTCCGGTGCTTTTAGCCCTTACCATGGTAAACGCAGTAGGATTTGGCATGTGGTTTTCTGCCTTGAATGTGAGGTACAGAGACATACAGTATGCTATCCCCTTTATGATACAGATATGGATGTTCGTAACCCCGGTTATTTACCCGAGCAGTCTCATTAGTGAACAGTATGCATGGATTCTCTCCTTTAACCCTATGGGCGGTGTAATAGAATCTTTTCGGCCGGCAGTGCTCGGGCACATGCCGATACCGTGGATTTCCCTTGTGATTTCTGCAACTATCGGTGTTCTGGTTTTTATTGGTGGAATATTTTATTTCAGGCGCGTTGAGCGTTATTTTGCGGATGTTATATAAAGTTTTAAGTTTTAGGTTTTAGGTTTTAAGTTTAAAGTAAAAATGGCGTACAGTTCTTTTGAAGATTTGGAAGTATGGAAGCGGGCATGCAAATTAGCAGTGCAGATGTATGATGTTCTGAAAAAATGTCGAAAAGAACTTGTTGAAGTTTTAGAAGAGCGGCTTATTCTTAAATTAAGAGATGGAGATACTATTCCTACCGTTAAAGATATAGATATAAACATCAAAGAAGCAGTTAGTACGTAATGCCATCTTCTATTTCAAGAAAAGAGTTGCTCAGAAGATTCAAGGCACTTGGAGGTAGGCACAGGGTTTCATCCTGAACTCATAGACGGCGATACCTTTCCTTTTCATTAGTAGTGATATAATATAATTATTTAAAGATTAAAGACCTATGGAGGTGGAGAAAATGGGCATATCTGTCAATTTGCCAGAGATGAATATAAAAGAAGACGAAGTAAAATTATTGCTTGCGATAAAGCTTCTCGAAGACGGCATAGTCTCTCTGGGGAAGGCTGCTGAAATAGCAGGTTATTCTGAAAAAGCTTTTGCAGAGGTACTTCTACACCGAGGTATTCCGCCTATAAAATATTCAAAGTTCGACCTTGATAAAGAACTAAAAAATGCCTGAAACAGCTATTGTTGACACCTCTGTTCTTATTGCATTAGATAGAATCAATCTTTTAGATATTTTATGTAGAATTTATAGTGAAATCATTTTGCCAGAAGCCGTTATCTCTGAGTTTGGAACTCCTACCTTTGGCTGTTATTCAACTAAAAAGGTTGAAAGTTCATTGGTGAAGCTTCTTATGATTGATCTAAATATTGGTAGAGGGGAATCAGAAGCTATTGCATTGGCAAGAGAAACAGGTATGAGGATAATAATAGATGATCTAAAGGCCAGGAAGGTTGCTGAAACACTGGGGTTAAATATCACAGGTACTATTGGTATTTTGCTTAAGGCTGAGAAATTGAGATTAATAGAGAGTGCTCATGCAAAAGCACAGGAACTCAGGGATAAAGGCTTTTATGTTTCTGATGAATTATTGGAGGATATATCCAGGAAAAGAATATGACAAGAATAGAACAACCATCCCTTTTCCGTTTGTTTTAGAAGTCAAAAGGAAAAGTCAAAATTCAAGACGCGACACCTCATGCCCGTAAAGATATGTCTAAACCTATTATTGAAGTAAAAAACCTTTCCAAGCAGTATACGATAGGAGAGAGGGCTCCGTATGGCAGCTTCCGTGAGGAGATAATGCAGGCGCTTGCTAAACCTTTCAGGCGTCTCACTTCCTCTCACTCCTCACGCTTTACTTCTAACGACAATACGATTTGGGCTCTCAAGGACGTTTCGTTCGAAGTGCAGGAAGGAGAGGTGCTCGGTATTATAGGACGAAACGGCGCTGGCAAGAGCACGCTTTTAAAAATTTTAAGCAGGATTACAGAACCGACAGCCGGGGAAATAAGAATGCGCGGGAGAGTGGGAAGCCTCCTTGAGGTGGGTACCGGATTCCACCCAGAGCTTACAGGAAGAGAGAATATTTTCCTGAATGGCGCGCTTCTGGGTATGCAAAAAGAAGAAATAAGAAGGAAGTTCGATGAAATCGTTGCCTTTGCAGAGATAGAAAAATTTCTGGATACTCCTGTTAAAAGATATTCAAGTGGTATGTATGTGCGTCTTGCTTTTGCTGTAGCTGCTCACCTTGAGCCGGAGATACTGATTGTTGATGAGGTGTTGGCAGTAGGGGATGCGCAATTTCAGAAGAAGTGTTTGGGGAAAATGGGGGATGTGGCTAAGGAAGGAAGGACGGTGCTATTTGTGAGTCACCAAATGGGGGCTGTCGCGCAATTGTGCAACAAAGCGTTTCTTCTTGATAGGGGGGAAATTGTTCAGACTGGATCAGTGCAGAATGTGGTGAACTACTATATGAACTTGTCGGCAAGCGGCGTTAGCGGATATGAGGCCGATGCGGCTTCACAGCACAAGGATATTGTCATATTAAAAGCGCAAACGTACGACGTCAAGGGTAATCCATCGGTAAATTTCACGCACAATCAGGAGATTGTTATAGCAATTACCTGTAAAATCAATAACTGGATGAGTGGTGTAGAAGTCCGAGTTGCCGTCAGGGATTCAAAAAGGAAAGTTTTTACGACGGACACGGAACTGATTTCTCAAAACGGCCAGATACCAGAGGAGTTGTGCGCCAAGGTAGTGATACCGGCTGGCTTGTTGCGTCCGGAACAATATTTTTTTACCCTTGCCACGTATCTTCCTAATCAGGTTATTTTTCATTTGGTTGAGGATGCTCTTTCTGTTACCGTTATTGATGGCGGATCAAAATATGCGGCGAGTGAAGGGCTGGACTATGGATGTGTATTTGTTGATTGTAAATGGTCTATGGAAAACCTTTTGCTGTTATCTCAAAAATTAAATTAGGAGTCAATATGGCTGAAACACTTGGAACTTTGTGTGACAAGTTGACAATAGTAAAACTCAAAGAGTTTCATTCTGAGGACCAGGAAAGCCTAAAGAGTCTGGCGATCCAGGAGAAACAGCTTCAGGATGAGATCAACGAATTCATCAGCGCTGCCATTGCAGGGCACATACCATTGGAACGGCTGACATTTTCCGCCAATAAAGTTTACAAAAAAGAAGGCAATTTCGTCGCTGAAGTAATGGGTAGTATTGGGAAAGTATTCTCTCAGCTTGCCAATGTAAATAGCGCCTTATGGCATGAACAGGAAAAGGTCTACGAATTTGAAAAAGTTCCACCGGGGGAAAAGGATAAGGTTGTTAAACAACTTGCCTTGCTTAACCTTGAACGCAATAAGTGTATTGATCAGATTGACAAGCAGTTTCGCTCTCTTATCGAACAACATAATAATGCATCATAACATCTTATAAGGAGACAAATATGCATCTTATTCACAGAAAAACATGTCGTGTCTGTGGCTCAAGAGAGCTTACCAGAGTGATTGACCTTGGTGAACAATATCTTCAGGGATCATTTGTGAAGCCCGGCAAAGAAATGCCACCAATAAGAAAAATTCCAGCATCCCTTGTGCGCTGCGATCCTACTAAAGATGAAAAAGCTTGTGGTCTGCTACAAATGGAGCATACGGTTCCCCCAGAAGTACTCTATTCAGCGTATTGGTATCGGTCTGGCACAAACAAAACAATGCGTGACCATCTGCGCGGTATTAGCGAAGAGGCGGTAGCCCTTCTCGATAAATCCAAGGCGCGCGTCCTTGATATCGGTTGCAATGATGGGACACTGCTTGGATACTATCCTTCCGAATTTCAAAAATTTGGTGTGGATCCATCAGATGTGGCGCAGGAGATCAAAGGCGACATAACGGCCGTCCAAGATATTTTCCCTTCTGACGAGTTGATCAGCAAGATTCAAGGTCTGAAATTCGATGTCATAACATCTATTGCCATGTTTTATGACCTTGAGGACCCCATTGCGTTTACGAAAGGGATCAAAAACATTCTCTCACAAGATGGAATCTGGATTCTTGAGATGTCTTATATGCCTACCATGCTCAAGATGAATTCCTACGACACGATTTGCCATGAACATCTTGAGTATTACAGCTTGGCAGTCATTGAGTATATCTTGAAACAAGCAGCAATGAAAATTTTTAATGTCACCCAGAATTCCATTAATGGCGGAAGCATTCGTTGTTATGCAACACATGTTGAGAATTTTCGTTATAAAAAGGATGAATCCACTCACAATATAAAGATGTTGCGACAGATGGAATTCGACCTTGAGCTCGACACCAATAAGCCTTATAAGAATTTTCAAGACCGCATCAATGTTCATAAAGAGGAGCTCACTTCTCTGCTCAAGAAGCTGAAAAAAGAGGGTAAGCGGATTCATATCTACGGCGCGTCAACGAAGGGGAACACGATTTTGCAGTGGTGCGGAATCGATAACCGAATTATTGATGCTGCTGCCGAACGCAATCCTGATAAATTCGGAGCACATACACTTGGCACAGATATCCCGATTGTCAGTGAAGAAGAATCACGTGCAATGAATCCCGACTATTACCTCGTCTTGCCCTGGCACTTTAAAGAAGAATTTATTGAGCGGGAAAAAGAGACACTTGAGAGAGGGATTGGCCTGATTTTTCCGCTGCCGACCATTGAAATAATCAAAAAATAGGTAAGGCGCTCCTTTTATGCAACCTACATCAGACACAATAAATAGACTGAAACAAAAAGTACTTATCATATCGCACAAAGAACAACAATGCGGTGTACATCAGTATGGGCTCAACATTGCAGAGGTGCTTAAAAAATCAGAAAAGTATACTTTTATCTATTCTGAGTGTTCTAGTGCTGATGAATTCTTTGCAGTTGTAAATAATGTTATGCCAGCTGCAATAATTTACAATTATTATCCATCAACAATGCCTTGGCTAAAAAAGAAAATTATCAATAAGATCAAGGTACCGCATATCGATGTCATACATGAAGTTACACAACAAGTGGCAGATTCAGCAAATGATAGTTTATTCCAGTATCATATAGCACCTGATCCGACACTGTTGCTGAAAAATCCTATTGTATTCAAAACCGGCAGACTTATACCGAAATATGTAAATAGTTATAAATTGCCTGAAATTCCAACCATTGGCAGTTTTGGATTTGGAACCGCAGGTAAAGGATTTGAGCAGCTTATTTCGACCATACAAAAAGAATTTGATGAGGCGGTAATAAGATTGCATATTCCTTTTGCAGCTTTTGGAGATTCTGACGGCAGTGCAGCACATGCGATTGTACAGCAATGCAAAGAATTAATAGTCAAACTTGGCATTAAACTAATTTTAAGCCATGAATTCCTCAGTCAAGAACAATTATTAGATTTTCTTGCACAGAATTCAATTAACGCTTTTTTCTATGATGAAAACAAAGGGCGTGGGATTTCTAGTGTAATAGATTATGCGCTTGCCGTACAGAGACCTATTGCAATTACCAAAAGCAATATGTTCCGGCACATATCTTCGGTGTATCCTTCCATTTGTATTGAAGATTCGAGCTTGAAACAAATTATGAATAATGGTTTTGAACCGCTTACCCAGTACTGCAAGGAGTGGAGCGAACCAAATTTTATTTGGGATTATGAAAGGATCATTGAAAATGTGCTCAGTAAAAAGCAGAAGTCGTTTATTGACATAATGCGGCAAAAGTTGAACAGGATTCTCAAAAAAGTCGAGCCAATAAGTCTTAAAGATTCGTGGACACCGGCATTGGAAAGTGGAGTAGTCGAACAGCAGATAGGTAAAGAAGATAAGTATTCACTATTTTCAATTCCTGAAGTGGAATCATTCAATCGCATATTGGATAATGCTGCGCGACAACAATATAAACCTGTCATTGATGTTTTGTATGATCTTCTTCCCGAGATGATGTCTCACAAAATTGCGGAGGCAAACATCCAGCAAGCGTTTGTCCTTGATACTGTTCATAAATTTGCATCTCGGTATGAATCACCGAAGATGTTGTGTATCGGCAGTTATGATGATACAGCCGCTGCAGCTTTGAAGAAATATGGTTACCGGTTGGACGAAGTGGATCCCGTCCTCAATTATGACCTGAACACGTTTCTGCATAAGCCATCTACCGTCAAAGGGAGTTATGATATTGTTTTTTCGACATCTGTTATTGAGCATGTAGAAAATGACGAGATGTTTGTTACGCAGATAGCAGAACTCCTTGCACCTAGTGGAGTTGCAATCCTTACCTGTGATTATAACGACCATTATAAGCCAGGCGATCACATACCACGTGAAGATTTTCGCTTGTACACCCAGAAAGATTTTAAAGAAAGACTACTGCCACTTTTAAAAAATTGCTCGCTTGTTGATACACCGCAGTGGGATTGTCCGAATCCGGATTTTGTCTACGACGGCTGCAGATACGCTTTTGCAACATTTGTATTTAGGAAGAATAAGGTATGAACGCACTTATTTTTGGTGCAAACGGTCAAGACGGGCATTACCTAAACGAGCTATGCAAACTCAAAGGCATTGAACCGATAGGGATATCGCGTTCGGGCAACTGGCTTCATGGAGATGTTTCAAATTATGAGCAGGTCGAGCAATTAATAAAAAAATATCAGCCGGCCTATGTTTTTCATGTTGCCGCTAATTCTACTACACAGCATGATGCCTTGTTTGAAAACCATGCTACAATTTCGACTGGCACACTGAACATTCTTGAAGCCGTAAGGCTATACAGCCCATCTTCAAAAGTCTTTTTAACGGGAAGTGGTGTTCAGTTTGAAAATAAAGGGATGCCGATATCTGAAACTGACAATTTTGAGGCCAATAGTCCATATTCCGTGGCGCGTATTCACTCAGTATATACTGCACGATATTATCGTTCGCTTGGATTGCGTGTCTATATAGGCTATTTGTTTCATCATGAAAGTCCACTTCGAAAGCCGACTCACGTGAGCAAAATGATTGCACTTGCTGCCCGGCGAATCGCTGGTGATAGCAAAGAAATCATCGAACTCGGTGATATTTCTGTTAAGAAGGAATGGACATTTGCTGGGGATGTCGTGAGGGGCATTTTTACACTGGTCGAACAGGAAGATGTTTTTGAGGTTACCATTGGGTCCGGAATTGTCTATTCAATCGAGAACTGGCTGGAGCAGTGCTTCGCTGTTATCGGTAAGGATTGGCGCGACCATGTACAGTTACGTGAAGGCTTCAAGGCGGAGTACAACATCTTGCTGTCCGACCCTGCCACTATCCGGTCCCTTGGCTGGAAACCTGTTGTGGGTTTGAAGGAGTTAGCAGCTATGATGGTTCGGTCATAGTTGCTGTTGTCATGTGAAACGCAAAATCTGTTGTAGGTAACAATGTCTGGGAAACAACAAGATAAAATGCAGAAAAGGATATTGCTTGGACATCTTAACTCTTTTGGAGACTGCCTGTACGCAACCACTGTTGCCCGCCAGATCAAAAAGGATTACCCTGGATGTTACTTGACCTGGGCAATAGGTTCAATGTGCAAGCAGATACTAGACGGAAATCCTTATGTCGATGAAATATGGGAAATACATCTTGCCAGCATAGAAGAAATTGCGGATACATGGCCGCGATTTGAGATGGAGGCATACAGACGAAAAAAGAACGGAGATTTTGATGAGATTTATCTCACGCAAATAGCACCAGGTAACCTTCAGAACTATGATGGTACGATCCGATCCTCCATATTTCGTGCATATCCCAAAGCCATTACCGTCCCGGTGACACCTGTTTTACGTTTATCCGACACGGAGATTGATAATGTCCGTCGGTTTGTAGAAACCCATCACTTTTCAGATAAAACCCAGGTGATCTTATTCGAGAGTTCGCCAAAAAGCGCTCAGTCAGACATCACTCCTGAATTTGCGCTGATGTTCGCCCGCAAGCTACTTGAACTCTTTCCCGATGTATATATTATCATTTCCTCGAACTCTCCTTTACAAACCATGAGCGATCATATCCTCGATGGAAGCGTGCTTACTTTGCGCGAAAATGCCGAGTTGACGAAATATTGCTCTCTCATGATCGGGGGGTCCAGTGGCATTTCTTGGATCGCGACATCCGATTGGGCGAAACCGCTGCCTATGATTCAGTTAATCAAAGCAAAAACGATCTGGTTCGCGTCATTTGTTCACGACCATGAATTCTTCGGATTAGCGACGGATAAGCTAATCGAGATGGCTGACTGTAATGTTGATAAGTTACTTGCCTGTGTTAGAATTGTCTTTACCGATGGATTCTCTCGTGCTCGTCTTCAGTTTCACGAGCGCATACCTATTCCATTTCTCTACTTTGAAGCTATTCAGACACATCTACTGCAATCCTGCCGCTATCTGGACATGTTGAAGTTCACAGTTCGCAATGTTCAGCGTCACGGCTTAAAATATGAATTTGTCGTGGGAACATTGATGCGGTTACTCAGATATGGTCTATTAATTCCATGTAATATAGGTATCTTGATCATACGGAAGCTTCGTATAATAGATCAGGAATGATCCACCCAGGCCGGGAACGAAGAACGTACCGACTATTGAAGAAGAGGTAAGGTAGTAGCATAATGCCCGTGATGTGCACAATAATTGCGAAGAACTACCTCTCATTTGCAAGGACACTCTGCAATTCCTTTATCACTCATCATCCCGGTGGGAAATGCTATGTACTAATTATTGATGACATCGCCGGCTATGTTGACCCTCAAAAAGAGAATTTCTCCATAGTGAGTATTGAATCGCTCGGTATTCCTGATGTAAGGAAATTTTGTTTCAAATACAATATTACGGAGTTGTCGACAGCGGTCAAACCCTATTTAATGCAATATCTTTTCAACAGCACGGACGTGCATAAATTGCTGTATCTCGACCCTGACATTCTAATAACGAATCATTTGCACGGTTTATTCGGCATGCTTGATGAACATGATATTATTCTCACTCCCCACCTGGATAAGGATTTCCCTGATGACGGGAAAATGCCGAATGATGCCCACATCATGATAAGTGGCATCTTCAACCTCGGCTTTATCGGCTTGAAAAATTGTCCAAATGTCGACCAATTTCTCCATTGGTGGCAGGAAAAACTTTACAATAACTGTGTCATCGATCATGCGGCAGGCTATTTTGTCGACCAGAAGTTCATTGACCTTGCAATAATCCTCTTTCCGAACATTCATTTTGTACGGGATACGGGATATAACGTGGCTTACTGGAATCTTCATAGCAGAACGATCCACGTGCAGAATAATACTTGGACCTGTAATGGCGGTATATTGTATTTTTATCACTTCAGCAATTATAAGCCTAAAAGTCCACTTGAAATATCCGGTCATCAAACACGGATGCAACTCCGAGATTTGCCGAACTTGCATAAACTCTTTATTCTCTATAATGATCTACTTCGCGATAATGGTTATCTCGTATCAATTAAATGGTCGTATTCATACAATTATTACCATAATGGCAAATTCATTCATGATACAGCACGAAAGCTTTATCGGAATGAGACCATTGCGAAACATATTCATGATCCCTTTGACTGGCGGGAATACAGCATTACACAAAAGACACTCTTTATACTGAATCATTACCAGGAAAAATGGAAACGTTTCAATTTAGGTGCGATCGTTGGCTGGGCATATGCGCTCATCAAGCGCGTCTGCGGTCGTCTTTAATATAGTGGTGATATACGTGATATACGCTATGATACGTTACCAATTGAAGCATGATCGTTGTCACGCTCAGCAGATCAGCATATACGCTGATAAATGATGAAAGTTATTTACGACATATCCGTACTCGGAATGGCATACTACCAGCTTCGCGCCCGCACAGGCATCGCTCGGGTAATCGAGAATGTTGCCGTCGGACTGAAGATGAGCGTGGACTGCGATCTGAGTTTCTGCGCCTACTACTTGCTGCAGAACCTCATCCAAGGCAAGAGATACCTGCAAGCGATGCCGGAACTCCGTGATGTTCCCATGATTTCTTTGTCCAACGATACGCTTAACTATTTTATGAGTTCATTCGAACGATTTTATCCGCATCCATCCCGCAAAATCGCTGATCGGATCATTTGGCGGGCATTCGCTTTTCTGCTGCACAGATTCGATTCGATTTACAACAGCATCGACGAACGTGCATTGCAGCAGGCCGACATTTTTCACGGCACGTTCTATCCGATCCCGGCGTTCATCCGCCGGTATCCGAAGGTCAGGAACTTCATCACCATCTATGATCTCATCCCGATCCTCTATCCCCAGTACTTCTTGTTCAAAGAAGACCATCTTCTGCACGATGTCATGCAGAGCATAACGCCCGACGACTGGGTCATTGCTATATCTCAGTCCACGAAGGACGACCTCTGCGACTATCTCAAGTTCGATCCGGCGCGGGTCTTCGTCACGCACCTAGCGGCTTCCGATCTGTTCCATCCCTGCGCGGACCCGGATGCCCTGGCACAGGTCCGGACGAAGTACCGCATCCCTGATGGACCATACGTTCTGAGCCTCTGCACGTTCGAGCCGCGCAAGAACATCGACTACACCATCCGCAGCTTCGCCCGCATGGTCAAGGAACTGAGCATACCCGACCTCAACCTCGTGCTGGTGGGCACCAAAGGCTGGAATTTCGACCGGATCTTCGGCGAGATATCCAACCACGATCAGTTCCGGGACCGCATTGTCGTAACGGGGTACATGGCGGACGAGGACCTCGCGGCCATCTACAGCGGTGCCCAGATGTTCGTCTATCCTTCCTTCTATGAAGGATTCGGCCTCCCACCACTGGAAGCCATGCAGTGCGGCGTGCCTGTGATTACATCAAACACCTCATCGCTCCCGGAAGTTGTAGGTGATGCAGGGATCATGGTCGCCCCGACAGATACCGACGCACTCTGCCAGGCCATGTATGATATCTACCGGAGACCGTCGCTCCGCGACGACCTGTCAAAAAAGTCACTGGAACGCGCCAGTCGCTTCAGTTGGCAAAAATGCACTCAAGAGACGATTAATGCGTATAAAACAGCTTTAAAGAGTTAATGCTATGCCCAAAAAAGCCCTGATAACCGGTATTGCAGGCCAAGACGGCTCGTATCTGGCGGAACTGCTACTCTCGAAGGGGTACGTGGTGCACGGTATCGTCCGGCGAATCGCCATTGAGGATACCGAGCATAAGTTGAAAAATATCAACCATCTCATGGATAAAATCTATCTCCACGTGGCTTCGCTCGACAACGTCCTGTCACTCATCAAGACGGTCAAGGATATTGTTCCTGACGAGTGCTATCACCTGGCCTCCTCAAGTTTTGTCAGCTATTCCTTTGAGGACGAGATATCTATTCTCAACAATAATGTCAACAGCACCCACTATCTCCTGGCAGCTCTAAAGGAGTTTGCCCCCGATTGCCGTTTCTACTTTGCCGGGACGAGCGAGATGTTCGGAAATGTGGCAAGCGCGCCGCAGGACGAGACTATGCCGTTTAACCCCCGCTCTATATACGGCATCTCCAAGGTGGCCGGCTACCACCTGGTGAAGAACTACCGGCAACAGTACGGGATGTTTGCCTGTTCCGGAATCCTTTACAATCACGAATCACCCCGCAGGGGATATGAGTTTGTAACCAGGAAGATTGTATCTTCTGTGGTGAAGATCAAGCTCGGCATACAGGACACCCTGATTCTGGGCAATCTCGACGCCTATCGCGACTGGGGGTATGCCCCGGATTATGTGAATGCCATGTGGCTCATTTTGCAGGCCGAAACACCGGAAGATTATGTAGTTGCTACAGGAGAAACCCACAGTGTGCGGGAATTTGTTGAAACGGCTTTTTCCTATCTGGGGCTTGACTATGAAAGATACGTTAAGGTAGACCTAAAGGTGTTCAGGCCCGCGGAGAAAATTCAGCTTTGCGGGAACCCAGCAAAGATCATTACTAAACTCCGCTGGTCAAGAACAATGTCTTTCGTGGAGATAGTTAAAACCATGATTGATAATGAAATGGCACTTTATAAGACTCGAGGCATTTTGCCCTAATTCGGCATTTTTAAAAGCGAAATAAGGCTATGAGAATAGGGATTAACGCGCTCGGACTAAAACCGGCCTCCTGTGGAGGAATGGAGATATATTTTCGAAATCTGATAAAAGCCTTATGCGAAACCGATAAAGAAAATGAAAATGAATACTATGTTTTTCTAAACGATAAAGAGATAAAAGAAACGATCCAGCAAAATATTGGTTTAAGGGTAAAGATTATATATATTTCACAGTTTTATACCTATTTCACCGGTGCATTCTTTATTTTGTTTACACGGCCCAGTGTTTTTATAAAGCTGCTTATAAACAAATTCTCCAGAGTCCTATCCATAGGAAATATCTACGAGGTTGATATTGATATGAGTGGAGTGTATGGAAAGATTGTAAACCTTGACAGCTATAAGATGGATGTTATTCATTTCCCTTTTACTATAATTGATCCATCATTTTTAAATATCAAAACACCTATTGTACTCACAATACCTGACATCCAGCAGGAATATTATCCTGAGTTCTTTAACAAAAGCGAGCTTAATATGCGTAAGAAACTGTATAAACCGAGCGCTGAGCGGGCAGATATTATCCTCACAATCTCAGAGACAACGAAAAAAACCTTAATAGAAAAATATGGCATTAAACCTGAAAAGATTATCGTTTCTTACCCGGGATGCTCAAGGGACTTTAAAAAAATTGAAGACCAAAAAACATTAAGTGCCGTGAAAGAAAAATATGCTCTCCCTGATGAATTCATTTTTTATCCTGCTTCAACATGGCTGCATAAAAACCATATCAAGCTTCTTGCGGCTATTTCAATCCTCAAAAAAAAATATGACTTTGAGAAAAAACTGGTGCTTACAGGTATTCCCATGAATAACCACAGCAGGATTATAGATACCATTAAAAGATTAAATCTCGAAAAGCAAGTAATTTTTTTACATTTTATTCCGTTTTCAGATATACCGGTTATATATAATTTAGCAGCCATTATGGTTTTCCCATCCCTGTTTGAGGGGTTTGGCATTCCTCTTTTAGAAGCAATGAATGCAGGTCTGCCGATAACGTGTTCGGACAGGACATCCATCCCCGAGATTGTCGGAGACGCCGGGATTTACTTCAATCCTGATATTCCAGAGGATATTGCAGAAAAGATATTTTTACTTTGGCACAGCAATGATATGAAAAAAGAATTAATAAGGAAAGGTTTTGAGCGCGCAGCATTATCCAAATGGAAGGAAACAGCAGAAAAGACTTTATCCGCCTATAATCATGCCACAAATTTAGTACGGTAAACAGAAAAATATCTACCATGGACACTCCATTGGTTTCCGTTATCACTTCTATTAAGTAGGGAGAGATTCCTCGAAGAGACTATAAAAAGTGTTTGTGAACAAATCTACAAGAATCTCAAATCTGGACAGATGAAGATTTAAGGCAAAACCTTGTTAAAAAAGGCTACGAGAGAGTAAGGAATATGACCCTTGAAAACTATGTCAAACAGTGGGAAAAGGTGATTGAAGAAGCTTTGGAAAGAATAAGCAAATGCATGATATCGAATATTGAAGAAAAATAAAGAGGAGAGGCAATTTAAATTACAGGAACAAAGCAATGCTATGGATTCCCATTTTTTGCCATTCAATTTAGGGAAGTACGAAAGGCCGGTCTTAAATATATGATATAATCGACCATATGTATAAAGGGAGTTCATGAGTTAATGGTTACGTTAAAAGATGCAACATCCAGTATTTCAGCATTGCGCGATAAGAGATTTCTGAAGGCTCAGGCAGTGTTA
>Ga0172375_10008164_pt1 | contig 14147 bp, 1 predicted proteins | sample LakKiv1m_FD_114537 | JGI IMG/M metagenome (GOLD analysis project Ga0172375, IMG submission 114537) | Freshwater microbial communities from Kabuno Bay, South-Kivu, Congo - kab_092012_11.1m | ecosystem: Environmental > Aquatic > Freshwater > Lake | place: Democratic Republic of the Congo...
ACACTTTTGGAGAACGAAAGTCCTATGCCGCTGCCTTTGATGTCCTTTATAGCGTCACGGTCAGCCCTGTAAAATTTGTCGAACAACCTGGACAATTTATCCTTAGGGATACCGAGCCCGTGATCGGCAACGCTCGCAAACACGCCTGAATCATCTTTCCATATCTTAAGTTTAACATATTTTTCATCTTTTGAATACTTATATGCGTTGGTAAGCAGGTTCAGGAATACCTGGAGCATCGCGTCTTCATCCAGCTCAAGTTCAGGGACATCGGAATAGTCTTCCTCAATGGTGAAATGCTCATCCTGGACCTGGTTCTTGTAAATATCCGCGGCATTTTTAGCGATCTCGCGCACATCTACAGATTCGAAACTAAAGACCTTCTTTCCCTTCTCCAGCTTCTGGAAATCGAGGATCTTATTTATAAATCGCGTAAGGCGGTCAGTCTCGCGGATGATCGTAGTATAATATTCTTTTATCTTGTCTTCGTCCTTGACGCGGCCCATGTTAAGAGTCTCGGTGAACATCTTTATTGCGGCCAAAGGGGTCTTGAGTTCGTGAGAAACACTCGCTATAAAATCGTCCTTCATCTCGCGTATCTGGGCCTTGTTATGTATATTGCTCAGTAAGAGGTAGACTCCCGATAAAAATATCACCATGGACGTGCCGTAAAGGAACGTCGTCTTGGCGATCCTGAACCCTTCCTGCTTCCGGAGCTTACCGTACATCAGTTTTGTCCGTTGATTATCGCGCAAAGGGTCGAATATCACGTCCGGAGGGGTATTCCCGGCGTCGTCAGTGACCCTGAAATAAAATCCCCACATCCCGAAGCGTTCGACGCTTTTGAGCAATATCTCATTCCAGCCTTTCTTCAATGTGACCTTTATCACATCCGTATCGTACTGCGCAGGCTTAAGGACGATATCTTTCCTGAAAACGACCGCGCCGTTCAGCCAGACGACGATAGGATCGTCCGTCCCAAGGCGCAGCTGCAATTTCTCTTCCTGCTCGACATAGGCATAAGTGAGGCAGTAGGCCGCGACCATGTCATTCTTGGTAAAAAGGGCGTTCAGATCGACATACCCGGAATCGTCGTATGAGAAGGGCCTGCGCCATGACACGTTCTTATCATCTTCGCTGGTGTATGTCTTACTGATGTCGGTGCCCTTTTCAGGTCCAAAATCTTTATCAAGGGCGTCTTTTTCGGAATACGGGAACGGCCCCAGCACATACCAGTCTTTAATAAGCTTTTTATCCTTGGCCAGTTCTAATGCCTCCATGCGCGCAACACCATACATGGACCAGGTGTTGAAAGGCGACAGTTCGATGCCTTTACGGTAATTCTTCATGGCGTCGTCGATATCATTCTTCTTTTCATAGGCCATTCCAAGGTCCGTGTAGACCTTAGGATGGTTCGGGTTCAAAGAAACGACTTTGTTAAAATACGTTATCGCGGTGTCGGCATCGTTATACCCGTTCAAATAAATATTGCCGATATCCTCGTAATAGTCCTGATTGGCATTATCGATAGATAACAATTTCTTGATCAGGTAAAGGGCCTTATCGTATTTCCCCTGAGCCATGTATGTTTCATAAAGGCTTTTTATATAAGTAAAAAATATCGCCGGGTCCTTGGCCTCGTCCCTTATATCTTCACCGGGAGCAGGTTTCGCTTCCTTCCCCTGGAATTTATTGTAGAGCGAAGAGAGCCTTGCCTCCGCTGTTTTGGCATATTCCTCTACCCCGGGATAATTCAGGATCACCTTCAGGTATTCGGCGGTAGCCTCGTTCTCTTTGCCTTCGGCCTCAAGAGCTTCGGCTATTTTGAAATGGGCTTCAGCGAGTATCTTAGGATTGGCCTCTTCTTTTATTATTTGACGGTAGATCTTTATCTTTTCATCAGCTCCGACGGCGCCCTGCGTTTCGGGGCAAGCAGGCAGGATGTTTAAAATAAATAAGATAGTGATATTAATGGCATAATATACTATACGTGGAAATATCATAGATAAAAGTATACCATGCAAAACAGAAATGGGCAAATCCGCGGGTCATTTCACATTTTCCAACGCGTCATCCTCTTTGTCCGAGCCTTCTTCAAGTTCTTTACCGACAGGTGTCTCGTCATCGTCATCTTCGGTAGAAGAAACGTAATCGCCCGACACCCCTCCCTCAGGGTAAAGTTCTTTCGAAAGGACATCCGGACCTTTATTGGGCTCGTTGGCAGGCGCATGCGCCGGGGCAGGTTCGCGTTCGGCAGCATTGCTGCCTTTATACATGGGCGGCAAAGCGAAAACCAGTGAAGATAAAAAAAACGCGCTGACAAAACATATGGCCATGATCGTTCTCATGATGACCTCCTGAACAAGTATGCCATATGCCGGGGCAAAAGCAAATATGCCTTACGCAGACATGGCTGTCTCCAGGTCGGTCTTACGAACTTTATCGATCTCGCCGCTCAATGCCTGTATCTTCGGTAAGACCAGCACGAACGATCCGTTGAACATAGCCGCAAGCCCTGACGGTGTCAATCCCTTGAGCCTGTCCGCGGTACCGCGGGCGTCTTTTTGTGTCATTTTGCTTACGCATTGCTCAATGCAGTCGGCAAGGTTATTTATCCTGCTCTGGTCAGGCGACTCTGCGCATTTTGACGCTATAAAATTCGCGAATATGGGGCCGGCAAAGATCTGCCATGAGACAGGCAGATAATCACCTCTTAACGATACAGTATATGCGATGTCAGAGAATGTTATAGCAGGACCCCTCTCGGGAACCGCGCGGTCGGCCAATATCCACACGAACCGCCTCTCTTTCGGTACGCCCGGATCGTCAAGGCGCCGTCTTGCGTCTTCTATCCGTTTACGGTTAGCGGCGGAGTCGGTACCGTCGTCCGCGTAAACAACATACGTAACCTTTCCGGCGCCGGTCTGAACTACACCGCGGCTCCTCTTTACCTTATCGGCAAAATCATCGCCGTATTTTTCGATCATAGCGCGTCCTTCGCCGTGCTTAAGCAGTGTGCGCGATATATCATCATCTGAGGCGCCTGGATCGACCTTAACGACTATACCCACAATGCAGGGCTCGCCCATGATCGAGACCTTCCGGTCAAGGTTCATCTCGGCCAGTTCGTTGCCTATGAAGGCGATATCTTTTATCGCGACCTCTTTGGGAACCGCGCCGGAACCCGAAGGAACAGGCGGGGATATCCATAAAGTATTGTTCTCGAATTCTATATTCAACCCGAACGCGCTCGTCCATCCGGTACGGTTCAGTTCATCCAGGACAGTATTCTCTGTTACAGAGCTCGAAGCCATGGCGAAATATCCGTCCATCCCGTTCAGTATCTTTTCAAATACAGAGTCGTCGCTGACACTGCCGCCTTTAATATCGAGAACGAGCGTAAACTCTTGACCGGTCTTTTTAAAATACAGGTCGCTCATATAGGCGATAAGCTTCATAAGATTGAAAAGGCGATCAAGGTAACCGCTATGGCCTTGATTTCGAAGGACCAGGAATAGCGGAAAGATCTGGTCCTTTATGTTGGTCGACCATATGTGACGGAATGCCGCATCTTTCATAGCCATATCTTTCAAACGCGCCGCTTCTTCGTCGTTCAATTCCAATCCCTCCCTGGAGATCTGGAATGTCCGCGGGATGCCGGCGCATTTAAGCCTGTACGCAAGAAGATCATCGTCTGTCATCGAGTCGATATTCGCGAGCTTATCAAGCTCCTCTCTAAGCCATTGAGTAGAAATGATGTTGTTATCCCTGTAGCTCCCGTCCTGATTTTTCTTAAGTTTACCTGCCGTATCGGCCAGGCCGAGCAGGAATATCCAGCTCCGGCGGGCAGGATCCATTTCTTTGATATCATTCAACAAGATATCTATGCCTAGATCCGCTATCTTGGCATGATACCTGACCATAAAACCTATATCGTCAATCAACGCCGCGTCAGTTACACCATACTTCGACGCGAGAATGGGTCCGACCTTTTCCCCGCCTACGGCAAAATGGTTCCAGTCGCTGTCCGTATACGCGTATCCGATATCATGGAGGATCACGCCGATCAATAACGCTCTTTTGTCGCGCGCGCTCAATGAGTCATAGACATCCCATGCCTTTTTCAGCATCGCAAAATACTCTTCCCTGTCAGGCGTCTTTTGCGCCGTTACGCTTCCGGGGATGATATTATTAAATAGCCATTCAAAATCTTCCCGCGTCCCTTGAGTGAAATGTTTAAATGACTCGATCACAAGTTTCACATGCTGTAGTCTGACCGGCGTAGCTCCCGGACCTGTGCCGTCGCCCTTCATAAGTTCCGGAAGGTCCGCTTCTATCCTGGCGGCCAGGCCATCCGGCAGACCGTTCATCTTATTAAAAGCGGATAATATATTTCCGAAATATTCAGTTTGTTCCGGAAGTTCCATAACCTTTACCGGACCGTTAATAAGAAGACGCATACCCTTATACACTTTCTCAGGCGTCAGACAATCCTTCAATATATCCTTAAAATACTGGCCGTTTTCAGCAAGTTCAGGAAAATATCCGCGTAATAAAGCTCGCATGAACGGTTCCATATGCGATTGATCCTGTATGCGATGAAGATTAACTATCACCCGGCCAAGGTCTAATAATTTCATAGCGGCATTCCCGTCGGGCGCATACTGCCTGATATCTGTTCTGGCATCCAGGTCCCGGATAATGACAGAGTAATCATTTTCCGAATTTTTGATCAACCCGATATTACCCATATGAGAATATCCATGGCTATATCCCGAGTCATGCATAGCCCTTAATGATGCTCCCAACCTTTTCATGATATCCGGCATAATGTTATTAGCGCTCTCATAAGCTCTTCCCCTGGCATCGTTCCCTTGCCTGACAGAGATCATCGGTCTGGACTCATCCTCATTTATAGATAGACGCACATCGACGTCTTCCAGCCCCGAGATCACAAAACCTACCCCCTCTTCGCCCATGGCAAGATTAATATATTCCCCGAACCCTAGCGCCATATCGGTCCTATACTCATAACTCAGACTATCCTCCATAGCCTCAAATTCTTTGCGCACTTCGCTTAACAGCATGGTCCCTGTCGGCACTTCTTTACTTTCAGTCACTAAATACTTGCCGGATATTTTATCGACCGAAGTTGCGTATTGAGGTCTCCCCCATCCGGTATAGCTTTTTATCATGCCTTTACGGTCATCCTGGGTTTCGAAAACCGGCCTGGTGCCTTTAAGCTTCAAGTAGGTCAAGAGCCTGCCGTTGACCGTTATAGGCTTACGCAACTTCAGATAAACGCTTCTTCCCTGCATGCTTCCATAAGTTGGAGCGTATTCATCTTCCACTCCTTCAGAGGCGATCGATATCCGTCCGTGATCTTCCCTTTCAGACTTTTCTATTATTTTCATTAATGACCCTTCGGTCCCATGCTCCTGTGTCGCAGTTATAATAGCTTTCATATCCTTCAAGTCGTCAGGGTCCATGCCGCCCAAGAAGTCAGCCTTCATATCAAGCTTGGCATCTCTCAGTTTATCGGTTCCGCTGACTTGTATCTCTGACATCATGCCGCTGTCCTTTTTAGCGGTTAATTCTGCGATGAGAGGCAAGAACGCGCTGTTCATCCTCTCTCTCAATAACGCCCTGAACGCCCGGTCCAGAGGCATTTCGTTATCCCCTATCCTCACCATCTGCCGGTTGTCCGGATCGATCAACTCGTTCTGGTCATTAAAATATGATGCCGTCTCTTCTGACTCGATCTCCGAGCGTTTCGCGTTGTTGGCATTGACCAGTAACAACAAAAGGTTATCCTTGAATAATTCCGGTGCGACCTCCGCGTACCGGTCAAAATATCCCCGGACAGCGATACAGCACACATTAAGGTCCCTTGCCATATCGGCATAAATATGCCCTTGCGCGCCTGACAGCTTTCCGCTGGAATGGTCGAACATTATAATAGGAGCATTTAAGGTCCTTCCCGCGTTCACAATGTCATTTACTACCCTGTCGCGCCTCGGAATATTCCTCGACGCCATACGGCCCTGAAAAAGTATAAACTTGGCATTTTTATATTTATTAACACCTCCAATAATCCTACCGTCCTCGGTCAATTCCATATCGACTATACCCATAGCCGCTTTCATTTCAGGAGTTATAAATGGATACAATTCGCCTGTCCTCATATTTTGCCAGATTATAATAGGCGAGGAAGAGCGGCCGTTAAGGTCCAACAAAGCCCGCATTTTTAACATCCAATCCAGGGCAAAATCCGCTGCTGCCATTTCTCTATCGATCGCTTGGCCTAGTGTGGTCTGCCTAGCCGTCGACTCAGGCGTGAAGTTGTAGCGTTTGGCAAGATCTTCAAGACCGGCATATTCGGGTATCTTTCCCGGGAAAGCTGTCTTCCGTTCTACTTCAGCTACACTGCTAACCAGTCTAAAACCATTATCATTATCATCGTGGCGCACTTCTTCATCTGACAAATGCGCGTATTCATGTAGAGCGATATCAAGAGCAGCTTTGTTCGGATCTTTTTGTGCAAGGATAAGCGGAAGAGAGATGTGTATGCGCGCGTTACCTTCTTTTATGCTGCCGCCAAAATGCCCTCCTGCATATTTCCATTCCTTATCTTCATCATCGTATACCCACCATAGTTTATTTCCGTCCCTGGGAGCAGCAAAAAGTATCTGGACGTCCGGCGGAATGCTCCCTGCCTGATGGATGTACTCGATCATCTCTTTAAGCTGGCCGGCATTATAACCACGCTGTCCTAAAGCCGCGACAACCTCTTCGCTGGTCAAGAACGGTGTATTAATATTCGCCGCCGACCTTAATCCGTCATAAAATGACCTCAACTGCCCGTTAAGGTTGTCCACAACATTCCTGTGAAGATTTTCGCATACCGTGCCGCAGGTGACGTTATTGGCAGGCAAAGGCGTAACAGGCGAAGTTTGCGGCGACGGAACGATACGGTACAGGTTCGCGAGTACCTTCCCGAAAGACTCGTTGTCTTGCGAGAGCGTCATAGAGGGAATATCCTTGGAATAAAGATCGCTCATGCCTTTCTCGACTTTGCTCGCGTCCATACATGCCGCGCGCATATCCATGACCGCTTTTCTTGCGGGATCCAGATCGGAAAAATATCCGCGCAGGAAGGCCGTTACGTACGGCTCGACGATCGCGTCATGATTGGACGATGCGATGGCTATGCAATGAAAATCGACTATCGCCCTGCCGACATCCAGAAGCCGCATGGCCGCATTCCTTTCTACATTGTCTCCGGGCATTTTCTGACGAGTATTCAGGCCCCTCAATATCACGTCATAACTGCCGTCGGCGCGTTTCTCGAGGCCGATATTCTGATAGTGCGGGTACCTGTGGCAATACCCGGCGTCATGCATCTGACGCAGGGCCTGGCCCATCTTTCCTATGATGGACTTCATCGTATCAAGATCATCCCTATAACCCAGATCCTTTGCGTTCAACCCTTTTTGCATGGACAGGATCTTTATCTGGTAATAGTCCAGGCTCAGCCTAACGTCGTAACCCTCGAGCCCTGATATAACAAAACCCACCTTATTTCCGCCGAAAGCCAGATGCTCATACTCTCCGATACCAACGGCAAGATCGGTCCTATAGGGGTGTTCCATGCTCTCTTGCATGGCCGCGAACTCTGTGCGCGCGTCTTCCTGCCTTAACCCCCCGATGCAGCCGGGTGGATTATCGATGACCGTATAATTGCCCGATCCGTCCACTGAAATAACATATTTAGGATAGCCGTCTCCCCTGTATTCTCTGACAATGCCGTTTCCTGTCCCGGTATCGTCAAAGACCGGCCTCACGCCTTTCATCTTAAGAACGGTGATGGTTTTCCCGTCCATAACGATCGGTTTACGCAGCGTCAGGTATACAGTTCTGCCTTCCATCCTTCCGTTTGGAGAGAGATAAGAATCGTTCACTCCGATCGTTATCCTGTGAGGATCGTTCTTCTTTGTGTAGCTCTCTATAAGACCGGCCAGGGAATCAGGGCCTTCCGGATCCTGGTTAGCCGTAATGATTGTTCTCAGATCGTTCAGGTCTTCCGGATCCATTGCATCGAGGAGATCAGACCGCATGCCGACCGTGGCGCTCCGGAGCGGGTTGTTGCCTTCTACTGAGATCGATCTCATGCCGGCATTATCGGAGGGCTTGGCCTTCAACTCATAACGGTTCCTCACCACTTGCTCCCATCCACCCATCTTCATCAAAATGTCTTTCAACCCGTTATTTTCCGTATAACCGCGGATCCTTAAATACCCTTCGCGGGCTAATTGATCTGTCATCCTTGCCAGAAAAGCCGATCCTATCCCCTCGCCCTGATGTACCACCGATACCCCGACCTGGTCGATCCTGGCTATCATCTGGCCCTTATTCCGGATCCCGTAACAAAATCCCATTATCCTTCCGTTCGACCTGTATACCATTACTATCGTGCGGCTGTCAGGCGCCAGGGCCTCTTTTATCTGTTCGATATTAAGCACCTGCGATTCCGACATAAGTCCTTCGTCGGATATTACCTTGGCCAGCTCCGCAACCCTCGCTATGTCTTCATCTGTTGTATTATCATGACGAAGGACCTCGATATTCTCGAAAATGTTCTTCCTGACCTTGAATGCAGCGCCATATACCTTGACCTCCATTCTCCCTTCTTTTGCGGCCTCAAGGACACCCTTAAGCTCGGTCTCCGTGTAACTAGCGGCAAGTTTAAAACCCTCGTCACGGTCGTCATGCCCGACCGGCTCGCCTGTCAAATGCGCGAACTCATGACGGGCTATCGCCAGCGCTGCGGCTTTAGGATCGCTCTCAGACAGGATCAGAGGCAGCGATATATGTATGCGCGCTGTCCCGTCAGCGATATTGCCGCCGAAATGCCCGGAGGCATACTTCCATTCCTTGTCAGTCTCGTCATACACCCACCAAAGCTTTCTACCCTCCCGGGGAACGGCCAGGAGGACCTGAACGCCTGCCGGGATCACGGTATGAACATGGTCTATGATATTACGCATTGCTCCGGACTTGTATCCCCACTCCGGCCTGGCTAAAGCAAATCTCACATCATCGCTGTCAAGGAAGAGCTTTCCCTCGGTCATGTCACTCCTCAATCTGTTATAGTATGTCTCCAGCTGGCCGTTCAGGTTGCCGACAACATTTCGATGAAGGCTCGCGCACACTGTGCCGCAGGAAACACTTGAAAACGCCATGCCGCCCTTTTTCCGTCCTTTTTCCGCAGGCCCTTTTTTCTTTGAAGGCAGCATGTCTTTTGGTATACCTCCAAGCCTGGTAACATATGATAAGAGCCTTAACGCGCCGTCAACGCGCTCATCCGAAAGCTGGATAATATGCGGATTATGCGCCTCGATAGTCCTGGCTTTACGACCTACATTCACATTCACGGCCTTCCTGAACGTTGTAAGTAATTTTCTGTCATTGTAATTCGTTCTCGCAGAATCACCTATGATCAAAGCATTCTCTTCTTTAAAGCCGAATGTATCCAGGCAATAGGCAAAAGCGTCTTCTTTATGTTTTAATACTATCCTTACCTCTGTACTGCTGACTTTATAAACCTTGGCACCTATACCGGCCTGGTCCAGAAGCGCTTGCACTCCGGCAATGAACGCGTTCGGATCCCTTACATCGCGTAATTCGATCCTTCGTTCAGGGCTCATCTTTCCTGGATCTGTCTCTACAGTGAACTGGCCCCCAAAACGCGCCTGAAGCATATCCGTGATCTCAGTCCTCATAGATGAAGATAGGAACGTTGTGCTATTATATGCGTCTAAGTAATATTTGGTCCCGTCAGCCCTAAATCCATACCCGCATGTGCCGCCGTCAGAAAACACCAGTACCTTATTCCAAAACTCCTTTTTGATACCACTCATGACCCTTCGGTCAACATTGGCTTGTATTTCATCTGTCAGCAAAACCAGGGTCTTCCCAGCCGCAAGGATCTCGTTGACACGGCCGCTCGAGGCGCCTTCCAGATCACCGTGACTGTCGCTGATCAAAACACCGTCAATATCAGAAGCAACAACCTGTATAGGAACAACGTCTTTGCTAACCGGAACAGGTCTAGGAGCAACTGTTGCGGAGGGTTGTTCTTCACCCGCAATTTCAGGGAAAAGCTCATCTAACCTGTCATATTCCTTAATAACCGCGTAACTAAAAGCATCCGATATCTTAGGGCCATAGGCCGTTATTTCTACCATCCCCTTCTCGAATGGTTTTTCATCATCATAAAACGCGGAGTTATGATAGGCCGGATTGGCACGGACATTATTCACCTTTATTGGAGAACGTATTTCTGGCGGGATCGCTTCATCTTCTACATTGGCAAGAACGAGTACAAGCGAAGGCCCTTTGATACCATCAAGGTTAAACGCTTTTTCAGGATCGCGGCTGATAAGCAACATCCGTCCCGGGACTTCGCGCTCCTGCCGCTCGCTTGTGACAAGAGGGTCACGGTTACCTCCGTACCAGTAGAACATCCCATAATTACCCCTTTTACCGGAGGGTTTTATCTGCTCTGCCGCTTTTCTGACTTCCTTGTATGATCCGTATTCACGCAATGCCTCGCCGACCGTCTTCTTACCTGTATATCTGGAGCGCGTTTCGGATAAATTCAGTCCGTCTATGCCAAAGTCCAGATCTCTGGGGTTACCGCTCAGGGCATGAAAATAGTTCCTGTACGCCTGATGAGCGTCAGGATAACGCGCGAACTTGCGGTTGAAGCCCGCTACCTTTTCCGGGTCTAGAGAATAACTGCCGTCAACCACAGCCACAATAGGCTCTTCTTCTACAAGGTATTTCATATCGGCGCCGGTAAACAATTCATGGTCATCCGGAGCATACCGGTCCTTGCCGTGCATGATCATAGGGTTATCATGAGCAGATGTAGAACCTGCTTTCGTACGGATGATGCGAACCCCCATCCCTTCAAGTTCCCTTTCAAGCGGTATCATGGCAAGCCATCCGTAGGTCAAGTTCTCAACAACTGCCATTGGCCTTCCAAGGGCATCGGCTTTCGCCTTTAATTGACGCAGGAAACGCATAGTTCTTTTAGCTTCATATGCAAGATATGTTATTTCCGCGCGCTCCTTATCATTGAATTCGGATATCCCTCCTTTACCTGAGCTTTCCAACGACTTTTTATAGACCTCATACGATATCTCTTTCTTTACGGTCGGGTGGTTTTGGATCTGATCGACAAGTATCCAATACCCCAGGATAACGTGTAACGGGTTTGTCCTGTCGAACCCACCGGCCTTGATCCTATCTATCTCCTGTTCCTTTACATCAAAGAACGACGCTATTTGGCTTTCAGGCAAGTTCAGGTAATCCTTGCATATATCACCGTCCAGCGACCCGCCTGATCTGATCCATTTCTGAAGAGCCGCGAGCCGCGCTGTGGTAAGCATCTGTGCGCATGACGGCAGTACGCGTTGATAAAGTTCCGTTGATCTGGCGCCAGCATCAACACCGAGGGGTATGATCATATCCCAATTATTTTTGACAAAATCGACCCCGACAGAATCTACCAGGGTAGTAAGTCCCGGATGGAAAAAATCAGCGTCATGGTAGAACTGCCTGCTGTATGCTGCATTGAGCAGTTTCACGAGGTCTTTTGAATGAGCCTTGATAAAATCTATGCCCAGTTTGCGGATCAATTTTCCGAACGCTTCAATAAAGTCGCTGGAACACAAATAACGTCCGGAGAATATACGGAAGTCTTCTCCCAATATTTTTCCGACACTCTCGTTCTTCGCGTAATTTTGGATAACAGACGCATAGCTTTCCGCCGCCTCATCCAATACAGGTTCGGCGACTCCTTCGCTATGCAGGATAAGCTCCAGCGCCGGGATCAACTCAACCGGAGGAGCGTAGTACATAGTCCCGTGCGCGGCGACCCCGCGTAAAAACTTAGAAGCATCTCTCGTTAGCTCATCATTCCATCTATGAGATGCGATCCCCCGTCCTACAGCTGCTACAATAGGCCCGTTCGTTTCCTGAGGTCGTTGTAGCATATTGGCCACGATACTGGCGTATTGTCCTGAAACAAGTCCATCCGTCTCGAGAACATCCGCTAAAACACGAACAGCTTCTTGCTGAATAGGATAGTACACCATGTGATCTGAAATATATGCGTAAAGGACTCCGGCTAATGCTTCGTATATATGCGCTGGAAAACCATTTTCTTTTAATAACTCTCCGGCCCATATGCAGCCGGCGCGGCTCAACTCGATCCTTCTATTCCGCTCTTTTTCCTGGGTATAGATGCTGCCATGCCCAAATCCGACGAGCGCCCTAGAGACCTCATCTCTATTTAACCCGTCTTGCTCGGTTAGGAGCCTCCTGAGCGCCGCAAAGGCTTGCTCGGTCGTATCTTCTCTTCCCAACAGCATATCCCTTATCAGATATCCCATATCGTAACCGCCAAGGTCAATGAAAGCATTTAGCGCCTGTGTCACAAGCTGTATATCCTGTTCCTCAAGGCATATCTTTTTTAATCCGTCTTTATTGTGATCGTCTATAAACCGCGTAATAGCGGGCGGATAACTTTTAGACTCAATGGCTTGTCTTTCCCGTATCGCTACCGACAGATATTGATCACCGTTCGGCGACAATGCGTGCGTCACTAGCCTTAACCTGTAATGTTTGTTTTCAGGTAAGTTCATCGTCTGGTCATCCCATGCCGCCCAATCCTCTTTAAATTCCAACCTACGCTCTTCCCAGGGCTGCCTCTCCTTTAAAAGCCTTTTTAATGCCCATCCTATGTCGAGTTCATACACCTCTTTGCCTATCGTAATTATAAGTTTGTCAGCTGCTTTTTTAACGTCGAAGGCGGAAAGATCGTCCATATATTCGAGCGCTTCATGCATCAAAGCCTCCGGGTATCTCGACACAAATGCCTGAACTCCTATAACTCCCGGTTTTTTGCTCGGAGCCGCGAAACCGAACATATCATCGACTAGGGGATAATATTTGTATGCATTCAGGCCCGCTTCTTTTATCATTCCAAGCAATTTATTGATGAGCTTTCGGTTTTCTTCCTGACAGTGCTGTAAAAAGTAATAATTCATGTAGCCTATATCCAGCGGGTTCGGATCAAGTAACGGAATGGTATGCAGCGTTCCTGAGGAATCCCGCACGACAACATTCAGGTTTTCCTGCCCTTCTATATTTTCGACGTGAGCGCGTTTGCCCATCTGCGCTATAGTCCCTGATATCGGGCCAGTAGTATCATCGATCAAGCCGCTCCACTCAATGCCGACAGGTTGACTGCCGGTACCTATCGGCAGTATGCTTACTTTATCGCATTCCACCATGACGTTGGCCCCTTCAGGGATAGACCGGTAAAATTGTATGCGCGTTCCGGTTGCCTCCAGGAGATCCCTTACCGAGTCCTCCCGGCGTGTCACTTTCGCGTCATTCTTACCGTCGGTCTTGCCAAAGTACATGATCGGGTCATAATAAACGATATACTCCATATTCTCATCCTTGAACTTTAACCCGCGCGCTCTTAGATGGTCTCTAACGAACGTAATATCTGCGGTAAGATCGCGCCGGCCCGCGGCCTCTGTCCAGCGATGGCCCAGACCGTAATAGACCTTGCCCTTTTCTCCTTCTCTGACCGGGTCCGCTACTACACGCACGCATAACCCCGTGCACACGTACACCCCTAATGTTGTCATGGCAAAATCCTTGAAATCTTCTTCGGGGATAAGCACAAAATCAAGGGCGCAAACCTGTAACAGTCTCTTATCTTCCAAGGACCTGGGTTTATCTTTAATAAGTTCGTATAGCTCGGGCCGTATATTGAGGTCCGCTTTCGGATCAGCTGTAAAACTTATTATCCCTTCTGTTATAGCGGCTTTACGTGGATCACGGGCAGGGTTAAAGTCATAATAATTGGTCAATGCGCCGATGATTTTCTGTTTTTCAGCGATCTCATCCGTTAATCTTAAGGCCCGTACTATAGGTCCGAATAACTCATCGTCTTCTTTCAGGTCATACGGACCGCGCTGCCCATGCGTCAAAGCATAGAGCGTTTCTATGAACCGCGGGTTCCTGACGCTAACCTCGATATCCTCAAGCGCTGTATTGGGAAT
>Ga0172375_10008165_pt1 | contig 14146 bp, 8 predicted proteins | sample LakKiv1m_FD_114537 | JGI IMG/M metagenome (GOLD analysis project Ga0172375, IMG submission 114537) | Freshwater microbial communities from Kabuno Bay, South-Kivu, Congo - kab_092012_11.1m | ecosystem: Environmental > Aquatic > Freshwater > Lake | place: Democratic Republic of the Congo...
ATTTGAAGGTAATCTCCACTGTGCACCCGTATCCTTTGGTCTGGTAATACCGAAAAAAATGTGGGGGCAACAGCTTTTCTGTTGATAGTTGTTGTAAAAAGAATAAATTCAGATTTCTAACTGATTCTAACCGAGGGAACTTCTGCTTGCTATCGTCAACCATGGCAACGGCCACTTGGTCGTCGGTGATCTTTTCCATTACTCGGTGGTGCAGAATAAAACGGCAATGCAATACGTAAATCATTGGCGATAAAGTAACTATTTTTAAATGAAAATCAACATGTTAACTCAACTCCGAAAGTTGAGTCACTAAGGAGAGAGCGTTATGTGTGGGATTGTTGGATATATTGGAAAGCGAAAAGTGGTGCCGATCATCATTGAGGGACTGAAGCGGCTTGAATATCGGGGCTATGACTCCGCCGGATTGGTCTATTTTGAGGATGGTACGATCCACAAGCATCGTTGCAAGGGTAAGCTTGCCAACCTTGAGGAGTTGATGGAGGAGATTCAGACCGACAGTCGCATTGGCCTGGGGCATACCCGCTGGGCTACCCACGGCGCACCTTCGGAGACCAATGCCCATCCGCATAGCGATTGCAGCGGTGAGTTGGTGATCGTCCATAACGGCATCATCGAAAACTATCATTCCCTGCGGGAAGAGTTGCAAGCTGCGGGGCATGTCTTCACCTCCGTAACCGATACCGAGGTCGTGGCCCACCTGATTGAAGAGAATCTGGATGGTGATTTGGTGGAGGCCGTGCGCAAGGCTGTGGCTCGGGTGGAAGGTTCTTATGCCTTGGGGGTGATGTGGGCTGGGCAGCCCGACCGCTTGGTGGCTGTCCGTAATCAGAGCCCCTTGGTGCTTGGCGTCAAGGAAGATGGAGGCTGTTTCATGGCCTCTGATATCCCAGCGCTCTTGCCGTATACCAAACAGATCATCTTTTTGGACGATCAGGAGCTGGCTGTTCTTAAGGCAGATTCTTGGCAGGTCATGCGGCTTGACAGCGGAGCCCCGGTGGCAAAAGAGATTACCACCATCGACTGGAATGCTGGCATGGCGGAAAAGGGGGGCTATCGTCACTTCATGCTCAAGGAGATTTACGAGCAGCCCCAGGCGATTTTGAACACCTTTCGCGGGCGTTTTGACCTGGAGACAGGACAAGTGATATTGCCCGAGATTGGCCTATCCCGAGAGGAACTGCTCACGATTAAACGGGTATCGCTCGTTGCCTGCGGGACATCGTGGCACGCTGCCCTGGTGGCCAAATACTGGATCGAGAAATGGGCCGCTATCCCGGTGGATGTTGATATCGCCTCTGAGTTTCGCTATCGACGTCTGTTGGTGGGGCCGGATGTCCTGGTTGTGCCGATCTCCCAGTCTGGGGAGACCGCCGACACCTTGGCGGGGATGCGCCTGGCCAAGTCGTTAGGGGCTCGGATCGTGGCCATCTGCAATGTCGTTGGCAGTACGGTTACCCGGGAGGCGGATGGGACGATCTATACCCATGCTGGCCCAGAGATTGGGGTTGCCTCCACTAAGGCCTTCACCAGTCAACTGGTTGCCCTCTTTCTCCTGACGCTCTATCTGTCCCAGGCCAAAGAGACAATTTCTGGGGAGGAAAGTGTTGCCCTCTGCAATGTTCTAGCCGGACTGCCTTCCCTCCTTGAGCAAGAGTTGCCGCGCATTCAGCGTGAGATGGATACCATTGCTGCCGACTTTTCGCGTAGCCGTGATTTCCTTTACCTGGGCCGGGGCGCCAATTTCCCGATTTGCCTCGAAGGTGCCTTAAAACTCAAGGAAATTTCCTATATTCACGCCGAGGGCTATGCCGCTGGGGAGTTGAAGCATGGCCCCATTGCCTTAATCGATCAGGATATGCCGGTACTCGCCTTACTGCCCCGCGACTCGGTCTACAAGAAAGTGGTGTCGAATGTCGAAGAGGTGCGGGCCCGCAATGGGCGGATGATCCTCATTGGCAGTGAGGGAGATGAAGAACTACAGCAAATTGGGGAGTACGTCGTCTTGCTACCTGAAATCCATGAGGATTTAAATCCCATCCTCTTCACAATTCCACTGCAACTCCTGGCCTATCAGATCGCCTGCCTGTGCGGGTGTGATGTCGATCAGCCCCGCAATCTGGCCAAGAGTGTGACGGTGGAATAATTAGACTAAGCAGCTTGAAACATTACCTCTCAAGGAGAATGATATGAAAATTCTGGTTACCGGCGGTGCCGGTTTTATTGGTTCCAACGTTGTTGATGCCTATATCGCTGCGGGGCATGAGGTGGTCGTAATCGATAACCTCTATTCCGGTAAGCTCGCGAATTTGAATCCCAAGGCAAAATTTTACCTGATGGATATCCGTTCGGCTGAGGTGAAAAAGATGTTTGCCATGGAGAAATTCGATGTGGTCAATCATCACGCCGCTCAGATGTCGGTGCCGGCCTCGGTGGAAGACCCCTGTTTCGATGCCGATGTCAACGTCAAGGGGTTTCTCAACCTCTTGGAGGCCGCCAGGGAAAACCAGGTCAAGAAGGTGATCTTTATCTCGTCGGGAGGGGCGATTTATGGCGAGGCCAAGGAGTATCCTACCTCCGAAGCCTCCCATCCGGTGCCCCTCTCCCCTTATGCCATCACCAAAGCGGTTTCTGAACAGTATCTGGCCTTTTATGCGCATCAGTACCAATTGAATTCCACGGTGTTGCGCTATGCCAATGTCTATGGCCCGCGGCAGATTCCCCACGGTGAGGCCGGGGTGGTCGCGATCTTTATGGATCGCTTGCTGAACAGCCAGCCTTGCACCGTCTTCCATTTTGCCAATGAGCCTCGTGGCATGACCCGCGATTACTGTTATGTCGGGGATGTGGTGCAGGCCAATCTACTTGCGCTCTCCAAGGGCACTGGCGAGGCCTTCAATATCGGGACAACGGTGGCCACTCATACCCTAGATCTTTTTGAGGCGATTTATGCGGCCATCAAAGAGGTGCGGCCGGAGTTGGCGGAGGCCTTGCGCCTTCCAGTAAAGGGCGAGGCGCGGGCTGGAGATCTGACACAGAGTTGTCTCAAGGTCGATAAGGCCCGCCAGACCCTGGGCTTTGCGGCGGCCTATGATCTGATGGCGGGTTTACGAAAGACTTTGCAGTGGCGGCTGACCGTCTAAAAAATCGAACTAGAAATCGGGAGAATACAGGCGATGACGGATCTTTCTCAAAAATCCTATGGCAACAAATGTCGGTTGGGCAAGTTGAATCAGCATGTTACGAGGGCTCCATTGCCATACTTTACCAATATGTCCGACCTTTTCTCTTTGAGCTGTAACCTTCCCGCTGATAGAGATCAAATTTGGTGGTTGTATCCTTTTTTCGTGCTTGAAGGTACTCTATCGTATTTCAGCATTGTCCGGTTAGAAAATTGCGTTGCCTATTAGGACATCACATAAGCGAGCTTGCGAGATATCGAAGGGGGATTGAGGGGGATTCTCTGAACGATGGCACTACAAATTGCGCGATGCAATTTGCTAACTGGACAACACTGAATGCCAGTAAACCTTTGAGGGTTTTTCATGCAAGCACTAGCTTGGTCTTTGTAAGTGATCACGGGGAGCCTGAAAATTACGCACTGCCCCGAAGTGTAAGCGATTATAGGGTACCCCATCCGGAGTCTCGCCAGCTCGCTTACCTGCGCGAAAGCGGACTGTGAGCTATACTAGGGTATGCGAGCAGGCCGCTGACAAAGTAGATGGGGTACACTGTGATCGCTTACTGGTCTTTTGGCCGGGAACTCTGACCCCTTATAGTCCGTGCATCACCCCAACCTCAACAAGCAGTTGGCTCAAGAGTGCCTTCGGCAGTGAGGGGGCTTGGGCCAAGGTCAGGGCGCGCATGAGCAGGGTGACCTCCTCTTGACGCAACAAACCCTTGGGGATGGCCTCGCTGTAGATCCACACCCCGGCCTCTGGTGGCGATAGCGGCGCGGCCTGTCCTGCCCGTTCTGCCGCCAGGGCGAGGAGGGCCGAGAGCAGGAGTTCCATGGCGCTTGACGGGCAATTCTGTTCGGCGAGCAGGGTGGCGGCCTTGAATTTCTCCTGAGCCAGAGCCGTGAGCCGCGAGTTGCTGCCCTTTGCGTTTTGTTCGGCGGCATCGAAATAGGTCTGGCCTTGGTCTATCGGCGAGTTTGCCCCCAGACGTTCGAGTCCGCTCAGGGTGCGACTGTCAATCACGGCCACGGGTACCACCCCGGAGAGTGCCGCAGCGACCGAGTCGGCTTTGCTGTCGACCTGGTCGATCACGGCAAGCAGGCCACCGCCTGAGCCCATGATGCGCTCGATTCGGGCGCCGAAGGCCTTCTGTAGCTTGATGATGCAGGCGGTGATGGCCTCTTCTAGCGGCGAATTTGCCGGCACGGTGGGCACGGTATCTCTGGCTTCGATGGAGGCGGGCGGCGCTTGGCTGTCGATCTCTTCTGTGCTGACCACGGTTTTTTTGGCCCCAGTTGCGGCATTCAGATTCTCCACCAGGGTTTCGAGCAACTTCTTCGAGACCCCGACCACGTCCTCGCTGGCGTCTTCCGAGACTACATTGTTGAAGAGGAGTTGCTTGCCCTTGACCAAGGAGAGTACCTGCTCTTCGTAGGAATTTGGCGCGACCATGGTGATGATCTGCACCGTCTGCGTCTGGCCCAGGCGGTGGACGCGGGCGTTGCGTTGTTCGAGCACGGCAGGCGTCCAGGGGACGTCGAGGTTGATCACCACCGAGGCGCTCTGTAGGTTCAGTCCGACCCCACCGGCATCGGTGGAGAGAAAGACCTGAACATGATCATCCTCCCTAAAGCGATCCATCAACTCGCCGCGCTTGGCTGACGGCACCCCGCCATGCAGGCGGACAAAGCCCAAGCCCATCCTGAGCAGACGGGTTTCTACCATGCGGGTCATCAGCTCCCACTGCGAAAAGACCACCACCTTCAGCCCGGACTGCAGGCAGAGTTCGTCGAGGAGGTCGGCCAGTTCGTCGAGCTTCGGGGAGCCTTCCGTCTCTTTGTCGACCAGTCCTGCCGCGTTGCAGGCCATGCGAGCCTGTTGGAGTGAGGCCATGAGCTTGTGCTGCTCGCTGGGGGTCAGAGGCCGACGCTTGGCGATGGTGGCGATACGCCCGGCTGCTCGCATGGCGTCGTCGTGCAGGTCGCATTGCTTGGCCGTCATTTCAACGTCCAGGCGTTGCTCGATGCGGTCTGGCAGTTGATCCTGCACCAGGCGTCGATCGCGGCGCAGCATGACCGGGGCCAAACGCTGTCTGAGCAGGGAGAGATTGCGGTAGCCGAGCACCTTGCCCCGTTCGTCGGTGACATGAAAGTCGATCAGGTAACGCCACAGGGGCCCCAAGATCTTGGGATCCACCACCTGCATCAGCGAGTAGAGATCCTCCAGCCGGTTCTCAAGCGGGGTGCCGGAGAGAACAAAGGCGTAACGGGAGGGGATCAGTTTGACGGCGGTGGCGATCTTGGTGCGCCAGTTCTTGATACGCTGAGCCTCGTCTAGAATGAGCAGGTCTGGACGCAGGAACTCGTTGATCACCGCCAGGTCGCGCAGGATCAGTTCGTAGTTGATGATGAAGAATTGGCATTGCCGCCGATATTGAGCTCCCCGTTCTGGCGGCGGGCCTTGGACGATCTGTGTCTCGAACTCGGTGAATTTGCTGATCTCTCGGGCCCACTGCTGCTTAAGGGATGTGGGGCAGACAATCAATACCCGCTTGACATCTTCGTGCTCGGCCAGCCAGACGGCGGCGCTGATCGCTTGCAGTGTCTTGCCGAGCCCCATGTCGTCGGCTAGCAAGGCCCGTCCGCTCCCGGCCAGGAAGGCGGCACCTTCGATCTGGTAGGGGTAGAGCCTGGCCTTGATTCCGGCGATGCGGCCGCTGGTGGAGATCTGTTTTCTGATGGCGGCGGCGCGCAGGGAGTGGCTGGCTCGGGCTGCCAGTTGGCGGCTATAAGCGATGGCGTCGTCGCCGAGATGGATGTCGCTCCGTTCCTCAACCAGGTCCATGAAGCGAAAGAAATCGTCCGGCAGTCGCCCGCTGAAGCTGCCCTGCGGGTCAAAATAGTTGTCGACAAGGGTCTGCAACTTGGTCGACAGGTCAGGCACCCGGTGCAGGCGGAGTTGAGGTGCGTCCTCGATATCCCAAGCCAGATAGACATAGGGGAAGGGAGTCGCTTGCTCCTTAAACTGCTCGTACTCAGGATGTTTCTTGATCTTGTGGAGTACGGCCTCAATGTGTTTACAGGTGCCAAGCTGGTTGCCCGCGAAATCAGGGCATGAGCACAGGTTGGCTCGCTGGTGTAGGCTCCGGATTGTCACTTGGTAGTGTTGCGGAAATGGGGTGGACGAGGAGATGGAGAGCGCGCGCCAGGCCCCGAACCAGGGTTCGCCGCTCAGGGCCTCGACCTCAACCTCGGCCCGGCCTCGTTTGATGCGCTCCTGGATGGCGTTATCGGTGGCAGTGAGCAGTTTGTCTGTCTGCTGACGCTGATCGGCGTAGGCGAAGAGGGCCGCCACGACATGACGGCAGATGGATTCCCCGGTTGCTGTGTCGCAGTCACAGTCGAAGGTGAGCGTGCCTGCGCCGTTCTGGCGGATCTCGACGGTATATGGGAGGTCGGCATCTCCTCCTTCCACTGTGGCCCAGAGGAGCTTCTCATCCTGGTCGATGCGGATGACCCGCTTCTCTTTGAAGTAGTCCAGGCCTTCGCGGATGGCGGTGGCATCGGCGACTGCCTGCAGGGCCTCGTGATCGAAAAAATAGGGGTCGTGTTTATCTGTCATTGCTTTTCGAGAAGGGGTGTGTTTGTAGGAGGGCAGAGCGAACGGGGGGGCCGGGCCAAGATTGCTTGGGCGATGTAGGCCGACTATAGCCCAGAAACGGGGCACATGCAAACCGGAAATCCTGCAAGAGCTGTTTGCAGCAGGGGGGCTGTCTTGAGCATCAGCTCAGAATCATCAAGAGGATACACAAATAAAAAAAGGGGAGGTTAAGCGACAACTGCTTAACCTCCCCTTGATTTTGTTGGCTCCTCGGGACGGATTCGAACCGCCGACAGGGTGGTTAACAGCCACCTGCTCTACCGACTGAGCTACCGAGGAATGTGGGTTGCGAGCAGAACCGATGGATGATGGTACTTTGCTCTCTCGCGATGGGGCGGCACTATAGCCGGTCATTTTGAACTCGTCAATACCTTTACCGTAAAAAAGGCAAACTTGAGATAGCCCTTATCTCGCTAGGAGGGGAGGGGGGCTTGTGGAAGAGATACGATTCTTGTGTGAGAAATTTTTGGTTGTGGTGTAAGGTGCTGGCAGTGCGCTTGTGGCCAATGAGTCAGGCGGCGTATTGATTTGTCAGATTGTATCCCTCTCCCAGAGTGCTTTCCCATGTCACAAACGCATATTCGTATCCGGGGTGCCCGGATGCACAACCTAAAAAATATCAGCCTGGATCTGCCCCGGGAGCGGCTTATCGTCTTCACGGGCTTGAGCGGCTCAGGGAAATCAACGTTGGCTTTTGACACCCTCTATGCGGAGGGCCAGCGTCGTTATGTGGAATCGCTTTCCACCTATGCCCGCCAATTTTTGGGCCAGATGGACAAACCTGAGGTCGATAGCTTGGAAGGCCTTTCTCCTGCGGTCTCCATCGAGCAACGCACCACCAACCGTAATCCTCGTTCGACTGTTGGCACTATCACCGAGATCTACGATTACCTGCGTTTGCTCTATGCCCGGGCCGGACGGCCAGGTTGCCCAAAGTGTGGCAAGTCCATTCAGCCGCAAAGCATTGAGGCCATGGTGACCAGTCTGATGGCTCGTCCTGTTGGGACTAAGATCATCTTGCTCGCTCCCTTGATCGATGGTCAGAAGGGGAGTCAGACGGCGCTTTTTTCCCGGCTGCAAAAGGAGGGGTTTGTTCGGCTGCGGGTCGATGGGGACTTTGTTGGACTGGAAGGGGAGATCCCCCTCGATAAGAACAAACGGCACCATGTCCAAGTGGTGGTCGATCGTTTGCTGATCAAGGAGGGCATCGAACGGCGATTGGCGGAGTCGGTGACCACTGCGGTGCGGCTCAGCGATGGTCAATTGTTGGTGCTGTTCCCCGAGAATCAGGAGGAGGTGCTGCTCTCTGAACGTGCCGCCTGCCTAGCCTGTGGTCTCAGTCTGCCCGATCTCTCCCCCCAGCTCTTCTCATTCAACAACCCGAAAGGGGCCTGCCCCGCTTGCGGCGGGTTGGGGGTCAAGCAATTCTTTGACCCCGGGCTCATCGTCCCGGAGCCCAACTTGAGCCTTGCCGAGGGGGCCATCGCCCCTTGGCGTAACAGCTCGCCGATGTCGTACAGCCATCAACTCCTATCCTCGCTCGCTCGCCAGTACGGTTTTAGCCTGACTGAGCCCTTCCGATCTCTGTCCCCGGAGGCCAAGGACGCCATCCTCCACGGCACTGGCACCCAGGAGATTGCCTTCACCTACGAACGTCGTCAGCGAATCGTTCAGTTCGCCAGACCTTACGAGGGCATTATCCCACAACTGGCACGACGCTTCCAAGAGACTCAGTCGGGGGCGGTTCGTGAAGATCTGGAAGACTACATCAACGTGCAGCCCTGTCCGGTCTGTCATGGGGCGCGCTTGGGGGCGGCCTCTTTGGCGGTTACCTTCGGGGGGTGGAATATCCACGAGCTTTGCTCTTTGAGCATTGATCGACTGGTCAATGCCTTGCCGCAGGTCGCCATCCTCCCCCAGGAAGAGGTGATTTGCGCCCCCATTTTGAAGGAGATTGGCGAGCGACTGGCCTTCTTGAAAGGGGTTGGTTTGGGTTACCTATCTCTGGCTCGTAGTGCCTCTACCCTCTCTGGTGGCGAGTCGCAGCGTATCCGGCTGGCTTCGCAGATTGGTGCCTCATTGACTGGGGTGCTCTACATCTTGGATGAACCGAGTATTGGCCTGCACCAACGAGACAACGAGCGGCTGATCCAGACCCTGATTCGTTTGCGCGACTTGGGGAACACGGTGATCGTGGTCGAACACGACTCCGACACCATCTTGGCTGCCGATCATGTCCTCGACATCGGGCCAGGGGCGGGGATTCACGGGGGAGAGGTTCTTTATAACGGCCCGGTGGCCGGTCTCTTTGCTGAAGAGAAATCGTTGACCGGCGGCTATCTTTCTGGCCGCTTGGGCATCACCTTGCCCAAAAAGCGTCGTCGGGCCAAGGCTGGCCATTGTCTCACCATCCGAGGGGCCAAGGCCAATAATCTCAAGTCGTTGACGGTTACTTTCCCTCTGGGGCTACTTACCTGTGTGACCGGGGTCTCCGGTTCGGGAAAGAGTTCGTTGGTGATGGAGACCCTGCTCAAGGGGGTGACGGCGATGCTGAGTGGTGGCCGTAGTCCGGCCTTGACCTGCGACGAAATTTGCGGGGTGGAGACCATCGCCAAGGTGATCGACATCGATCAGAGCCCCATCGGCCGCACCCCGCGCTCCAACCCTGCCACCTATACCGGGGTGCTAGGGCCAATCCGCGAACTCTTTGCCCGTCTGCCCGAGGCCCGGGCCCGGGGCTATCAGCCGGGGCGCTTCAGCTTCAACCTCAAGGGTGGGCGTTGCGAGGCCTGCGAAGGGGATGGGGTGATCAAAATCGCCATGCACTTCTTGCCGGATGTCTATGTCACCTGCGAGGCCTGTCGGGGCAAGCGTTACAATCGGGATACCTTGGACATCCTTTACCGGGCCAAATCCATTGCCGATGTGCTGGCCATGAACGTCGAGGAGGCCTTGGATTTCTTCAAGGCCATCCCGCCGATCAGGAGCCGGTTGCAGACCCTGTTCGATGTCGGGCTTTCGTATCTCTCCTTGGGCCAGTCCTCCGTTACCCTCTCCGGTGGCGAGGCCCAACGGATCAAGCTGGCCCGTGAGCTGAGTAAACGGAGCGCCGCCCCTTCCTCTCTTGACGGCGATGTCGTGCCAAGCCAACGCCCTCGGGGGACGCTCTATATCCTGGATGAGCCCACCACCGGTCTGCACCCTGCCGATATCCAACATCTGTTGGCGGTGCTACGTCGTTTGGTCGACGGGGGCAATACCATCGTGGTCATCGAGCACAATTTGGATGTCATCAAGACCGCCGATCACCTCATCGACCTTGGGCCGGAGGGGGGAGAAGGGGGGGGGCAGCTCCTGGTCGCCGGTACGCCGGAGGTGGTAGCGGCCTGCCCGTCATCGGCGACTGGCCGTTTTTTGAAGCAGGTACTGGCGAGTAAGGGGGGCTGATCGATGCGTCGTTGGTGGCCAAAATCCTTTTTTGGGCTGGTGCTTTTGGCCATGACCTTGATCTCGTTGCCGCTGCTCGGCTTGCTCTTTGCCTCCGATGTCTTGATGGATCGCCTGGTGCGGGCGAGTTCGGCCTCCGTCTACCGTGCCGTGGCCGCCAGTCAGATGAGCCAGTCACTGCAGGAACAGTTGACCAACCAGGAGCGGCGCTTCCGGCAGTATCAAGTCTTGGGGCGTCAGCAATTTCTTGACGAGCTGCTGATGATCATCCGCCAGATCGACATATCAATAGATAGCATCAACGATCTGCCCCAAGGGGGTGAGAGCAAGGCCTTGCTCGCTCGACTGGAGGAGGCCGAGGCCAAGATTGCTCTGGCCTGCCAGGACGCCACCTCTCCCAAGACGATGGTGGTCCGTGATGATGATTTTAAGGAGGTGGCGGCCCTCGGACGTCAGGTTGCTGATCGGGGGATGAAGGAGGTGTATCGAGAGATTACCAATTTGCACAAAGAGGAGGAACAGGCGGAGAAAACCCTGCTGCTACTCGCCAGCACCTCTTTGCCCTTGACCTTCCTCTTGGTTTTTTTGCTCACCCGCTTGATCGCCAAACCCATCAAACAGATTGACCAAGGGATTCATCTCCTCGGACAGGGGGAGTTTGACCGGGAGATAGAGGTTCGTGGCCCGGCCGATTTGGTTTTTCTTGGGCAGAGGCTCAACTGGTTACGTCAGAAGCTGAAGGGCTACGAGCAAGAGAAGAATAAGTTTGCCGCCCACATCTCCCATGAGCTCAAGACCCCGCTGGCCTCCATCCATGAGGCCTCGGAGCTGTTGAGTGAGGAGATTGTTGGCCCGGTGACCGGCGAACAACGCGAGGTTATCCAAATCTTGCGAAAAAATTGTAGTCAACTTAAGGGCTTGATCGAAAATCTGGTGGGGCTGACCATGGCCCAAGCCGAAAAGACCTACCTCAATCAGACGGATTTTGCACTGGAATCGTTGATCGACGAGAGCCTGGCCTCCTATCGGCTGGCCTTGATCAATAACGGCTTGCGCCTGCAAACCGATCTGCACCCCCTGATGCTGCATGGAGATCGAGGACGGTTGAAGACAGTGCTCGATAACCTCTTGTCCAATGCCATTAAATATACCCCGAGCGAGGGTGTGATTCGAGTACGTGCCTTTCGGCAGGAGGATAAGGCCATTGTCGAAGTCCATGATTCAGGGCCGGGGATCCCCGAGGACGAGCGGCCCGAGGTCTTCTCCCCCTTTTTTCAGGGGAGCGCCTTATGTCGCAGCCATGTTCAGGGTACGGGTTTGGGCCTTGCCATTGCCCATGAATACGTCGCTGCCCATAACGGCACCTTGAGCCTCGCCCGGCTCGATGAGGCAGGTGCCTGCTTTCGGCTGACCTTGCCCTTGGGGGGTGAAGGCCGCTCTTGAAAGCGGGCTGAAATTCACGTATAGTGTCGCCCAATTCAACAACGTTGGCCTGAACTTCAGCGCGCTCTAGGCCTAATTTATCCATACCCACCCTCGAGGAGAGCACACCGTGGCAGAAAAAATCACTTGTTTGGCAGATGGCAGCATCCAAGTCCCTCATCACCCTATCATCCCCTTTATTGAGGGGGATGGCATTGGTCCCGACATTTGGTCAGCCGCTCGCAGGGTGCTGGACGCCGCCGTTGACCGGGCTTTCAACGGCAGCAAAAAAATTGACTGGCTGGAGATTTACGCCGGCGAAAAGGCCAAGGCCAAGACGGGGGAGTGGCTGCCTCAGGCCACTTACGATGCCATCCGCGAGCACAAGGTGGCGATCAAAGGGCCATTGACCACCCCGGTTGGCGAGGGCATCAGGAGCTTGAACGTCTCCATTCGTCAAGAGCTTGATCTCTACGCCTGTGTGCGTCCGGTACGCTATTATGAGGGTGTGGTGAGTCCGGTCAAGGCCCCGGAGTTGGTCGACATGGTGATCTTTCGTGAGAATACCGAAGATGTCTATGCCGGGATCGAGTGGCCGGAAGGGAGTGAGCAGGCTAAGACCTTGATCGAGGTGGCTGGTAAGCTCGGTAAGACCATTCGGCCTGACTCTGGCATTGGCATCAAGCCGATCAGCATCACCGGTAGCAAGCGTTTGGTGGCCATGGCCATTCAGTTTGCTATCGATAATCACAAACCTTCGGTTACTATTGTCCACAAGGGAAACATCATGAAGTTCACCGAAGGGGCCTTCCGCATCTGGGGCTATGAGGTGGCCAAGACCTTTGGCGACAAGGTGATTACCGAGGAAGAAATGTGGAAGAACCATGGCGGCAAGCGACCTGAGGGCAAGGTGGTGATCCAAGACCGCATCGCTGACGCCATGTTCCAGCAGATTTTGCTCCGCCCGGCCGAATACAGCGTGTTGGCCACCCCCAACCTGACCGGCGACTATATGTCCGATGCCTTGGCCGCTCAGGTGGGTGGCTTGGGGATCGCCCCCGGGGCCAATATCGGCGATGGGGTAGCGGTGTTTGAGGCCACCCACGGCACTGCCCCCAAATACGCCGGCCTGGACAAGGTCAACCCCGGTTCGCTCATCCTCTCCGGGGTGATGATGCTCGAACATATGGGGTGGCTGCCGGCCGGGGCCTTGGTGCAAAAGGCGCTGGCCGCCACCATCTCCAAGAAGACGGTGACCTACGATCTGGCCCGTTTGATGGAGGGGGCAACTGAGTTGAAGTGCTCGGCCTTTGCCGATGCCATCATCAGCAATATGGCCTGATCTGGCGGGGGTGATCTAGGTGAGGGCGTCATGCTTGGCCTTGGCTCGCTCCCTCCGTGAGCTCTGCTTCCCAGCAGTCTGCCTGCTCTGCCGACAGGGCCTCCCGGCCTTTAGCCCTATTCATCTCTGCCCTGGCTGTCTGCCGAAGATCAAGCTGATTGGTTCGCCGATCTGCCGTTGTTGCGGGGTGGAGTTGATGGGGGGCGACGATCACCTGTGTGGCCCGTGTCTCAAGCACCCGCCGTTTTTCCGTCGGGCCCGGGCGGTGTTCCGTTACGATGATGACAGCGCGCCGTTGCTCTATGCCTTCAAATTCCATGGCAAGACCGTTGGCTGCGCCACCTTTTGCGCCTTGGCGAAGCAGGTGGCGCCCTTGGCCGATCTGGCCGTCGCTGACTTGATTGTCCCGGTGCCCTTGCATCCCCGGCGTCTTCGGGCACGTGGCTTCAATCAGGCCTTGGTGTTGGCCCGTATTCTCTTCTCTAACGAGGTGGCCAAGATCAGCACCAACCTCTTGGTTCGCAGTCGCTGGACCGATCCGCAGACGACCTTGACTGGTCGTGAGCGTCGGCGGAATTTGAACCAAGCCTTTACCGCTCCGCATCCCGAGCGGCTCGTTGGCCGTCGCCTCTTGCTGATCGATGATGTCTTCACCACCGGCTCAACCGTCAACGAATGCGCCAAGGTGCTGATTGAAAACGGCGCAGCGTCGGTCGAGGTCTTGACCTTGGCTCGGGTGCGATAGCATGAAGTGCGACCAATTCAAACAGAACAAAGGATGCGTGGCGGGTGTTTGCATCCTGACCTTACTGGCCTGTGGTTGTAGCCCAACGGACACGGTTTACCGCAATCTCTACGAGGGCATGCAAAAAAGAGAGGAGATGGTGAACCCCAGTGCTGAGCCCATACCTCAAGATGCCATCACCTATGATGCCTACAAACGAGAACGAGACAGCATAAGGCGCTCGGCAAGAAATAAGCGTACCAAGATTGCGCCGGATTCCGGTTCGATTTCAAGGCGTCACGAGGGGAGCATAGCAGGGCTATGTGACCCTCGTGACAACGCGGAAAGCGGGCC
>Ga0172375_10008168_pt1 | contig 14140 bp, 16 predicted proteins | sample LakKiv1m_FD_114537 | JGI IMG/M metagenome (GOLD analysis project Ga0172375, IMG submission 114537) | Freshwater microbial communities from Kabuno Bay, South-Kivu, Congo - kab_092012_11.1m | ecosystem: Environmental > Aquatic > Freshwater > Lake | place: Democratic Republic of the Congo...
ACCCTTGATAGTCAACAAATATTCAGATTCAGTTTAACTGAAGATCTAAATATACAGCTTGAAAGATACATAGCTGTAGCTAATAGAATCAAAAGTGATAATATAGAATTTAGTTCTGTAGATTTCCGTTTTGAAAGACCTGTTCTGAAGAATTAACAGTATTCTTGCGAAATCTATTATTTTTGATTATATTATTAGAAAGGACTTGTTAATTCTAAGTCTTTTTATATAATAAATTAGTAAAATATAACTGCCTTAAATAACATGGCACGCAAAATAATAACAGCAATAGACCTAGGATCCTCGAAAGTAACCACAGTTATAACCTCTGTCGAGGATAACCAGACCCCCTCTGTAATAGGAGTGTGTTCATATCCAAGTAAAGGTATCAAAAAAGGTGTCGTAGTTAATATCGATGATGCTACCAACGCTATATCAGAGAGTGTATTGGCTGCTGAGAGAATGGCAGGTGTTACAGTTTCTGATGTATATGTTTCCATTAATGGAGAGCAGGTGACAAGCTTGAATAACAAGGGAGTTGTTGCTGTTGCAGGATCAGAGATTACAATAGACGATACATACAGAGCGATTGAGAATGCTAGAACATTATCATTGCCAGATAATTTGAATCCTATCCACATTATTCCTCGAGAATTTGTAGTAGATAATCAAGGTGGGATCAAATATCCAATTGGAATGAGTGGTGGAAGATTAGAGGTTGAAACTCATATCATAACAGCACCTAATTCATATTGGCAGAATATTAGAAAATGTGTCGAGCAAGTAGGTTTGAATGTGTATGATGTTATCTTCGCAGGTTGGGCATCTTCACTTTCAGTGTTAACAGAAACAGAAAAAGAATTGGGTGTAACCATGCTTGATATCGGTTCTGGTACCACAAGTATTACAATCTTTGAGGAGGGAAGCATTACATACAGCAGTTGTATTCCTTTGGGTGGAAATGCAATCACAAGTGATATTGCAATTGGGCTCCAAGTTTCATTGGAGGAAGCAGAGAAGATAAAGATAAATATGTCAGATATCTTAGATAACAAAGTTGCAGCAAGTAAGGCAAAAGATTTAGATTCAACACCTGCATTACTTAGAAAGAAGGAAGAGGTTAAGGAAAAGAAACCAAAGGGTGACGAGGTTGATCTAAGTGGATATGGTGTAGATAAAAAGATATCAAAATCTATCCTTCAAAATATTGTTGATGCTAGATGTGAAGAGATTTTAGAGATGGCGAAAGATAATGTATCCAAGTCTGGATATGAGATCGGTATGCCTGCAGGTATTGTCATAACAGGTGGAACAGGATTATTAAGAAATATTACTAAAACTGTACAGTCATCATTTGGTGTAGCTGCTAGAGTTGGATATCCTTCTGGATTATCTGGTATGACAGAAGAAATTTCGGATCCATCATATGCTTGTGTCCAAGGATTGATCAAGCATGCAATGGATGATGATGTAGATATAAGTTCGGGTGGAGATAAGAAGAAGGGAAGTGTAAAAGGCTTCGCGGGGAAGGTCACTGAATGGTTGAAATCTTTACTGCCTTAAATAAATTTTAGTGATAAGTGCAATGTTAGTTACGACCAATGTAGATCCAGTAGCAAAAATTAAGGTAGTAGGTGTGGGTGGTGGTGGCTGTAATGCTATCAACACGATGATCACAGACTATGATATCCCTGGCGTTGAATTCATGGCGTTCAATACTGATGCTCAGGCACTTAAAATGTCTCAAGCACCAGTAACTCTCCAACTTGGAGAGGAACTAACCCATGGGCTTGGTGTTGGTGGTAATCATGATTTAGGCGCACAATCCGCAGAAGAGAGTTTAGATCAGATTCAAGAACTTTTGGAAGGTGCCAATATGGTCTTTATCACTGCTGGTATGGGTGGAGGCACAGGTACAGGAGCTGCCCCAATCATTGCAGGAGTTGCAAAGAATATGGGTGCATTAACAGTTGCAGTTGTTACAAAGCCATTTGACTTTGAAGGAAATAAACGAAGAGAGATTGCAGAAGAAGGCATTGCTGCTTTGAAGGACAAGGTAGATACCTTAATTGTAGTTCCTAACCAGAGACTTTTGGAGATAGTTGATGAGGGTGAGAGACTTTCCTTCATAGATGCTATGAAGAAAGTAGATTCTGTACTGGCGGAAGGCGTTAACAGTATCTCTAACTTGATAAGTCAGACCGGATATATCAATGCAGACTTCAATGATGCTAAATCTGTAATGCAGAATGCAGGTACCGCTCTTATGGGTATTGGCAGGGCAAGTGGTGATAACAGAGCAGAAAATGCTGCCAGATCAGCTACGACAAGTCCATTGCTTGATATGTCCATTGAAGGTGCTACCGGTGTCCTTTACAACATTGTCGGTGCAGATTTGACACTTACGGAGATTAGTCTCGTTTCTGAGTTAATTAAAGAAGCTGTTGATCCTGCTGCAAATATCAAATTCGGAGCACAGATTGATCCTAATGCTGGAGATGAGCTAACCATAACCATTGTTGCTACGGGTTTTGATGAGAACAAACAGGTATATACCAAAAAGCAAAAAGATGATGACGAACCTCAGGTAAGAACCTTCGGATTCAAACCAAAGGCAGAAGAGGTAAAAGAGCTAGATACTGAAGATGAGGTATTAGAATCATTTGAAAAAGACGATTTACCAGAGGTAGATAATGATGATTCAAAAGTAACTCCTGTATTACCAATGGACAATGTCTCTGATGAGAAACCAACAGGTGATTCCTTGTGGGAGGTCCCAGCTTTCCTCAGAAGGGGTAAAAAAGATTAAGAGTTGTGCTAAAATCTTTCATATATGAATATCCTCGATGTTAGGCGTAAATCCTGGCTACATTTTGATTGGAAAATCCTTGTTCCAACAGTACTTCTCTGTGTATTGGGATTAGTGACGCTTCTTTCAACCACAATTCTCCCGGAAGGGGGCTATGGGGATCTCAGTATTGTGTGGAAACAACTCCTTTCTATCGGTATCGGTGTTATCTTGTTTATCATTATCTCCGTAATAGATCTATCATACCTTAAATACTGGCAAGTTCTGCTAATTATCTTTGGAATGACTGTGGTTTTACTACTGCTAGCACTATTGATAGGGCCTACTATCAATGGAGTAAAAAGATGGCTATACATAGGAAGTATGCAGATACAACCTTCTGAAATCGCCAAATGTGTTGTGATATGTATAACCGCAGGGGTATTTTCATTGAAAGGTAAATACAACGAATTGATACTTTTCTTCATCACACTCCTAACTGCGCTTGTCTTCTTCATACTCATCTATCTAGAACCAGGTGGAAGTATGTCCATATTAACTGTAACAATATGGTTCTTAATGACCTTTTTGGCCCTAAGTAATCCCCTCCGAAATTCTGTCATATTGCTAGTAATTGGAAGTATCTCTGGGGGATTCCTTCTAGCAGCTATAACGAATAACTGGGTCTGGTACCTGCTTGTACTTGTGGGAATTGTTGTGACAGTCTTTGCCCTTTACAGCAAGATTAAATGGAAGTTATTAACAGTTGTTGCATTGATCGCGGGATTACTCTTAGGAATCTTCTTCACTGTATCATGGGATAGTTTACTCCATGACTATCAAAAACAGAGAATTGTAGCATACTTTAACCCTTCTGAAACAGAATCAAATGAAAATTTTAACGTTAATCAATCAAAGATAGCTATTGGATCAGGGCAATTACTTGGTAAAGGTTTTGGAAATGGAACACAGAGTAAGCGAAATTTCTTACCAGAACATCAGACTGATTTCATATTTGCATCATTTGCTGAAGAATTTGGATTGATAGGGGGAATTTTTGTACTTGGTTTGTATGGATTTTTAATTCTACGTTGTTTCTTCCTTGCAATGAACACTGTAGAAACCCCGCTATATTCCTTACTATGCTTGGGAGTAGGTATAAAGATACTCTTAGAGGTCTTTATTAACCTTGGTACAAATATGGGGACAATCCCTGCGACAGGTATACCACTACCACTGATGAGTGCTGGAGGCACTATAACAATGATGACATTCGTGTGTTTGGGGCTAGTGCAGAATGCATCGAACAAGTATCAACAGGGGCATAAGGGTAAAAGCCATGAGATTTTAGATGTTGAATCCTATTAATTATTGACTTTTTAAGCATATTCCATTAAAATCCTTACTCATGGCAGACACAAAGAAAGCAAAGAAAACCACAGAAACAAAAGTTAACGAGAATAAATTCGCAGTTATCAAAATTGCAGGCTCTCAATTAAAGGTTTCTGAGGGTAAAGAATATGAAGTTAAAAAACTCGAAGGTAAGAAGGGTGACAAGCTCGAAATTACAGATGTACTTCTAATTTCTGATGGTGAGAATACAACATTGGGAACACCAGTAATCGAAGGTGCTAAAGTTGTCTTAGAGATCACCTCTCAGAAGAAGGGTGAGAAAGTTGAAGGTTTCAAGTTCAGCGCAAAAGCTAGATACAGAAAGCATTTTGGTGCTAGAGAGCTTGTAACCAAGGTTCTTGTTAAAAAGATATAACTACAATGCCCAAACAATATTTTTTCGAAGCAGGAAGTTTCCAGGATCTCTCATTTGCGGAGTTGACATGTGTATTTAACGTATATGGCGTTAGTAAGGATTCAATTCACAGATTCTCAGACAAAATTTTCATATTAAGAAACAACAATGTCCCAGAAGAGATTGTTAAAAAGGTAGCCAACAGACTTGGTGGACTTGTTAGATATGGATATGTTGTGGACCAGATGGATACCTTTCTTTCAGATCAGATAGCGAAAGGTAGTAAGGTTACATTCGGAGTGAGTATTCTAGGACAAACATACAAACAGGATAGTATCTTTTTGCGAAAACTTTCAGGTGAGATAAAGGATGAATTGAAAAACAGCAACATTTCTTCAAGGTATGTTAGACCTCTACGTGGAGAGGTGGAGCTTAATGCTGCGCAGGTATTGAATAACGATATAGCAGAGAAAGGATTTGAGCTTTGTATCATAAGAAATGAGAAGGAAGAGATATATGGCTGTACAATGGGTGTTCAGGATGTAAATGGCTTTGCTACAAGAGATTTCGAGAAACCATTTACAGACGTTAAGATGGGAACATTGCCTCCTAAGTTGGCGAGAATTATGGTAAACCTCGCAGGTATTAAGCAGGGTATCGTATGGGATCCATTTTGTGGATCTGGAACAATTTTGATGGAATCTGCAGTTTTGGATTTAGATATATTGGGCTCAGATATTGATCCTATGGCCTTAGAATATTCAGAGAAGAATATAGAATGGCTATCTGAGAAGGGTATGATGGCAAATATTAAGTATGATATATTCCCTCTCGATGTTAAAAATCCAGATGGTAGGACGATTTCTAAGTTGAAAAAGACAGAAATCTCAGCAGTAGTATGTGAACCATTTATGGGACCCCCACAGAGAAGAATTGTTTTCGCAAACAGGGCAGATATTTTCTTAAAGCGTGTAACAGAGCTTTATGAGGGGCTTTTTGATATTCTTGAAAGAGTCGCTTCCGAAGGCTTTGTAGCAGTAATTATTATCCCTTCATACAAAACAGAAAGAGGGTGGAAGACAATCGGTGTTAGAGATATTGTAGGTAAACGTTGGGAGGTTTTAAATTCTCAGTTTTCTGGGGGTAGGGACTTGAAGTGGAGCCGTAAAAATAGTATTATCACTAGGAACATTTTCATATTACGCAGGAAATAATCCGAGGTAATATATTTAAGTTAATTTGATACAACAGAGCAATGTCACATGTCGTAGGTGCGGCAAGCACAGCAAACAATGGTCATGTAGCAGGTAAAAGGTTAGGTGTTAAGAAGTTCGCAGGACAAGCAGTAAAAAATGGAAATATTATCGTAAAGCAGAGAGGCTCTGTCTATCATGCGGGTAAAAACACCTACATGTCTAAGGACTATTCCGTTCATGCAAATATCGATGGATTCGTACAGTTCAGAAGGATGACCGGTTTCAAGAGAGGACAGTACTTTGTCGATGTGGTAGAATCACTCTAATGGCTAAGCATAAATTCATACAGATTGAGAGCAAAAACGCTCTCCTAGAATTGTTAAAAGAAGGACGTGATTTTGAGCGTCTATATGTTGCTCAGAGTGCGTTTAAAGATCCCAAGACCAAAGAAATTATTGATATAGCTGCTAGTAGGCAGATTCCTATGTTAAAGGTCTCTAGGAAGATTATTAATCGAAGACTTCGAAGTTCTACCTCAGAGAGTGTAATAGGGTATATGTATTCTCAAAATGATTGGGATTTGAAAGAGCTTTTAGATCATCTTACTGATGATGGAAATAAACAGCCATTCTTCTTAATATTGGATGATTTAAAATATACCCAGAATATTGCAGCTATAATGAGATCCGCATTTGCTGCTGGTGTTAACGGTATCATTGTTAATCCTCAAGAGAAAGCTTTGGTTTCCAATGAGACTATCAGAATTTCTGAAGGTGCTGCGGAAAGAATTCCTCTAGTAGAGATGAACCTTTTTAATGCCATCAAGATCCTTAAGGATAATGATATTAAGGTTTGTGGGGTACATATGGAGGGTGATTATTACTATGATGTTGATCTTAGAGGCCCAATTGCATTGATATTGGGTGCTGAAGATACAGGTATCTCATCTGGATTAAGAGAAAGATGTGATGTATTGGCTTCTATCCCAATGCGAGAGGGTATAGGATCCCTAAATGTAAGTGCTTCTGGTGCTGTAATGGTATATGAGAAGCTAAGACAAGAAATAAAAGGATTCTAAAGCAATTTCCCCATTAAATCTGTGAGTTCTTCTTGTGTATTGTATCTTATGGTTACTTTTCCACCTTTTGTCATCTTGGAGATATGCGCAGTGTATCCAAGCTTCTGGCTTAGTTTTACAGAATAATCATCTGTTATTCTATCTGTTTTCTTCCAATTTCTGGTTGTTGAACCTTTTCCATAGTTGATTTTTCTAACCAATGCTTCTGTCTCCCTTACACTCATACCACGTTTAACCACAAGGTCAGCTGCAGCTATTAATGAAACTCTGTCTTTGATCCCAAGTAATGCTCTGGCATGTCCTTCACTTAATTTCTCGTTAAGCACATCTTCTTTTACCTCGTCAGGGATGTTTAACAATCTAATCTTGTTTGTTACTGCTACTCTACTTAATCCGACCTTTCTAGCGATAATGTCTTGTGATATACCGAATTCATCCTGCATCTGTTTGAAAGCATAGGCTTCTTCCAATGGATTGAGATCTTTTCTCTGGATATTTTCTATAATTGCTAATTCCAACATCTCTTGTGGGGAGGAATCTTTGATGACCACAGGCACAGTCTTCATCCCTGCTAACTGTGATGCTCTTAATCTTCTCTCTCCTGCGATTAAGAAATATTTATCTGAATCTTTATCTTTTGTGATTATTAATGGTTGTATAACACCATGCTCACGTATGGAATCTGCAATTTCAATAAGCTCTTCTGGCTCTATATGCATTCTTGGCTGGTATGGATTAGCTTCAATATTGTTAATATCAAAGTTCTCAATGTATGCATTATTGGTATTCTCCATCTGGTTGGAGCTAATCAATGCTGCTAATCCTTTTCCTAATCTTGGTTCGTCCATTTTATTTTAAAATCATATTAATTAAATCTATTGATGAACTCCTGTGCTAATTTCTTGTAAGCAAGAGCTCCGGTTGATTTTTCATCATATTGAAAGATAGTTTTACCATGGGATGGTGCTTCTGAGAGTCTTACGTTTCTAGGAACAATGGATTTAAAGGCTGTATCCCCAAAGAAGCTTTGTACATCACCAACGACACTTCCTGAGAGTTTGGTTCTACTGTCGTACATGGTCAGAATAACGCCTCCGATGGTGAGGTTGGGATTTATACCCTTTATGAGTTTTGTTGTCTCTAATAGCTGTCCTAGCCCCTCTAGTGCAAAGTATTCGCATTGTATGGGAATTAGTAACTTGTCTGCAGCACTTAGTGCATTTATGGTTAACAATCCGAGTGATGGAGGACAGTCTATGATGGCATAGTCAAATTCATCTTTCATTGCTAATATGGCTTTCTTAAGTAATGTCTCTCTTGAGAGCATATTAACCATCTCTATCTCTGCACCTGCAAGGCTTAGATGTGATGGTACTAAGAATAGGTTAGGGGTAGATGTTGTAACAAATACTGATGATATTGGTTCTTTGTTTACTAGTACATCGTATATGCTTTTGTAAGGAGGTTGGTCTTCAGAACTCCATTGTTGTTTGTCGAACTGTTTTGTGAATCCTAAGCCAGAGGATAGGTTAGCCTGGGGATCAAGGTCTATGAGTAAAACCTTTTTCTTTTTAGTTGCTAAACTTGCCCCTAGGTTAATAGCTGTGGTTGTTTTTCCTACGCCACCTTTTTGGTTGGCTATGACAAATATTTCCATATATTTACTAATCTACCATGTTTCACAGACTAGGTCTAGAGGTTTTGGTAAGATTCGTGTTCAGCTAATCTAAAATTGCTGAAAGGAAAGTAAACTATCCATGCTTTCCCTTTTATATTGGCTTTTTCTATTGGTCCAAATGTTCGAGAATCTGAGCTGTGTTGTCGATTATCTCCACATACAAAGTATTGTCCTTCAGGTACGGTTATGGTTTCGCCTTCGTGTAGGTATTCACCGCCATTGGAATATACAGAAGCGTCTAAATATCCTGATTCATCCAATTTATTTCCATTTATGTAGATATATCCATCTTTAAGCATTACTTGGTCTCCTGGTAATCCGATTACTCGCTTTATGAAATCCTGTGTGTCAGAGTATTTAAAAATGATGACATCTCCTCGTTTAGGTTCGGAAAATTTGTACAGGATCTTGTTTGCCATGAGGTATTCTCCATCTTTGTAGGTTGGGTACATTGAGCTTCCGATTACTTCGTGTGGGGTCATGATGAAGAGGTAGAGAACTATGGATATGACTAATGCTACAACGATTGTTTCTAGGAATGAGAGTAGGAATTGTCCTACTGATGCAAATACGGATGCTACTTTCTCAGTACCAGTTAATTTATGTTCTTCTACTTCGTACATAAAGGCAGGTATACAAATTAAATTGATAACTTTAAGATTGTACAATTTTTATGGGGGTTTGACAAAATTCTCAAACTAAAACATTTTTTATATAATGTTCAAATGAATGATAATGAAAAAATGTTTGAGGATATCTGGAAGGATCAAAAAATTTTAATAGGTAATCCTAATATTAAAAACCATAAGCAGTTAATTTTAATTGCTGGAGTTCCAGGATCAGGTAAGACAACCTTGCTTAGGGCTTTGCGAGAGAAGGTGGAAGCCATATATATAAGAAGTGATGATATCCGAGATATCATTAATAAAACACACTCAGATAATGTTCTTGCGAATAATCCTAGTTTAAAAGAACATTATCTTGAATACATTTTTAATCATTATATTCCCGAATTTGAGAATCAAACGATAATTCTTGATATGAGTATGGATAGGGAATACAATTTTTTGCTTCAACTTGCAGAAAAATATGGATATCCAAGAATAATAATCTCTCTAAATTGCACAGAGAATACTCTTGTAGGAAGATTAGAGAAACGGGAAAGCTTGTATGTAGGTGAATTTTTGAAGAATATTCCTAAATGGATTGCTGACCATGATAATTTCAACAAATTGGGTATTGCAGACATAGTTTTCAACACAGAAGAAAAAGACCTCACGGAGATGGTAGAGGAAATTTTGAGAAAATTGAGATTATAATAATTTACCGCTACGGGGGATCGAACCCCGGTTTACAGGATGAAAACCTGTTGTCCTAGACCACTAGACGATAGCGGCATTGCTAACGGATAGAATTCTAACAAAATATATACTATTTGTGAAGCTATTTGGCTTTCTCCATCTGTCGGAGTACCTGTTGTTCCTCTGCAAATGTAGCTCTTTGATATTGGTTCAATTCCTTGTCAAAGACGTATCGTCTTCTACAGTGGCATTGTACCATGAATCTGTTATTAGATAGGTTACCTAATTTTGTAGCGTTAGTTAAGGAGTTTGTACATCCTACGCATAGTTTTCTTTCTAGAAGAACTTTCTGAAATGGCCTTATTATTGACTTAAACATTTTGTTTAGTAATGATTTAAATGCCGAGGACAGGAATCGAACCTGCAAGGGATATTACTCCCACCTGCTCCTAAGGCAGGCGCGTCTGCCAGTTTCGCCACCTCGGCATACAGGATGTATTTTACAGTAGATGTAAGGTTTTTTAAAGGAGGGTTATCTAGACTATCTTTTCTAATACAATTTGATCATCCCAACCCTTTTGACTTGCTTTTTTATACAATGTTCTTTTAAAACCATTCTTATAATAGAAAGATCGTGTTTGTTCATAGGGCTCATATGGATCTTCGTCAGGCAATGTCTTAACCTCAATTGCGTAGAGATTAAGGCGTTTCGCTTCTTCATTTAACCATTCAAGAAGGTGTGAGCCGACACCTTTTCTAAAATTCTCAGGATCAATCCCCATCCAAATTAGTAACATCTTTCCACAGTAGGTTGTATAGCAAAGAAATCCGAGGACATCGTTATTTTCTTTTGCAACTATGACAGAGTTAAAAGAAAAATCTTTCTCAATATTTTTAATTCATTCTTTGGAAAACCATGCTATTAGTTTCTCCGCTATCTTAATAGCGCTCTTCTTGTCCTGTTTGTTAGCTTTTACTATTTGCATGTTATTCATCTAACCCAAACACTTTTCCATATACCTTCACAAACCCATTTTCTTTATGTTTTGCATTTCTAATAGCTTCTTCCTGCGTAAAAGATACCTTGGGAGTATCCTCTCTTAATTCATCAAACTTAACATGTGCCTTCATAGGTTGCACACCAGTAGTATCAATATCATCAAACACCTTAACAGAATCAATAATGGTGTCCATCTGTGGTGTAAACTTATCTAACTCTTCTTGTGTAAGAGCTATTCTAGACAATTCTGCTGTATGTTTTAAATCTATCTTCATTTCAACAACTCTATTAAAATATTTCTAGCCTCATTTGGATTAACAGATCCCTTTGTAGCTTGCATAACCTGGCCAACCAAGAATCCCATTGTAGCTTCTTTCCCACCTTTGTAGTCTGATACTGCTTTTGGATTGTTATCTATAACCTGCTTAACAATATCCTGTATATTCCCTGCATTTGTAGATGCTTCTTTCTCAAACATATCTAATGTATCTGAGATATCTTTAGTATTAGCAATACAATCCTTAAGAATCTCTTCGGCTTTGCCCTTGGTGATTCTTCCTTCTTTAAATTTGGTGATGAGTAATGACAAGTCTTTAATATCTACCTCACTAATGCCTATTCCTTTTTCATTAGCTAATGCATATACAGTACCCATCAACCAATTCGCAGCTTCTTGTGCAGCTACTTTTGCATCGAGTTTTTCAGAGAGTAGGGTCTGTAGTTTTTCAAAATATGTTGCACCATCTCGGGTTGCAGATATGACCTCTGCAGCATATTGGGAGATCTCCCAATCATTCATATATCTAACTATCTTCTCATGGGGTAATTCAATCAACTCAGTTTTAATTCTCTCGATATCTTCGTTACTAACCTCAATAACTGGGATGTCAGGTTCTGGCATATATCTGTAATCATCTGCGGTTTCTTTAGATCTCTGGAATTCAGTAACATTCTTTGCTGCATTCCAACCTCTTGTTTGCTGTGTTAGAGTCTTTCCTTCTTCCAATTCTTTCTGCATTCTCTCAACTTCATACTCAATCGCTTTCTCTACGGCTGTAATAGAACCAATATTTTTAACCTCGACCTTAGGATTTAATTTGTAATCACCAATAGGTAATATCTTTCCATCCTTCTCTTCCCATCTTCCCTTTTCCTGGATGGAAATATTGGGTTCACATCTCATCTGACCCTTTTCCATATCGGCATCTGAGATATTCAAATATCTTGCTATCTGCCTTATCTGTGTTGCAAAGTCTTTTGCATCTTTAGCATTTCTAATACATGGCTTTGTAACAATCTCGATTAGAGGTACTCCTGATTTGTTGTAATCAATTAAGGAATAGTCTTCGTTGCTAGAGCTATGATGTGTAGATTTGGCAACATCCTCTTCTTGGTGGATTCTTTCAATCTTTACCTCAAAACCATTTGGTAAGGTTACTGAACCATTGGAACATATCGGTCTCTTGTACTGACTGATCTGGTATCCCTTTGGTAAATCAGGGTAGAAATAGTGTTTTCTGTCAAAATATATTTCGTTGTCAATTTCACAATCGGTTGCTAATCCCATTAATATACAGAGCTCGATAGCGTGCTTGTTTGGGACTGGTAATGCTCCTGGCATACCCATACATACAGGACAGACCTGGGTATTTGGTTCTTTCTGAAAATATCCAGTAGGGCATGAACAGAACATTTTGGATTGTGTTTTAGTCTGTACGTGGATTTCTAACCCTACGATTACGTCATATTCCATATGTGAGTAATATTACCAACTTTATGATATTTCATCAAGGAAAACGACATCTTCTCCTTGTTGTTTGGCGGAGATGTAGTATGTTCCTCTGCCTTTCCCTTTGACCTTGATATATCCCTTATCTACCATATCCTGTAGGTCCCTGAATGACGTCATGAATGATACTCCCATCATCTTGGTATATTTATTCCTCGTTATCTTGAAATTCACACTGAGATAGTCCAGCAGCTTTATCTGCCTTGGATTTAGGAGTACCTCTATGGCTCCTTGATTTCTGACCTTTTTAATATGTGTATCTTTGTATTCTTTGGAGACATTAACGGCGTTGTAGGATATGGCATAGAGGAATGCTTCTAAGAACATTGTCAGGTCATGCTTACTTTTGGAAAGTTTGAAGGCAACGAGAAAATCTTCGCCAAGGAAATCTATGGCCTTAAAGTATGGGAATATGTTTTCAGGATTATATCCATATATCTTCGCAAGTATCTCAAGTGTAAGTATTGCTGTCATTTGGTTTCCTGCTAAGAATGGTGCTTTGTCTATGAACTCATACAGAAGTATTCCCAATTTTACTAGGAAGTGGTTGTGATCTTTACTGTTCTTTATCCATTCAAATACGTCATTGAAGTAATCTGCAGGATCAAGATTGGGGTAAAAGTCTCTGTATTTGTACCATGTGTCATATATTTCATTGGGTTTTTCGCTGAAGCCTCGGGTTTTGGCTAGGTCCCAATCATCTACTATATTTTTCATCAACAATTTGTTTATGTGTGTACTTAGCTCTATGGATGGTTTGAGTGCGTTAGTTGTTCCGTATGAGTTTATGAAATCTTTTACGTTTCTAAAGTTTGTAAATATTCTAAGATTTTTCTTTTGTGATGTTTGTTCTTGTCCTCTTTGTATGAGCAGGGCTTGGTTGTATCCGATGGATGATCCTATGAGTTCTCCTAATTTCTCTGTATCTTCGGAATCATATTTCTCATGTATTGTTGTTTTGTGTTTTTCTGGTAAGGGATAGTGTTGGATATCTGATACGGCTAGCTCATACTTGATGAGGTAGTTTACTATTAGGTTTGTGATTGTATATTGTGGTGTTTTCATTTGTTTTTAAGAAGCTGAGGGGTGGGATCGAACCACCGACCTTCCCCTTACGAAGGGGTTGCTCTACCAACTGAGCTACATCAGCTTAATGTAACGATATTGTAACAGGGAGAGGAACACTTATCAATGATTTGACAACATTACATAATCATGTAATAATTCTGTAATATGAGACAACTAATATCTTCCGAAAAATTTACAAATATTCAAAAAGCCCAAGCAGGTCTAACACGTCTGTTTGAAGAAGCTGCAGATACAGATACCTTTTATCGTGTTTTAAAGAATGATAAAGCATTAGGTGTATTAATACCTAATGATATGTGGGAAGATTTGATAGAAGATATTGAAGCTATGTCTCCTGTCTTTCAGGAAAAGCTAAAAAAGAGTCGAGCCTCAGGGTTGGTTAGTTCAGAGGAAGTAAAAAGGCAACTCAATCTTTAAATGTATATGAAGTATACATTTACCAATCACTCCCTACGCATGATGAAGAAACTTCCT
>Ga0172375_10008171_pt1 | contig 14137 bp, 13 predicted proteins | sample LakKiv1m_FD_114537 | JGI IMG/M metagenome (GOLD analysis project Ga0172375, IMG submission 114537) | Freshwater microbial communities from Kabuno Bay, South-Kivu, Congo - kab_092012_11.1m | ecosystem: Environmental > Aquatic > Freshwater > Lake | place: Democratic Republic of the Congo...
CGCAAGAGACCGAAGAGAGCATGGAGAAAACCACCCGCTTCGCGTTGGAGCTTGACCCCGACCTGGCGCACTTCATGCTGGCGACCCCCTATCCGGGCACCGAGATGTACGATGTGATCAAGAAGTACGGCAACATCTTTGCCAACGAGTGGGAAGACTATGCCATCCAGTCGGACAAGGCCCGCTTCACTATGCCGGATTACGATCCCGACTTGGTCGTGCGCAAGTGGAAAGAAGCCTATCGGCGCTTCTATCTCTATCGGCCCAAGCGGATTTGGGAGAAGGTATCGAAGAAGAGCTTTTGGACCGATCTGCCGGGCACAGTGGCGAACGCGGTGCGGTTCTTTGTGCCGCAGAAGGTGAGTGTGACGGGGAAGGCGGGGTAGGAGGTAGACAAGGAAACAAGAAGACAAGGAGATATAAGCAAGGCCGTTCCGGGTGATACTGGGTCACACGGTGGGCGGTCCTGCATTTTATTGAAAGTTAGGGTTCTCGGCCTTCAGGTTTTCGGCCATAGCGGCCGCGATGAGTCGGTCGTCGGCAGACAAAAAGGTGAACGAGGTTGTCTTTGCGGCGTTAAACGCAGGCAAGATTTGCAGCGCCGCAGCCAGTTGAACGGCATCGGAAGCGCGTAAGGGGTATTTCCCAACCAGTTGGCCTGCGACCTCCATCACACCTCGGCTTAATTCAACGATCCGATACTGATGATCTGAATCATAGCGGAAACTGCCGATTGCATCGAAAGTATCCTCAGGTGTGAAGGTCTTTTCTCGCTGTCGACGTGCAAATGCGCTGAGCACTTCTACCCAGGTCAGACGAGCGATGATTAACTTGTTTTGGGCTTGGGGTGCAGCAATCGCTCGTATCCAGGCGCTTCCAAGTTCTACCACATAACGTTTGACCAACGCACTGCTGTCCAGAAAATAGACGCTCACCAGACGCCCCTTTCCTCCATGATGATCTCGGATAGTGACTTCCCAGGCGCGTTCCCTAACCGCTCTGCCAGGGCCAGGCGCTCTTGTTCCGAGAGCGGAGTCACGCTTGAGTAACCAGGAGGTAAGGTTAATATACCAGCATTAGCCAGCCTTTGGAGAATCTGTTCCGCTTCGTCTTCCGGCTCTTCGGGCAAGATTTGCAAACGCACCGTTTGGCGTTCGCGCAGCGGCACCGGGCCAAGCGGACGTAGCACGCCCTTCTCGTAAACAGCAGTCATCATTTCTAACATACTCGCACCTCACGACCGATAGACGTCTCTCGGTTGGAATTATCATACCACAGTCCAGCACTATTTTCCAACCACCCACCGATCAAAAAAGGCAGTGAGATCACGCCCGGCGACTTCGCTGGCCAATTCCTGAAAATCAGCCGGGGCGGAGATGCGCCAACAGTAGCGGTTCAAGTACTCCCGCAACAACTTCTGGAAGGCTTCCGCGCCGATCTCGTCCCGCAGGGTGGCGAAAAAGAGCGCGCCTTTGGCGTAGACCGTCCGCTCATAGTCGTCGCGGCCATAGCTCTTGACCGGCAGCCCGATGGGCCGGTCGGCGCCGGTTTGCACGGCGTAGCGGACTGGGATTTGCCAGCGTTGCTCCCGCAACCGCTCGGCTGCGTAATAGCCGTAGCGGCCCAGATAGTACACATACATGGTCCACTCGGCCAGTCCTTCATCGAGCCAGGGATTGCGCGTTTGGTCACTGCCGACCTGGTTATACCACCACTGATGCGCCACTTCGTGGACAACCAGATTTTCCAAGTCCTGCCGGTATTTGTTGTAGACCTGACTGCCGATCAAGTTCATAGCCGGAAATTCCATCCCGCGAAACGTCAGGGGCGCCTGCACGACGGCCATCTCCCGGTAGGGGTAGGGGCCGAACTGGTCGCTGTAGATTTGCACCGCAGCAACCGCCTGATAAAGCGCCGAGCGGCCAGCGTCGGCGTCTTCGGGCAGGAAATAGGAGCGCACGGTCGCGCCATACGCGTCGAGCGCCAGCGCCTGAAAGCGCGGACTGAGCATGAAGGTGAACTCGCGCGCCGGTCCATGTACATACTGCCGGGTCACCCAGCCATCATGGGTCGTTTCTGTGACCGTGACGCCGGTCGCCGCCACAATCTGATCTGCCGGAATGGTCGCCTCCACGCGATAGAGCGCCGCATCGTGGAACCCGACGTCGCCAAGCGGGCTGGCGACATCCAGCGCCCAGGTATCGTCGCGGCGGCCGGCCAGGATCGGATAAAAATTGGTGAGACTCAACACGCCCTCGCTGGCGCCGAAGATCGTATAGGAGCCAGCCTTGCGCTGCTGCGTCTTGCCGACAAAACTCAGCCAGACATGCGCATCTTTGCCCAGCGGCAGCGGCGTAGGCAGCACCAGGTGCAGCGCCGTGCCATCCGCCTCGTAGCCATAGTTGATCACGAGATCGTTGACCCGCGCCCCGCGCACTTCCAGGCCGCCGCCAAATTGCGGCAGGTTGGGATAGAGGCGGAAGTAGAGGTCGTTCCGCGAAGCCGTGCCGGTGATCGGGATGGTAACCTCGAGTGTGCCGGTATAGGTGTCGGCCGGCGGGTTGATCTGGACGGTGATGCTATAGCGGGGCATGGCTGCCAGCAAGCCCGGTTCAACCACAATGCCCGGCCGCAAGCCTGGCCGGTAAGGCGCCAGCGGATCGGGCGGCTTCCCCGGCTGCAACAACGTGCAACCGCCCAGGATCAGCGCCGCCAGGATCAGGCCTAACGCCGCCGCCAGGCCCAGCCGATGATGTGTGCGAGACATCCAAACCTCCGCGCGGATCGGTGCTGGAGGTATTATACCACACGGTTTGACGGCGTGTCCCAATTGGCAGCGCCGCCCGCCGATGTTATAATGCGCATGGTAGTCACGTCGAAGATCGTGTGTACAGAAGGAAAAAATGTCGAAGGCCTACGTCCCGACGACTGCGCTCGCAAAGTCGGTATCCTTTGATAGCGACATGATGCATGTGTCACTGATAGATGGGCGCATCGTTAGCGTGCCGGTGCAGTGGTTTCCTTTATTGCGTGAAGCAACGCCAATTCAGCGAGCCGACTACGAGATCGGTGGCGGTGGGATTAGTATCCACTGGCCTGAGATTGATGAAGATCTGTCTATTGCTGGTCTCATGGCTGGTGTGGATTGGCGCGCAGCCTAAACGATCGAGGGGTGTTATGAGCCTGACCATCGAGCAGGTGGAACATATCGCGGAATTGGCGCGCCTGGCGCTGACCGCAGAAGAGAAGGCGCTTTATCGCGGACAGCTTTCGGCGGTCCTGGAATACGCAGCGCTCTTGCAGAAGGTGGATACGTCTCAGATCCCGCCCACAGCCACCGTGCTGCCCCTGCGCAACGTGATGCGTGACGATGCCGTGCAACCGTCGCTCCCGGTGGAAGATGTGCTGGCGAACGCGCCCGATGCGGAAGACGATTGCTTTCGCGTGACGGCGATCTTGGAGGCTTGAGGTTGGCGGCTAGAGGTTGGAGATCGGAAAGGGACATGAGGTGAGAGTGCTCCATCAACTGACCACCCATGCCGCGGCTGATTTGCTTCGCGCGGGCGACATTTCATCCGTCGAGTTGACCGAAGCGGTACTCGACCGGATTTATGCGGTGGATAACGATGTCAAAGCCTACCTGACTCTGCTGCCGGAGCTGGCCCTCGAACAGGCCGGCGAGGCGGATCAGCGCCTTGGGGCCGCGCGGGCGATGGGAGAACTGGCCGCAGCGCCGCCTCTGCTCGGCATCCCCCTGGCGATCAAAGACGTGATCTCCGTCGAAGGCGTGCGGACGACTTGCGGCTCGAAGATCCTGGAGAATTACGTCTCGCCCTTCCAGGCGACTGTCGTGGACAAATTGCGCGCGGCCGGCGCGGTGATCCTGGGCAAAACCAACACCGATGAATTCGCGATGGGTTCCAGCACGGAGAACTCGGCGTACTTCACGACTCACAATCCCTGGGATCTCAACCGGGTGCCGGGCGGGTCGAGCGGCGGCAGCGCGGCCGCGGTCGCGGCGGATGAATGCCTGGCGGCCCTCGGCACTGACACCGGCGGCAGCGTCCGCCAGCCCGCCTCGTTGTGCGGCGTGGTCGGCCTCAAGCCCACCTACGGCCGCGTCAGCCGTTACGGGCTGATCGCCTACGGCTCGTCGCTGGACCAGATCGGGACGCTGACCAAGGATGTGACCGACGCGGCTCTGTTGCTGGCCGCCATCGCCGGTTACGATCCCCGCGATAGCACGAGTATGGATATCGCTGCGCCGGCCCACCTTAACCTCAACCTTAGCCTCAACCTCAAGGGCTTGCGCATCGGCGTGCCGAAGGAATACTTCATCGCGGGCATCCAGGGGGAAGTCGAGACCGCAGTGCGCGCGGCCATTGACGTGCTGGCCGACCTGGGCGCCGGGGTCAAGGAGATCAGCCTGCCGCACACGGAGCTGGCGCTGCCGGTCTACTACCTGATCGCCCCGGCCGAGGCGTCGGCCAACCTGGCGCGTTACGATGGCATTCGCTACGGCCTCTCGGTTCCGGGGGCCAGCCTGTGGGAGGGCTATCGCCAGACCCGCGGCCAGGGCTTCGGGCCGGAGGTCAAACGGCGCATCATGCTCGGCGCGTACGCGTTGAGTGCGGGTTATTACGATGCCTATTATCTCAAGGCGCAGCAGGTGCGCACGCTCATCAAGCAAGACTTCGAGGCTGCACTGGCTGAGGTGGACGTGATTGCCTGCCCGGTCAGCCCGACCACGGCATTCCGCATCGGCGAGAAGGTGGACGATCCGCTGAGCATGTACCTGGCGGATGTCTTCACGCTCTCGCTGAATCTGGCGGGGCTGCCCGGCATCTCCGTGCCGTGCGGGTTCGATGGCGCAGGGCTGCCCATTGGACTACAACTGATCGCTGGGGCGTTTGCCGAAAAAACGCTATTGCGCGCGGCGTTTGGATATGAACAGGCGACCGATTGGCATCAGCAAAAACCGGAGCTAATAAGCAGGTAGGCAGGTAACTTCTAATCGAGAAGGGTACAGCATTATGACCGGAGTCAAAGCGGACTTTGCACCCTTTGCAGATCGGATGCAGGCCGAGAAGCTGCCCGATATTGTCATTCGCACGTTTGAATACTACTACAACCGATTGGCTGCAGGCCAGACCGGGTTGATCCCGGAAGCTGGCATTGAACCCGTCGAGGCCCTCCCCGACACGACGACCTTCGGCCCGGCGCTGGCCGAGACCGGCCGGGCGGCGCTATCCGCTACGATCTTGCTGAAGCTCAACGGCGGCCTGGGCACGGGCATGGGGTTGGATCGCGCCAAGTCGCTGTTAGTGGTCAAGGACGGGCTGTCGTTCCTGGATATCATCGCCCGGCAGTCGTTGCTGAGCGATGTGCCGCTCGTGCTGATGGACAGCTTCAACACGCAGGCGGATTCACTCGCCGTACTGCAACGCTACCCGGAGTTAGCGCGCTTCGGCTTGCCCCTGGATTTTGTGCAGCACAAGGCGCCCAAAGTAGTGCAAGCCGACTTGACCCCGGTCATTTGGCCCGCCAATCCCGACCTGGAGTGGTGCCCGCCCGGCCACGGCGACATCTACCCGGCCCTGCTGACCAGCGGGATGCTGCCCCGGCTGCTCGAAGCCGGCTACCGCTACGCGTTCGTCTCGAATGCGGACAATTTGGGGGCGGTCCTCGATCCGGCGATCCTCGGCTATTTCGTGACCGAACGCCTGCCGTTCCTGATGGAGGTCACCGAACGCACAGCGGCCGACCGCAAGGGTGGGCATCTCGCCCGGTCGCGGGCGGATGGCCGGCTGATCTTGCGCGAAAGCGCGCAATGCCCCCCCGCCGACATGGACGCCTTCCAGGATATCGGTAAACATCGCTACTTCAACACAAACAATCTTTGGCTCGATCTTCAGGCGCTTGCCGCGATCTTGGCCGCGCGCGACGGCATCCTGGGGCTGCCGATGATTCGCAACGCCAAGCCGGTGGATCCGTGCGATGCGCAATCCACGCCGGTGTACCAGCTTGAGACAGCCATGGGCGCGGCCATCGAACTGTTCCCCGGCGCGGGCGCAGCGCGGGTGCCGCGCACGCGTTTTGCCCCGGTCAAAACCAATGACGATCTGCTGGCGATTCGTTCCGACGCTTACGTGCTCACGGATGATTGGCGAATTGTGCGCAACCCGGCGCGCCGCTTGCCCGGCGCGCCGATCGTCAAGCTGGACCCGCGCTTCTACCGGCTGATCAGTGATCTGGAGGCGCGGTTCCCCTACGGCCCGCCCTCGCTGTTGGCATGCGAACAATTGACAATTCAGGGAGATGTGCGCTTCGGACGGGATGTGGTGTGCCGGGGCGCGGTGACGGTGCGAAACGCTGGGTTGGGTCAAACGATCATTGCGGATGGCGCGGCGCTTCGGGGTACGCAGATCCTCTAGTCTACCGAGACAAGCGCATCCGTCAGGCCGCTGTCACGCCGTTGTCAAGCCACGCCCCCCGCGTTGCGTATAATGGGGGTGGCGTCTCGATTGTATTAAGCCGCAAAGGAGGTTGGCATGAGCCGCACGCGAACGGTTTTCTTCATCATTCTGGCCCTCTATGTCGGCGTCCTCGCCATCGCTTTAGCATCCGATCTGGCTGGCGCGCACTTCTTGCGCACTCTGTTTATCGCCAGCACGGTATTTGCAGCGGGTGTCGTCGCGCTCGATATGTTTGGGGTCTTCGGGGAGCACCACGGTGACACGTCCGGAGACGTGACCGCCGGCCACATCGGCGATCATTTCGGCCACGCGGGTGAGGGCGCTTCCGCCGGCCACGCCCATGCGGGGGATGTCGCGCCGTCCGGCGGGGAGAGTGGCGCCGGCCACGCGGCGGATCATAGCCACGACGGCGATAGCCGCGCCGACCATGAGCAGGCCAGCGCGGCGCCGATCCTCTCGGTGCTCATGTACCTGCGGCTGTTTGTCTACTTTTGTCTGGGGTTTGGGCCGGTCGGCTGGCTGGCGGTGACGAGCGGCCGCGGGACGTTGGTCAGCCTGCTGATGGCGTCCGTGGTGGGGGTGCTGGTCGTCTTTCTGGCCCAGGCTTTCTTCCGCTTTCAACGCCACGACACCGATTCCCAGGTGCGCGCCGTCGAGCTGGTCGGCCAGCGCGCCACGGTGATCGTCCCGCTGGACGATAAGACGATGGGTAAAGTCCGCGTCCAGGTCGGCATGACGGTGGCGGAGCAATATGCCCTGGCGACCCGCGCCGGCGCCGCGTTCGGCACCGGCGACGAGGTAGTGATAGCCTCGGTGACGGATGAGTGCGTGTACGTGCGTTAAGAAAGGAGCAAGACCCCATGTCTGGTGAGTTCGAGTTGCTGTTCGGTATGATCGGAGGGATCACCGCGCTGATCGTCTTCGTGATCATCCTGGCGCTGCTGCGTTCCCTGATCCGTGTCTGCCCGTCCGATCACATCCTGGTGATCACCGGCGGGACCGAGACCGAGGTGGCGGGCCGCAAATATGGTTTCCGCATCCAAAAGGGCGGCTGGACGGTCGTCACCCCGTTCATCCAGACAGCCCAGGCGATTGACCTGTCTATCCTGCCGATCAACGTGCGCGTCGAAGGGGTCAACTCGGCCAACGGCATCAACGTCGGCGCCGACGCCACCGCCTGCGTCTGCGTGGATGATACCAACGAGGTGTTGCTCTACAACGCCGTGCAGCAGCTCCTGGGCAAGTCACGCAAACAGATCCAGGAACAGATCCAACAGACGATGATCGGCAACTTCCGGGCGGCCCTGAACAAGACGACGCCCCTGCAGGCGATCGGCATGGCCGAAACCGCCGAGGATTTGAGCGAGGCTCCAACAAGCGCCGGTGGGACGGCCCGGCCGGCGACCCCCGAGGCCGATCTGGAGGGCGAGCGCGCGATCTTTCGCCGCGTGCTATTGGACGACTGTCAGCAAGATTTGAGCGCGTTCGGGATGCAGGTCGTATCGGTGTCGCTCCAGCGCATCTGGGACACCTCGAACTACATCGCCAACCTGGCGAACAAAACCCTCTCGCGTAAGCGGCAGGATGTCGAGATTGAGGAAGCCCGGCTGCGCGCCCGCGCCGAGCGCGCCGAGTCGGACGCCAGCCGGCGGATGTTAGTCGCCGAGAACCGGGCCAACGAACGCATCCTCGTGACCGAGCAAGAGGTCGAACTGTTCCGTCGCCAGCAGGATGCCGCGGTGCGCCGCGCCAAACTGGAAGCCGACAGCGCCATCGCCCAGGCCAGGAGCGTCGGCCAGCGCCAGATCGAGGAGATGAAGGTCGAGCTGCAAAAGCTCAAGAACCAATCGGACGTGACCATCGGCGCCGAGGTGAGCCGCGCGGCGGCCGAAATCGCCGCTGAAGGGCAGGCCGCGGCGGTCGAGATCGTCCAGGGCGCGCACAACGACCTGCTGCGCCAGAAGGTCGAGCTGCTGGCGCAGACGGGCGATATCGGCAAGATCGCACTTTTCATCGCGCAGCTTCCCAAGCTGTTCGAGGCTTATCAGCTTTATGCCAGCGAGCAGAAGGTCGAGAACTTGCTGGTGTTGAACGAAGAAGACGGTTTCAATGCCGCGGTCAACCGCGGGCCGGCGGCCTTCGTGGACTTCCTCCGCCAGTTGGATGAAGGTTTCGGCATCAGCGTTAAGGGGCTGCTCTCTGGCACGGCGGCGCCGCCTACGCCAGCGACGGCCGCGCCGCTCGCTGCGAAGGAGGCTTGAACAATGTTTGCGTTTGTCGTTACCCTGATCCTGCTGATCACCCTGACGTTGATCTTGCAGGTCATCACGAAGATGAAGCTGGTGCCGCCCAGCCGGCTGGCGGTGGTGCATGGCAAGGGCGGCAGCTTCCGCACCTACCGCGGCGGCCGCGTCTTTGTGCTCCCGCTGATCAACCGCTTCGATACAATGGATCTGACGCCGCAAACGACCACGGTCGTCGTCGAATCAGCCATCGCCAAGGGCATCGTGCCGCTGACGGTCAAAGCCACGGTCAGCTTCGCCGTCGCCAAGACCGAGCGCGGGATGATCAACGCGGTTAAACGCATCTTGCACCTGACCACCAACTGGCAGGAATTGCAGGCCATCGCCACCTCGATCATCGAAGGCCACCTGCGCGACTCGATCGCGGCCATGACGCCCGAAGAAGTAATGAGCCACAAAGACCGGCTGATCCAAAACATGATCAAAGTCTGCAAGTCGGATCTGGAGGGGATCGGCCTGGAGATCACAACGATGAACATCGCCGATGTGGAAGATCACCGGCTGGACGGCGTCAAAGAGCCGGATCTCTACATCGCTTTGCTCAAGCGCGTGCAGACCGCCAACGCCCTGAGCCAGTCGCGCGAGGCGCAGGCGATGGCGCGCGCCACGGCCAAGGAGCAAGAAGAAGAACGGCGCTCCGAGGTCACCATCCGCACCCTGGAGAACGAACGCCAGAAGATCGAGGCGCAGACCAACGTGCGCACCGCTCAGGAGAAGCAGCGCGGCGCGGTGGGCGCGCAGGAAGCCGCGCGCAACGCCGAGTCCGAGGTGGCGGGCGTCATCGCCCAGATCGAGGCCGAGAAGCAGCGCATCGAGATGATCAAGGCGCAACTTCAGGCGAACACGATCGTGCCCGCGCAGGCGGCCCGCCAGAAGCGCATCGAAGAGGCGCGCGCCGAGGCCGCGACCATTCGCGGCCAGGCCCAGGCGGAAGTGCAACAGCTCGCCCACACCATCGCAATCTTGCAGGCAGGCGGCGCCCAGGGGATAACCGCCTACACGATCGAGAAGTTCGGCGGGCTGGTGGACGCCTTTGCGCAGACCATGAACCTGTTCCCGGTGCAGCGCATCAGTGTGATCGCCGGCCGTCGCGAGCCGGAAGGCCCGATCTCGGCCATCCACCCGAACGCGATTGATGCGAAGCTCAACGAGCAGATCGCAAGCATCCTCGGCGGCGTGGCCCAGACTGTCCCCGTTAAGTAACCGAAACCGGGTGATCGCACGGCGCGTGCGATCACCCGGAGTCTCGCCCCAAAACCGCGCCCCGCCAGATTCCCGCTGCGCCGAAGTTGTGGTATGCTTGCCCTGAAAAGGTCGGGGCAATGCTTCCGCGCCCGCCATCCGGGAGCCGGCCGCCGTCGGCCGCGTGCATGGGATGGACGAGCGAATTTCAGTGGAAAATCTGATCCTGGGCGTCAAGATGGTGCGGGATATCATCCGCGACCCGTGTGTTGGACATGAAGGAAGGATGAGCAGGAGGTCAGGCATGAACTGGCAAGAACAAATCACCGTAGATCCCCAAGTTTGTCATGGTAGGGCTTGCATCAAAGGCACGCGCGTGATGGTCTCGGTGATTTTGGACAACCTGGCGGTGGGTGTGAGCCATAGGGAAATCCTGAAAAGCTATCCGTCGTTAGGCCCGAAGGACATCCAGGCGGCTATTGCTTATGCCGCCGAATTGGCGCGTGAGCGCGTGATTTTTGCCCCGGCCGGAATGCCAGCATGAAGTTCAAAGTAGATGAGAATCTTCCGCGAGAGATCGCTGAGTTGTTGCAGTCGGCAGGCCATGACGTTACAACCGTGCATGGACAAAGACTCACAGGCGAAGCTGACCCGCGTATCATTGAGGTTTGCCGGCAGGAAGATCGGGCTTTGGTCACGTTAGATTTGGATTTTTCCAACATCCGCCTTTATCCACCAAAACAGTTTTCTGGGATCGTGGTTTTGCGAGTGCGCCAACAAGATAAACCGTACTTGATTACTGTTTTCCGCGCAGCTTTACCGCTGATCGGGCAGCAGCCGCTCCGACGTCACTTGTGGATCATCGAAGAACACCGGGTGAGAGTTTGGGGCGAAGACACCGAGTGACGGAGGAGAGTTTCATGTCCGATCGTATTTCGCGCCGCGTGGCGGGCGTGCCGCCATCCGGCATCCGTAAATTCTTCGACATCGCCGCAACCATGCAAGATGTCATCTCGCTCGGCATCGGCGAGCCGGACTTCGTAACCCCGGACGTGATCCGCGAGGCGGGCATCGCGTCGCTGCGCCGCGGGGAGACGCGCTACACGTCCAATTCCGGCATCGCGGCGCTGCGCCAGGCGGTCGTCGCCAAATGGGCGCAGCGCTACGGCCCCGGCTACGATCCCGACCGGGAATGCCTCATCACCGTCGGCGGCTCCGAGGCGCTCTACCTGGCGCTGACCGCGATCTTGAATCCCGGCGACGAGGTCATCATCCCCGAACCGTGCTTCGTCTCCTACGAGGCCGAGGTGGTCTTCGCGGGAGGCACGCCCATCCCCATCGCTACGCAGGTCGAAACGACCTTCCAGGTGACGGGCGCGCAGATCGAAGCGGTGCTCACCCCGCAGACGAAGGCCATCCTGATCAGCTACCCGAACAACCCGACCGGCGCCATCCTCGATGCGGCGCGCATGTCGGAGATCGCGGCGCTGGCCGAACGCCACGATCTGCTGGTCATCTCCGACGAGATTTACGACCGGTTGATCTACGGCAACGGCCGGCACATCACCTTCAGCAGCCTGCCGGGGATGCGCAACCGCACGATCGTCCTCGGCGGCTTCTCGAAGGACTACGCCATGACCGGCTGGCGCCTGGGGTTTGCGCTCGGCCCGGCCGACATCCTGGACGCCATGCGCAAGGTGCACCAGTACACGATCATGTCCGCGCCGACGACCGCGCAGGTCGCCGCCGTCACCGCGCTGACCGATCCGCGCGCCGAGGAGGCGGTGCAGGCGATGGTCGCATCGTATGATGACCGCCGCCGGCTGCTGTTGGAAGGGCTGAACAGTATCGGCCTGCGGGCCTTCGAGCCGCGCGGCGCGTTCTACGCCTTCCCCGATATCCGGATCAGCGGCATGACCTCGGATCAATTCGCGTGGACCCTCCTGGAAGAAGAACGCGTGGCGGTGGTTCCTGGCCCCGCTTTCGGCCAGGGCGGCGAAGGTTACGTGCGCATCTGCTACGCCACGGCGAAAGATCAGATCGAAGAGGCGCTCGAACGGATGCAGCGATTTGTCAGAAGACACGGTTGAGGCAAGCAATGAACACAAGCACAGAGGACGCACAGGCTTATTACCCTCCTCCGGAATCGAAGGGCGGCTGGCGCAGGCTTGAAGATCCGGTCCAAGCGCGCACAATCGCCGGTATAGATCCTGACGCGCTGACGCCAGCCCGCGCGTGGAACCAAAAGTTCGGCGTGCCCTCCTCAGTGGTCATCATCCGCCGGGGATATCTGGTGGCTGAGTGGTACGAAAATGGCGCGGGGCCGGACACGTGTTTCAACATCCACTCCTGCTCGAAATCGGTGACTGGCACGGCATACGGCATCCTGTTCGATGATGCGCGCAACGGCCGGATCGCCCGGCCGGTTGATCTGGATAGCCCGGCATACGCGTACATTCCCGCCGGCCATCCGTTGACCGACCCGCGTAAGGCGCAGATCACCTTGCGCCATCTGCTTTCGATGTCATCCGGCATCCCCGGCGAGAGCATCGGCGTTTTCGGCGTGCGAACCGCGGCCGACATCAATCCCTTTGCTGCGGCGCTCGGCTTCCATCCGGTGCTAACCCGCGACGCCGACGCTGAGACATGGGTCTCCCGACTTGTCGCTGAGCCGGGCGTCCGCTGGGATTACTGCGATCCCGCCTTCGCGCATCTGGCCCTGGCCTTCCGCGAGATCACCGGCCAGGAATTAGCGCCCTTCATGGAGGAGCGGGTCTTCCGGCCCATCGGCATCGAGAGCCTGACCTGGGACACGTTGGGCCTGGATGATGGCCGGGTTGGCCGCCATACGATGCCCTATTCGGGTGTGCACGTCTCTGCGCGCGAGCTGGCGCGCGTCGGCTATCTGATGCTGCGCCAGGGCGCCTGGGAAGGCCGTTCGTTGGTCCCGCCGTGGTGGATCGCACTGAGCACGCGAACTTCACAGCCCGCCAATGGCCGGTACGGGCTGACCTGGTGGGTGAATACCCAGGGAACCTTGTGGCCCGCGGCCACGCGCGGCGCGTTCTCTGCGCTGGGCTACAACACCAATCTGTGCACGGTGATTCCCTCGCTCGATCTTGTGATCGTGCGCGTTGGCGCCGGCCCAACCGAATCTACCGAGAACACCGCGCCGCCATTTATCGCGGCGATCGTGGCGGCCGTGACAGATGGCGGCCGCCGGTAGACCGCGGCCTGATAGATACGCGTCGCCGTCGTCGCCATGACCGATCTGTGTGCTGGGGAGGCCTGCGGCGATGGTCGCATCGTAATATGTTATGTTGCGTTTTATGCCCGGTTCGTGTTATACTCACACTTGACTTACATTTGATTCATTCATCAACTACTGTAACTGATCGTCAGGAGGTTCCGCCGTGCGTCTATCCATCCTCCAAGAGAACCTTGCCAAGGGGCTTTCCATCGTGGGTCGGGCTGTTTCATCGCGCAGCACGTTGCCGGTGCTCGGCAACATCCTGCTCAGTACGGATGAGGGGCGGCTGAAGCTGGCTGCCACCAATCTGGAGGTGGGCGTCAGCGCGTGGCTGGGCGCGCAGGTCGAAGATGATGGCGCAATCACCTTGCCGGCCCGCCTCCTGACGGAGTGGGTCAGCTCGGTGCCGGCCGAGCGCATTGACCTGGAGATGGTGGTGCGCACGATGAGCGTCAACCTGAAGTGCGCCCGCTTCGAGTCGAACATCAAAGGCATTGACGCCAGCGAGTTCCCCCTGATCCCGACCGCCGACGGCGAACGCGCGCTCGGCCTGCCGCCGGCGACCCTGCGCAAGATCATTGACCAGGTCGCCTTCGCGGCCGCCGACGCCAAAGATACCAGCCGGCCTTCCCTCACCGGCGTGCTGGCGCGGTTCGAGGGAGAACGTCTGACCCTGGCCGCAACCGACGGCTATCGCCTATCGCTGCGCCGGACATCGCTGGGCGCGCCCGCGCCGGCCGATCACAGCGTCATCATCCCGGCCCGCTCCCTGCAAGATGTCAGCCGGATCAGCGGCGAGTGCGATCCCGACCAGCCGGTGGAGTTGGCCGTGGCGGCCGCGCGCAACCAGGTGCTTTTCCGCATGAAGGGCAAGGGCGAAGGCGAGAAGGGCGCGTTCCACCAGGTGGATCTGGTGTCGCAGCTCA
>Ga0172375_10008172_pt1 | contig 14137 bp, 9 predicted proteins | sample LakKiv1m_FD_114537 | JGI IMG/M metagenome (GOLD analysis project Ga0172375, IMG submission 114537) | Freshwater microbial communities from Kabuno Bay, South-Kivu, Congo - kab_092012_11.1m | ecosystem: Environmental > Aquatic > Freshwater > Lake | place: Democratic Republic of the Congo...
CGGTCCAAGCGATGGTTATGCAGGAGCATCTTGGTTCGCCGATCATATCTGTTAATAGGCGATATTTAGAGCAAATAGGTAGAATTATATCATGTGAATATTTCTCAATTGGGTTTGGGCTTAAAGATCCAACTGAGGCTTCAGCATATGATATCGCTTATAAAGAATGGATGATAGATAATAAAAAGTTTCACACTCTCATTGCATCATTATGTAAAAAATATGAAAATGATGGTACTGTAATTTTAGTTGATAGTATACCACTTGGAGAATATCTAGAAAATGCGATAAATGCTATTGGTATTAAGGCTCATTTTATCTGTGGTAAAACAACAAAATGTAAAAGAAACGAGGTTCTACGTGCTTTTGAGAATAGAGAGTTCAATGTTCTTATAGGTGGGAAGATTATTAATAGAGGTCTTGATTTACGTGGTGGTTGTGAAAACTTGATTGTTGCTACTGGTGGTAAACTTCAATCTGAGTTCATTCAAAAAATTGGGCGAGCTGTGCGCCATAATCGGATGGGTCGTAGTAGAGTTTTTGATTTTTATTTTCGTTGTAATCGATATTTATATAACCATTCGAAGGCTAGATTGAAAGCGATGGATTCGGCTGGATATAAGACAACAGTCATTCTGCCGGGTGGTAGTATTGATGGTGCTCAACTTATTAAAAGCAGATTTAGAATTAGTAAGCGATTTTTACAACGCTCTAGTAAATAGCAAATATAATATATACTATATTTATAGTTAATGTTGTTTATGCTGCTTTTGATTAAAGCTTTCTAGATTTAAGCTTTAAGTATGTATGTTATTGATTGGGGTTATAAACATGATAATATCTACACCTACAGTTCTTCCTGGTGATGCTGCGCCATCAACACGAAAGCTTTATTTCGTGAATGAGCAAGTTGAATGGCAGCTGACACAATATATATGGACCGGCTGCACGCAGATATCATTACGTGATCAAATTATGTCTAATGCTACTGAACTTATTCGCCAGATTATTCGTAAGCAGGGTTTACATACAATTTATCCAGGTCAAGAAGAATCAGCATTTGGTGATTTACTTCAGACTGCGTGGGTTCAAATAGAGCGAACACTCTATAAATATAGAGCACGGCCACATTGTAGGACGTGTTTTAACCATGATAGGCCGTCTGATTCATTATTATATAATCCCCAACAGCGTGAATATGGAATTAAAACACTAGATGAAATTGTGAAAGTTAATCGTTCCTGTCCACATTGTAATACTAGACTGACTCAACAACCAATAATAGATCCAGCACAAGGGAGATATGGTGGTTCTGAAACAATATTATATCGTGGTATGTCGAAAGTTTTTAATATGTGGTCTCAGATTGCTAGAACTGTGATTCTTGCATATATTAAAAAGGAAGGACGAGATAGGAAAAATTCTACATCATACATTACATATCTTGATAATAAACCAAAACCAACTAGTGATATTATACAACGATTTACGACAGAAGCTAAAGATATGTGTAAATATCATGATGATTATATGGTTATATTGATTGCATTGAACGAATTAGTCAATACTGATCCAAGACCATATGATGGGATTATTGGTAAACTTGTTGATAAATCTGGATTGTCTAGACCGGTTGTTACAGGATTTATTAAATTTATTAAACTAAGGAGCTTCGAATTTACAGATTCTCCATTGAATAAAGGTAGTGAAGGTCGAGGAATTGATAAGCGAAAATCTACAATAGACTCTGATGATGAATAGGTTCCCCCAAATATACTATTATGGGGCGAGCTATGAATGTTTTGATCGTTGAAGATTCGCGTACTGATTCTGCATTATTAAAATACGCTATTGAGTCTATTAAAGGTGTGGATATATATATAGTTCATGTGTGTACAATGAAGGAAGCACTGGCCGTCCGTAAGAATGTTGATGCCGTTTTATTGGACTTATCTCTACCAGACTCGACACCAGATCAGTCTATAAGTATGATTCCATTATTTAATTGTCCTTTATTTGTGATATCTGGAAATTGTGATCCGGCGCAAGCATCACGGGCTATTATTTTGGGTGCTGCTGGTATTGTTCTAAAAACTTCAAGATTTAGTGAATATATGATGTGGGCATCCTATTTAATTATTAAAGCATATTTTGCACAACAACAGAAAAAATATAGTAAGTGTATTTGGACGCTTATTGTTGTTCTTATCGGTATTCTATTATGCTGTGCGGTGGCGATATGAAATGTGATAAAGATTGCCAAATGGCTGTTGGTAAAGAAGTTGAAAAAGAACATACTGATGACGAGCCAGATACTATTGATAAATTTGAAAGATATTGTGAAGATTGGTATAGAGAATGGGATAAGCTATGCAAAGAAGGTAAATTAACTAAGAAACATATAAATAACATTCTTGAATCTATGCCAGAAACTGTTCGTGATAGAGTTAGAAGGCGCGTTGATGCTACGGATGATCTTACAACGAGACATAGGGATGAAGATGGTCATGATCCAGTTCCAGAATTTTCAATGAGAGTGGAACCAAAGAGACAGGCTTCTGGCAATAAACAGATGACTGGCGCTGGTAGAATGGGGCATAGACATAGTACACGAACCCAGGCACGAGTGCCCCAACGTTTTGCTGAAGCATTATCATTTATACAATCACATATTGGTGAAGAGATAAATAAATATGATTTAGCTAGTGTTAAAAATCGACCAGCGTTGGTACAATTATCTCAGTATATGATGAGTACTAATGGCATCAACAGAGATTGGTTAAATAATTTACTTATTGCCTTGAGAACTAGATATGAATAATGTAGACGTAGATGAAGATGAAGATCTTTTGAATTTACTTAATCAATTGGACGACAGAGATGCTGCAGTAGAAGATAGGATAGGTGAATATATCGCGCAAGAGGATAATGAAAATAAACAGAAAGAAACGGCTGAAACGGCTGAAACGGCTGAAACGGCTGAAACGGCTGAAACGGCTGAAACACCGAATGAAGTTGTAATGACTCCGGTTGGTTATCGTGAATATAACGGTGCAGCTGAGTTACCAGTAGAACTCACGGACCAATTTGCACAACCACCAATTGATACAAAGAAATATCTTGATCGTATAGATAATGTAACCGATGAAATATTAGCCGCATGTCGAAACGACCGTCAAGAGGCACAAGATACTATCGATCTACTGCGTGGTGAGGTACAAAAGGCTGTAAATGCCGGCGCACAACCCATGAGAATGTGGGTTGACGGACTAGTAAAAGCTGTTGAAGTTAAGTCGAATATCAATCAGACAGCGGTAAAAGCGTTAGAAGCCAGTGTTAAGACTATAGCAGCATTGAAAGCTGGTACTGGAATAAATATTCTGAACCAGCAAAATGTTGGTTCAGGACCAGATTTGTCTGAATTGCTTAGTGAACCTCTAAATGACGAGTGGTGATATGAAACTAAGTACGATACGTAAAGTTTATAATTGAGACTATATTAAATGGCTAAAATTACACCACAACAGGCACATGTAATAAAAAGATGCCAGTCATCAGTTGTTTGGTTTCTACGTAATTTTGGTAAATTGAAGCACCCATCAGCTGGAATTTTACCATTCTACCCATTCTCATATCAAAGAAAAGCAATAAAGGCATTCAGACAACATAGATTAAATATATTCAGAAAATGCCGTCAGAGTGGTGTATCAAAAATAGCAGGAGCCTTTGCAACTTGGTTTGCAATGTTTCATTCCAATAAAACTGTTCTTATAGTATCAAGGAAAAATGACGATGCAATGTTGTTTTTGCGTGAAAATGTTCAATTTTTATATGAACATTTGCCACCATGGATGGTAGAATTATGGACTCCATCAAAACAGAATGAACATGAAATAGTATTTCCAAATGGTTCTAGAATACAATCTCTTACATCGCACCCAGATGTTCTACGATCACAAGCTGCATCACTTAATATAATAGACGAAGCGGCGTTTATACAAGGAATGGATGTATTATGGGCAGCTGGCTGGCCAACCTTACAACATGGTGGTAATGTTATAGTTATATCAACAAGTAATGGTGTTGGTAATTGGTATTGGTCAACTTGTACCGATGCAGAAGCTGGAGTTAACCAATTCAACCCAATCCGTGTCAACTGGTGGGATATGGACTGGATAATTGAATATACCGATCCGTTATCACGTGAAAAAAAGAGAATCGCACCCAGAGATGGCATCAAAAAATGCACAACTAAAGAAGAACTAAATAAATATGGCCCATACTGGTCACCATGGTTGGAAGAACAATATAAAGCCTTGCAAGAACAAGGAGAAGCATGGAAATTTGAGCAAGAAATTTTAGCTGATTTTGTTGGATCAGGTAACACTGTCCTTGATAAAAGTGTCATCGCACATATTCAAACCACCGTTCAAGATCCATCACAGAGGGTTTCAGGTTTTCAGACGTATACCAATCCTGTAACTCTTGAATCTGAAGAGATGGATTATACATTTGAACACGAGGAAGAAGGTTTATGGGTTTGGAAAAAACCGGTTTTAGCAACCCCAGATAAAAAAAGAAATGATAAAATAACACAAAAAGGAATATCAGGTCATAGATATACTATGGGGGTTGATATAGCAACTGGTAAAGGTCATGATTATAGTGCGATAGAAGTATTTGATATTGACGAGATGGAACAAGTTGCTGAGTTCATGGCGCATTGTTTACCACGTGATTTTATAAAATTTATAGACAGAATTGGTAGATGGTATAATAATGCAACTGCGGTTGTTGAACGTAATAATGGAGGTGATACACTTATTGATGAACTTAGACTTAAAATGATGTATCCGCGATTATGGCGTAAGAAAAATATCAATGATAAGCCACGCCCACCAAAATCACGAAACGCCCCAAGAGCACTGAAAGTTGCCCCTTATGGATTTTCTACCAGTGTAGCTAGCAAACCCACATTGAATAAACATCTAATAGATTTTATTAGAGATAACAATGATGGATATAAAATATATAGTAAACGGCTATTGAAGCAGATAAACACTTATGTAAGAAAACGCGATAGAATTGGTCGTGATACAAATAAAACTGAAGCTGAAGAGGGTGCTGGTAATTATGATGATCTTGTAATAGCAACGGCTTTAGCACTCATAGGTGCTTCTGATGCATTGGTCATAGACTATGGTAATTTGATACCATATGGTGGTAAACAGGACTTTAAGAGTCAAACTGGCCCGACCATTTTGAGTGATAATCAAATGCTTGATGTTCAAAGGACATATACTGAAACTGGTGGTCCGAATCTTTTAATGCCTATGACTCTTGCACCAACTGAATTACCTGAAACATCAGCAGTACGCCATCTTGAGGCATATATGGTACAACTTGGTGGCATACCGATTAGCCAAGGGAGACCACTTGTAACACCACCCAAGTTTTTTTACACAAGGGGTGATTCCACTCAAAAATAAGTATTTTCCCATTATGGTGGATATAAATGTGCTTGCTGTGGGGAATTAGAGAAATTGACGATAGATCATATTGATTTTATTTTTACGTCAATTTGCCGACAACTTACTCAACAATTTATATCAGATTTGCATATTTAACCACCTCTACAGATCTGTTGCATATAATATTTCCTAGTTGTTCTAGATGGTCTAGCATTATTTTTCTACCGATGAATTTCAAATATTTTTCTATGTCACTGTGGTTGGGTAAATTTTCGTGGTATGCATATACTAGTATATAGAAGTCGAATAAGTCACTTTGTGTGATACTTTCTGATATTAGTGATAGTTTTATATCATATTTTTGCAGTGTGTTACGTAAATATAAAATAGTTTAGGAGAATAAGTATGCCTAGTAATTGGTTAGTTTTTGATAGAATTAGAGCATTAACACGTCAGTTCAATATATTTCAGGCAGAGAGAGTATTTCAAAATCAATCTAATCTAGATCGATTGGTTGCCGGTGGTGAGTTTCTAGATTTCAACACCCAAGCTGCCATACTTGATCAAACGAATCTTCAGATTAATAGACTTGAAAGGTATAAAGATTATGAGCAAATGGATCAAACAGGTGAGATAAGTCTAGCACTTGATTTATATGCCGACGAGGCTTGTGTAACTGGCGACACAAGGATTCCATTACTAGATGGTTCTTGCCCAACAATCGCTGAATTGGCGTCTAGAGGAATCGACCACGAATTTTGGGTATATTCTTATGATGTCAAAAAGGCGAAATATATACCAGCAAAAGCAAAAGGTGCCAGAATTTCTGGTATGAATGTTAAAATAGTTAGAGTTGTGCTAGACGATGATTTAACTATTCGTTGTACCGATGATCATTTATTCTTATTGAATAATGACGAATTTACTAGAGCCAAAGATTTGAATCCTGGTGATAGTCTAAAACCATATCGTGGTAAGAATCATAAAGTTGTATCTGTAGAAGAGTGCGGGATTGTTGATAAAGTATATGATATTGAGGTCCCTAACTATCACTGCTTTGCGGCTGGCACTGACGATTCATGGGTAATAATCCATAATAGTCTTGTCGATCCAGAACGTAAGCACACATTAATCATTAGAGCGAAAAATAGAAGATTAAAGAAGGAATTAGAAGAATTTTTCTTTAGCACACTACTTTGGGATACATATTGTAGACCTTCTGTGCGATATCTATGTAAGTATGGTGATTTGCCATTCGAAGTTATACCGACATTTGATAGATCAGCGGTGGCATCTCTGAAATTCATGAATGTGTATAATTTTACTAGAATCGAGACTAGATTTGGTGATCTTGTTGGATTCTTTTATCAGGATGCATTTTATCCACAACCGCAATTCTTGCATCCATGGCAAGTGATGCATTTGCGTTTAACAAGTTTCGAAAACATATATCACCCCTATGGGAGAGCTGTTGTTGATGGTGGTCGCAAAGCGTTTAAACAACTTCGTCTGATGGAAGATGCGGCATTAATTTACCGTATTACTAGAGCACCAGAGAAGCGTAAATTCATCATTCCTGTCGGCATTATACCGCCGAAGGAAGTTCCTGAATATATGCAAATGGTTGCTAGGAACTTTAAACGGCAACGTTTCTATAATCCAACGACAGGCACATTTGATGAACGTTATTCTCCTTTGATACAGGAAGATGATTTCTTATTACCAAGAAGACCGGATGGTAGTGGTCCAGATATAGAGACACTTCCTGGTGCTGAAAACCTTGATCAAATTGCAGATATCGAATATTTCAAGAAGAAGATGATTGCACCAACCAAAATACCGTTTGCGCGGGTTGGTATAGGTGAAGGTGCTGGTGAACCAAGTGAAAAATCGCTATCACAATCTCATTCTGAATTTGCGAAGGCAGTGCAATGGGTACAACGAGAAGTATCGACGGGGCTTACTAAAGTTGCTATAATACATTTAGCACTTCGTGGATATTCTATAGAAGATATTAAAGGTTTTGATATAGCATTGACGGCCACGTCAGCTATGGAAGAATTGTATAGAATAGAGACGTGGCAAACCAGAGTCGGCGTAATGGCAGATTTGAAAGATCTTGGATGGTTTCCAAGAGAGTGGATTGTTACTCATTTCACCGATTTGTCACCAGATGAAATACAAGAATTGAAAGAAATGGAAGACACAGAGACTACACCTGCTGAAGGTGCTGGTGGCCCAGGTGGGGGTGGTGCAGGTCCATTGGGGGCTGGTGGACCACTTGATATGGCTGGTGAAGAGGAAGTTGCGGCCGTGCCACCTGAAGGTGAGGAGGAAGAAGCACCTGTTGAGGGATTTGATTATGCTGCTGAAAAACGGTTGCTTCTTGAGTTTAAGAAGCAGGGTCGTCGAAAAGAAGCTATGAAGCTTGTAGAGCGATGGGCTACTAGACTTGGTAAACCAGTTATCAAGGAAGATATTGAATTGTCATCTGGCTTTGATCATTTCTTGGCTCAGAATGAACTTGATGGCTTGTCTGCTAATCCATCTGAATCTAGTGGTTTGAATATTCATGATCCTAATAATGACCATGATCTTATTATTGAATGGTCTGTTAATAAAACTGAGCGAGACAGTGCTATTAATGAGACATATAATGTTCTTACAGGTTCTGTTGAACAATCTGGTGGTTCAGAAATAACCGAAGATGATTTGCCAGTACGTGTAAGTATGCTATAACCAGCAAAATTATAACGTCAAGCAAAATTAAGAATAGCAGTACCTATATTTCGGACAGGCGTGGGTTGATGGCGTTTCATCCGTCAATCTAGCATCCGTGGCCATCGGGAGTTTAGAAATGACCAAGAAGCATGCAGCACGAATTGACAGTAGAAAATTCTTAGCGACGATCAACAATTCAGCACAATCACGAGTGGCTTTCTTTGAAAGTCGCGTGAAGGAAATGGGTAGACAAACTGGTTGCAAATGGCAACTTGTTTCTCTCAATGAAGGCGATTTATACTTTGAAGATGTTGATAATAATAAGTATTTTGTTGCAGAGCATACAGCTGATCATGGTAAAACTGATATAACAAATATTCGACCAGTTGAGATAGTTGAAGAACAAAAGGCTCCAGTTTTTCAAGAGGCATGCTTGAAACTTGTTAGTGCCATTGAAGAGAATGATCAACGTGCAATGGCGGCAATGTTCAATACGATGAAAAAGCATCGTTTTTCAAGTCGTGTTGTGCCTTTTTCTGGTGTGGTTAGATGCCGTGATGGTATTGCAAGACACATCAGCGTAATGGGAGATAATATTGACGAGGATGTAAAAAGTAAGCTAGTTGCGGCGATTGTTGAAAGCTTGCAAGATCGTATCATCGTTGAGAATGGTGAGGTGACTGCCGCTTCTTTTAATGATGGAGTACAATTTCGACTACCAGTTACGAAATGGGCATCGAGAAAACTAATCGCTAGAAAAATGCGAGATGTTGCTAACAACGCTTATTGGTCTGAAGGATTCCAGAAAAGAATTTTAAATATTGCAACTCTAATTAGTGAAGGTAAAATTGAAGAGGCCGTCAAGAATATTACACCATTTCTAGACGATAAAGAAGAATTTACTCTGTTGACAAGAGGGCAAGTGCAGACACTAGTTGAGAACGCGCTTGCTACAAAAGCAGTTTTTAATCAACAACTGTGTAATGATGTTGCAAAACTATTCTATCGCACCAACATGCGGATTAGTAGAAGTAAGATTATCGATGAATGGCGTGCTATTGCTAGAAAATCTGAACATCCGGTTCTTGTTGAAAATGTACAGATTTTAAGTGAATCACGTGATTTTGAAACCACGTATGATAAGTTTCTTGATTTGATATTTGAAGCGATTTCAAACCGTGAGGTGGCTGCCGAAGCTTTGGCTACTACTTTGACTGTCTTAAAGGATAAAACTCCAAAGATTCGTGAGTCTGTGGAACTGTCAACGAAATTAGATAGTCTTATCAATCGCTTGAAGACGCCGAATTTCGATGATGCTGCGATTTATGAAGCGGAAGATTTAATTGCTACAATTCAAGAAGAATTGGCCGCGAATGATACATTAAGCAGTTTTGATCAGATGCCGGGTGATGCCATTGGTGGTGGTACAGGTGGTGGTGCTGCTGGTGGTGGTGCTACTGACTCTGGGTTGGCTAATGAATTGACGGCTGATCTTGGTGATAAAGGTGCTAGTGGTGCACCAGTAATTAATATTAATTCGCCTTTAATCCAAATTGGTGGTTCAAGTGGGTCTGGTGGTGAAGAAGCAATGGATGAAGAACCATTACCAGATTTTGGTAGTGGTGAAGAACTTGGTGATGATATCAACGCTGAACAAACCGATATGGGCGGCGGTGAACAACAAGATGTTGCGGATATAATGAGTGGTGGTGGATTTGGTGAAAGTCGTAAACGGCGTGGTAAGACTGTGAATGAATCACGACCAGTTCACGCTGAGATGAAGACCGATGACGACATCGATGCCGATCAGCACTCCGCAGATGATGAAGATCCATACGCCGTTAAAGAGAGCTTTGATATCAATACTACTAGTCTTAATGATTATGGTACACCTGTAATCACTGATTCTAATGATTTGCATAGAATCGTGAAAATTATGGGTAAGTTGGCTAAGGAACATAAACTTACTGGTAAACGGCTCGCCGAGAATCTTGAAAGAATGGCACTAGCTGGAATTCAAGCTATTGGTTTGAGAATTCCAGATGGTAAGTTACCAAAGGCAGTTGATCAAGCAATTGAATTATTCGAGTGTGAGAGTCCATTCCCAGGTGCCGCTCCTCTATTCGGTAATGACGACAACGACAAGAATGAAGATACCGAAGATGATGGCGAGAAACCCGATTTCGTCGAAGATCAGTTTAAAGGTCCAAGACGCCGTGGTGTAAATGCTGGCCGTAAGAAATCAGCTTATGCCCCTCGTGAATTGAAGAATGAATCAATTCAATGGGGTGAATCTCAATCAGACGCTGTTGCTGGTGCGATTAATGGTGTAAGATTCATCTTTGATCACGGTGGAAACGCTGGTTTACCACCAGTCGTTTTGAGTGAAGATGGACAAATTGAAATTCCAATTCCAGATGATGTCTGTCAATCCGCTTTTGCATCTGTAGCTGGTAAAGATGACAGTAGATTTGTAAAATGGCTACGAGAATCAATTGAACAATTACGACCTATCACAGCTGAGGAAGATAGGCAATTGCAAGAAGCTATGGCAAGGATTACTACCACACCTGATGGTCAAATATCTGTGGAAGTAACTGACGATGTTGGTGTTGGCCAAGTTGGCGGTGTGGAAACTGATACTGATGATACTGATGCCGAGCTTGGTGCTAGTGGTGATGATAATATGGCTCCAGTTGATTCTGTTGACACCACTGGTCCGACCGGTGATGTTGATGGTGATATGGAGGCACCCGATGATTCGATGCCAGATTTCGAAGGTGAAGAGACAGAAGCTCAATCTACTGGCGCTGTGCAGGATGCACAAGATGATGAATTGACTGAGAAAGAACCAGCATTTGAAGACAAGGATATCACAAGTCCTAAGAGTGCGAAGTATACTAAGCATGTTACAGACAACAAACGTGATATGCCGGCTGTGAAGCCAACTAAGAAAACTGATGATACTCTTGAGGATATTGGTCCAGAATTAAAGAAGGATGATGGTTCTGGCACAAACCCACCTATTGCAAAGAAGAGTGGTGATTGATATGCTTCCAAGCAGAATTGCTAGTAGGCCCTTACTTAATCGTGGGTTGATCGCTGAGACCGGTTGTATACCAACAGGTCTAAGATTGATTCGTGATACGTTTCCATTCCAAGTTTTGGATATGAAACGTACTGTGGTTGAGGGTAAGAATGGCAAAGAGCAGCCAGTTATGCGTGTAACTGGTTTGTTTCAATATGGTGATAAAGAGAATGCGAATGGTAGGTATTATCCTACAGATGATGTTTTAGCACCTGCTGTTCGTGGTATCCAGGAAGATATTGGAAGTCGCGCTGTTATGGGTGAGTATGATCACCCATCTGATGCTAAGATTCATCTAGATCGTGTTAGTCATTTGATCACCAAAATTTGGATGGATCAGAAGCGTGTTTTTGGTGAGGCAGAGATATTGCATTCTCTACCATGTGGTGCTATGCTTCGTGGTTTATTTGAGCATAAGGTGAGGGTTGGCATATCGTCACGTGGTGTTGGTGACATGGAAGTTGCTGAGCATAATGGGCATCAGGTTCATAGAGTAATGCCCGGTTACGCTTTTGTTACTTGGGATGCGGTTGCCGAACCATCAGTTAATGGTGCTATTCTCAATATCCAAGAAGGATTGGTTAAGAGAGTAAGACCATTGGTTGCTGAACGAAAGCAATTCAGACCAGAAGTGTATGATAAAATGCTCGTTAGGGAAATCAATAATTTCTTTGGTCTGAAGTAAAGCAAATTTACTATAAGAGAGCGAATGAAAAATTAACTCTTCGCTCAAAGATAATTTCAGGAGCGATTCCAGCGAGGAGCTTAAGATGGATAAGATTAAGTCATTGTTGCAGAAGGCGGGCGTTAGTGAAGAACTTGCGACTCAAATCTGCGAGGCAATGAACGCCTACAGGACAACACTCCGAGAGGAATTTGAGAGGGAGTATTCTGCCAAGGTGCAGAAAGCCAAACAAGTTTGTCTCGAAGAGACTGAAGCTCATAAGCAGGAACTCGCACGTCGTCTGCAGATTTTCTGCGAAGCCAAGGGGACTGCGATCGAAGCCCAATTAGCGAGGCAATCGGCCCTTAGTGAGTCCGCAGCGTTGACTAAGCTGCAAGCCGTCCGTGGTTTATTGGAAGGCGTCCAGCTCGATAGCAACAATAATGGACAATCTACAGCCGTTGTCGAAAAAGCTAGGAAGCAGATCCATGAGGCAAATGAGGCAAAGGCGAAAGCAGTCGAAGTAGCCAACAGGCAAACCGCGATTGCCGAAAAAGCTTTGAAAGAGAACCGGCGATTGGCAACTGAGCTTGCTAAGTTGAAATCCCTTGTGACAGAGGGGAAAAAACCACAAGGCAAGCCACAATCGCGCAGACTCGATGAGAGCCGTAGTAGAAGGGCACAACCAACAACTACTCGCCAGACCCTTGTTGAAGCTCAGGACCCGCGTCCTGTCCAAGTAAGGCAATCACCACAAACCGTTGGAGCCGGTACTGGCTTCTCCGTAAATGATATTGCCTCATCAATGGACCCCGATTTAATTTAATCGGTAACTAGACAACGCACCACAACGCATTGACTCATTAGGGGATAAATATGGCACTTCCGACTAGAACTCAACGAAGACATTTGACAGAGAGTAGCACTGCATCTCGCCGCCTAATCACAGAAGACGCAGATCTTCATAAGGCATCGCTGCTCAGTGAAGGTAAAAAGAACGCTTTAGTCAAGCGTTGGACACCAGTACTCGAAAAATGTCGTGAAATATCACGACAAAAATTCGGTCTTATGGCTTCCATCCTGGAAAACCAGTTTAATAATTGGAATCCAGCCAACCGTTCAATCATTCTTGAAGATCAAACAACAACGGCCAACATCGCAGATTTCACACGATTTGCACTGCCATTGATCCGCAAATCGTATCCGAAATTAATCGCCGACAATCTCGTTGGTGTCCAACCAATGAGTCAACCAGCCAGTTTGATCTTCTATATCCGGTACCGTTACGCCTTATCAAAGGGCCAAACAGTAGCCGGAACACAGATTATGCGGCAGAACACCGCCCAATCATTTAACCGCCAAAACGGTTGGGCACTTGACCCGTACTATAGCTCACAAGAAGTACGTGGTGAAGACGCAACAGTAGTCGGTGGCGGTACGACAGTCACAGCTACATTGGCCCATCGCCCAGTTCTGGCCGGTACAGTAACCGTCGAAGTGTTCGAATCAGCAGCTGACGCAAACCCAGACTGCGATGATGCAGTGCCTTGCTTGCGGGTAGGTTTTGGACCAGATGGTCTACCAGACGTAGTACTGCTCGGTGATTGTACTGGATTCGGCACAAACGGTGACATCGCTGTTGATACAGTAACCCCAGGTGCAACGGTCTTTAGTCACACGACCGGCCAAGTCATCATTACACTCAGTAGTGGCCAATTCACCGATGGCTCAGTGGCCCGCGTGAACTACGAGTATGACTTGGAGGCTAACCCGTTCCAACCTGAAGTCACACTGAGTATCGACAGTGATTCGGTGGCCGCTATTACTCGTAAGCTCAAAACGAGTTGGTCACTGGAAGCCGCCCAAGACCTGAAGGCCGTACACAGCATCGACGCCGAGAGCACGCTGACAGACCTGATGGCCGACGAAATGGTCGCCGAAATCGACCGTGAAATCATCAACGACTTGATCATCGCAGCCGCCATCCGCGCTGATCATAACTTCGCCACTGCCGCTGGTGCAAGTGTCAACTTCACGGACCGCAACATCGCCTTGATGTACAAGGTTCTAGAAGTTGCGAACATCATCCACCGGACAACCCTCCGTGGCCCGGCTAACTGGATGGTGATGAGCGCCGACATCTGCTCGAAGTTTGAACAGTTGAATGATTTCCGTGCCTCCGACGCCTTCACG
>Ga0172375_10008175_pt1 | contig 14129 bp, 14 predicted proteins | sample LakKiv1m_FD_114537 | JGI IMG/M metagenome (GOLD analysis project Ga0172375, IMG submission 114537) | Freshwater microbial communities from Kabuno Bay, South-Kivu, Congo - kab_092012_11.1m | ecosystem: Environmental > Aquatic > Freshwater > Lake | place: Democratic Republic of the Congo...
AATCCCGGCGCTTTCACGGCAAGCACATGGAACGTGCCGCGCAATTTGTTCACAACAAATGTTGCGAGCGCCTCACCTTCGACATCCTCTGCAATAATCACGATTTCTTTTTTCCCCGTTGTCGCAATTTTTTCCAATACCGGCAAAATATCGTGAATCGATGAGATTTTTTTGTCGGTGATGAGGATATAAGGCTCCTGATACTCGGCCTCCATGCGCTCTGCGTTGGTAATCATGTAGGGGGATACATATCCCTTATCAAATTGCATACCCTCAACAACTTCTTTTTCAACGCCGAAAACCTGTGATTCCTCGACGGTGATCACACCATCGCTGCCAACCGCCTTCATTGCATCGGCAATGATTGTACCAATCTCCGGATCGTTTGCAGAAATCGACGCAACCTGTGCGATCTCTTCCTGCCCCGCGACTGGCTTTGAAATATTTTTCAATTCGTCAACGATTGCCGCGACGCCTTTTTCAATGCCGTGCCGAATGAGCATAGGATTTGCTCCGGCTGCGACATTCTTAAATCCCTCGGCAATCATAATCTGTGCAAGCAATGTTGCTGTTGTCGTTCCGTCTCCGGCAACATCGTTTGTTTTTGTCGCGACTTCCTTTACGAGCTCTGCGCCAATATTTTCAAACTTATCTTCCAGTGTAATTTCCTTTGCGATTGTGACGCCGTCGTTTGTGATTGTTGGAGAACCATATCCTTTCTCAAACACAACATTGCGCCCCTTGGGGCCAAGGGTGATCTTGACCGCATCGGCCAATTTATCTACTCCGCGCTTCACTGCTGCGCGCGCCTTTTCGTTATAGAGAATTTGTTTTGCCATATTCTTTGATGATCTGACCAGCGCAACGGTTGCTAAAAATTAAATCTTCCCAAGTCCGTTGCCTGTTGCAGATTTTAGTTACTCTTACTGTACAAGAACCGCCAAGATATCTGATTCGGAAAGAATGAGATATGTCTTGTCTTCGACCTTGATTTCATCGGGTGCATATTTCTTAAAGAACACAACATCTCCGACTTTTATTTCCCATGCCAAGCGTTGGCCATTGTCCAAAAGTTTTCCGGATCCGAGAAAAAGAACACGTCCTTTTTCCGGCTTCTCCTTATCGACCGTATCGGGCAAAATGATACCCGCTTTCGTCACTTCGTCTTCGCTGATCGGCTCAACAATGAGGCGATCGCCAAGTGGTTGTAGCTGCATATGCATACATATTATGAATGATTAAAGAGGACGCAAGTGTCTGCAATGTTACAAAAAATCATCCCCCCTGTCAATACCCGAGAGCTGTTTTCTGCACGATAAACCAAGCACAATGCAGGAAAAAAAGACCCCGAACGGAAGCGTCCACAAAAAATGATCAACAGAGGAAAAAATAAAAAGCGAAACAATGAATGGATACCAATGAGCGACCGTAGGGCGAAAGAAAAAATATGCCGCTGCAAGGAAAAACACGATCCCCAAAATGCCAAGCTCGACAAAAATCATGAGAAAAACAGTATGGAGTGGTTGATAGGTATACCACGGCTGAACCGTACTGTGTTCCTGCTCATAGTTAAACAAGGAGCGAGTAAAGGTACCGATACCGGTACCGCGATACCAGACCGTTTTTATCAAAGGAAGGGCGCGGGGGATGCTTGCAATCCGCTCATCAATGGATTGTGATTCGAGTCGCGAGCGTTCAATACCCACTCTCGTTTTCACCTCGTCAAAAAAGTAACTTGAAAATACCGCAATCGTAACAAGACTGATAAGGACAAAGACGGCCGAAGGAGAGATGGTATGATCGAGTTTGTGCCTATTTTTTCGGCGTGCCCACCACGATACCCCTCCACTAACGACTGCTGCTGCCAGGAGGGCAATTAGCGCGCCTCGTGAAAATGAAAGCAGCAGCCCGACAAGAATAATCTGCGAGGAAAGAAGTGCTATCACCGAGAGCCATTTCTCCTTGATGCGAGAGAGTGCCATTCCACACCAAAGCATGCTGATTGTAAAATATGCGCCAAGAACATTGGGGTGTGAAAACGCTCCATACGCGCGCAGCCATCGACGATCGCCGGCCTCAACTACCGACACCCCGAGAGACGCGGGATTTTGTGCGGCGATACCAAGAAGCGTATTGGCAGAAATAGTTTGCATTCCAAATTGCGCCATTGCAAAAATGCTCTGGATTACTGCGCCAGCGATCCACGCACGGGCAACTTCGGAAAAACGCAACCGCGTCGATCGAAACAGAAATAATAAAAAAGCTCCTTCGCACAAGCGAATAAATGCAAAGCTGGCAACCGTACGATCAGAACTCCAGAGTATGGAAAGTGCGGCAAAAAAAAGAAATCCGAAAACGGCGCAGTCAAAGAAAAAAAATCGAGAGCGTTTCCATTGACCGATACGGGAAAAAAACGAGGGCTCCGTATGGCGCCATATGCCGACAAAAAAACAGATAAACGATAAAATAGCAAGCAGTAAAATAAAACATTCGATCGCATAAATTTTCTCTGTGCCATACTGCCACACACCAACCGCCCCTGCCGGTCCGATCATTCTTTCTTTAATGATCCACACGGTTTGCCATGGCATCAAAAAAATCAACACGGGGACAGCTCGCTCTAAAATTTTTTTCATAAAATTCCTGCCTCCACACATCGACGTACGAACTCCTCCTGAATATCTTTCCGTCGATCAGTAATATGAAACTTCAAAATGGTATCAGAAACAACAACACCGACCCCGTCGCTCTGTCTTTCCCGCAAGACTTGCGGCATAATTGCTTGCTGAAGAGCTCGCGCCATATACTCGCTCCCTCCACCAAATATACTGCAGAAAATTTCTAATGCTCGCTTTATCAAGCATCCGACAAATGGCACCTGCACACGACGATAGGGCACCGGAGCGGAGCGAAGCCGATTCGGAAGATACCGCTCGATCCAATTATTCTCTATAAAAAAAGATTCGTACGAACCATCATCATAGATCGGCACACACCACGTAAGCCAGTACAAAAAATAAACGTCCGGCACTTCATTGAGAGAATCAAGGCAGAGTGGCTGCATGTTCAACGCATCATCACTCACATAGAAACTGAGACAGAATGTATTACGCACTGCGTTTTTTCTCGGACGCCTGCCCAGGAGATGGACGAACCCCGTACAGAGAAGGCGCGTGAGCCACAGATGACGTGCGCGAGCAACAATAAACAAATCAATATCACTTTTATCTTTTACGGCGCCAAGACCAACGGTATTACATACGCACACCATCCGTACAAATGGAATCATCGCAAGTATCCGTGTTATCATTTGTGCCTTGCGATATTTTTGATCTGCGTAGATTGTTCGTTCGCGCCGAATATCAGCCAGCGCACTCCTTCCTTTCAGATGGTAGTACCCGCAGTGCTCTTCAATATTTTCTGAAAGAAATTGTGATGAAGAAAAAATCTCCAGCACGTCAGAATATGAAAAATTCTGTTCGGAATTTAAAAAAAGAAGGTGTCTTTGCACTTCAAGAAGCGTGAGCGGATACTCGATCATATCAAAAAAAATGAGCGTCCGAAAAATTGTTTTTTCCAAATCTGCATGCATATGTATAGGGTATCGTTGACGCAAATGCTCTCCCATTGTATACTGTTCTGGTCGTTTTTGAAAGGAGAAATGTTTTGTTCTTGAACGTTCCATTCAATCGATAATTTCCATGAAAAAGCTATTTATTGAGTCACTTAAAACTGCCGCTCTCCACTCCGCTGTAACCATTTTTCGTTTTTTTGGTTTTCTGAAGCGTATCGGCTCGCTGTGTGCGAAACCCATCCAGAAGGTACTCTTTGCATTCTACCGCGCCATTCTCCACCCGATAATTCTTTTTGTCTACTCGTGGTATGTTCGCGGCTCCCTTTCTCTTCAAAAAAGAGGTGTCGCCATGCGACACCCGCTCTTCTCGCTCGTCTCACGTCGCCATCTTCACCATTCAATTCTCGTCGGAATTTTTCTTCTCGCCGCCGCGCATACCGCTTATCTAAAAAACGCCAACGCGCAAGAGTTTTTTATTCCCCACAATACCCTCTCTCGCCTCTATTTTATTGACGATGAGTTTTCGCTTGTTGTTGAGGGGAAAAATCAATCAACCGATAGTGGATACGTTGACCAGATCGGCGACCGCCCACAGGTAACACCTGACGGAAATGATAATCAGGGCGCAAGTGTCACACCCGATCCGGGAACAATCGCGGCCATTCCTGACGCGCTGGTCAAACCCGTTGTTCCCACGCTTCAAAACGAACCATACAAAGCAACGGCCATTCAAACCTATGTCGTGAAAGGCGGAGATACAATCGGCGGCATCGCTCGCTCCTTTGGGATAAAAGTTGCAACACTCCTTTTTTCGAACAATTTAACAGACCAATCATTCATTCACGAAGGTGAAAAATTAGTCATCCTGCCGGTTGACGGCATACAGTACCGCGTACGGCGCGGCGATACATTGGCACAGATTGCGCACGACTATCAGTCGACGGTTGAAAAAATAATGACGTCAAACCAGCGAGCAAACGCAAACGACATTGCGGTTGGAGAATTGCTTATTATTCCTGGCGGCGTCGCTCTCCGCCCCGTTCAGCAACCCCGTCAGAATATCATTGCGCGTATCAGGAATGCGATTGCACCACCTCCGAGCACCCAGAGTGGAGCAAAGGGTACATTTATTTGGCCCACATCCGCATCACGCATCACACAATATTTCAGTTGGCATCACACCGGTGTAGATATTGCCGGCCCCACAACAAATCGTATCTTTGCCGCCGGTGACGGTAGGGTCGTTTTTGCCGGTTGGGCAAACGGCTACGGTAATTCTATTGTCATTGACCATGGCAATGGGCTCAAAACCCGCTACGGCCATTCGCGACTTCTTTATGTAGGGGTCGGTGACTATGTCACCCAGGGGCAAACCATTGCGATGATTGGCAGTACGGGCCACTCAACAGGTCCGCATCTTCATTTTGAAGTGATGAAAAACAACGTCAGAGTAAATCCATTTGGATATATCCGATAAGATTTATCACTCATATTAAATGCATTGTGATACGTCCTGAGGACGGTATTGGAGCGCTTCGGCGATATGATTTTTTTCAATTCGCTCGTTTCCGCCAAGATCTGCTATCGAACGAGCAAGCTTTACTATTCGACTATAAGATCGCGCGGAAAGTCGCAACTGCTGTGCTGCCGTCCGCAAAAAAGAACGTGTTTTTTCGTCAAGCGGACACATCGATTCGATATGGTGTGAATCCATTTCGCTATTCATAAAAATATGAATGCCCACAAATCGTTCACGTTGGAGCAAACGAGCACGCTCTACTCTCGCTCGAACGGTCGCTGATCGTTCATTCTGTTCTGATGAAAACAGGTGATCATATTCAACTGGCGGGACATCGACAAAAAGATCGATACGATCCAAAATCGGCCCTGAAATTTTCTTTTGGTAGGAATAAATCGCGCCAAGCGAACAGACGCATGCTCGAACAGTACTCCCTCGATTTCCACACGGACACGGATTCTGTGCCGCAACGAGCATACACCGTGCCGGAAACTGAACACTCCCAGCCGATCGTGTTATTGTCACCCACCCATCTTCCAGTGGCTGGCGCAATGCTTCTATGATGGATCGAGGAAATTCTGGAAACTCATCGAGGAATAGTACACCACGATGAGCAAAGCTTACTTCTCCAGGTGTAGGAGTACTCCCACCTCCGATAATAGACACAACGGACGCAGTATGATGGGGGCTACGAAACGGCCGCTCTCGTACCATTGGCTTTCCGGGGGGCATCATTCCAGAAATACTGTAAATCTTTGTCACCTCAAGCGATTCGTCGAATTCAAGCGGGGGAAGAAGCGTCGAGACGACACGAGCAAGCATTGTCTTCCCTGATCCCGGCTGCCCAGATAATAAAATGTTATGACCGCCCGCAGCTGCAATCTCCAATGCGCGCTTGGCGTGCGCCTGTCCCTTTATATGCGCGATATCAGCCGTTGCCAAAACAACATCATCCTGCGTGTTCGCATCTATCGTTGCCGGCTGATATGGCTCAATAAGCTGCCGACCAAGCGCATGATCAATACACTGGGCAAGCGTTGCAACCGGGTACACGGTAATAGAATCAACGAGTGCTGCCTCGGCCGCATTTTCTTTTGCGACAAAAAGTGCGCGAAGCCCAAGCTGGCGAACAAGCTGCGCGATGGCAATGACTCCGGAAACGGGCCGGACATTACCTTCGAGCGAAAGCTCGCCAAGATACATACTTTGAGCAATCGTTGTGCGAGCCGTGTCCGTATTCAGCGGTCCTTCCTTGTCGGCAAACAAGATGGAGAGAGCGATCGGCAGGTCGTACAACGATCCCTGCTTTTTTATATCAGCGGGCGCAAGATTGACCGTTACACGACCGCGAGGGAATGAAAAGCCGCTGTTTTTGATTGCCGATCGTACCCGTTCTCGCGCCTCCTGCACAGCTGCATCCGGCAACCCAACAATAACAAAATGAAATTGCCCGGCCCCTGCATCACACTCAATTTCCACTTTTACGGCATCGAGTCCGATTGTAACTGCAGAAAATATTTTTGAGAACATAAAAATGAATAAAAGCCATACAAATTCTGTACACCAAGATTTGCTTACTGCTTTTTATTTTACTGTATCAGTATACCCGTTTCTCTTGAAAAAAGAATGCAAGAGTAAAAGACAGCCAATGCCAATAAAGATGTCCGAGAGATTGAATACTGTTACACCGGGTATTGAAATCCAATCAACGATAGCGCCGTACCGGACATAATCCATAAAATTACTGATCACGCCTGCGCAAATCAATGCAACAAAATAAGCGGGGCCCGCTTTCCCGATTTCTCGCCGCAATAAAAAAAATGCCCCACAAAGAAGAATAAGCGAGAATATACCGATACCTTCTCCCCTCCAAAAATCAAGGATCACATAACTTTTTGCATGAAGCAGCAAAGAGAACCGAAGTATGCCGGGAATGACAGGGTAGGCGTGCTCCGAAAAAAGAAAAAAAGCGACAATTTTTGTAAACCGATCGATAATAAAAAGAGCGCAGAATATTCCTGACGCTCTTATAAACAATGATGAAGGATACCATTGTTTCATTTTCGAGAGATATTATTTGTCTGATTTCTCCTGACATTCGATGCAGAGCGTTGCCATTGGACGCGCCTGGAGTCGCTGCTTACCGATTTCTTTTTCGCACATCTTGCACAAACCATACGTTCCCTCATCGAGGCGTTTCAATGCTTCCATAACTCCGCGAAGTTCTGATTCAAATGTTGCTTCCAATCCCAAAGAGTCCGAATACGCCGCGACTTCAGCGGCATTTTCTTCTTCGCTGTCTCCATATTCCTCCCAGCTTGTTTTAAAGTCAGCCGCATCTTGTCCGGACCGCTTTCCAAGCTTGGCAAGCTCTTCTTCGAGCCGAACCTTCATGGTATTCAGTTGTTCATATATTTCTGATAAAAATGCTGTATCAAATGACATATTTCTTTTCATTAAATAAGAAAACGAGGCGCTTCAGTTTTTAAAAATAAATACTGTTTGCGCCCCGAGAGTTTCCTCTCGGAGCAGTCTTTGGACCGTCGTGTCTGATGACGAAAACTCATCACCAAGCATGACGGCCGCAAGGAATTCAACCCGAGAGGGTAGGTGGCTTTTCTCCGACATAAAAAGCCGATCTTCTCATCTGCTCTTTGGTGATTATGCTACCCAACCGGAAGAATGGTGTTCTTCCAAAAACGGATAAGCCGTCACCTTTTTTTGTTTTTGTTTTTGTGAGAACCGTCGGTGCTGTTCCCAAAAAAGAGAAGGAGAGAAGATAAAAGGTTATTCTTTCTTTCTGAACGGATAACCTTTCACATATTGTAAAATAACACTGACCTAGTAATAATAGCATATTTTCGACCCTGAGTCAATGAATGGTTCATCGTCGCAAATAAACAACCGAGGTCTGTTGAAAATAACGATTTTCCTTTTAATAGAAAGGAATTAATTTTATCTTTGATGCCCCTTCCCGTTGAACACAATAATTATCCACACCTCTCAACGTTCTTATTTGTTTGACTGGCGATCGCAGAGAAGGGAAGCTCCTTATGGCTTCTCCTCACCTGAGAGCATGATCTTTTTGGTAAAAACGGCCCGCAGAACGTATTCAAGAGTAAAATGTCTTGGGGCAACATTTTCCTGAAGATCATTCGCCTTTCTCAGTGTTCCGATCATCAAGTCGGACTCGTGACGGATATTAAATCCGGGATAAACCGATGTTAGCGTTTTATAACAGCGATTAATAAGTATCGCTACCAATAAATCAATAACAATACCGTCATCAACGTCAGTAAATAACCCGCGGTACTGTTTCACGAGCTCGGGGTGCTTCGCTTCAAAAATATGTGCCTTTTCTTTCGCTGCATGGAGTAAAGATATCGTGTCAGCAAAAAAATTACCGAGATAGGGATCTTCTGAGTATTTCTTTTCGGCCGCCTTCCACACCTTTGATCGCTCCTCAAATGAGCGATTGATCATTGCAACAGGATCCCCGCTGCAAAGCCCCTTCAGCTCTGAAAGCACAGACGGAAACACCCTGTTCAGCTCCTCTCGCTTTAGCGACTGCAGGCGGTCAAGCGAATCAGTCATAGCGACTATGATTCATTTACGCGCTTAATCGAAAGGTTAATCCTATTTTGTTCATCAATCCCAACAACTTTTACCGTCACTGTCTGCCCCACCTTCACAACGTCGGTCACCTTTTCTACACGGCGCGGCGCAAGCTCTGAAATATGTACCAGTCCTTCGGTTCGCGGCAAGATTTCGACAAACGCGCCAAAATCCAATGTTCGAGTCACCTTTCCTTCAAAAATTTCTCCGACTTTTACCTCGCGGGTGAGGCGCTTGACCCATTCGACCGCACGGTCCATACCTTCTGCATTGTTTGAGGTAATCATGACAATTCCACTCTGTTCAATATCAATCTGGACACCGGTCGCATCAATGATCTCATTGATTATCTTGCCGCCAGGACCGATAACATCGCGGATTTTTTCCGGATTGATTTGAATACTCACAATACGCGGAGCATATTTTGATAATTCAGTACGGGGAGCAGTGATAGCTGCGTCCATTACATCGAGAATTTTTAGCCGTGCTTCATGCGCGCGCGTGAGCGTTTCTTTTACAATCTGCATTGTCAACCCCAGTGTCTTTGTGTCCAGCTGAATAGCAGTAATTCCGCTTCGCGTTCCGGCAACTTTGAAATCCATACCACCCTCGCCATCCTCAAGATCCTGCAAATCAGTTAAAACTTTATAGTCCCCGTTTTCATTTGAGGCAAGCCCCATCGCAATACCGGCAACCGGAGCTTTAATCGGAACGCCCGCATCCATGAGTGCAAGCGTCGATCCGCACGTTGACGCCATAGAACTCGATCCGTTCGATCCAAGCACCTCTGACACAACACGAATCGTATACGGAAATTCTTCTTTCGAAGGAAGAACCGGCAAAAGAGCTTTTTCTGCGAGCGCCCCATGCCCAACCTCTCGCCGACCGGGACCACGCATTGGCTTTACCTCGCCAACAGAATACGGCGGAAAATTGTAGTGATGCATGTATCTCTTTTTGCCAACCTCCTCCATGCCATCAAGAACTTGCTCATCGCCGGGAGAACCAAGCGTTGCAATGGAAAGGACTTGCGTCTCACCGCGCATAAACAACCCCGACCCATGAGTACGGGAAAAGATGCCAACCTCGGCACTCAGAGAACGAATCTCATCGAGTTTGCGCAGATCAACACGTTTTTCTTCCTCCAAAATTGCGCGGGTTATTTCCGCTTCCGCAAATTCATTAACAATCTCGACAACCTTTTTCCGCTTATCCTTCCCTACCTGTAGTACGACAAGGTATTCATCAAGGTCGGTTTTCATTTGCTTAACCGCCTGCTTCCTACTTGCCTTTGTCACCTTCGGACCGGCAGTCAAATACTGTGGTGCTTTTTCGTTCAGCCATGTGCGTGCTTTCTCCCAGATATCAGCGCTAATAGGCTCATCCTCCTCGCTTACATTTTTTTTCATTATTTCATCAACGGTTCGTTTTGGCATTCCAATCTCTTTTTGAATACCGGCCAAAAATTCACACATCTTCCGATTGTGCTTCATGCTAAACTCCATGGCAGAATACATTGTATCCTCGGGAACCTCGCGGGCTCCCGCTTCGACCATAAGAATCTTTTCACCGGTGCCGGCAACAAAAAGATCGAGCTCGCTTTTTGCTCGCGCCTCATAGGTTGGATTGAGCACCCACTCACCATTTATTTGTCCAACGCGCACGGCGGAAAGCGGTCCTTCCCATGGGATATTTGATAGCATCAATGCCGCAGACGCACCGATCATAGCGGGAATATCCGGGTCATTTTCTTGATCAATGGCAAGAACGGTGACAATGACTTGGACATCATTTTTGAGTCCTTGCGGAAAAAGCGGACGAATCGCGCGATCAACAAGGCGAGCGGTCAAAATTGCTTCATCCGTCGCTCGTCCTTCTCGTTTGATAAACCGTGAACTTTTAATTTTCCCTGCCGCATAGAGACGCTCCTCATACTCAACCATGAGGGGAAAATAATCCATGCCCTCGCGGGGCTCCGCTCCCATGACCACGGTTGCAAGAACGACCGTCTCGCCATATTGGCATACAACAGACGCTGTTGCCTGTTGTGCAAGTTTACCGGTTTCGATGCTTAATTTCTTACCGGCAAACTCTGTTTCATACTGTTTTACCATAGCTTTCCCTTTCGTTGCTGACCCCAAGGTTTCAGATCTTCAATTCTGAAAAGATCTGCCTATCTTGAGACCAGCGGCTTAATTAATTATTTTCTTTGAATGACGGAACTCTCTTGTTTGAGTATCAATTTGCAGGAGTTGCGTTGCCGCATGCTTCTTCAGTCAAACGCTCAAACGGAGTTTCGTCATTCAAAATAGTATTTGAAACAAGCGGTCGATCAGCTTCTTCGCTGTCGTGAGGTTCGCGCAATCCGCGATGACAAGAGATAGTGATTGAGATCCTTGCCGAGATCCACAAAATCATCCGCACTTTCAACAAGCTTGCTTGAGGCAGTATCACCAAATGCGAGCACTTCGACGATACAGCCACGATTTTCTTTGAGGTAGGTTACGAGCGGGACAAAGTCACCATCGCCGGTAACAAGCACAACAACATCAAGTTTGTCAGCTGATTTTATCGCATCGACTGCAAGTCCAACATCCCAATCGCCTTTTTTTGTGCCGTCGACAAAGATTTGCAGATCTTTCATTTTCATTTCAAATCCCTGTTTCGAAAGCGCCTCAAAAAAATTCTGCTCTTCTGCGCTCTTTGATACGACAACGTAGGCAAGCGCGCGAATGAGCTTGCGGTCAGCAACAGCGGTCTTCAGTATCTCCTGAAAATTCACGCGGGATTTATACAAGTTCTTCGCCGAGTGATACATGTTTCCCACGTCGACAAATACCCCGACTCGCTGTTCTTTATGTTTTATCATAAGTGATATTATGCTGCCTTTTCTTCTTCAAGAAGTGCCGGTGGCATCAGAAGATCATCGGCGTCGTCAAGCTTCTTTTCCGCAAAGTCACGTTTTTTTATTTTTAACGATTTTACAAGCTTCTCATAATCCTCCGCACTCTCACTTGCCAAATAGCGCAAAAGGCGACGACGCTCTCCAACCTTTTTCAAAAGACCACGCCGTGACGATTGATCTTTTTTGTGAAGTGTCAGATGTTCAGCCAGACGATTGATTTCTTCCGTCAAAATAGCTACCTGTACCTGTGTCGAACCCGTATCATCTTTGTGCGTACGGAATTTCGCGATCACTTTTTGCTTGATTTTCGGATCGAGCATAGTTTTCTCCTTGCAACGCCATGCCGAGTATTCTCTCGAGGGAATACCAAGTCACGCGTCGTTATGGTTAATATAGAGAAAGTATAGCATAAATACCGCCAAAAGCAAGCGTCATGATCACCCTGCCGCTTTTTGGCATATTTACCCAAGCAAATTAATGCGGCTCCTTCATGAGTAGTGCCATACATGCCGCTACGCTCTCGTCCCACTCGGGAACAATGACAGGAAATACCAGCTGTATCTTTTTTGAAGAAAGGACGCTATACGCCGGTCGTTTTACCCTTGACGGGTAGTCTTCCGCGCAAATTGGCTTCACTATGCAAGAGAGCTCTGCGATCTCCACAATTTTTTGCGCAAATTCAAACCAGGTGACTTCACCATCATTTGCATAATGATAGATTCCGAATAATTCTTGCGGGATAACGCCGGATTTAATCTTTTTTTCTTCGCACGAGTCAATCATACACACAAGAGCAGCTGCCAAATCGCGAGCGTATGTCGGACTCCCATACTGGTCAGCAACAATGTCCAGTGAATCACGCTCTTTGGAAAGTCGAAAGATTGTTTTCACGAAATTATGACCAAATGAAGAATACAGCCAGGAGGTGCGGACAATGAAGTTTTTTGGACACTGTTTCTGAACGACGTTTTCTGCCTCGTATTTTGTCTGCCCATATACTCCAAGTGGATGCGGCTCGTCATCCTCGATAAGCGGGACTGTCTTTTTCCCGTCAAAAATAAAATCAGTCGAGATATGAAAGAGCGTTGTATTATTCTCGGCACATGATCGCGCAATATTTTCAGCGCCAATCACGTTTACCATCTGCGCCATTTCTTTTTCTTCCTCTGCTTTTTCAACATTTGTATATGCCGCGGCATTAATACAGTAATCCGGCTTGTGGTGCGAAAAAAAAGCAGTGGTTTTATCACGATCTGATATATCAAGCTCCTCACGGTCCACAAAAATCCAATGATCATATGTTCGAGCTTTTGAAAGCACCTGCAGCTCTGATCCAAGCTGTCCTCCCGCTCCGGTAATAAGTATCTTCATTTTTATGACACGCTTTAAATTTTATATGCTGTTTCGGAAAATGCCTTCCACTTCCTATCTCTCTCGGTGACAATGATTTCCGCTCGAGGAATGCGCCAGTCAATACCCAGCTCGGGATCGTCAAACCGAACGCCATCCTCACTTTCCTTGTTGTAGTAGCTGCTGCATTTGTAAAAAAAATCTGCGCCATCGCTACTCAACACAACAAATCCATGAGCAAATCCGGTAGGAACAAAAAGCTGGCGTTTATTTTCAGCCGACAACTCAACCGCGACATGTCTGCCGAGTGTCGTGGATTCCTTTCTCATATCAACAGCGACATCAAGAACCGCCCCGCGCACAACACGCACAAGCTTTGCTTGCGCATACGGTTCGCGCTGAAAATGCAATCCACGCAGAACGCCGTATCGTGATGATGACTGGTTGTCCTGGACAAAATGTACGCCGGTCTTTAGAACAAATTCGTCTTCGCGAAATGACTCAAAAAAATATCCGCGATCGTCTGAATATATGCGCGGTTCGATAATAAAAACCCCCGGTAATTCTGTTTCAATATAGTTCATGGAAGAAAGGTGATACTGTAACTGCCCCGCATTAGCAGCGCCAAAAGGACATCCATCGTACTGCGTCTCGAACATAGTATGCTGAAAATATCATGCCCTGTCAAACCCGTGCATTCACTATAGAACAATGATATACTCCAGCATATGACGCCCATCAAACCATCAATTGAAACGTTTCTCAATTATATAGAGAGCGAAAAAAATCGATCGCAGAAAACGATTGCGAATTATCATTTTTATCTTACTCGTTTTTCTTCATGGGCGCAGGGAAAAAACGTAATAAATTGTGAACAGATTACCAGAGAAGTGGTACAGCAGTACTGCGAATGGATTGTGCGGGCCGGTGGCGAAAAACCACTCAAAAAAAATACTCAAAACTATCATCTCATTGCACTTCGCGCATTTCTGAAATATGTTCGTCAACAAGGAATAAAAGCGTATGCGCCCGAAAAAATAGAACTTTCAAAAACCCCGGAGCGTGAAGTTGCCACGTTGTCTCGCGAGGAGATTGATCGAATCCTCCGAGCCCCGCTTGTATCACACGAACCCGAGATTATAAAAAAACGTGATGCCGCAATTATG
>Ga0172375_10008176_pt1 | contig 14129 bp, 12 predicted proteins | sample LakKiv1m_FD_114537 | JGI IMG/M metagenome (GOLD analysis project Ga0172375, IMG submission 114537) | Freshwater microbial communities from Kabuno Bay, South-Kivu, Congo - kab_092012_11.1m | ecosystem: Environmental > Aquatic > Freshwater > Lake | place: Democratic Republic of the Congo...
GGCGTGGTTCGCGCAGACCTCGGGGTTGGCGGTCGCGGGCGACGGGTCGCGGCTCTGGCTCGCCGACAGCGAGGTCTCGGCGTTGCGGTGGATCGACGCGGACGGCCGGGTGGGGACCGCCGTCGGGCGGGGGCTGTTCGACTTCGGCTTCCGCGACGGTCCCGCGGCCGACGCCCTCCTCCAGCACCCCCTCGGCGTGACGACGCTGCCGGACGGCTCGGTGGCGGTGCACGACACCTACAACGGGGCGGTGCGGCGGTACGACCCGTCGACCGACCAGGTGACGACCCTCGCGCGTGACCTGGCCGAGCCGTCCGGAGGGCTCATGGTCGACGACCTCCTGCTCGTCGTCGAGTCGGCCGCCCACCGGATCGTCGCGGTCCGGCTCGACGCGGCGGTCGCGACCGTCGACGGCTTCGCCCACACCACCCAGCGGCCGGTCACCGAGCTCGCGCCCGGCGCCGTCGAGCTGGCGGTGGCGTTCACACCTCCGCCGGGCCAGAAGGTCGACGACCGGTTCGGGCCGGCCACGCAGCTCGTCGTCTCCGCGACGCCGCCCGCGCTCCTGCGCGGAGGCGAGGGGCGTACGACCGACCTCACCCGCACCCTCGAGCTCGACCCGGCGGTCGGGGACGGCGTCCTCCACATCGCCGCGCGCGCCGCGTCCTGCGACGTTGTCGGCGACGGCGAGCCCGCGGACGGCGCCGCGTGCCACGTGCACCAGCAGGACTGGGGCATCCCCGTACGCCTCGTCCCCGGCGCCCCCGCGCGGCTGGACCTGCCGCTCGGGGGCTGACCAGGCTCCTCAGCGGGACTTCGTACACGTTCCTCGCGGTCGACGGCCGTGGAAGGTGTACGAAGCGCGAAGGTCACTACCTCGGTAGTGACCTTCGACCGGCTCACGGCGCCCCGCGCGGCTCCTCGTGGTCGGCGACGGGGGAGAGGTCGTCGGCGATGAGGAGGTCGCGGCGGACCTGGCCGGCGCGGAAGGCGGCGCGGCCGATCATGTGGGCCGAGACGGGGGAGGTGGCGCACTGGAAGAGCGCGACGAGGACGAGGATGCCGATCACCTCGGGCTCGCGCAGCCGCAGGCCGAGGCCGACGAGCGCGAGGATGAGACCGACGACCTGCGGCTTGGTGGCGGCGTGCATCCGGGTGAGCAGGTCGGGGAAGCGCACCATGCCGACGGCGGCGACGAGCGCGAAGACCGAGGCGGCGAGGAAGCACACGGCGGCGAGGACGTCGGCGATCTCCGGCCAGCTCATGACGGCGGCTCCTCTCCGTCGGGGTCGTCGACGTCGTTGGGGTCGATGAAGCGCGCGATGCTGACCGACCCGACGAATCCCAGGAGGGTCAGGACGAGCAGGACCGGCAGGGTGTCGGTGTGCTGGTTGATGCCGGCCTCGAGGGCGAGGGCGATGATCGACAGCGAGACGAGGACGTCGAAGGACACCGCGCGGTCCAGCACGGTCGGTCCGACGGTCATCCGGCCGACGAGGGCGAGGCCGCTGGCGGCGAGCAGGACGAGGCAGACGACGGCGACGGCGGTCATGGGCGCACCTCGTCCTGGGTCGATGCGGCGTCGTCGCGGTCCGACCCCAGCACGCGGGTGACGCCGCGCTCGACCGCCAGCACCCGCCGCCGCTCCCGCTCCACGCCGGCCGCGTCGCCCGCGTCGAGGACGTGGAGGAACAACGTGTGCGTCGAGCGGCGTGCCTCCACGACGATGCTGCCGGGGATGAGACCGACCACCAGTGCGGTCAGAGTCAGGACGAAGTCCGAGGAGCTCTCCAGGTCGACGGCGACGACCGCCGGCGCCGGGTCGCGACGCACGCGCAGGACCTGACGGGCCACGTCGATGCTCGCGCGCAGCATCTGCCACAGGAAGACGCCGAGCATCGCGACGAGGGCGAGGGGCCGCAGCGTGCCGTGGAAGCGCAGCGGCGGCAGCGGGAAGGCCCACTGCACGAGCACCCCGAGCGCGGCACCGCTGAGCAGGTTGGCCACCGAGACGTCACGCCAGAACGCGCACCACACGACGGCGAACCACACGACGGCCCACGGCTGCACCGCGCTCTTGCGCCGCGGCCGGGAGCTCCCGTCGCGCCGCCGTCTCATCTCCGGACTCATCGGACCCCCTCGGGCAGGACCGCGTCGAGGTAGACCGACGGGGTGAGCAGGTTGTCCGCCGCGCGGTCGGCGTAGCCGTACAGCGGTCCCGCGACGAGGGTCAGGGCGACCGAGACCGCGACGAGGCCGATGGTCGCCCCCGTCATCGTGCGCGGCAGGCGCTCGTCGAGGGTGCGCTGCTCGAGCAGCTCGTGGAGGTCCTGGTCGGTGCCCTCCTCCGCGATCGTGCGTCGGGCCTCGGCGATCGCGGAGTCGTCGAACTGCTGGGAGCCCGCGTGGACGTGCCCGCGATGACGGACCAGCTGCGGCTCGCCCGGGACCTGCGAGCCCTCGTCGAGGTGCGCGATGGTCAGCGCCATCTCGTGCGCCTGCTCCGGCGTCCGCCAGAAGGCGAGGTTCCAGGTCTTGGCGACCGCGTAGAGCGTCAGCAGGCTGGTCACGGTGCCGGCGGCGACGACGGCGTACGCCAGGGGCGAGGCGGTCTCCACCCCGGCGGCGAGCAGGCCGACCTTGCCGATGAAGCCCGACAGCGGAGGGATGCCGGCGAGGTTCATCGCGGGGACGAAGAACATGATCGCCAGCAGTGGCGTGAGCCTGGCCAGACCGCCGAGCTTGACGAGGGAGGTCGACCCGGCGCGGCGCTCGACGAGCCCGAGGACGAGGAACAGCGCCGTCTGGATGGTGATGTGGTGGGCGACGTAGAAGACCGCCCCGGTCAGCCCGGCGCCCGTGGCCAGTCCGATGCCGAGGACCATGAACCCGATGTGACTCACCAGCGTGAAGGACAGCATCCGCTTGATGTCGGACTGGGCGACCGCACCGAGGATGCCGATCACCATCGTCAGCAGCGCCGCCCACAGCAGCAGGGTCGTCAGCGGTGACTCGGGGAAGAGCAGCGTCTGGGTGCGCAGGATCGCGTAGACGCCGACCTTGGTCAGCAACCCGGCGAAGACCGCGGTGACCGGCGCCGGCGCGGTGGGGTAGCTGTCGGGCAGCCAGAACGACAGGGGGAAGACCGCCGCCTTGATCGCGAAGGTCGTTAACAGCAGCAGCTGGATCATCAGCGCCGTGGCGTCGGGGATCTCGGCGAGGCGAAGCGAGAGCTGGGCGAGGTTGACGGTGCCGACGGCGGCGTAGGTCACCGCGATCGCGGTGAGGAACAGCATCGAGCTGATGATGTTCACGACGACGTAGATCGTGCCGGCGCGGATCCGACCCTCGGTGCCGCCCAGCGTCAGCAGGACGTACGAGGCGAACAGCAGCATCTCGAACGAGACGAACAGGTTGAACAGGTCGCCTGCGAGGAAGGCGTTGGAGACGCCCGCCACCAGCACGAGGTACGTCGGGTGGTAGATCGAGACCGGCGTCTCCCGCTCGGCTCCCGTCATGCCCTGACCGATGGAGTAGACGAGGACGGCGAGGGCGACCACCGCGGAGACCAGCAGCATCAGCGACGAGAGCCGGTCCGCGACCAGGCTGATGCCGAGGGGCGGCTCCCACGCCCCGATCCACAGCACCAGCGGCGTGCCCCGATCCGCCAGCACCAGGAGGACGGCGGAGATCGCGACCACCGCGACCAGGACGATCACGGTGACGGCTCGCTGGGCGTGCGGCCGCCCGCTGAGCATGAGGGCGAGCCCGGCGCCGAGCAGCGGGAGCAGCACCGGGAAGGGGACGAGGAGGTCGGCGCTCACGAGTCCTCCTCCCGGGGGACGCCCGCGTCCGAGGAGTCGCCGTCGGCAGCGACGCCTGCGGCCTCGCCCTCCTCCTCGATCGGCTCGTCCTGGTCGTCGGGGGTGGCGGTGATCGAGAGGTCGAAGCCCTCGGACGCCTCGTCGGCCGCGGCGAGCCGGCGGATGGCGGCGTCCTCGACGTCGTCCTGGACGTCGTCGTTGCCGGCGAGCTGCCAGGAGCGGTAGGCCATCGCCAGCACGAAGGCGACGGTGCCGAGGGTGATGACGATCGCCGTGAGGACGAGGGCCTGCGGCAGCGGGTCGGCGATCGAGCCGTCCTCGTACTCGTAGAGCAGCGGCGGGTCGCCGGGGCTGCCGCTGGCGACGAGGAAGCCGAGGTTCACCCCGTTGCTGAGCAGCACGAGACCGACCAGCACCCGCGTGAGCGAGCGCTCCAGCATCACGTACGTCCCCACCCCGACGAGGCCGGCGGCGGTGAGCAGCAGGGCGAGGTTGACGGTCACCGGATGCCTCCCGTCGGCGCCCGTGCACCTGCGACGCCGTCGGCCGCACGCTCCTCGCGCCGCACCTGACGGTCGATGCCGGCGCCGAGGCTGCGCAGGAGGTCGAGCATCAGGCCGAAGACGATGAGGAAGACCCCGATGTCGAACAGCAGCGCCGTGACGAGCTTGATCGTCCCGATGACCGGCACGGCGAGCTCGATGATCGCGGACTGCATCACGGCACCGCCGAAGGGGATCGGCACGATCGCGGCGACTGCGGCGATGGTGAGACCCACGCCCAGCAACACACCCGCGTCCACCGGGGCCGCCTCGTCCAGCTCGTACCGACCCCCGGCGAGGTAGCGCACCATCAGCGCCGTGCCGGCGACCAACCCGGCGGCGAAGCCGCCACCGGGGTTGTTGTGGCCGGAGAAGAGCAGGAACAGGCTCAGCAGCATGATCGTGTGGAAGACCAGCCGTGTGACGACCTCGAAGAGGATCGAGCGGCGGTCGGGGGTCAGGGTGCGGGGCCCGGGGAGCCACACCCGCCGACCGGGGCGGGTCGGCTGCTTGGTGACGCCCGCGGGATAGGGGATCTCGTGCACGCGGCGGATGCCCGCGATGCGGGTGTCGATGAACAGCAGCGAGGCGACGCCGGTCGCGGCGACGACGAGCACCGACACCTCGCCGAAGGTGTCCCAGGCGCGGATGTCGACCAGGGTCACGTTGACCACGTTGTAGCCCCCGCCGAAGCCGATCGCCGCCGCGGGGAACCCCTCGGACACGGGTGCTGCCACCCGCGACCCGGCGGCGACGAGGAGGAAGCCCGCGAACGCCGCGGCGACGGCGCCGGCGATGGCCATCCGCCAGTAGCGGTTGCGGGCCAGCGGACGGTCGGTGAAGTGCTCGGGCAACCGGCGCAGGACGAGGACGAAGACGACGACGGTGACGGTCTCGACGAGGACCTGCGTGAGCGCGAGGTCGGGGGCGCCGTGGAGGACGAAGAAGCCGGCCGTGACGTAACCCGTGACGCCCACCAGGATGACCGCCCGCAGACGCCGCCGCGAACGGGCCGTGAAGAGCGCCGCGACGATCGCCAGCGCGCCGAGCGCGACCTGGAACGGGTTGTCGTACAGCCGGGTCTCGGTCGCCCAGTCACCCTGCGCGACGAGCACCGAGCCGGGCAGCGCGACGACGACGAGCAGGATGACGGCGACGTAGATCCCGACCGACCCCCGCTGGGTGAAGCCGGTGACCTCGACCGCGAGCCGGTCCAGGCCGCGGACCGTCGCCTGGTACGACCGCTCCGCGCTGGCCTGGGTGGACATCGCTGCCTGGACGCCCGCGAACCCCTCGCGGAAGCGGAAGAGGAGAGCGCCGAGCGCCAGCGAGATGGCCGACATCGCGAGGGCGGGCTCGATCCCGTGCCAGAGGGCGAGGTAGGCCTCGTGGGCTCCCGGCGGGAACTGGTCGGCGTAGCCCGAGAGCGCCGCGGTGAGGGGGCGGCCGAGGAAGGCGAGGACGACGCTGAGGCCGGCCAGCAGGACCGGGGCGGCCGCCATGCCGGGCGGGACCGGTCGGGTGGGCGTCGGGTCGACGCCGGGTCGGGTCGCGAAGGTGCCCCACCAGAAGCGGGCCGCGTAGGCCACCGTGAGGCCGGAGCCGACGACGACGCCGATCAGGACGAACCACGCCGTGACCGGGGCGATGCCGGTGCCGTCACCGCCCATCGCCACGTCGAGGAGAGCGGCGTACACGCTCTCCTTCCCGACGAAGCCGAGCAGTGGCGGGAGGCCGGCCATCGACAGCGCCGCCAACGCGGCGACCGCCGCGATCACGGGCATCGGCCTGCGCAGTCCCGAGAGCTTGCGGATGTCGCGGGTCCCGGCGTGCTGGTCGACGATCCCGACCACGAGGAACAACGCCGCCTTGAACAGCGCGTGCGCGAGCAGCATCGCCACACCCGCGAGGGCGGCCGAGCGGGTGCCGACGCCGACCAGGGTGATGAGGAAGCCCAGCTGGGAGACGGTGCCGTAGGCCAGCAGCAGCTTGATGTCGTACTGCCGCAGCGCCCGCCACCCACCGAGCAGCATGGTGGCGATCCCCAGCGGAAGCAGGACCTCGCGCCAGCCGGCCAGGCCGGAGAGTGCCGGCGCGAGCAGCGCGATGAGGAAGACCCCGGCCTTCACCATCGCCGCGGCATGGAGGTAGGCGCTGACCGGCGTGGGAGCGGCCATCGCGCCAGGCAACCAGAAGTGGAAGGGGACGAGCGCGGACTTCGTCACCGCGCCCAGCAGGATCAGGACGACGGCGGTGGTCATCGCCCCCGACGCGTCGGGCGGCGAGGCCAGCAGGTCGAGGACGGAGTAGGTGCCGGTCTCGACGCGCAGGACGATGATGCCGACCAGCATCGCGAGCCCGCCGAAGGTCGTGACGATGAGCGCCTGCATCCCCGCCGTGCGGGCCGCCCGCTTCGCGGGGTCGTGGCCGATCAACAGGTAGGAGAAGACCGTGGTCAGCTCCCAGAAGACGTAGAGCACCAGGAGGTTGTCGGCCCAGACCAGGCCGAGCATCACCCCGGCGAAGGCGGTCAGCGTGCCGGCGAGCGGTGCGAGCCCGGGCTCGTCGTCACGGAAGTACCAGGCGCAGTACGCCAGCACCAGGACGCCAATCCCGGCGACGACGAGCGTCATCAGCCACTGCAGCGGGCCGAGGGTGAAGGTGAGGTCCATCCCGAGCGCCGGCACCCACCCGAGCTCCTCGACGCGGGTGCCGTCCAGCGCCTCGCCGCTGCGGGCCACCGCCCACACCACCGCGGCCGCGGGCGCGAGCGCGAGCGCGAAGAAGGCGCGACGTCCCCACAGGCGTACGAAGGCGGGTGCCAGGGCACCGGCCAGCAGGTGGATGAGCACGAGGGAGAGCAGGGGAGGCCTTCGGTCGAGGTGGTGAGCCGGACGGGCGTGGTGATCCTATCGGGACGCACACGGGCCCCGGACCCGTCGCGACGACGGGTCCGGGGCCGGTGCCGGACGGCCCGGTGGGGCCGGTCCTCAGATCGCGGATCAGATCTCGGTGCGACGCTCCTCGACGTGCTTGGTGCGGGTGCGCTGCTGGTTCATGATCAGGCCGATCACCACACCCGCCACACCGGCGAGCATGAGGATGATCCCGAGCGCGTTGTCGTCCAGCCCGGCGATGTTGACCTCGAGTGCGAAGTACACGATCGCGCCGAGGACGAAGAGCACGATGCCGACGCCGATACCCATGATGGCCTCCTGTGGACGCCACCGCGGGCGTCCCTTGATGACAGGGTCCTTCGAGGTGTACCCCGCCAGACGTCCGAACAAAACCGACGGGGCGCCGACCCTGAGCGGGTCGACGCCCCGTCGGGACGTACGGCGGCGGGACGAGTCGCCGCCCGTGACCGGCCGCGCGGGCCGGGTCACTCGATCAGAAGGCCTCCTCGGCCAGGTCCATCAGCTCGAGGTCGACGCCCTCGGCGATGGCCCGCTCCGCGGCCACCTTCGGGAGGACGTTGCGGGCGAAGAACTGCGCCGCCGCGACCTTGCCCTCGTAGAAGGCCTGGTCCTTGCCGGCGTCGCCGCCGAGCTTCTCGAGCGCGACCTCGGCCTGGCGCAGCAGGAGCCACGAGCAGACGATGTCGCCGAGGACCATGAGCAGCCGCGTGGTGTTGAGCCCGACCTTGTAGACGTTGCGGACGTCGCCGCCCTCGGCGCTGGCGTCGGCCGACATCAGCGTGTTGATCATCAGGCCGACCAGCGCCTGCGCGTCCTCGAGCGCGGTCGCGAGGAGCTCGCGCTCGGTCTTGAGCCGGCCGTTGCCGGCCTCGGACTTCACGAACGCCTCGATCTCGCCGGACAGGTGCGTGAGCGCCTGGGCCTGGTCGCGGACGATCTTGCGGAAGAAGAAGTCCTGACCCTGGATGGCCGTGGTGCCCTCGTAGAGCGTGTCGATCTTGGCGTCGCGGACGTACTGCTCGATGGGGTACTCCTGCAGGAAGCCCGACCCGCCGAAGGTCTGCAGCGACTCGGTGCCGAGCAGCACCCACGAGCGCTCCGAGCCGTAGCCCTTGACGATCGGCAGCAGCAGGTCGTTGACCCGCTCGGCGAGCTCGTCGCGCTCACCGTTGTGCTCCGCGATCATCACCTTGTCCTGCCACGTGGCGGTGTAGAGCACCAGCGCGCGCATGGCCTCCGCGAACGACTTCTGGGTCATCAGCGAGCGGCGGACGTCGGGGTGGTGGGTGATGGTCACCCGGGGGGCGGTCTTGTCCGAGGCCTGCGTCAGGTCCGCACCCTGCACGCGCGACTTGGCGTACTCGAGCGCGTTGAGGTAGCCGGTCGACAGCGTCGCGATGGCCTTCGTGCCCACCATCATGCGGGCGTTCTCGATGACCTGGAACATCTGCGCGATGCCGTCGTGCACCTCGCCGAGCAGCCAGCCGCGGGCGGGCTCGCCGCCGCCGACCTGGGGGTCACCGAAGGTGACCTCGCAGGTGTTGGACACCTTGATGCCCATCTTCTTCTCGACGTTGGTGACGTAGACGCCGTTGCGCTCGCCGGTGAGCTCGCCCGTCTCCACGTCGAAGTGGAACTTCGGCACGATGAACAGGCTCAGGCCCTTGGTGCCGGGGCCACCGGCGCCCTCGACGCCGGAGGGGCGCGCGAGGACGAGGTGGATGATGTTCTCGCTCATGTCGTGCTCGGCGGAGGTGATGAATCGCTTCACGCCCTCGATGTTCCACGTGCCATCGTCGTTCGGCGTCGCCTTGCTGCGGCCGGCGCCGACGTCGGAGCCCGCGTCGGGCTCGGTGAGCACCATGGTCGCGCCCCACTGGCGGTCGACCATGAGCTGCGCGATCTGCTTGTCGCGGTCGTTGCCGTTGCGGTGGACGACCCCCGCGAAGGCCGGGCCCGCGGCGTACATCCAGATGGGGGCGTTCGAGCCGAGCACCAGCTCGCCGATCGCCCAGTTGATGCTGGACGGGGCGAGCGTGCCGCCGAGCTCGCCGGTGATGGACAGGCGCCAGTACTCGGAGTCCATCCAGGCCTGGTAGCTCTTCTTGAACGACTCGGGGATGTCCGCGGTGCCGGCCGCGGCGTCGAAGACGGGCGGGTTGCGGTCGCTGTCCTCGAAGGACGCGGCGAGGTCCTCGCGGGCGAGACGGTCGACCTCGGCGAGGATCGACTGCGCGGTCTCGAGGTCCACCTCCTCGAAGGGACCGGTGCCCAGCACCTGGTCGCGGCCGAGGACCTCGAACAGGTTGAACTCGATGTCGCGGAGGTTGCTCTTGAAGTGGCTCAACGTCCCCACCTTCAGGGCTCGGGGTACCAGACGCGGTCGCGTTCTGGTCCGGTTCGCGACGCCGCCGAGGTCTCGGGATCCCCAGCGACGACGCACTTACTGGTCAGTAACTTCCATTATGCGCCGAGCGCTTGCCGCAGGCAAGCGCGGCGTGCGACCGCGCTCCCCGTCGTGAGCCACACCACTTCATAAAGTCGATCCAGTTAGTTGACTTGGCGCCATGGCAGGTGCTCTACTCCTCAAAGTCGAGTTGTTCACTAAGGAATGGCTCGCGACATCGAGGCAGATCGACCCGGGGTGCAGCCGGGGAAGGTGGACGACGACCATGCGACGGCTCCTGGTGCTGGGGTTCGTGGGCCTGCTGGCCCAGCTCATCGACGGCTCGTTGGGGATGGCGTACGGCGTCACCTCCTCGACCATGCTGCTCGCGGTCGGGGTGGCCCCGGCCGCCGCGTCGGCGGCAGTGCACTTCTCCGAGATCGGCACCTCGCTGGTCTCGGGCATCTCCCACCACAAGCTCGGCAACGTCGACTGGCGCACCGTCTCGATCCTGGCCGTGCCGGGCTTCGTCGGCGCCTTCGCCGGAGCGACGCTCCTCTCGAACCTCGACGGCGACGTCGCCAAGCCCTGGGTCGCCGCCCTCCTCCTCGGTCTCGGCGTCTACGTCGTGTGGCGCTTCCTCGTGCTGGGTGGGCGACGCCCCACCTTCAAGGCCCGTCCCTCGGCGCGGTTCCTCGCGCCGATGGGTCTCGTCGCCGGGACGATGGACGCCGTCGGCGGCGGTGGCTGGGGCCCGGTCGGGACGACGTCGCTGCTCTCCTCCGGCCGGCTCGAGCCGCGCAAGGTCGTCGGCTCCATCGACACCTCGGAGTTCGTCGTCGCGGTCGGCGGCTCGCTGGGCTTCCTGCTGGCGCTCGGCAGCGGCGGGATCGACTGGGAGATCGCGGCCGCGCTGCTCGCCGGCGGGGTGATCGCCGCGCCGATCGCGGCCTACCTGGTCCGGATCCTCCCCGCCCGCGTGCTCGGTGTCGCGGCGGGCGGGCTGATCATCCTCACCAACTCCAAGACGATCCTCGAGGCGCTCGGCGCCTCCGGTGCCCAGGTGGCCGTCATCGCCGCCGGGCTGGCGGTGCTGTGGATCACCGGCATCGCCTGGGCGGTCCGTGAGCACCGCCGCGCCGAGCGGATCGCGGCTGATCGCGAAGCCCTGATGCCCGCCGCCTGAGCGGCCGGCGCGCGACCTCGCGCCCCTGGACCCGGGCCCCGGTGGACTGCACCCCCGCCGGGGTTCCGGCCTGTCATGGGGTGCGTGCCCCGGCCGCCGACTTGCCAGGGGCGGCCGCCCTGCGGCACTCTTAATCTCAGTGATCTGATCGAGTTACGTGTTCCAGTCGCGTTGATCGTTCCGATCGTCATCGTCCGGAGGTCCTTCGGGGCCGTGGGTGCAGACCGACGAGGAGTCCCTGTCATGCCCATGCTCATCCTGCTCGCCGCGTTCGGCTTCGTGGCCCAGTTGGTCGACGGCTCCCTCGGCATGGGGTACGGCGTCACGTCGACCTCGCTGCTCGTCGCCGTCGGGGTCGCTCCGGCCGCCGCCTCGGCGGCGGTCAACTTCGCCCAGCTCGGCACGACGCTGGCCTCCGGCGTGTCCCACCACAGCATGGGCAACGTCGACTGGCGGACGGTGTCGATCCTGGCCGCGCCCGGCTTCGTCGGCGCCTTCGGCGGCGCGTTCTTCCTCGTCAGCCTCTCGACCGAGGTGGCGATCCCGACCGTGGCCACGATCCTCCTGGTGCTGGGGACGTACGTCTTCCTGCGCTTCCTCCTGCTGGGCGGACGTCGGCTCACGTTCCACGGCAGCCCCTCGCCGCTGTTCCTCGTGCCGATGGGCCTGGTCGGCGGCACGGTGAACTCGATCGGCGGCGGCGGCTGGGGCCCCATCGGCACGACGACCCTGCTCTCCTCGGGGCGGCTCGAGCCGCGCAAGGTCGTCGGCTCGATCTCGACCACGGAGTTCGGCGTCACGGTGGGCGGCTCGCTCGGCTTCCTCTTCGCCCTCGGCACCGAGGAGGTGCCGTGGTCCTACACCCTCGCGCTGCTGATCGGCGGCGTGATCGCGGCGCCGTTCGCGGCCTACCTGGTGCGCTACCTGGCTCCCCGGGTCCTCGGCGTCGCCGCCGGCGGCATGATCATCCTGACCAACACCCGCACGCTGCTGACCAACGCCGACGTCGCCGGCCAGACCATCGGGCTCGTGCTCGGCGCCCTCGCCGTCGCCTGGGTCGCGGCCATCGTGGTGACCGTCCGGCAGGTGCGCGCGGAGCGACGAGCGGCCGCCGCCGAGCCCACCGTGGACACCGCCGAGCCGGAGGTCGATCCGGTCGCCTGAGGTGAGCGAGTCGAGTGATCTGCCAGACTCACTCCCATGCGCGTCTCCGCCAAGGCCGACTACGCCCTCCGGGCGCTGATCGAGATCTCCCAGCGCACCGACGACGGTCCGGTGAGCGCGGAGGAGCTGGGCCGGGTGCAGGACATCCCCCACGGCTTCCTCCAGGCGATCCTCGCGGACCTGCGTCGCGCGGGGGTCGTGATGAGCCAGCGCGGCCAGTCCGGCGGGTGGCGCATGGCGCGGCCGGCTGAGGAGGTGAGCGTCGCCGACGTGATCCGCGCGGTCGACGGCCCGCTGGTGTCGGTGTACGGCCTGCGCCCCGAGGCGGTCACCTACAACGAGCGGGCCGAGGTGCTCCAGCACGTGTGGATCGCCGCACGCAGCAGCCTGCGCGAGGTCTTCGAGCAGGTGTCGATCGCGCACCTCGCCGCTCGCGAGCTTCCGGCGTCGGTCGAGGAGCGCACCAAGGACGACGGGGCCTGGCTCCCGCGCTGAGCCGGATCAGCTGACGCCGGCGAGGCGACGCCGCAGCCGGACCCGCTTCTCCGCGAGCGCGGCGTGCTCGGCCGCGAGGCGGTCGTGCTCGCGGCGTACGCGCGCCAGCTCCAGCAGCGTCTCGGCCAGGACGTCCGTGGCGACCTCGAGCTGGGCCCGGCTGCCGACGTCGTCGGGGTGGTCCGGCACGGTCGGGGCCACGGGCAGCAGGTCGTGGGACCGGCCGTGGACGGCGTACCCGCGCTCGGCCAGCGTCGCGACCCAGCGACCGCCGATCTCGGTCAGGAGCCCGGCCAGCGGAGCGGTCCGCGGGTCCGGCGCCAGGTCGGGCAGTGCCAGCGGCGCGATGTCGCCGAACAGCTCACCGACGACCGGGGCGTACGACGGGTGCGCGAGCCGCCCGTCCAGGGATCGGTTCACGCGACGCAGCAGGGCGATCTGGGCGGCGGCGGCCGTGTGCTCCGCCCGCGGGTCGCGGCGCGCGCCGGTCTCGGCCAGGTGACGGCCGGTCGGCTCGGGCGCCGGCGGCAGGTCGACCCCGAGTACGGCGCCGAAGCGCTCCCACGCGAGGACGTCACCGGGTCGGTCGTGCGGGTCCGCGTCGGCGCCCGCCGGGGGGACGGTGACGACGTGCACCCGCTCGGGCTTGAGCCGGCCGGCCCAGATGTCCAGGACGCGCACCAGGTCGTGGGTGGCCCAGAACTCCTGCGCCTGGTCGTGGTTCCGCTCGGGGTCGAGCACGCGCCGGGCGAACTTGGCGAACGACGTCGCGCGGCCGTGTTGGACGGCCGCCGCCCACGCGGAGGTGACCGCCGTGCCGGGGTCGCTCGGCGTCACCACGAGGTGCACCTGGAGCCCGGCGAGCGCATCGAGGGCGAGGGCGGCCACGTCGGCGGAGCCGGCCGCGAGGCCCGGGACCGACAGGAGGACCGCCCGCTCGCTCTTCCACGCCTCCCGGGTCAGCCGCGCCCACGTCCCCTCCACCTCGCGGCGCTTGAGGCCGTGGTCGCGGTGCGTGCGGCGCAGCTCGACCTCGGCGGCGAGGGCGTCGTACGGCGTCGTGGTCGGGACGTGGAAGCCGAGCCCGGCGAGGGCGAAGCGGTGCTGGAGCAGCCCGCGGTGGATCGCGTCGGAGGCGGGGCCGGGGGGCCCGATGTGCAGGTACACCTTGCGCTTGGCCATGCCCGCAGCGTCACGGCGGGCCGGGACCGGCCGGTGAACGCCGGCCGACCGGGGGGCGCGGCACGGGTGAACTCCTCGATCCCTTCCGAACTAGAACGTGTTCCAACTACGATGCCGCGCATGAGGACCCTGGACGGCGTCGACGTCGACGCGATCACCTGGGACGCCCCCGACGGCGACCACCCGGCCCGACGCGCCTCGCAGCGCTCCTACACCGCGGTCGCCGCGGGCGACCTCGAGCGCTGGCTCACGGTGTACGCCGAGGACGCCGTCATCGAGGACCCGGTCGGTCCGTCGATGTTCGACCCCGAGGGACGCGGTCACCACGGCCACGACGCGATCCGCGCCTTCTGGGAGCTGGCGATCGCGCCGATCCAGAGCTTCCGCTTCCACATCCGCGACTCGCACGCCAACGGATCGACGTGTGCGAAC
>Ga0172375_10008178_pt1 | contig 14128 bp, 7 predicted proteins | sample LakKiv1m_FD_114537 | JGI IMG/M metagenome (GOLD analysis project Ga0172375, IMG submission 114537) | Freshwater microbial communities from Kabuno Bay, South-Kivu, Congo - kab_092012_11.1m | ecosystem: Environmental > Aquatic > Freshwater > Lake | place: Democratic Republic of the Congo...
CTACCGATGTTATTGCCGAGTTAACGGGAATAACAGATACTGTAAAGGTTGCAGGGGTATCTGAACCCAAACTGTTAATGTTAAATTTTAAATATCCTGAGTTATTAATAAAATATGAATTATTATCGGTTAATTCGGCATATTTACCGGCGAATAAAGCGAGATCGAGGTTCATGTCGGCAAACGATTTGGCAATAGTTTCGATTCTTGAAATTTGAGGCCAAAAACCATCATTTCCATCACCGGCTTCTGGAGAAAAACCAAAAATTTTATTTTTTGTCGATTGTTCGCCGTAAAACCAGTCAACAGAGCCACCGTTAGCATTATAGCTGAGAGTTTGCATGGGAGTTCCGTAAGCAAATCCGTTATTTTTGGTCATTATTTGTGCATATTTTCTAAAAATTAAAGAGTCGGGAGTTAATAAATTATCGTAGCTCCACGGGTAAATTAATATATTGCTATAAGTATGATAATCAATGCATAATTTAAAATTTTTGCCTTCATCAAATACTTTCATTATTTGTGTTTCGGGTTCAGAAAAACCGGCAGTACCTCTGTAAGTTTCGTCTGATGTAATAGGCGAAGAACCTACATCGTCATATCCCCATTGAAAACCGTAATTTCTGTTTAAATCAACTCCTTTAGGGTTTCCACCTGTTATTCTACAATTTTTTCTTTGCATTCCGCCTCCATTTGGGTTTGTAGTTTGGTTTAGCTTATATCCATCAGGATTAACACAAGGAACAAAATAAAGCTCAGTGTTATCAACAATGTATTTTATAGTTGAATTTGTGTTATAATTTTCTAACAAATAATACATGAAAAAAAATAGTTGCTGCATTCCCATTGGTTCTCGAGCATGTGTAAGGGCACTATACAAAACTTTAGGTTCTGTTTCGTCGATATTTGGATTATCTGAAATTTTTATCGACCATATTGTTCTACCTTCAATTGTTGTTCCGGGTAGTGCTTGTTTTACTGAAACTAAATTCGGAAACCTTTGTTGCATGCTGTCGAGTTCGGTAACCAATTCTTCGTATGAGTAAAAGCCGCCTACTGAACCTAACGAAAAATATTGCGGTGTAGGGTAATTATCTGTTGAACACGAATAGGCACTTACGCTTTTTTTTTTAGTTGTATTATCGGTATTGTTTTGGCCTTTATTTCTGTCTTCGTAGTATTTTGATACGTCATCGATTAAAATTTCGTACTGAAAATTATTTTCTTTTATTTTTTTTATATCAATTTCAGAAAGATCTGTAATAAAATATTTACCTTTTTTTACAACTCCCTCGTCAACCGGAATTCCCAGTGATGATAAGTTATTTAAATCGGTGCTGTTAGTGTATATTTTTACTTTCGAATATTTTAAATTGGTTTGCGATTGTGAACCAAACGGTATTAAAAGTAAGAAAAATAATACCTGAAAAATAAAATATTGATGTTTCATTAAATTAAATTTTAAAGTATAAAGATAAACTGATTTTTATTATTTTGTTTATATGAAATGAATTTCAATTATAAAAATTTTTAATTTTTTTTAAAATTATAAAACATTTCGTAAAAAAGTTTTTTGAACAAAAAAAATAAAATAACAGCTATCTTATTCATAGTTGGGTTTATTCAATGAACAAACATATTGTGCTCATTGTTTAATAAAAGTTGATGAATATGTATCTTTATTAACTTTTAACCTGATAAGATACAACCCTTTAGATAATGATTTAATATTAATGCCCTTAGAATTATATTTACCTTCTAATACTTTTTCACCAAGTTGATTATATATTTCGTAATCTGTTTGCAATTTAATGTTATTCACAAAAATTGATTCCTGAGAAGGATTAGGGTAAATATTAATTTTTTCTGATAAATAATTTTCCTGTATTCCTACAAAACCGCAGGTATCAGGTTCTAAACCCCTGCTCCATTTTGCAAAATAGTTAACGGTATCTCCATTAATTGTTTGACCGGGTGCAATATAAATAGTATCATTAAATATTGTCATTGCATTAACTGTATTATCAAATACCCCCGAATAACCACACCATTTTACACCATCCCAAACAGCAACGTGTGAAGCAGGAGTACTACCGGCATAATTAAACAAACCACATATATATAATTTGTTTTTGTAAACAAGCATATCGTATATTGTTCCAAGGGTACCCAAATTACCATAAATACCCCAAGTACCGCCACCCAACTCTTCCCATTGCTGCCCGTCCCATGTCATTATAAAATTACCGGCATTGCCATCTTTTTTATAAAACATACCTGCTACTACAAGCTTACCATTATAAACTACCATTTTATTAATATCAGACCATGAACCTTTCATACTTCCACCTACATCAATCCAAATAGCACCGTTAAATTTAACTATATCGCGGATTGTAAGGTCGTTTGTATTAAAATTTCCAGCCACATATATTTCATTATTATATTTACAAACACTAAAAATCATATTTACATTGCCAGGAATTGTATCAAATTGTGGTAAATTATATACTCCTTCCCAGTTAGTTCCATTAAATTTTGCAAGACCGTTTGCTACAATTGTTCCATTGTTATTACTATTAAAAGTACCTGTAGCATAGAGTTCATTATCAATTACTCTTACACTATAAACTGCTCCATTTATACCATCACCAATTTTTTGCCAATGATTATTTTCCCATTCAGATATATTTTTAGTAGTAGAATCACCATTAAGAGAAGGAAAATACCCACCAACAATAATTTTATTATTATAAATTACTGTTGATAATATATCATATGCATTCATTAATTCATTCAATGGTTTTAAAGAATCGCCATCAAATATTCCAAAAGAACCTATGGTATCGTTACCAATTTTAAAAAAGTTACCGCCAACCAATAATCTGTTGTTAATAGAATCTGTATAAAAAGTTCTAATTGCATAATCAAGTTTAATGTTACATGATTTCCATTGGGCATTTGTTACATATATATTAAAGTTGATTACTATGAGTAACCATATAAATTTTTTGGTACTCATAATAATTATTGTTTAATAAAAGTTGAGGAATATGTGTCTTTGTTTACTTTTAACCTGATTAGATACAGCCCTTTAGATAACGATTTTATATTTATGCCCTTAGAATTATATTTACCTTCTAATACTTTTTCACTAAGTTGATTGTATATTTCATAATCAGCTTTTAAATCTTTGTTGGTAATAAAAATAGTTTCCTGTGAAGGGTTTGGGAAAATATTAATTTTTTCTGAAATAATATTTTCCTGTATTCCTACAAAACCGCAGGTATCAGGAGTTAAACCACCACTCCATTTTGCAAAATGATTAACAGTATCACCATCTATTGTTAAACCGCTACCTATATATATAGAATCATTGAAAACAGTTAAAGCCATAACGGTATTATCAAAAACACCAGAGTAACCACACCATTTATTACCATCCCAAACTGCAACACGTGAAGCAGGTGTGCTACCGGCATAATTAAATTGACCGCCGATATATAATTTCCCTTTATAAACAAGCATATCGAAAACAGTTCCAAGAGTATTCAGATTACTATAAATACCCCAAGTACCCTCTCCCAAGTCTTCCCATTGCTGTCCGTCCCAGGTCATAATAAAATTACCTGCATTTCCATCCTTTTTAAAAAATAATCCTGCAACTACAAGTTTACCATTATATACAAGCATTTTAGTTATACCGGAATTTGAACCTTTCATACTACCTCCAACATCTACCCAGTTATTTCCATCGAATTTAACTATATCGCGAATAGAAAGGTCGTTTGTGTTAAAATTACCTCCAACATATATTTCATTATTATATTTACAAATATCATCAACAGCATTATTGCTATAAGGAATTGTGTCAAATTTTGGTAAATTATACACATTTACCCAATCTGTACCATTCCACTTTGCAACACCATTGGCTACAATAGTTCCATTATAATTACTATCAAATGTACCCGTTGCATATAATTCATTATCAATTACTCTTAAATTCCAAACTGTACCATTTAAACCATTTCCCATTGATTGCCACTGATTGCTATCCCATTGTGCAATATTTTTTATAGAAGTATTAGTTCCAATTGCATTAAACCATCCGCCAATAATAATTTTGTTTTGAAAAACAATACTACTAAAAACAGCACCATTAATTAAGTCATTATTTAAAGGTTTTAATGAATCGCTATCATAAACACCAAATGCACCAATCGTATCGTTTCCAATTTTTAAAAAGTTACCGCCAACTAATAATCTATTATTAGTTGAATCGTTATACATTGTTCTTATTGCATTATCAAGATTAATTCCGCATGATGTCCATTGAGCATTAACAAAGTAAACATTCATTAAGATTGCTATTAGCAACCAATTAACTTTTAAATTAAACATGGTGTTTATTGTTTAATAAAAGTTGATGAATATGTATCTTTATTAACTTTTAACCTGATTAGATACAGCCCTTTAGACAATGACTTTATATTTATGCCCTTAGAATTATATTTACCTTCTAATACTTTTTCGCCAAGTTGATTGTATATTTCATAATCTGCTTGCAATTTAATGTTATTCACAAAAATTGATTCCTGAGAAGGATTAGGGTAAATATTAATTTTTTCTGAAATAATATTTTCCTGTATTCCTACAGAACCACAGGTATCAGGAGTTAAACCACCGCTCCATTTTGCAAAATAGTTAACGGTATCTCCATTAATTGTTAAACCGCTACCTATATATAAAGTGTCTTGGAAAACTGATAATGAATAAACTAAATTATCAAAACTACCAAAATAACCACACCATTTGTTACCATCCCAAACTGCAACTTTTTCAGTTTGAACATCTCCAGCATAATAAAATTGTCCACAAATGTAAAGTTTATTGTTAAATATTTTCATGTCAAAAATAGTACCAAGAGAGCCGGGTGTATTATTAATTCCACCTGTTCCTCCTCCAAGCTCTTCCCAATTTTGTCCATCCCAAGTCATTATAAAATCACCTGCGTTTCCATTTTGTTTATAAAACATTCCTGCAACTACAAGTTTTCCATTATATACAAGCATTTTATTTACATCAGAATAAGAACCTTTTAAACCACCACCGACACTTTCCCAAGTGCTACCGTTATATTTTACAATATCTGAAATAGATATATCGTTGGTACTGAAATTACCACCAACATATAGTTCGTTATTATATTTACAGATATCATAAACTAAATTAGGATTATTAGGAATTGAATCAAATTTTGGCAAATTATATACATTTTCCCAATTAACACCATTCCACTTTGCAATACCATGAGTTTCAATAGTTCCACTACTATCAAATCCCCCAATTGCATATAACTCATTATCAATTATTTTTAAATTCCAAACGGCATTATTAAAACCATCTCCCATAGGTTGCCATTGGTTTCCATCCCATCTTGCAATTCTTTTTATAGAATTATTATTTCCTATTGCAGTAAACCATCCACAAATAATTATATTATTTTGAAAAATGATACTACTAAAAACATCACTATTAATTAATTCATTGTTTAAAGGTTTTAATGAATCACCATCATAAATACCAAAAAAACCAATTGTATCATTTCCTATTTTAAAAAAGTTACCGCCAACTAATAATCTATTATTAGCTGAGTCGTTATACATTGTTCTTATTGCTGAATTCAGCTTAATGTTACAGGATTTCCATTGAGCATTAACAAAGTAAACATTCATTAGGATTGCTATTAGCAACCATTTAATTTTTAAAGTAAACATGGTATTTATTGTTTAATAAAAGTTGATGAATATGTATCTTTATTAACTTTTAATCTTATGAGGTATAATCCCTGTGGCAATGTTTTAACATTAATGCCTGATGTCTTATATTTACCATCTGATACCTTTTTGCCAATTGAATTAAAAATTTCAAAATTTATATTATTATTTTTAATACTATTGATAAAAAGAGTCTCTTTAGTAGGGTTAGGGAAAATATTCATATCATTATCATTTAATAAATTTTCTTTTACACCAATTGGAGCACTCTGTAAATCAAATTCGGAAATTGTTGAAACTGAACCTAAAGCAGAAGGTGGGGACTGATTACAGTAAGGATTAGTACCACCCGGACATTCGTAAGGATAAGTGGTATTGTATGTCCAGCCTGTTAAAAACAATTTATCGCCCAAAATTGACATACCGCCCCCAAAGTCGCTGTTATAATCTGGTAATAGAACAACATCATCACCTCCGCCAAATAATGTTGACCAGTAAATATTATTAAAAGAATCGAAACCTAATAAGAAAATATCTGCTGAATTATTACAACCATCATTATACGAATCGTCATAAAAACCAGTATAAGGAAGAGTTGTAAATGTTAATCCATACGATTTTGAAGTAATTCCCATTACATACAAATTATCTTTATTATCAATTGCACAATCTAAATATTTATCGCGATAACCATTTTGTAAAATAGTGATATCAAAAAAATCACTTCCTTCGTCTGTTGTCCAACCATAAAATGTTGACCAATGTAACACTGTGTTTATAAAATTAGCAATATAAATGTCATCAATTCCATTTGATTGAGACTGGTGATAACCTCCATTATTGTTACAAATAGAAATACCTGATGTTTCGACACTGCACGATTCAATACCCTGAGCATTATCCTGTGGGATTCCAACAATATATACAGATTCATTGAATCCGGGGATATAAGATTTAAAGTAATTATTACTTACAACTGCCTGAACTTCGTTTAAATATGGGATTAATGTTGACCATATAATTGTGTTACTCATATTAATACATGCTATAAAGCCAGATTGTTCGTTGTAACAACATTGGTATGAAGTTGTAAATTCATTAGTTACCCCAGAACTTACGTCAGTGAAATCAGGTGACTTTGAATAACCCACAAAATATACTTTATATTCACCATAATTTGCAGAATTTCCAATAGTCATATCTAAAACATTTTCGTCACCGCTACCGCCAAAAAATGTTGAATATATTAGTTGATTATTCTGATTAAATTTCATAAGATAAATATCAACTCCTCCATTTGGCGGAATACCGCTACAAACAGACAATCCGCCATTTACAGGTGCAATACATGAGTTTTCAAAAGTATTTGTTGATGTTGTTAAAGCAACATAAATATCACCATTATCTAATATTTTTATTGATTTACCTTTATCGTTTCCGGTACTTCCAATATAAGAAATCCAATCTGGAACACCTATTGAATTAAAACGAGCAATATAAGCATCCTGATTTGACTCACCATTTGCATAATTTTGGTTTTGATAATAAGTGCCATTATTTGGATTTGTTAATGGTCTTTTTGGTATATCATTACTGCCTGTTGAACCAACAATATATACTAAATTGTTAGCCGGGTTGTATGCAACATCGTAAGCATTATCGAGTCCTGTACCACCAATAAAAGTTGTAAAAGCATGCTGATAATTAACATTTATTTTAGTCAAATAACCATCACTTTGACCGTTCCCAAAGGGTAATGAACCAGAAGTAATAGGAAAATTACTAGAAAACACTTGCCCTACAGTATAAATATTACCCAAAGGGTCGTTACAAACACTAAAACCAAAATCGCCGGGGTTAGAACTCGTACCTGTTGTGTGGTAGGTACTCCATAATAGATTTTGGTTTGCCTGCGGCAGTTGTTGTTGCAAATGCCCTTCGTCAATCATAATAACCAATGGAAACGGTCCATTCCATGTTCCAGTTGTAAAGTTTGCCCTGTTTCCATTAACCTGCCATTGTGGTTGCCAGTTTACGGGAACAATCTGTTGTCCGTAATTTACCATGTAAGCGTGTGGTTGTTCAAACTTTGTGCTGCCAATAGAAGATGTAATTATAAGCTCGCCATTATTGTTTACCTGCAAATTGTTTTGTCCGGCGAAAAGCATTGCTATATCTTTGGGATTTGCTCCTGGTTTCAAAACAAAATACATTTTTAAACCTGCATTGTTACTGTAATAATGCAAATCAATATTAGGATAAATGTTTGGTACAAATAATCTTTCGCACCCTTTTACATTTGTTATTCCCTGTGGGCATTGGGGTAAAAAATAATTTGTAAATCCATTGGTTGTATCAATTGGGAATATTCTTGCAAGTTGATTACAATTTGCAAAAGTCATATCAATACGATGTAAAGTGTCGAGTGATGATTGAACTGTATCTGTTTTACTAAAAACATAACTTAATCGGGTTGGTGTAAAATAAAGACTTGGAAATGTATTAGGTACAGAGTATTTAATTTCGGGAACTAAAACATTGTTGGTATTTACTAACTGTCCTTTGTTAGCAATAAAATCGAAACTGCTTTGGCGTGGCTCGTTATATAAATCAATTGGTTTGTAAACAAAACTCTGGGAAAGTTTTATGGTTGTGTAATCGAATTTGGCTATGTTGTTTTGTGTTTGTCCGGTAAGAAATATTCTGCCTTGCGTATCAATTACCATATCTGTAGCACCATCGGCACCATTTGCCGAGCCATTATATGTTTCGTCCCATTGTATATTACCGCTTTGTGATAATTGGTATAAAAGCATATCGCGGGAATATCCGCTTTTTACCTCACCACAAACATATAACATACTGTAAGGGTCAATTGCAATTTTATTATTCACCATTGTATTAAGAAGTCCGATAGGATATTTATTTACCCATAATGCCAAACCAGAAGAATTATATTTAATTGTATGGTATTCATATTCATTTACTGTATTCAAAGAAAAACCGGTTATAAATACATTACCCGAATTATCTGAAACAAGAGAAGTGCTTAAATCGTTAAGACCGTAACCGTCATAAGTTTTTGTCCATTGCTGATTGCCATTATTAAGAGTGTAACATACTAAGGAATAATCCATATTTGATGAAGTTCCTACACTTCCTGAAACATAAATATTATTACCGAAATTTGCAATTTTTGAAGGAGTGGAAGGCATTGTGGTTGCACTGCCATAATTATTTGTCCACAAAACAATACCGTTACCCGCATGATAACTCATAGTTGTTACGGCATAAGTACCATTGGGCTGATAAGAATACCCCGATACAAACAGGCGGTTGTTTTTCCAGAATACTCCGGTTGCACGATTATTTCCGGTAGTAGTTGCATTATATGTTTTAAGCCATGACTGAGTGCCGTTAGATGAATATTTAATGGTAATATAAGAATCAAAAGTTCCTGATTGTTTACTATAACCTATTGTATAAATATTGCCAGAATTATCAACTGTTACATCTGTCGGAATATCATCGCCATTTACAGGTCCATTATAAATATTTGCAAATAACTGAACTCCGTTCGGGTCGTATTTTATGGTAACAATATCATAATTGCCATTGGTGTTTTTGCTTTTTCCAACAACAATAATGTTTCCTGAAGCATCGAGTACTATAGCAATTGCTTCATCAGAATTATTTGCAATTCCATTGTATTTTCTAACCCAAAGTGTATCGCCTGACTGGTTATATTTAATTGTTGCAAAATTATAATTCTGACTAATTGTGCGAACTGAACCGGTAACGTATATATTCCCATTTGCATCAATAGCAGAGGGAATATTGGTCATATTGTCTCTGTCGCTGTAATTTTTAACCCATTCCGGTGTAACTACTACAGTTTGTGCAAAACTAAATGCACAAGTTAAAAGTGCAATTAAAGTAAAGATTGTTGTTTTCATAAAAAATAGTTTTAATTATGTAAATATATTAATTTTTTTGATATACAAATTTTTTTTATAAAATTTAAACGTGTATAAAAAAAGTCACAAAAAATTATTTTAGAATTATTTACCTTGACTTTATTTTTACAAAATCAAAAATTAATAAAATTCTTAAACCTCAATATAGTATTGAGTCTTAATTTAAATATTCTTAAAAATTTTTATTTCATAAAATTTTATGTTTTTTTTGTATAAATTTTAATATCATGAAAAATATATCTTTAGTTATTAATGCTGTATTGTTTGGTGCAATAATCATTCTTTTTATTTTACAATTTAATCAAAAAAAATGTTGTAAAAACGAAAATTCAACTTCTATAATAAAATCAAACGACACAACAAATGTAAAAACAGATATTGCTTATATAAATGTTGATTCTCTGCTTAAAAAATATAAATTTTACGACGAATTAGAAAGCAAGTTGTTAGAAAAGCAAAAAAGCATGGAGAGCGATTTAAACAGAAAGTCATCAGCGTTCGAAAAAGAAGCTGCAGAGTTTCAAAAGAAGGTTCAAAATAATAGTTTTATTAGCCAGGAAAGTGCTCAGCGACAAGAACAGGAATTAATGGAGAAGCAACAAAATTTATATAAACTTAGAGAAGATTTATCGAACGAACTTATGAAAGAAAGTCAGAACCTCGAAAAACAATTACTCGATACTGTTACAAATTTCTTAAAAGACTTTAATAAAGACAATAAATTCAGGTATATTTTAAATTCTGCTTCTTTCTTATATGGAAATGACGGTTTAAACATAACCGATACCATTGCTGCCATGCTTAACAATAGGTACACTAAACTTCCAACACCAAAGTAAAATGAATGTTTTTGGGCATTATCTTAATAAATATGCCCTATATGAGCCATTTTTTTACAATACTGATATAAATGAGCCATACTTAATTATTGTAATACCTTGTTATAACGAACCGGAGCTATTAAAATCGCTCGAAAGCATTTATAATTGTAAGCGTCCATGCTGCAATACAGAAGTTATTATTGTTATTAATTCGTCAGAAAAAGAAAGTGCTGAGGTAGTTAACCAAAATACAAAAACATATAACGAATTTACTAACTGGAAATTAAAACATGATTCGAAAGAGCTTTTATTTAATTGCATAAATATTAACAATATTAAAACAAAAGATTCGGGAGTTGGTTATGCCAGAAAAGTAGGAATGGACGAAGCTGTTAGGCATTTCGATTATTATTGTAAAAATGGGATAATTATTGGTTTTGATGCCGATTGTACATGTAGCGAAAATTATTTAGTTGAGATAGAAAAATTGTTTTCACAAAATACAAAAGCAAATGCGTGTTCTGTAGAATTTGAGCATGAACTTGAAGGCAATAATTTTACTCATGATATATACGATGCCATAGCAAATTACGAATTGTACTTACGATATTATATTAATTTTCTGAAAAAAGCACAACACCCATTTGCCTTTCAAACAATAGGTTCGAGTTTTGCCGTAAAATCCGATGTTTATTGTAAACAAGGCGGAATGAATAAAAGAAAAGCCGGTGAAGATTTTTATTTCTTGCAAAAAATAATTCCACTTGGTAATTATATAGAGTTAAAAACAACAAAAGTATATCCTTCGCCACGCACTTCAAATCGAGTACCATTTGGAACGGGTGCTGCTATTTCTAAAATAATTTTATCTAAAAACGGCAAATATTATACATATTGTTATAAAGCATTTGAAGATATTTCTGAAATGATAAAAAATGTAGAAATATTATATGATGGAGGCACAAATTCTTTAGAAATTTTTTATTCTAAAATGTCGATACCATTAAAAAAGTTTTTAACTGAAAACAATTTTGAGAAAAATCTGAAGCAGGTAATCGAAAATTCGTCTAATTTTAAGAATTTTAAAATACGTTTTTTTAAATGGTTTAATATGTTTATGGTTTTAAAGTATATGAATTATTCGCATCAAGAATTTTACAAATTGGCTGATATCACTGAATCTGCAGCATATATTTTAAATTCAATGAATGTTAAAACAACTAAACAAAGTGCAAAGAATTTATGCGAAATTTTCAGAAATAACAATATGTAATGAAAAGACTAATAAATAGCATTCCCAGTTTTATAAAGTTTATTATTTTAGTATATTTATTAGGGTTATTGTTCTACTTTTTTTACCGTGCTGCGTTTGTGTTTTCTTCATATTCACTTATACCCCAAAATTCGTTCGAAAAGTTGTTCGATGCATTTGCTGTCGGATTAAGATTCGATACTGTTGTTTTAAGTTTTATATTATGTGTGCCATTTGTTATTTTAACTCTTTTAAATTTACTTTCTGTAAAGCGGTTATTTTTTTATAAGGTTACAAAAAATATTATTTTATTTGTTATGGTTCTCACTTTTTTGGTTTGTGCAGCCGACATACCGTACTTTAAATATAATTTTTCGAGATTAACAATAGCAATTTTTAACTGGATTGATACACCGGTTATGATGCTAAAAATGATGTTTTCGGAATGGAGTTTTATTATATATTTTGTGATATTTGTTATAACAGTTATAATTTTTATATTTATTTTTAATAAAATTTCTAAACAAATTTTAATAAAAAATATTACAACCGAAAAAAATAATTATAAAAAGTTGTTGTTATTTTTTATTTTGTTGAGTATGTTGTTATTTATTGGCATGCGAGGACGTAAGCAATCGCCTTTAAAAGAAGGTCATGCCTGCGTTTGCGACAATGCGTTTATTAATCAAATTGGTTTAAATCCAGTTTTTACTTTTGTTAAAAGTTTTTCAAATAAAATTTATTTTATTGACGAGAAAACAGCTATTAAAACAGTCCAAAATTATTTTAAAATAGTTAATACAAACAAATACAATTCGCCAGTTGCACGCGATGCAATTTTCGATAGCACTTCACAAAGAATGAATGTTGTATTAATTATAATGGAAAGCATGACTGCCGATAATTTAAAAAGGTTTGGCAATACAGAAAATATTACTCCAAATATTGATTCTTTAGCTGCAAATGGTATTTTGTTCGATAATATTTGGGGAGCCGGCAAGCATACATCAAATGGAATTTATTCTACATTATATTCGTTCCCTGCAATATGGAGTGTTAGACCAACTTCAAATACAATGCGAACAAGGTACTCTGGCTTGCCCGGCATATTAAAACAACAAGGTTTTTATACTATATATTTTACAAATCACTCAACAAGTTTCGATAATATTGGCGAATTTATTCCGGAAAACTATTTCGATAAAATTATTTCGCAAGGCGATTACGAGCAAAGTAAAGTTGTTGGCATGTATGGAGTACCCGACCATGTTATGTTCGACAAAGGCATTGATGAAATAAACAAAATAAATTCCCTTAAAAAGAATTTTTTTGCAACATTTGTAACAACAAGCAATCATGCCCCGTACATAATTCCAACTGATATAAAATTTTTGCCCAAAAAAAACCCTATTGAAAAACAAATTGTAGAATATGCCGACTGGTCTATAGGATATTTTATTGATTTAGCATCAAAACAAAGCTGGTTCGATAGCACAATATTTGTTTTTATAGCCGACCATGGTGCTGTAACAAATAACAATAAATTTATTATTCCATTAAGTTTTCATCATATACCATTAATAATTTATCAGCCCAAAATATATAATAGTGTAAAATATGAACAAATTGGTGGTCAAATAGATGTGTTTCCAACTGTAATGTCATTATTAAATATTAAATATGTAAATAATACTTTTGGAATCAATTTATTTAAAGAAAAGCGACCTTTTATTTACTTTAGCGAAGACAACAAGTTAGTGTGTTTGAATAACGATTATATGTACGTTTATACCAAAGAAAAAGAAGAAAGTTTATTCAAGCTTAAAGGAAATAATCAATCAAATATTTTCGAAAAAAATAAAAATATAGTTGATAGTTTAAAGAATTATATGTTTTCGATGCTTCAGGTTTCGCAATATATGATTGAGAAAAAACAAACAGATGTTATTAAATTAAAATAAATATGTAGGTTTGTAACTTGATTATTAAAACAGATGAATTTAATAAATTTTAAACCCGGTGTTTCAAAGCGAGTTATGCTATTTATAGCAGCGTCAATTTGGTCGTTTGCCGGCGTTAAACTTATATTAATTGGCTCATCATTATTCGACTTAAGTAGTAGCCATGTAGCTCTAAAAGAAGGCGGAAGTATTATTGCCGGTATAATTTTTTATGTTGTTATGTTTGCAAAAATATCAGCAAAACATGTAAAACGAATTTATAATTTACCAAGCAAACGCCCCTTTGTACTGCTCTTTTTTAATTTAAAAAGTTATATTTTAATGTCGGTAATGATGA
>Ga0172375_10008180_pt1 | contig 14126 bp, 9 predicted proteins | sample LakKiv1m_FD_114537 | JGI IMG/M metagenome (GOLD analysis project Ga0172375, IMG submission 114537) | Freshwater microbial communities from Kabuno Bay, South-Kivu, Congo - kab_092012_11.1m | ecosystem: Environmental > Aquatic > Freshwater > Lake | place: Democratic Republic of the Congo...
ACGTGCGTGGAAATCATTCCGGGGGGAAACTTTTCTGCAGAAAAGTTTCCCCCCGGCCCCCCTTCCAAAGACTCCCAACATGTCCGCGGCTTCCGCTGGTCGCCGCTCTCTTCGAGGGTGCGGTGCGTACAAACCGAGAGCTTTGGAAAGTAGGTTTCAGCATTCTCACTATGCGTTGTGCCCCTCTTGGGCCATGAAAATTCAGCCGGAAGAGTCTCCGTCCTGTATTCGAGTCGGTCTTGCCGATCACGGGGCTATGGACATGCAATCGAGGAAACCACCATGAGGGAAATGACCTTGACCATCAACGGGGCGCCGTACACCGTGGATGCGCATGATAAACGTGTTCTCTTGGACATCCTCCGTGAAGAATTGTCTTTGACGGGCACCAAGCAATCGTGCGACCGCAAGGGACAGTGCGGAGCGTGCACCGTACTGGTGAACGGCAAGGCCGTCCGTTCCTGCCTTACGAAGGTCGCTGACCTGGACGGGGCCGAAGTTGTCTCGATTGAGGGTCTCGGCACCCCGGACAATCCGCATCTTATCCAGGAGGCGTTTGTTTTGGCGGGGGCCGTACAGTGCGGTTTTTGCTCTCCCGGAATGATAATGGCTGCCAAGGCTCTCCTGGACGAGAATCCGGACCCAGACACGGAGGTGATCAAATCAAAACTGCGTGGGAACCTGTGTCGCTGTACGGGTTACACGAAGATTATCGAGGCAGTGAAACTTGCGGCGAGGTTCTTGCGCGGGGAGATCAATCCGGACACGGTTCGACCTGACCCGTCTCGCGGAATGATTGGTGTTTCTCTGCCTCGACCGCACGCCATGATGCTGGCCTGCGGCACAGCAAAGTTTACGGCCGATATTCGCATGGAGGGAGCGCTCGAGTTGGCCGCGGTTCGCAGCCCTCATGAGCACGCGTTGATCAAATCAGTAGACACGTCCGCAGCTGAAAAGATGCCCGGAGTGATCGGCGTGATGACAGCGAAGGACATACGAGGATCCAACCGCCTTAAAGACGATCAGCCCTTGCTGTGCGACAAGAAAGTGCATGTCCTCGGCGATGCCGTGGCGCTGGTGGCTGCGCTTACAAAGAAACAGGCTCTTGAAGCCGCTCAAGCCGTGACGGTGGCATATGAGCCTCTTCCTGCAGTGAAAACTCCAACCGAGGCCTTGGCTGAAGGATGCGTTCAGGTTCACGAAGGCGAACCCAACCTTTGCTATATCCATCCTCAGATCAAAGGCGACGCAGAAGCCGCGCTCAGAGAGTCGGCAACCGTAGTGTCCGCGGAGTTTTCTAGTCAGTTGATTCATCAGGCCGCCCTGGAACCGGAAGCCTCTCTCGCCTACTTTGAAGAGGAAGCAGAGGAGCCGAAGCTGGTAGTAGTAGGCCGTAGTATCATCATCCACCACCATCTTATGGTCTTGCAGGAGGCTCTGGGCTGGGACAACATGCGCTATGAGCAGGGTTTTATTGGGGGGCAATTCGGCATCAAGATGGACATTACCGCCGAAGGTCTCGCGGCTGCGGCGGCCATTCATTTCAGACGCCCGGTGCGCTATGTGTGTAGCCTGGCTGAATCCATGCTGATCACGACGAAGCGTCATCCTTTTGAGATGAAAGTAAGCTTGGGAGCCGACCCCAAAGGCAGGCTCACCGGCTATGACATAGATTTCATTGTCAACAACGGAGCATACACCTCAGCGGGCAAGTCAATCATCAACAGGGCCCTGTTCATGTTGAGCGGTTCGTACAATATCCCCAACGTCAAAGCGCTGGGCAGACTGGTGTATACCAATGACGCGTGGGGAGGGGCTGCCAGAGGAGCGGGGCCGCCCCAGGTGAACTTCGCCCTCGAGTCCGCGATGGATCTCCTTGCCGACAAATTGGGCATGGATCGCCTGGAGTTCCGTCTGATCAATTCGATCAGACCGGGAGATTCCATTTCGACCGGCCAGGTGGTGGACGAATGGCCGTATCCTGAATGCCTGGAAGCCCTTCGACCCCACTACAAGCGGGCCATGCTGCAAGCCGCTCCGTTCAAGCACGGCAAGATCAGGCGCGGGGTAGGGATCGCCGGCGGCAGCTTCGGCATTGGACGAGGAGGCCCGGACCGGTCCAACGTAGCGGTGGAGCTCATGCCAGACGGCGGGCTGACAATATACGGTTCAGTCGCAGACCCCGGCGAGGGCAACGACGCTATGCTCACGCAGATATCTTCCCATCTCACAGGCATTCCGCAGCATAAAATCCGCCTGGTTTGCCGCGATACCGACCGAACTCCCGACTCCAGCTCTGCTTCCGGAAGCCGTGTGACGTATATGAGCGGCGGCGCGATGGTCAACGCAATCGCGGCCTTGACGTCCGCCATGGGCGAAGTGGGCGCCTCCACGTACGAAGAGATGGCGGCAGCGGGAAAACCTACCAAGTTCCTGGGAACTAGAGTTCAGGATGCAACCTTCTTGGATCCAAAGACCGGCCAAGGGGCTCCGTTCGAGTCGCGAGTCCATGGTGCGCAGATGGCTGAGGTGGAAGTAGATACGATTACCGGTAAGGTTCGCGTGGTCAAGCTGACCGCGGTGGTGGACCCGGGAACCATCCTCAACCCGATGATCGTCGAGGGTCAGATCGAAGGTGGTTTGGACATGGGCGCGGGTATGGCCCTGCGTGAGGAATACGTGCATGGCCGGACAAAAGACTGGGTTGGTCTCAAGTTCCCCACCACCAAAACCGCTCTTGACATGGAAGTGATACTTCTTGAGACCCCTCGCAAGAAGGGTCCGCTCGGCGCGGTGGGAGTCGGGGAATTTGTTCTGCTGCCCACAGCCGCGGCAATAATGGGCAGCATACAGGATGCTACCGGCGGTGTCCGGATTTGTCATCTGCCGGCCACCCCGAAGCGCGTCTTGGAGGCCATGACCGCAAAGACCAACAAATGAGGTCATTGCAGTGGGACTGACAGGCACCCTATCAATTAGCGAGGACACGGTAGCTTTGGACGAGGGCAAGGAAGCCTGTTTCGACGATGAAGGCTTCTTGACCGATCCTGAGCTCTGGCATGAAACACTCGCGGAAGGCATGGCCAAAGCTGACGGTCTGCCGGGTCTGTCCGACCGGCACTGGCGCGTCATACGCTTTCTAAGGCATTACTACTTGACTGTAGGCAAGAGCCCTTTGAACACGGAGCTGACCAGAGGCACCGGTTTGACCCTCATGGAGATCGAGGCTTTATTCCCGCGCGGAATCAAGTATGGTGCTCGTCGTTTGGCGGGGCTGCCGAATCCGAAAGGCTGTTAATCAGGTGTCAGCCGCTCCTCGCACCGTTTATCTGGATAACGCGGCCACCACATTTCCCAAGCCGTCCTCAGTATTCAGGGAAATGATCGAAACCTACTCCTTTCTGGGCGTGTCGCCGGGCCGGGGCGGGTATGATTTGGCAATCCAGGCCGAAGAGCTGGTCAATCAGGTTCGGGGTCAGATAAGCACGTTCCTGGGAGGAGACGGGCCGGAGAGGGTGATTTTCTCGTATAACGCCACCGATGCCTTGAACACGCTTATCTTTGGACTGGTGGAACCGGGTTGTCATGTGGTCAGTTCTCGGCTCGAACACAACTCTGTACTGAGGCCACTGAACTATCTGCGGCAGCAAGGCGTCATCAGCATGGACCTGGTGCCGTTCAATTCCCGAGGTTTCATCGAGCCCCGAGATGTGGCCGCGGCAATCACGCCGACAACCGCGTTGGTGATCCTGAACCATGCTTCCAATGTTTTGGGAACCATCCAGCCCGCGGATATTGTGGGCGAGATATGCCGTAACCGCGGCATCCCCTTGGTCGTGGATGTCTCACAGAGCGCGGGGACGATACCGATCAATATGCTGGCGTGGCACGCGGACGCCATCGCTTTCACGGGCCACAAGTCCCTGTTGGGTCCGACCGGCATAGGGGGAATGGTCCTCCGCCGCGGCCTTGAGGTTCGTCCCTCGCGTTTCGGTGGTACTGGCGTGGACTCTCGCGACTTGACGCACGTTCATGAATACCCCCGGCGGCTTGAGCCGGGCACGGTGAACCTCCTGGGGATAGTGGGCCTGGCGGCTGGAATGCGCGCTATCTGCCGAACAGGCGCGGGGAAGATCCATGCCCAAGAGATGAGCCTTGTCACGCGACTGCGCGACGGGCTGGCTTCCATGGATCAGGTGATGCTTTACTGCGCTGAAAGCCTGGACAATCACCTGCCTCTATTGACCTGTAACATCGAGGGCATGTGTTCCGAAGATCTGGCCGCTATCCTGGATGGGGATTTCCATATAGCCGCAAGGGCCGGCCTGCACTGCGCTCCTCTGGTCCACGAGGATCTGGGGACGAGCCCTGACGGCGGAGTACGCTTCAGCTTGGGTCCCTTCAACAGTTCGCAAGATGTAGACATGGTTTTAGAGGCGTTCTGGAAGATCATACACCGCCGTTGACGTGAAACGCATCGCGAAGTACTCAATGGGGTAAATACGGTTGCGTATTCAGGTCCTATGGGATTGCTTCGCTTCGCTCGCAACGACAAGTGCCGGGCATGTCGTTGCGAGGAGCGGAGCGACGAAGCAATCCCGAGTGGCGCAAGATACGTCACCGGGTTTGTGAAAAGTGTACTAAGCAGGAAATGTTACCGAACTGCTACCGGCCCGCAACCCCTTGCACGGCAACCCTGGAAGTGTCACAAATATAGTAATGGTCTTTCACATCTCTGTGGCCAGGTCGTCCAGGGGGAGCAGCCATGAATAAGCTCGCATCATTCCTATTCAGCATGTTCTTTCTGACAGTTGTCCTATTGCCTGCCGTAGGCTTGGCCCAGAGCGACGGCGACGGAAGGCGGCTGCTTCGTGAGGGCTGGGCGCTCTATGCCAAGGCGTCTTCTGAAAACGACATCAAGGAGGCGCAGACAAAGTTGGAATTGGCCCTGCAAATATTCCAAAAGCAAGGGAATATCAAAGGGATCGGATGGGTAAACAACAACCTGGGACTCATCTATAGATCGCGAGGCGACTACCCTAAGGCTGAAGATTTGTTCAGGAGTGCTCTCGAGGCCGCAGACAAGTCGAAGGACACGAAGTTGAAAGGCAACGCGTTGTCTAATCTTTCTGCGGTCCTGCGCGATGCAGGCCGTATGTCGGAAGCTCTCGAGTTTGGCCAACAGGCACTCGAGCTGAGTAAGACTCTCGGTGACGAATCCCTCGAGGGCCAGGCTTTGACTAATCTGGCCAACGTTCATCTTGAACAAGCGGACTACGGCCGTGCCGAAGAATACAACGAGAAAGCACTCTCCATCGCCAGGAAGATGGGCAACCGACTGAGGGAGGGCTGGGCGTACAACAATCTCGGGTGGCTCTACTACTGCCGAGGCAAGAACCGGCAGGCAAAGGACTATTACGACAAGGCCCTGGATATTGCCCGAGAAGTCAAGGATACCAAGCTCGAAGTCGTGGCGCTCAACAATTTCGGTGTGTTGTGCAGGGTTACCGGACATTACCGGAAGGCAGAAGAAATCTACCAACAGGTCCTTTCAATCGCGACCCGCACCGGGGATGTGAAACGACGGCAATGGTCTTTCAATAACCTGGGATTGGTCTATTTCATATGGGGAAAACACGCCCAAGCCTCGGAGCTTTACGAGAAGGCGCTGGAAATCAGCAAGAAGATAGGCGATCCGACTGGTCAGGCAAGGGCCCTCAACAATCTCGGTCTGCTCTATGCCTCATTGGGACAGTATCCCAAAGCCGCTGATTATTACGAGATGAGCCTTCAGTTGAAGCGGCAAGTCTCGGACGCAAGGGGAGAAGCCGGCACTCTCAATAACATCGGCCGCGTCTATGCGGCTTGGGGTCATTACGAAGACGCAATGGCCAAGTTTCGTCAAGCATTGGAGATAAGCGAGAGAATAGGCGTCTCGACCAGTTACTCCCAGGATCTCATCGGCTGCGTGTACCTGGACATGGGAAAGATTTCAGAGGCGGAACCATTTCTGAAAGCCTCCGCCGCGGCCGCTTCTCTGGGAAGACTTTACCTCCTCAAATCCGACTATCAGAAAGCCGGCGAATACTACCGCAAGCTGCTTGTCTCCGCTGAAAAGACCGGTAATTCAAACAATTATTTCATAGCATGGACGGGCCTGGGCAAGGTCCACGAGGCCCTCGAAGAATACGAAAAGGCTGAGGAATACTACGAGAAGGCCATGAAGCTCACCGAGGAGATCCGTTCCAGCCTCCTGCCCTCGGATAGAAAGAACTTCTTCGAGGTCAAAGTTGGAGGGTTCGATCGTTCCGAGGCTGCCCGCGGGGTCACCCGCGTCAGGATGAAGCTGAACCGCGCGGCCCAGAGCATAGTTTCGAGCGAAGTGACTAGGGCAAGGTCCTTCGCGGAGAACATATCGCAGAGGACTCAGACCGGGTTGGGGGTTGTACCGAAAGATGTCCTGGAAAAAGAAGATCATATGATAGTCCAGGTTGCCGCGTTGAGAAAGCAACTGGATGAAATTGCAAAGGACAAGGACCCCGAGCGATACGCAAACCTGGAAAAGGAGATCCAAAAAGCAAAGGAAGAGCTCAATTCCTTCGTGGAGATGCTGTGGGAGAAGTATACGCCGTACGCGGCGGTGAAATATCCGAAGCCGATTGCCCTTAAGGATGCGGCAGTCAATCCCGACGAATGCCTGGTGGTCTACGACGTGCTGGGTGAAGGAGTGGGCGTCAAGCTGATCCGGGGCAAACAGATAGTCGAGACTTTTTACAAGCGATGGAACCTGGAAGACCTGGAGAAGGACGTGAAGAAGTTCCTCCTCCCATTCGAACAGGTCAGACTGGGAGACTTCGACCCCGAACTCGCTCACTCGCTGTACACGCGCTTGCTTGCCAGGGTGCTTGCCGAAGTCCCCAAGGGCACGCCTATTACGATTGTCCCTGACGGCATACTCGCGGTACTGCCTTTCGAGGCGCTGGTGGCCGCAGGCAAGGCCGAATGGCGCGGCAATCGTTTCGGAGACTATCCCACAGGCTTAACCTATCTGGGCGAACTGTATCCGGTCTCCTATTACCAGTCCATAACCGCGATGACCCTTGCCCGGACCGCGCGGAAAACAACACCGCCGGGAGAGAGAACCCTCGTGATGGCGGATCCCATTTTCGGGCAGGATGACGAGCGTGTCCAGCAGCCGGTATCCGGGAAACGTCCCAGGCTAATAGCCGGGGCCGGCCGGCGTATCATGGCAATCAAGGATCAGACCGGCCTGGCCCTGGCAAGGCTCCCGCTCACGGGTGATTTGGCCGCTTCAATAAAGAAACTCGATCCGGAACGCACCGATCTGTTCACTGGCGGCCGCGCCAGCCGGTCTGCACTGCTCGGGAGTCCTATGGAAAAATACCGTTCCATGATCTTTGCCACGCACGGTTATTTCGGCAGCGACATACCGGGAATTCAGGAGCCGGTCCTGGCTCTGTCCTTCGTGGAAGACGACGGCGACGGAAACGGGTTTCTGCGGATGACCGAGGTGATGGGGATGAAGCTCAACGCGGAGGTCGTGGCTCTAACGGCCTGCCAGAGCGGGCTGGGCAAGAACCTTGCCGGCGAAGGAGTGATGAGCATGGGCCGGGCATTCCAGTATGCGGGAGCGGAATCCGTACTAATGAGCCTGTGGTCGGTTGCCGAGTCGTCATCGGTGCAGCTTGTGGAGGCTTTCTTCCGCCTCAGAAGAAGCGGAAAGGGCAAACTGGAGGCCCTGCGCCTTGCCAGGGAGGAAATACGAAAAAGCGGCTACGAACATCCTTTCTTCTGGGCTGCCTTCATACTGGTAGGTGAAGGGAAATAGGGATCGAGTCGGATCTGTGGCGTCATGACCCGACCGATCCTACTGCGAGATCAACTTCTACCGCGTGATGGTGTACCCCATACACAACTGGAGAATATGTTCCCTCATCTTGGACCTTCTCTCCAGGGCTGCTCCAAGCTCGGGATCCGTGGCGTCCTTGCTTGCCACAGCCTCCGTGTAAGACGCGTATGCCACCACGTCGTCGAGTTTAGAAGCCAGATTCGCCTGTTTTAGCGCCTGTTCCAACGGATCCTTTGCTTCGGCATATTTCTTCGCCCGTTCCGAAGGCTCGCTTATTGATTTCGCGGAATCAATCTTGGCCACATAGCTTTCCAAGGCCCGGCAGACTTCGCGAGACGGGCTCTGTGCGGGAGCTTTCCCGCCGTCAGGCCCGGTTTGACCCCAGGCAATGGGGAGCACGGCAAAACATCCAAGCAACACTATCGTGAATACCGCGGGTAATTTCATAATCACTCCTTGGTTGCGAGATAGTTGCATCTCTTCATGATCACTACCTAATGTCATGGCTTATGTAGCAGTTCCCTGGAGCGGCGACCAGCGGAAGCCGCCCACATGTTGGGAGTCTTTCGAAAAGGGGTCCGGGGGGACAACTTTTCTGCAGAAAAGTTGTCCCCCGGAAGCATTTTCTTATAGTCTTATCGCCTCACCCGCTCTGCTCAGTACCGGCAGACCTCTTTTCTCGTCTTCTTTCGTCCCACTTGAGCTTCTGCACGGCCACGTAGAGGACCGGCGTGAAAAACACACCCAGCATGGTCACGCCGAGCATTCCGAAGCACACCGCGGTTCCGACGGCTCTCCTTCCCGAAGCGCCGGCGCCTGTCGCGATCACCAGCGGCATAACACCGGCAATGAAAGCAAAGGATGTCATCAGTATGGCCCTGAATCGGAGCGTTGCTCCTTGAACGGCCGCTTCCAGTGCCGATAAGCCTGCGGCTTGCTTCTCTCGAGCGAATTCCACCACGAGTATGGCGTTCTTCGCGGCCAACCCCACGAGCAGCACCAACCCTACCTGCGTATAGAGGTTGTTGTCCATGCCTCTTACGGTCAAGCCGATCACTGCTCCCAAAGCCGCCAGAGGAACAACGGTCACCACCGCGATGGGATCAATCCAGCTTTCGTACTGTGCCGCCAGGATCATGACAACGACCATCACGGCCATCGCGAAAACAAAGAAAATCTGGCCGCCTACCTTCTTCTCCTGATAGGCCATGCCCGTCCATTCGTATTTCGTACCTGGAGGAAGCAGTTCGGAGGCCATCGTCTCCATGGCATCCAGTGACTGTCCCGAGCTCACGCCGGGCGCCGGATCTCCCATCAATCGGATCGCGGGGAACATGTTGTACCGGTCTACCCGCAGAGGACTGAGCTTGTTCTCGATTTTGACCAGCGTCCCCAGAGGGACCATATTTCCTTCGGCATTTCGGACCTGGAGCTTTGTTATATCTTCGGGCTTGGCCCGGTACGTGCCTTCCGCCTGGACATTGACCTGCCACGTGCGGCCGAATTCGTTGAAGTCGTTTACGTAAGTTGACCCTAGGAACGCTTGCAACGTGTCAAAAACAGACTGGAGAGGGACCTTGAGGCTGAGAGCTTTGACCCGATCCACGTCGGCGAATATGGTGGGCACACCGGCTCTAAAGGTGGTATTGACAGATTTCAATTCAGGGTCGGAATTAGCCTCCGTGACGATAGCCCCCGCTACTGCCGCCAACTTCTCAAGCCCTACCCCAGCTCGATCTTCCAGCCACATCTCGAATCCGCCGCTCTGCCCCAGTCCCGTGATCGGCGGCAAAGAAAACGGAAAAATAATGCCTTCCTGTATCTGGGAAAACTTCTGCATCAATTCCGTGGCGATAACTTGCTTGGACCGTCCCTTTTCCAGGCGTTCATCCCATGGCTGGAGGGCTGCGAACCCGCTACCCAGGGTCGGTCCAATTCCGTCCAGTATTGAGGAGCCCGGCAGAACGGCAAAGTCTGCTATCCCGTCTGTGGACTTCAGGATATCGGTAACTTTTTTCATGACAGCGTCCGTACGCTGGAGAGAGGCTCCATCCGGGAGCTGGGCGTTGAGCAGCAGAAGGCCATCGTCTTCCGGAGGCAGGAAGCCGGTGGGGACGCTTGTGAAAGCGTAATAGGTCAGCCCCATGGCCGCGGCCCAAGCGGCCAGCATCAAGGGCACATTTCGGACGAGGAAGGACACTATCTTGGTGTATACAGTCGTGATCTTACCGAAAACGTTCTCGAACCCTCTGAAAAAGGCGTTCTTCTCTCCCTCTTGGGGACGGAGCCACAGCGAGCATTGAACCGGCTTGAGCGTCATTGCGTTGACTGCGCTCAGCAAGGTGGTCACAGCGATCGTCATCGAGAATTGACGGTAAAGCTGGCCGGAGATGCCTCCAAGGAGAGCCGCCGGAACAAACACGGCCATCAGCACCAGGGTTATGCCGATTATCGCCCCTGTAATCTCGTCCATGGCCCTTATGGATGCCTCCTTCGGGCCAAGGCCGTGTTGTCTCATATTCCGGTCCACGTTTTCCACCACCACTATCGCGTCGTCCACCACGATACCTATGGCGAGGACCAATCCGAAAAGGGTTATCATATTGATGGAAAAGCCCAGCAAATACATGATGGCGAAAGTACCGACGATGGTCACTGGAATAGTGGTGGCGGGCACGAGAGTGGCACGCCAATCCTGCAAAAATATGAACACAACTATGAAGACAAGGATGAATGCCTCAATCAGAGTGATTACCACTTCACGGATCGAGGTTCGGACGAAATCCGAGGTCTGATATACGGTCTTGTAGTCTACGCCCTTGGGAAAGTCTTTCTTCAGCTCATCCATGGTCCGATGAACCTGGTCGGCCACGTCTAGCGCATTGGACCCCGGCGACTGATAAACGACCATGGTTACCGAAGGAACACCGTTATAATACGAGAGCGTGTCGTAACTCTTCGCGCCGAGCTCCACCCTGCCGATGTCCTTTACGTGAACAACGCTTTGGTTGGCGCCTGTCTTAACTATGATATCTTCAAACTGTTTCGGATCGGTCAGGCGTCCGAGCACGTTCACGGGAAGGTCAAGAATCTGGCCCTTTGGCGCGGGCTGTTGGCCGAGCCGGCCGGCTGCGACCTGCACATTCTGGTTCTTGACCGCCTCCACCACTTCGTTGGTCGTGAGGCTGTTGTACTGAAGCCTGTTCGGGTTCAGCCAAACCCTCATGCTGTAGTCTTTGGAAGGAAACATTGTGATGTCGCCTACTCCTCGAAGGCGACTCAACTGGTCCTTAATGCTGGTAGTTACGTAATTTGTCAGGAACAGGTCGTCGTAAGAGCCGTCCGGCGAATAGAGACACAGAACCGTGACAAAGGATGTGGAGGCCTTCTTGGTATTTACGCCCTGACGCTGAACCTCCACCGGGAGTTGTGCCATGGCCCATGCGACGCGGTTTTGGACCAGGACCGTAGACATGTCTACATCAGTGCCCAACTCAAAGGTGATCTTTAGCGTGTACGAACCGTCCCGGGCGCTGGTGCTCTGCATGTAGATCATGTTCTCGACGCCGTTCACCTGTTGCTCGATTGGCGCTGCAACCGTGTCGGCGACGGTCTGCGGATCCGCGCCGGGATACGAGGCAGTGACCTGAACCATCGGCGGAGTTATGTCGGGAAACTGTGAAATGGGCAGGGAAAAGATGGCTACGGCTCCTGCCGCCATTATCAGGAGCGATATCACGGAGGCTAGAATCGGCCTATTGATGAAGAAGCGGGGCAGCACGTTGTTTCCTCCGTTTACTTTTCCTTGGCTTTTCCTTTTTCCTCGGGCGTGGTTTGCGGAGAAGCCGGAGGGCTCGTGACCGGATTGACCTTCGAGCCGGGTCTCGCCCGTTGCAGCCCTGCCGCTATGACCGCGTCCTTGTCCGTCAGCCCTTGTTCTATCGCCTGCACCCCTTCGACCACCGTCCCGACTTTAACCCTGCGCTGCTCAACCACATTTTCCGAAGAAACAGTCAATACGTAAGGGCCGCCCTGGTCACGCTGCAGTGCAACCTCGGGGATCACCCATGTGGCCTTCTTCTCCAGAGGGACGCGCACTCGAACAAACATGCCGCCCATCAGCAGACCGTCGGGATTGTCAAAAATCCCTCGCATCTGAAGGGTTCCGGTGGAGGGGTCTATCTTGGTATCGGCAAAATCCAGAAAACCCTTATGCGGAAAGTCGGTCTCGTCTGCCAGGGCCATGTATACGGGGATCTTCTGCGCAGCAAAAGAAGAATCTCTTATTCTAGCGCTCGATCTCCAGATGGGAAGCATGTCTAGCTCGCTTGCATTGAAATACACATAGACCGAGGAATCGTTCACTACAGTGGTTAGCAGCGTCTTCTCCACCGAGCCGACAAGGTTCCCGACATCCACTAAATTGCGGCTTACGCGTCCATCAATGGGAGAGGTGACCTTGGTCCACTCTAGGTCTAGGCTTGCCTTTTCCAGGGTCGCCTGCGCCAGATCCACGTCCGCGCCTGCCACGTCGCGTTCGGCAGACTTCTTCTCCAGTCTAAGGGCGCTTATGGCTTCCTTGCTCTCAAGTTGCTGAGCAATCTGTAAGTCTGTCTGGGCAAGTTTCGAGGAGGCCTTCTGGGCCTTCAGTTTGGCCCGGGATTCATCCACCATCGCCTGATACTGCCTGGGGTCAATCACAAAAAGAAGATCGCCGGCCTTGACCTTTGCTCTGGGCTCAAAACAGATCTTCTCCAGGAAACCGGAAACCCTGGCCCTGATGTCCACGGATTCCAGAGCCGCGGTTGTCCCGGTATATTCCAGGTATCTGGTGACTTCCTTTTGAACCGGATGAACGACGGTAACTTGAGGCGGGGGCATAACCCTTTTCGCTTTCTCGCCCTTACACCCGATCACGAGTAGTGGACCGACGGCGATCAACATGACGACAAAGGCCTTGGCAACGAATCGCATGAAATGCTCCTGGAGAGAGGGAAGCCGTTATCCCCCAGAGTGGTGATTCAGTGTCTTGGGTAGTTGCCTTGCGGACGCACCCCGGCTTGTCCGGTCCTACTGTCCGCAACACGAGTTATACCGACTAGGGCTGAAAGAGGCAAGTTTTTCGACGGGTAGGCATTCAGTTGCCTGCAGAGATGCGATGCGCCAGGGTGAAGGGATATCTGGTCGGGCTGAAAAGAATTTGACACGCAAATGTGAGGGGTTTATCTTATTGCTAATGAGACGTGATAGCGATACTGTCGAGGTGTGAGATGCAGAAGACAATCGCTCGGAGGATGACACGGCAAAGGCAGGTCATACTGGAAGAGTTGCGGAAGGTGACTTCTCATCCCACTGCCGATCAGCTCCATCAGATGGTGAAACACAGGCTCCCCGGCATCAGTATTGCCACCGTTTACCGGAATCTTGAACTCTTGGCGGACGAGGGCAAGGTTCTGAAGTTGGATGTGTCCGGCAACCAGAGACGTTTCGACGGAACGCCGGAACCCCATTATCATGTCCGCTGCAGCCGGTGCGGCAGAGTGGATGATGTTCACATTGAGCCGATTGCCGACATAGAGGAGATGGCTGCGGATGCATCTGGGTACCAAGTGATGTCTCACACGGTTGAATTCACCGGGATTTGCCCGGAATGCGCCGCAAGAGGCTGAATCCGGCGGGCGGTCAAGCGGACCCCTGCCCATTTTTGATCAACAGGAAAGGAGATCACGGGAATTATGTCAAAGACGGAGAATTTTCTGAAAGAGGCTTTTGCAGGAGAATCGCAAGCTAATCGCAAATATTTGGCTTTTGCCGCAAAGGCTGACGAAGAGGGCTATGCCCAGGTTGCCAGGCTTTTTCGAGCGGCTGCCGAAGCCGAGACAATCCACGCACACAACCACTTGAGAGCACTCAAAGGAATCGGCGCTACCACCGCAAATTTGGAGGTTGCCATAGCCGGAGAAACCCATGAATTCGAGAACATGTATCCTGAGATGATCGAAGCTGCTCGGACAGAGGGAAACAAGACAGCGCTGCGCACGTTTGAATATGCCAATGAGGTGGAAAAGATCCATGCGGGGCTTTTCCGGAAACTTCTCACCGGCTTAGGCTCGACTCAGGGAGACGCCAAGTATTACGTCTGTCCCCTCTGTGGATACACGGCAGAAGGTAATCCTCCTGACAAGTGCCCTGTCTGCAACGCAAAGGGAAGCACGTTCAAGGAGATCGATTGACGGTGTCCGCGGGAAAGAAAGCG
>Ga0172375_10008181_pt1 | contig 14125 bp, 10 predicted proteins | sample LakKiv1m_FD_114537 | JGI IMG/M metagenome (GOLD analysis project Ga0172375, IMG submission 114537) | Freshwater microbial communities from Kabuno Bay, South-Kivu, Congo - kab_092012_11.1m | ecosystem: Environmental > Aquatic > Freshwater > Lake | place: Democratic Republic of the Congo...
GAGTGGTGGGCAGGATTTACGTAGATATAGGAGAGAATGTTAACTCGCAGATCCCTGTCGCTTTGGTGGTGAGGACGGATAAGGTAAAGACTACTCTTGATATCCCTGAGACTTATTTGGCAAAGATATCCCTTGGACAAGAGGCAAAGATAAGCGTAGATACCTATCCGCAGGAAAGTTTTAACGGCCAGGTTACCAAGATCAGCCCTGTGGTAAACCTGGCTAACCGCGCAGCCCCGATTGAAATCACCATCGATAACTCAGGGCAGCGTCTTCAGTCAGGGATGTTTGCCAAGGTTTCGTTGGTGATCAATAAGCGGCCCAGGTCTCCGGTAATATTAAAAGAGTCGATTATCGGAAGGTCTCCGGATACTTATGTATATACGGTAGAGAATAATAAAGCCCTGATGCGTAAGATATCGCTGGGTATACATGACGGTCCTCTCTATGAAGTGACGCAAGGGTTGAAAGAAGGGGAATTGGTCGTGGTCGTGGGTCAGCAGAGGCTGTATGAGGGCGCGCCGGTTACTGTTGAAATGAACAATGGCCAGGGAGAACAAGAATGAGATTGCCTGAATTCGGCGTTAAAAAACCGGTTACCAACTTAATGATATTTTCTTCCATTATTGTCCTTGCTGTCTATAGCCTCACGCGTATAGGCATTGACAGTATGCCTAAGATAGAGCCACCGGTGATTACAGTTATCTCTGCTTATCCTGGCGCAAGCCCTGAGGATGTGGAGAGCAAGGTGACCGAGCCGCTGGAGAACCAATTGGCTACTACGCCTGGCCTAGAGAAGATTACCTCGCAGTCCCTGGAAGGGACTTCGGTGATTTCGCTTAAATTTATCTGGGGGACCAACCTGGATGCTGCCTCAAATGACGTGCGCGACAGGATCGATATGACTAAACGTCTGCTTCCCGATATCCCAGATGAGATGGATAACCCCTATATCTTCAAGTTTAATACCGCCAGCATGCCCATTCTCTTTTTAGGCATTACCGCTCAGGAGTCGTACTCAGGGCTTTATGAGTTAATAGATAAAAGAGTAGGTGATGCCCTGCGTCAGCTGCCAGGCGTAGGCACGGTACAGCTTTTTGGAGGCTTAGAGCGGCAGATTAATGTCTGGCTTGACAGGCAGCGCCTTGAAGGGTACGGTTTTTCCATACTGGATATCCAGAATATACTAAAACAGGAGAATATATCTCAGCCCCTGGGGGCATTAAAGACCGGCTTGACTGATTATCTTATCCGGCTGCCGGGTGAATTTGCCAGCCCTGATGAGATAAATTCCGTGATTCTGGGCAAGCGCGAAGGGAAAACCGTATATTTAAAGGATGTGGCTAGGGTAGAGGATAGTTTTAAAGAGGTAACCCTGAATGTACGCATCAATAAGCGGTCTGGGCTTATGATGATGATTCAGAAGCAGACTGATACCAACACGGTTGAGGTCGCCAAGAGGGTAAAGAAGAAACTCAAAGAGCTGGAGAAGGTTTTACCCGTTGATATTAAGATGTTTGTTATATTTGATAACTCACAGGATATTATCGATGCCCTTAATTCACTTAAGTCTTCGGTATACCTGGCGATCGTATTGGTGGTACTGGTAGTCTGGTTTTTCCTGCGCCAGTTCCTGCCCAGCCTGATTATCGCTCTGACCCTACCATTTTCTTTACTTATTGCCTTTATCTATCTTTTCTTAAGCGGCCGCACTATCAATACCATCAGTCTTTCTTCTCTGGCAATTGCCTGCGGTATGGTCGTGGATAACGCAATCGTCGTAGTGGACAATGTATACCGTAAATTAGAGAGAGGGAACCGTCCGACAGAGGCAGCGATTTTCGGGACACAGGAGATGTTTTTAGCCATTGCCGCCTCTACCTATACTACTGTAGTCGTATTCCTGCCCATGCTTTTTATACCCGGGGTAATCGGTATCTTCTTCGGTGAGCTAGCCATCATCGTGACGGTAACGCTCCTGGGTTCGTTATTTACCGCAGCAACCTTCAGCCCGATGCTCTGCTCTCGTTGGATGAAGACTACCTATGTTGCTGGTGAAGGTAAAAAGTCAAAATTGTTTGCTAAATTCTACAACCTTTCTGAAAATATGTTCAGATCCTGGGAGGCTTTCTATTCGCGTGTCTTGGGTTTTTGCCTGCAGCATAAGAAATTAGTACTTATTGGTTTTACCGCAGCTTTTTTTGCTACCATGCTTTTATTGCCTTTTGTGGAGAACGAATTTGCTCCTGAGGAGGATACCGGGGATCTGCGTTTGACTATACAGCTTCCTTTGGGTACCCGGCTTGAAGAGAGCGATAAAGTTGCTCAAAGGATCGAAGGGATTCTTAAAAGCGATATCCCCGAGGCGCTCTTTTTCTACGTCCGCACCGGGTCAGTCCCAGGACAAGGCAGGGGGATGGGGCAGATTTCAGGAGAGAATATTGTTACTGCCGGAGCAAAGCTGGTACCTAAGACAGAACGCAGGCGTTCGGTCTGGGAGGTGGGACAGCTATTGCGTACCAAAATAAGGCAGATTCCCGGAGTCTTGAAGATTGATGTCTCAACCGGCAATCCTATCAGCCGCGTTATCACCGGAATGGGCGGTAAGGCGGTGCAGGTTGAGATCATCGGCCACTCCTTCGAAGAGACAGGTAAACTTGCTGAGAGGATAAAGGGTATTATGGAAGCGATCCCCGGAGCAGTGGATGTATCTATCTCAAGAGACCTGCATAAGCCGGAACTGAAGATAGAGATCAACAGAGAGAAGGCGGCTAGCCTGGGATTAAATATGAATATTATCGCAAACAGCCTCCAGACATATATCCAGGGTTCTACCGCCACAAAGTACCGCGAAAAGGGAGAGCTATATGATATCTATGTCAGGCTTGAAGATTCTTCACGCCAGAAGATTGAGGATATCGAGAATTTACCTATCCTCTCGCCTGTTACGCAAAAACAGGTTCGGCTATCCAATATCGCCAGGATTTACGAGGCAGCCGGGCCTTTATCCGTTGAGCGCCAGAACCGCGAAAGGGTGGTGAGAGTCGAGTGCAATACCTATAAGCGCTCTACCGGAAAGGTTGTTGAGGATATTAAAATAGAACTGCGCAAGATCGCCCTGCCTTCGGATATTATGGTCAACCTGGGCGGTGAGGCAGAGGAGCAGAAAAAGGCGTTTAGGGACTTAGCCCTTCTTTTAATGCTGGGGATTATTCTGGTCTATATGATTATGGCCGGGCAGTTTGAGTCGCTCTTAGACCCTTTTATCATTATGTTTGCCATACTCTTTACTTTTATCGGGGTTGTCCTTGGATTCCTTTTTACCCACACTTCTTTAAATATTATAAGTTACCTGGGCGCGATTATGCTTATTGGTATCGTAGTGAATAACGCCATTGTGTTAATCAGCTATATCGCTATCCTGCGCGCCAGAGGCCAATCCATGTATGAAGCAGTGACCAATGCCGGAAAGGACAGGCTTCGGCCGGTGTTGATGACTACTATTACTACTCTGGCAGGATTGTTGCCGCTGGCTATATCAACCGGCGTTGGCTCGGAGACCTGGCGTCCTTTGGGGATTACCATGGTCGGCGGATTAACGGTATCTACGCTGATTACCCTGCTTTTTGTACCTACGCTGTATGCGGTATTCCACCGTAAGGCAGCGGTTGCGGAGGCAAAGAAATAAAATGCAGAAAATGGTGATGGTTGTTTATAACGAGGCCCTGGATTTGGAGGTTATGGAGGTATTGGAAGGCTGCGCCGTCAAGAATTACACGAAGGTTAACGCCGTCTATGGCCGGGGCGAGAGTTCCGGTACTCATTTAGGCGACGATATCTGGCCGGGCAGAAACAATATCTTGTATGTGGGCTGCGAAGAGAAACATGCACAGCAGATCTTAGGCTGCGTAAAAGAGTTGAGAAAAAAACTTGGGCAGGAGGGCGTAAAGGCATTTCTCCTGCCGCTGGAAGAAATGACCTAAATGAAAGGAGCATGAGCATGAGGTTAGTAATTCTAATGTTATTATCCCTGGTACTTTTTTCCTGTAGTCCTGGGCATAAGGATTTTTTGTTGGATGATTTTGAGGGTCAGATTTCCGGCGGGGCGCAGGGCACGGTGGATTTTGGCTCTGGCGCAGGTTCAGTGCTCCAGGTTAGCTCCGACACAACAATTAAATATTCCGGGGCCCAGTCATTAAAAGCGGTTTTTACTGCGGTACCAGGCGGATATATGTGGATGGCCAGGGGGTATGGCCTTGATGTCCCCAGCGCGCTCGGGCCCGCGGAGGCTGAGAGTATTAACTGGAAGAAATATAAAGCCATCTCCTTCTATATGTACGGGGCTAACTCCAAGACTAAGGTTGCCTTTGACCTCAAAGATAACGGTAACGAAATGTGGCGTTTTATGGTCGAGGATAATTTCCAGGGGTGGAAGAAGATTACGTGCCCTTTTAGTGAATTTTTTGCCCGCGGAGACTGGCAGCCTCAGAATGCGGATAAGAATGCCATCCTAAACTTCCCAGTCAAGAGTTTCCAGTTTGAGCCCCGGCCTGACTCCGGGACAAAGCAGGGAACTCTCTACTTTGACTGCGTAGAGCTCCTGCGTTAAATCTTCCTGTTTTTTTTGCATAAGAATCCTCCCTTGACATATCCGCCGCAGCCCTAAAAACAGACTTGACAGAGGGGAATTATTTTATATAATATATTTAAATTTAAATAGTAAAATTTTACTATATATGATTCAACCTGTTTTAACCCTTTCAGGGTAATTTCTTTTTTTGTCCAGAGATGAATATTGCTGATATCTTAGAGCTTAGAGCCAAAAACACTCCCGACAAACCCAGCCTTATTTTTAAAGATAAGAATATAACTTTTAGCCAGTTAAAAGATTTCTCCTTTAGATTAGCTAATCACCTGATCAGGCTGGGGGTTAAAAAAGCAGATAAGGTAGCCATATACCTTCCCAACTCCCCGGAATATATCTACAGCTATTTAGCTATCTGGTGCGCCGGCGCTACTGCCGTTCCCCTTGATTTTATGCTAACGCAGGATGAACTAGTCTCCTGCCTTACCCATTCCGAGGCAAAAGTATTGATTACCAAGCCAAAGCCAAATCTTTCTGCGGATATTCTAAAGGTACAATCCCCTGGCCTGGAAGAAATCATTATCTCTGCGGATAGGATAGGACCGTTCTTATCTTTAGAGGGATTATTAGAACAGGGCCCGGCATATCACCCGGGAGTTGAAATTCTAGATAATGACTACGCCATTATATTTTATACCTCAGGCACTACCGGCAGGCCTAAGGGCGTTTTAACCAATTACCTGCAGCTTGAAGCCCCCCCTAAATCTATGAAATATTTTGTGGACTTAGCCGAAAAAGATACTACGCTCTGCGCCATACCGTTATCGCATCTGGGCGGGTTGGTTTATCTGCAGAATAATATTTATTATGAAGTAACCACGGTTCTTATGGAGCGTTTTTCCCCGGCTGAGTTCCTTAAAAATATCCAGAATTATAAAGTGACGTGTTTTTGGCTGGTCCCCTCCATGTATTATGCGATTCTACAGTTAAAGGAATTTGAGACCTATGATCTTTCGAGCCTGCGTTGGATTGTTTCTTTCGGGGCCTCAAGCGCCCCAGCTGCCCTGCGCAGGTTCCATCAGTATTGCCCAAAGGCTTATTTTTTGAACGGCTGGGGCCTAACCGAAACCAATGCCCCTACCTCAGTCTTGCCGATGGGCTCTACTAAAATAGAAAGCATAGGACGTACTACGCCATGGGTTCAGATAAAAATATTTGACGAAGAAGATAAAGAGTTAGGCCTTGGAGAGATCGGAGAAGTAGTGGTGCGCAGCTGGGTAGTCAGCGACGGTTACTACAAAGATCCTGAGGCTACAGCTATGGCCATACGTAACGGCTGGTTTCATACCGGAGACCTGGGTAGATTCGACGCTGAAGGAGATCTTTATATAGTGGGAAGAAAGAAAGAGATGATTAAGGTAGGCGGAGAGATCGTCTTTGAGCCGGAGATAGAGGCGGCTATGCATAAAGAGCCTCGGGTCCTTGAGGCAGCGGTGGTAGGCGTACCGGATAAACTCCGGGGAGAGGTACCTAAGGCGTTTGTGGTCTTGAAGCAAGGCTTTCTTCTTTCTGAAGATGACCTGCGCTATTTCTTGCGCCAGCACCTGGCGCATTTTAAGATACCGCATTATTTAGAATTCAGGCAGTCCCTTCCCAAGACCAAGAGCGGAAAGATTGATAAGGAGAGGTTAAGGAGCGAGTCTAAATAGATGAATAAGTTTGCCGTTTGGTTCAGCCATGGTTTAATTCGTTACCGTTACGGATTCCTGGCGCTTTGCCTTATTATTAGCCTATTCTTTGGTTATCAACTCAAAGGGCTCTCTTTTAAGACCAATATCGGGGACTTCTATCCTTTAAAGCACCCCTACCTTAAAATTCAAAACCGGCTTAATGAGGTATTCGGAGGCCTTAATCAGGTCTCTATTGCCATAGAGATAAAAAACGGCACCATCCTTAATACCGTTACCACGGGAAAAGTCTGGCAGATCACTAACCTGCTTTATTTAACCGACGGGATAAACGCCGGAAGGGTCCTTTCTCTTTCCGCCAGGAAGGTGAAATACGTGGAGGCAGATGAAGAGGGTTTTGTTACGGAATGGATGATGCATGATCCTCCCAAGACCCCGGATGAGATAGCCAGGCTTAAGGATAAGATCGTAAGAACGCCCATGGTCTATGGGCCACTGGTCTCCAAAGATTTTAAAGCCACGCTTATACAGGCTGATTTTGAGTCTAATATTTCTTCCAGGAAGATCTTTGACGTACTGCAGGGGATTAAAAAACAATATGAAGACGAAAATCATGCTATTTATATCTCGGGTCAGCCGGTATTGCAGGGCTGGCTTGATTTTTATCTCCCCGCTATCAGCAGGCTTTTCTTTCTGACGCTCCTGGCTATGTCTTTGGCCTTATTCTATGCCTTTAAGTCTAAGCGCGGGGTAATTTTACCCCTGGTCTCTGCTTCTATGGCCACGCTCTGGGGTCTGGGCCTGACCGCGCTCTTTGGTTATAAACTTACCCCTTCTACGGTGCTGGCGCCATTTCTGGTTTTTGCGCTTGGCGTGAGTCACTCTGTGCAGTTCATTAAGCGCTATTATGAATATATGAGCAGGCAGAAACGTAATTCCAAAGCCGCTGCTATTCAGATTACCCGTTCTTTATTTGTCCCGGCATTTACCGGGTTGCTTACTGACGGGATCGGGCCTCTTACCTTATTTGCGGTTCCTTTAGGCATGGTCAGGAGCCTGGCGATTACTATCGGCTTTGGCGTCCTAAGTATATTCTTTACCACCGTAATCTTAGTCCCCAGCCTGCTCTCTTATTTGAAGCCGCCTAAGCGCCTGGAGGTAATCAAAGAGGAGAGAAGCTCACTCACCAATAAGATCTTAGGATGTTTTGCCAAACTCTCCATAAACAGAAGATCGCGCTGGGTAGTCATTATAACTTTTTTTATCCTGACTTTCATTGCTATGTTTGGCGCGGCTCAGTTGGTGGTGGGAGATAAAAGGCCGGGTACGTCACTACTTTATCCGTGGAGCCCCTATAATCAATCGGAGAAGTTTATATCCGAGAAGTTTTCCGCTACAGATCCGTACTATATCTTCGTAGAGGGTAAGTCGCAGGATGCTATGCTTAGCAGCGTAAATCTTAAAGAGATGGATAGTCTGCAGCGCTACCTGGAAAAAGAGGTCAGGGGCGTGGGCCGCAGCCTTTCTCTGGTAGAATATATAAAAGGGATGAATATGGTGATGTTCTCCGGGGATAGAAAGGAATATCGTATACCGGATAATGATAAAACGATCGCAGAATACTTATTTCTTTATTCTTTGACCGGTTTCCCGGGAGATTTTGACCCGGTAGTCAATCAGAGTTATCAATACGCCAATATCAAGGTAGACCTTGCGGACCATAAGACCGAAACCATAAATCAGGTGATAGCCAAGACTGGCCAGTGGATTAAAGAGAATCATAGAGAAGAGGATTTAGATTTTTCTTATGCCGGAGGGAATATCGGGATGCTGGCTGCGGTAAACCAGATAGTGGTAACCATGCTGCCGGTGAATTCCCTGCAGACCTCATTTTTAGTCTTTGTCTGTCTCGTTTTTGCCTATGGTTCTTTAGTCTCAGGCTGGCTTTTAATCATCCCCCTGATTTTTCGCACCTTCCTGGTTTTCGGGATACTTGGATTTATGAAGGTGGGCCTTACCGCAGAGATGATCCCTATGGTTGCTTTAGGGATTGGCTTCGGCGACGATTTCGGCATATATATAGTATCGCGCATTAAAGATGTCTTAAAAGAAGGAGGTGGTACATTACAAGACGCGGTAGTTGAGGCTATGTCTACATCCGGCAAGGCGGTATTTTTTACCGGCCTGACCCTGACTATCGGCATAGCTACCTGGATGTTCTCCAGTATCCTTATGCAGGCAAGGTTAGGCGCGCTCCTTGGTTTCTTTATCTTTTTTAACGCCATAGGCACGCTTATAGTATTGCCTTCCATGATAATGACGGTAAAACCGAAGTTTCTTAATAAGTAGAGGAGGAGGAAATGAAAAAACTGTTTTTGTTGTTGGGGGCCTTAGTCTTGCTTTCGGGCTATTGCTTTGCCGCGGAGCTGGAATACTTCCAGGTCTATACGCCCAAAGACGGGATGAGCGCGGATGAGATCATGCAGATCGAGTATTTCGTCAAATACACCAGGTTTGCGCACGACGTCAACATGCTGGGTAAATCTTATTTTATCGACAAGTCCGGGGGGATCCGTGAAAAAGCAACTGCCAGGACCAGGATTACCCTGGGCAGGAAGTCAGATGGTATCGCTTATAAGGATTTAGTCGTTTTTACCACTCCTCAGGTCAAGGGTATGGGTACGCTTACCTGGACTTATATTGACCCTGCCAGACAGTCGGACTCCTGGCTATGGATCCCTTCTTTAAAGAAGATCAGAAAGATCTCAGCTTCTAACGCTGATGACTCATTTCTGGGTTCTGATTTTACGGTTGAAGATATACTCACCCGTAAGTTTGAAGATGAGACCTATGTCTTGACGGGGAGCGAAAACTTCAAAGGTTACACCTGCGAATTCAATAAAAAGACCTACTTTAAAGACGCGCCGTGTTTTGTGATTGAGGCAAGGCCTAAGAAATCTCCCTGGTATTATTCCAAAAGGGTGCTCTGGGTGGATAAGTCTACCGGCGGCGGAATCTACGAAGAGATGTATGACGTATCAGGCCGGATGTATAAGACAATATTTAAGAACTTTGAGATATTTAACGTGAATAATAAGGCATACCCTACGCAGACCCTGCTTGAGGGTAAAGACTTAAGGACCGGGCATCGCACAGTGATTACTAACGATAATATAAAATACGACCAGGGTTTAGCAGAGGATCTCTTTAGCCAAAGGGCCCTGATGCAGTCGAGATGGTAAAAAGGAGGGAGTAGATGAAAAAGTTTGTATTAACTGTAGCATTGCTATTATGCTCTAGCCCTGCTTTCGCAGGAGACGTGTTTACCTTGAGCGGATACCTCAAGAATGAGATGTTTCTGCGTGCGGAGAGCTTAAACAGTGACCTGACCAAGTTTAAAAACACCATTCAGTTAGCAGGAGAATACAAAATCAAGGATGATGAGCTGGTGTTTTTTACCAAGATGAAGTATTGGTATGACGCAGCCTTTGACTGGCGGGATAAGTATGACAAAGGCCAGGATGCTGCCGGCCATATCCAGCGCACGGATTGGCTCGGGGACTGCTACCTGGATTACAACAGGGATTCCTGGTTCTTCAGGCTGGGGAAACAGCAGGTAGCCTGGGGCCAGGCAGATGGCGTAGCTGTCCTGGATAGAGTTAATCCCTTTGACCTTACCGACTACTGGCTGCAGGATTTTGAAGACCTGCGCATTCCGCTATGGATGGCGAATATTAACTACGCACCTAAGCTTAATTCCAACCTGCAGTTTTTAGTTATACCTGATTTTGATCAATCAACTTCAGCGCCTTTGTATGCGCCCTTTACCACCTATTCATATATACGCTACGAGGACTGGAGGAAGGCACAAGCGGGCGTAGATCAGCAGATCTATTTTCCGGCCCAGAAATTTGAGAATTCAACTTTTGCTTTTCAGTGGTCAGACAGGATAGGCGATCTGGATTATACGCTTAATTATTTGAACGGTTTTTACTATTCCGCCAGGAATTTCACTATTCTAAAAACCGGTTTCGGAGGACCTACCTCTACCTGGCAGGTAACCAGGACATTCAAGCGTTATGAGGTTTACGGAAGTTCATTTAATAAGAGCGTGACTAATCCCGGGCCTCTGCAAGGTTTTACCTTCAGGGGAGACTTTGGTTATTATAGGGATGAGCCAATCTATTACGGTGACCCCTTAATTGCCTCTTCCTCAGGTATTAAGCGCTGGGATAATATCATGTGGATATTGGGAGCGGATAAGACTATATTTACCAAGTTGACTTTAAGCGGTCAATTCGGCCAGTATATCCTGCAACATTCCAAGCCCAATGGCCCTACCGGCCGCAGGAACTTTATATTTAATCCTTATACCTACGGCAGCGCAGACCCGGTGGAGAATATCTTCACCTTTAAGGTCTCTACGAATTTTATGAATGACAGGTTAAAGGCAGAGGTGCTTTGGAGCGGTACCGATGACCCGCAGGGAAGGCTCTCGCCTAAGGTTTCCTATGAACTTAAGGATAACCTTTTGTTGACGTTAGGCCTGCATTATTTCTACGGCAGCCTTATGGATTCTAACGGGCAGTACCGCGATCAGAGCCAGATTTACAGTCAGATAAAATACAGCTTCTAAGTTAGTTTATCTCGTTATAAGAAAATGATGCCCTTCTCTTAAAACAGGAGGGCGTCATTTTTTTATGGTATAATATTAACTTATGAATAAACAAAACAAGATAAGAAAAAGCCTGCGTTTTTCTTTTTTGGACGGCGCATTTGCCTCCTGCATGACCGGCCTGACTGCGGAGTATTTTACCCCTTATGCCCTGGCGCTTCAGGCAACTACAAGCCAGATCGGTCTGCTTACTGCAGCGCCGAACCTCGCCTCATCACTGGTGCAATTAAAAGCAGCTGACATAACCGATAAACTTAAGAGCAGAAAAAAGACCATGAATATCTTTGTCCTGCTACATGCGTTGATGCTCTTGCCGGTTGTCCTGATACCCTTTATATTTAAGCTGCAGCCGATTTACTTCTTAATACTTTTTATTACTTTATTCACCTGCTTCAATGCCTTTTCTATTCCTGCCTGGTCCTCACTTATGTCAGACCATATACCGAACACTCGCCGCGGCAGGTATTTTGGCTGGCGCAGCAAGGCCCTTTCTATAATTACTATCCTCAGTTCTTTCTTAGCCGGGCTTATCCTGCAGGTATTTAAGCAGGATATCTTAAAAGGATTCCTATTGATCTTTAGCCTTGCTTTTGTTGCCAGGATTATCTCCTGGTATTTTCTCTCACGGATGTACGAGCCTGTCTTTAAAATAAAAAAAGAGGCGTATTTTAGCTTTCTAGATTTTGTAAAGCGCATCAGGAAGTCTAATTTTGCCAAGTTTGTGGTATTTGTGGCCAGCCTTAACTTCTGCGTCTACCTAGCCTCGCCTTTCTTCTCGGTCTTTATGCTGCGCGACCTTAAATTTAATTATCTTACCTACACCATAGTGGTTATTGTAGTAACAGCGGCTCAGATATTGACTATCGACCGCTGGGGCAGGCATGCGGACAGGGTAGGGAATCTTAAGGTAATCAGGCTTACTTCTTTATTTATTGCCAGTCTTCCTTTATGGTGGATCTTCTGCCGGCATCCGGTTTATCTTGTTTTTATACAGCTCCTGGGAGGATTTGCCTGGGCAGGCTTTAACCTCTGCGCTACTAATTTTATCTATGATGCGGTGACCCCGGAGAAGAGGACGCGTTGTGTTGCTTATTTTAATGTCTCAACCGGCGTGGCTATATTTGTGGGCGCTTCATCAGGAGGTTTCTTGGTGAATGTGCTGCCTGAGCTTTTTGGCTACAGGATCCTAAGCCTTTTTCTTTTGGCTGGTATTTTAAGGTTTCTGGTGATATTCTTATTCTCTGGCAAGATAAGAGAGGTCAGAAGCATCGAGCATATAAGCAGCAGAGATTTGTTCTATAGCATCATAGGCTTGCGGCCGATGCTAGGCGTATCCGGGGAGGCCAGGCAGTCTTTACGCAGGGAGGCTTAGTGATGCAGGATATTAAGGGACTAAATTTAATAGAGCTAAAGAAGGTTTTAAGAGACTGGGAGGAGGAGGAATTCCGCGCCGGCCAGGTCTTTGCCTGGATCTATAAAAAAGGGGCGAGGGATTTTGCTGCGATGAGCGACCTCTCCTTTTCTTTAAGACTTAAGCTAAAGGAAAACTTTTCTTTAGAGTCGCTTAAACTAAGCGACAAAAGGCTCTCAACTGACGGGACAGAGAAGTTCCTCCTAGGGCTTTCGGACAAAAGTTTCGTAGAGGCAGTGAGTATCCCCGCAGAAAACAGGGTCACGGGCTGTGTATCTACGCAGGCCGGCTGTAAGTTTGCCTGCGGGTTTTGTGCCAGCGGCCTGGCTGGCTTTAAGAGAAATCTCTCGGTAGCGGAGATTATCGGTCAGGTGCTATTCCTTAAAGACTTCTCCTTGATCAAGAAACTTACTCATCTTGTATTTATGGGGAGTGGTGAGCCGCTGGATAATTACGATAATCTGCTTAAATCAATAAGGATAATCAATTCCAGGGATGCCTTTAATATTGGGGCGCGCAGGATTACCGTATCTACCTGCGGAATCATCCCCGGGATTAAGAAGCTGGCTACGGAGGGGCTGCAGATAGAGCTTTCCGTATCCCTGCATGCCTCAGATGATAAGACCAGGTCTAAGATTATGCCGGTGAACAAGGCCTATCCGCTTAAGGCTTTACTTACGGCCTGCCGGGAATATATAAAGAAGACTAACCGCCAGGTAACCTTTGAGTATGTTTTGATTCAGGGATTAAATTCTGATTTGCAAAGTTCAAGAGAATTGAGTAGAATATTAAGGGGCTTAAATTGTAAGGTTAACCTTATCCCGGCTAATTTCGTAGAAGAGTTGGGGATAGAGCCGCCTAATAAACTGGAGATACTTTTGTTTAAGGACTGCCTTTTAAAGGCAGGCCTTAGCGTAACTTTAAGAAAACCGCGCGGTGCGGACATAGAAGCTGCCTGCGGCCAGCTGAGGTTAAAACATGATAAAAAATAAAATACCTATAGCCGTTCTTTTAATCCTGGGGCTGGCGAGTTCTTGTGTTCTTGTGTTTTTGGGTTGTGCAAAAAAAGATATCGTAAACCTGGATTCCAGGGGAAAGAATATTATTTGTTTCGGCGATAGCATAAGTTTCGGTTACGGCGTAAATCAGGGCGAAGATTACCCCAATGCCTTAGCCAAGCTGGTAGAATACCCTGTTATCAATGCCGGCCTTGACGGAGATACTTCCTGCGACGGGCTTAAGCGCATAGGTCCCCAAGTAATTGATAAAGAGCCATTTTTAGTGATTGTAGAATTTGGGGGGAATGATTTTCTAAAGAAAGTCCCCAAGGAAGATACGCTTAAGAATATCTCATTGATGGTGGATAAGATCCATGCCGCAGGAGCCATGGCGGCGATTGCTGATATCAGCGCGGGGATGTTTTTCAGGGAATATCGCGTTGCCCTGCGTAAGCTTGCCAGTGAAAAAGGGGCTATATTTATCCCCTCTATACTGAACGGGATAATTACCACCCCTCAACTAAAAAGCGATTTCCTGCATCCTAATGCCGACGGTTATATTCTTGTCGCCAAGAGGGTTTACCGCGTTATTTATCCCTACCTGAAGCAAAACTCAAATTTAAATAAAGGCAGAAAATAACGTTAGTGCCGAGATCCTTCGCTTTCGCTCAGGATCGGCACTGATATGTAAAGTTGTGGTGCCGAGATCCTTCGCTTTCGCTCAGGATCGGCACTGATATGTAAAGTTGTGGTGCCGAGATCCTTCGC
>Ga0172375_10008182_pt1 | contig 14124 bp, 10 predicted proteins | sample LakKiv1m_FD_114537 | JGI IMG/M metagenome (GOLD analysis project Ga0172375, IMG submission 114537) | Freshwater microbial communities from Kabuno Bay, South-Kivu, Congo - kab_092012_11.1m | ecosystem: Environmental > Aquatic > Freshwater > Lake | place: Democratic Republic of the Congo...
TCTATCTTAACTTCTTTAACGGATGTTGATGGAGACGGAATGCCGCCGCGGGTATTTAAAGTAAATCAAAATTATCCTAATCCTTTCAATCCAAGCACTACAATAAACTACTCAGTTTCCAAAGCTGGCTTAGTTATTATTAAAGTTTACGATGTTTTAGGGAAGGAAATTGAGACTTTAGTGAATGGAGAAAGAAGTGTTGGAAATTATAGTATTGAATTTGACGGAAGTAAGTTCCCGAGCGGAATATATTTTTACAGAATGCAAGCGGGAGAATTTGTTGAAACGAAGAAATTAACTTTACTTAAATAGTCAGTCCTTAAAAAAACAATTTCTGTTTGAGGGCAACAAATCTGATTGAAAAAAGACCTAAGGAACAACATAACACTGCGGTAAAAATAGAGGCACAAATGGGCCTAATTTTACTCATTTGCTAAACCTATTAATTTGTGCTTCTTAGTGTTTTTGTGTCCCAATGCGTAAGACAGCAGCTAATTCCAACAAAAGAAAAAATAAAAGTGAAGCAAAGTTCCGCTTTATAAAACGTTCGTTTCCGTAACGGTTACGCAAGATAGGCGGTCATTAATTTTTCTTTGCCGAGTGTGTTTACCAACAGAACTTCATCATCAGTTGCCGGTTTTTCATTCTCACCAAAAAAGTCCGTTTCATTTCTATCTTTCTGCGTAATTGATTTTGCTTTTTCGGCAGTAAGCACCGAAAGCATTTCAACAATAATCGTATTGCCGCCTTCCGCATCAACCTTTCCTTCTATTACATAAGGACCCATCGACATGGTGAGTTCAGCATACCGGGAATACGCTTCGGGAAAAATTACCGCTTCAAAGGTTCCCGAAAGATCTTCAAGCGAAAGGAATTTCATTATCTCCCCTTTTCTCGTCTTTACCCGTTTGGAAGCCATATACCAGCCGATCATTTTGATTCTCCGGCTGCGGTGGTTAACCATGTCGCCAGATTTTACAATCTCTTTTGCGCTAACAGCGGCGTCAAATAATTGCAGCGGATGGCGCGAAATCATATACCCGAAGAGTTCATATTCGCACAGACTTTTTTCTTCCGGTGAGAAATCGTTTTGTGTGATAATTTCATGTTCCAACTCACCCGTTTCGTGGGCAAAAAGATCGGTGCTGTAAGTTTTGAGCATGTTTTTATTTTTGAAGTAGAGATCAAGCAGGCGTAGCAGCGTTGGTCTCGTTAATCCGAAACAATCCGTTGCGCCGCATTTTATTAACGACTCTGCCCGTTCGTACCCAACGTGAGTGCGCGAAAGAAAATCAACAAGCGAGACGAACATTCCCTTTTCATTTCTTTCACGAACAATTATTTCCGCAGAGCTTTCTTCAAAATTTCTGATTGCAATAAACCCGACGCGTATGTGGTTCTTCTTCCCTACATATCCGTACATGCTTTCATTCACATCTGGAAGCAATAACGTTAACCCGATCCGCTGCGCTTCGGTAATATAAACCGCTGTGGAATAATATCCGCCGCCGTTGTTCAATACTCCCGCCAGAAACTCAGCCGGATGATGAGCTTTTAAATAAGCAACTTGAAACGAAAGCAACGCAAATGAAGCGCTGTGCGCTTTACAAAACGCGTATCCTGCAAAGGATTCAATCTGTTTCCATAATGCGCGAGATACTGTTTCGGGATACCCTTTCTCTTTGCAGCAGTCAAAAAAGCGGTCGAAAATAAGCTGCATGGCTTTGTGCGAGCGCATCTTTCCGCTCATCGCCCGTCTCAGCAGGTCGGCTTCTTCAAGCGTTAAGCCAACAACGTGGTGCGCAACTTTGATGACATCTTCCTGATAGATCATCAAGCCGTAGGTTTCGCCCAAAATTTCTTTCATTTTCGGGATAAGATATTTCCTCTGCTGCGGGTTTTTGTGGCGTTCGATAAACTCTTTCATCATTCCGCTTTCCGCCACGCCGGGACGAATAATAGACGAAACCGCCGTTAGCATTTCAAACGTATCGCATGTGGTTTTTTTCAACAGCGATCTCATCCCCGGACTTTCAATATAAAAACAGCCAATCGTTCTTCCTTCGCGTATTAATTTGCGGGTGGCTTCATCAGCAAAAACTTTTTTATAATTGAAAAGATCAAAGCCGGTGCTTTTTATTTCCCTTTCTACCGAAGGATAGAGTTGAGAGACTTGCCGCCTGCCGGGCGGGCGATAATCTGCCAGACTAATAAGTTTTTCCTTGCTTGATTCCATTTTAATTGCCATATTATAGGTGAACATTTGCGCACTAATATATTAACTAACTGGAACAGAATCAAGAGCGAAAAAGAGAATACGAAATGTGATTTGGAATTTGATCCGCCACCGGCGGATTGAGCTTTGGAATTTGCGATTTGACTTTTAATTTTTGAATTTTTATCATGTTTACACTGCACGCACATTCAAACTATTCTTTACTTAACGGAACCATCCGGATACCGGAGCTGGTGGCTTTTGCCAAAAAAGCCGGAAGTGCTTACGTAGCTTTAACTGACACCAACGCTATGTACGGATTAATCAAGTTTGCAAAAGAATGTTTGGAGCAAAATATTAAACCGGTACTCGGAAGTTTTATTGACGATCCGAAGGACAAAAATCTCTCCGCCGTTTTTCTTGCAAAGAATAACGCGGGATATTCTCATCTATGCCGCATCATCACTTCAAGAAATCTGAAAGAAGATTTTTCTTTACCCGATCTTTTAAAAGAGCCACTCGATGATCTATACATTCTTACCTCTTCCCTTCTTCTGCTGAAAGAACTTCACTTTACTCTGCCGTTAAGGCAAAATTTTTTTGTTGAATTGGTTGTTACCGCTAAAGCGAAAAGAAACACGCGGGAGCTATACAAATTTGCAAAAACGAATAATCTTCAAATAGTTGCTTCGCATCCTGCATATTTTTTAAAGCGTGAAGATTTTCTACTTCACAAAGTAGTAACAGCAATTAAGTTGAATTCCGGGATTGCAAATTTGCAGGAAGATGCCACCGCCGATGAAGAGGCGTATTTAATTACTCCCGATGAATTTGCGCGAACATGGAAAGCGCTACCGGAAGCAATTTGGAACGCAGACCGCATCGCTCAATCGTGTAATGTTGATTTGAAGTTTGGTGAATATAAATTTCCAACTTATGCTTTGCCGCCGGACGAAAGCGCGTTTTCCTATTTATGGAAAATCGCGTTTGCGGGATTATCCAACCGGTATCGACCTATCACCGAGCAGGCAATTAAGCGGCTTCAATATGAGCTTGAAGTGATTGATGAGCTTGGATTCAGCGATTACTTTTTGATTGTGTGGGATATCATCAGCGAAGCAAAAAAACGGGGAATAATCCATATCGGCAGAGGTTCCGCAGCAAATAGTCTTGTCTCCTTCTGCCTTGGTTTTACAGAGGTTGATCCAATAGAGCAGAATTTATATTTCGAAAGGTTTTTGAACAGAGGAAGAACTTCACCACCCGATGTTGACCTTGATTTTTCGTGGAAGGAACGCGATGCGATTATCAAATATGTTTTTGAAAGATACGGATATGATAAAGTTGCCATGATCTCAACTACGGTAACATTCAGAGCAAGATCGGCGTTCCGCGAAGTTGCGAAGGCTTTTGGTATTTCCAATTCCGAAATTTCAAAGTACAGTAAGTTTATCCCCTGGTCAACGGCGCAAAGTTTACCTAATATTGCGGAAAAATTTCCGGAGACGCGGTCGCTCGATTTTATACACGAACCGTGGAAGAGCATTGTTACTATTGCCTCAAAGCTTGCTGAGTTTCCAAGACATATCAGCATCCACCCGAGCGGAATAATTATTACAAAGAATAAAATAACCGAGCACATCGCCCTGGAATATGCAAAAAACAAAGGACTTGGATTGATTGTTACACAGCCCGATATGTATTCTCTTGAAGATATCGGATTGATCAAAATAGATTTACTTAGTCAGCGTTCGCTTGGCGTGTTGAAAGAAACGATGAAGATGTTAAATGAAACGGTGCTTGTTGCAGATGAAGCGGTGAATGTTTTTAGATTGAGTTAAACGTTGAAAGATTGAGACAGAATTCAGAAGTAAGAATGGTGAGGATTGATCCGCAGGTGCACAAAATACGGGAAACAGATGAAGATTATGATCAAGAATATGATTATGAATTGAGAAGAGGCGGCTGCGGATTGACTTTTTACTTCAACAGCAGCATATTCTTGATTGAACTGTGCTTTGCATTGCCGCATGAAAAACAAAATCTCCAATAACCTTCTTGCCAATGAGGCACAAAGGGGGTGCTAATTTTACTCAAATGTTAAAACCAAATCCAAACCACTGCCGCTGACTTCTTATTCTGACTTCTGACTACTTACTTCTCATTTTAGCACTATCATCTTGCGTGCATGCACAAACTCTCCCACTTGCAGCCGGTACACATACATCCCGCTTGCAAAAGTTGACGCATCAAATTGAACAGTATATCTACCCGGTTCCTTCATTTCGTTTACCAATGTTTTTATTTCATTACCGAGTACATCGTAAATTTTTAGAGTTACAAATCCAGCTTTTGGTAATTGGTAACTTATAGTTGTGCTTGGGTTGAAGGGGTTTGGGTAATTTTGATGCAGTTTAAATTCCGTAATGGTTAACTGCTCTTTATCTTCAACGCCAACGGCAACCGTATATTTGCTGAAGTAGAAAAGTTTAGCTTCAAATTCATTTAACGCAATCTGAAATGCCGTGTGTTGCTGAGGTGTAACGGTATAAACGTTCCCGTTTATCAGGTCTGTTAAATAATAATTACTTGTGCCATCCCAGTTAAGACCGCTTAAATCAATATCGGTGTTGAGAATTTCGTTTTTAAGATTTGCCGCTGTTATCACAATGTTCGTATCGCTGCTTGCGGCGTAACTATAAACTTTTGTAGGGGCTGTGTTCGGCAGTCTTGAAATCTTTGGGTTAACAAGGTACTTGTTCCGGGCAGCAATAATTTTTTTGAAGTAAGGTCTGCTATTATCCGGGTCGCTCCAATTAATTTTATCGCGGTTGGTTCGTTCGCCTACTTCTCCGCCGGAATAAATAAGCGGAACGCCGTTTAAGGTAAGCAAAATAGCATGAGCAAGTTTATTTCTTCTGCTGTCAAAAGAATAAGTAACGCGGGCTTCGTCATGGTTTTCTACAAAACGGAAAGGTCTTCCGTATTTGTAAGGGCGCATAACTTCGGTATGCAAATCATTTATCGTTTTTGTTCCGCTGATTGCGCCAAGAAGCAGCGTTCGCAAATCCCAATCATTAGCAGAGTCAAATCTTTTTTCATAAAAAATTGAATTGGAAGAAGTAGCTTCAGCTTCTAAAAAAACCTCCGGCTTAATGTTCTTCACTTTTCTTCTCCATTCTTGCCAAAACTGTGAATTGCGTTGTTCAACTCCCCATGCGACATCGCAGCGGTAGCCGTCAATGCCGTATCTTTTCACCCAATACTCGGCGACTTTTGCAAAGTAATTGCGTACTTCTGCGTTGTTATGGTTTAAATTAGGAAGCGATGCCCAATCGAATAAAAATTGGAAATTTGAATTGCCCGGCTCTCCGCTCCAATTGTACCAGTCCGCCCAAGGGGAATAGCCGCGGTATTCAAAAACATTCTGCATAAACGGATGTTGAATTGAGGTATGATTAACAACAAAATCGAGGATAACTTTTATTCCAACTTTTTTTAACTCGGCAAGCATTTTGATGAAGTCAGCTTCCGTTCCGTAATCTTCTTCAAAACCATAGTAATCGGTAATTTCATAACCGTGGGTTGTTGGTCCTTTGTAAATTGGCATAAGCCAGAGCGTATTAACGCCAAGGTCTTTCATATCAGGAATTTTAGCGATGATTCCTAAAAATCCGCCTTGATCCGAAAAAGCTCGCGGATAAATTTCATAAACGATGGCTTTATCAATCCATGCAGCGTGTTCGTTACTATCCGCAACCCTTACAGAATCGCCTTCAACTTTAACAAGAATTCTTGCATTCTTAATTCTGTTTTGTGAATCTTTTACTCGCACGTTATAATAATATTCACCTTGCTGAGTTGGCATAGTAAACGTAACGATGGTATCTGTTACAATTCCAAATGAAGATGCCGGATTTGTGGCTTCTTGCGACCACAAGTAAGATAAAGCCAATCCTTTAGGTGAAGAACCATTTACCCACAACGTTACTACTCTTCCGGCAGAAGTTCCGTTCACCCATAAATCAGGAGTGTAATCGGGATTAATCGTGAGCGTAATTTCTTTTGATACGGTTGCAAAACCTCTCGTATCTACCGCGCGAACGTAAACTTTGTTAGCGCCGTCAATAAGTTTAATCGGAACATCAAATTTTCCGTTTACAACCGGCTGAGCGCTTTCAACTCCGTTAAAGAAAAATGAAATTGATTGAATGGTAGTGTCGCTTAACTTACCATGAAAAATAATATCTCTATACCAATATTCAACGCCGGGCGTAAGCATTGTTACCACAGGTCCGTAAGTAGCAAGGCTATCCGAAATGTCTGTTGCTTTAAGAGATAAAATTCCTCTTCCTTGTCCATCAAGTGCCAGGTAAGCCGGACCGTTTGGCGAGCCGGTCGGAATATAATTTGCGAACATTCGTTTTTGCCACATTCCGCTTCTCACAAAAGCGGCATCATAAATATCGGGGTCTTCATCCAGGTAGGTGCCGCCGTCATTTATTGAAACTTCATACGCGCTTCCGCTGGTATCTTCTTTAGAAAGATAGGAGAAGAGATAAATCTGTCTTGTCTGCATCCAACCGGTTAAAAGGCTGTCTAAAAATTGAAGACTTACGTTAAAGACAAATTCTTTTTTTGTTAAAACATCGTCGTTAAGTTTTATTAATTCATTGCTTGCGGTGTATGGGTCGCGGTTAGTCATAAATTTATTTTCTTTTGTCTTGCTTTCAAAAGCATTTCCGGGTGCGCCGATTGCAGCGAAGACGCCATTCCCTTGCCAGTCGTAAGTTTTGATATCCAAACCAATCGGATCGTTCGCTAATGTTTTTGTCGGGTTAGAAATAATTAATCCCAATCTTGTTCTATCGGAAACCTCTCGCATTGTAACAACAAATTTTAGAGAATCGTGTTGAGGAGTTTCGTCAATTTTTACCGAAAGAATATCGCAAGAACCATCTTTTACCGTTGCCGGATATTTGTACGGTTCGTCTTTGCCGGCATCAACAAAGTACTTTCCGGTTTTGCCTAAGTAAATTCCGTAGGAATAGTTTTCTGCCGCGGTTACGCCTTCTTTGTTTGCAAAAGAAACAGCAACCGTATGGCGTCCTTCACCGGCAAGGGTAAAAGCAGCGCTTACAATTGAGCTATCGTTTTGAAAAGCAGAAGTTACCAAAACATCATCTAATTTTATTTGAATCGTTGCTTGATTAACTCCTTTCGATTTTGCTCCGGGGCGCAGAAACGCTTTAAATAGTATTTGTGAGTTATCAGTGGTATAGACCGATTCATCAAGAGGCGAAATAAGTTTTATCTTTGCTAAAGAATCTGCTTTAACCGTAACCATATTATTGTTCGGCACGTTATCAAATTTCGGTTCGTCGGGGTCATTCAGCCAAAACTGACTATTGATTTTCATTTTATATTGAAAAGAACCTTCTTTTAATAAAGCGGTGGTTTCCCACAACCCATCGTTATCGGAATCGTTCATTGGATTCATCGCCTGATTCCAGTTGTTAAATTCTCCAACAACGGAAACGGCTGTTACATCTTGTGTAAGATATCCTTTAGAACTGTTCTTATCGTAATAAAAATCCGTTGGAACTTGATAAACCACATAACCCGGCAGCCGCGTAAAAGTTGAGGATTTTGAAACAGAACCAATTGCTGATGAGACAGAAACGACGACCGTATGATTACCGGAACTTAAAACCTGAACAGGCTGATACAAAAATTCTTGTTTGGCAGCGTCATAATATTGTTGCGGATTTACGACATCAATTCCGTCAATGGTAACTTTTAATGTTGCAAGAGTAAGTGGGTTTTCCGGTTTGAAGGCAAAGACGGCACGTATGGGAAGACCGGCGGTTGTGGTATCAATAAAAAACTCATTCTTTGAATTCATTCCGCGCGGAAGAAGATACGTTATCATTGGGTCTTTAACATCAAGCATTGAGTTGTTGTTATCGGCAGTATTGATTGCGGGATTATCGGGATCGCCGTAGGCAAAATCCCAGCTTGCATCCATAACAAATTTGTAATTGTGGGTAACGCCTTCCGCAAGAGGTACAGTCAACTCAAATTCGCCATCACCATTTATGTCTGTCATCTTGAAATTATCGTCTGCGTTATTCCAATTATTAAAACTCCCGACTACTCGTACTGCTTTGAACTGCGTATAGTCCGGTTTAAAATGAAAAGTTACCGGAACTGTCTGCGAAAACAGATTAGAGGTAATAACGAGTAGAAGCGATAGTATTTTTGATAGGGAACTAATTTTCATAACAGTCTCCGGTTGAGGTTTTTGTAAAACGAACACGAAAAAATAGAAAAATCCGTTGGCTAAAAAAACAGCTATTTGATGCAAACAGGAATAACCATGTAGAAAGCAGGTAGAGTTAAGTAAAAAATCTTATATTTCTTGGTGATTTTTTTATAAAGTTATAGCATAATCAAAATGGAAAATCTAGAACGTATTCGGATATCTTCGCTTGTTATTGCAAAAGATGAAGAACAAAACATTGCGCGGTGTGTCAAAAGTCAGCTTGCCTGCGTTGATGAAATAATCGTTTTACTTGATGATGCGACAACCGATGGAACAGAGGCAACCGTGCGCTCATTTCCGCAAGTACGCTGCGAAAAAGTTACTTGGCAAGGATTTTCTAAAACTAAACAACTCGGTCTCTCATTCGCATCCTACAAGTGGATTCTTTGGATTGATGCGGATGAAGCTCTCACAGAAAAATTATCAAGCGAAATACTTCATTTTAAAAATGAAGTTCCCAAGTTTAACGCCTATTCATTTCCAAGGCGCGCGTTCTTTTTGGGAAAATGGATAAAACATTCCGGCTGGTATCCCGGAAGAGTAACGCGGTTATTTCTGAAAAACAAAATCAGGTTTAGCGAAAATGATGTTCACGAGCATTTAATCGTTAATGAAACAGTCGGAGAGTTTACCGCCGATATTGATCATTTTACAGACCCAACCATTGCGCACTATTTTACTAAGTTCAACAGCTACACATCGCTTGCCGCAAAGGAATTATCAAAGAGAAAAAAAGTTTTTAAGAAAACAGATGTTTTGCTTCGCCCCTTATTTATCTTTCTAAAAATGTATATTTTTCGTTTAGGAATTTTAGACGGCTTTCACGGATTTCTGCTCGCCGTCTTTTCATCGCATTATGTTTTTACTAAATACGCAAAACTCTGGGAACTCAATCAACAAAAGGAGAAATAAATTATGGCTGAAACAACAAATTACGAAGTCCTCTTTATGCAGCTTATTATGCAGCAACAGCAATGGGCAATGATGTCTATGGGCAAATTAAAAAATCCGATGAGCGATAAAATTGAACGAAACCTCGAGATGGCAAAATATGCTATTGATACGCTTGATATGCTTGCCGCAAAAACAAAAGGAAATCTTGGCGAATACGAAGGCAAATTTATCAGCGAAGTTTTGCGCGAACTAAAATTAAATTACGTTGAAGAAGTAGGGAAAGATAAAAAAGAAGAACCTGTTCCGCCGGCGGCAACAAGCGAAGACGCAAAACCTTCGGAAGCATAAATGAAATTTGGAATTTTCGGCAATACTACAAAAGACGAACTTTCATCAACTTTGCAAATTGTGGTTGACAGGCTTAACGAAAATAACTATGATTATCTCGTCAACGATTCATTGCAATCGGCATTTCACTTTGCATCAGGCGGCTCAAGTTATTTTGCGCCGGCAGAAAAAGTTGCCGAAGTCTGCGATATTTTAATTTCGCTTGGCGGCGATGGAACCATGCTTTCAACCGCATATATCGCTCACCAATTTGATAAGCCTGTACTCGGAATTAATTTGGGTAAACTTGGTTTTTTAGCCGAAGTTGATATTAAAGGCATTGAACAGCTTTTTAATGATATAAAAAATTCACACTATTCTATCGAAAAAAGAATCGTGCTTGTAGGAACCTGCAAAAATGTTTCTCGTGATGAATTATTTGCCGTGAATGATTTAGTAATTGATAAAGGTGGCTGGCCTAAAATGATTGAACTTACCGTTTCGGTAGAAGATGAATACGTTACCACCTTTTCTGCCGATGGATTAATTATTGCAACGCCAACCGGCTCAACCGGATATTCGCTTTCTGCAGGCGGACCAATTATAAGCCCCAAAGCCGAAGTAATTGCGCTCAACCCGATTTCTCCGCACAGTTTAACCATGCGCCCGTTAGTATTGCCGAGTAATGAAAAAATTTATATCACTGCGCACTCGCTGCACACAAAATTACAAGTTAATTGCGATGGACAGCGCGTAATGGAATTTGCTCCGCCCCTTGATCTTGTTATCTCTAAAAGTGAAAAACCCTTAAAGTTAATTCACATGAACTCGGCAAATTATTTTGAAATTCTCCGGTCAAAATTACTTTGGGGATTAGACGTAAGAAAAAATATTCACCAACGGAAAAGGTTATAAAATGAAAAATATATTATTCGTCCTCTTCTTTTCAATTGCCGCGTTTGCGCAAACAACAAACCAATGTGTAACAGATCCAAAATCCGGCAAACCAATGTTGGTTGGCATTTGTAATCGCGAAGCGTTTCAAGATTCGTCCTTCGCATGGTGGTTCAATTCGGAATATGAAAACTATAATCTTGATAAAGAAACACTTGCCGGCGTAAAAATAGATAGCGAGTTTCACTCAATAACCATACTAATGGGAACGTGGTGCAGCGATAGCAGAAGAGAAATTCCGCGCTTCTATAAAATTCTTGATTCGTTAAATTTCCCCATCTCAAAAGTTAAATTGATTATAGTTGATAGAAAAAAGGCGGCGGCGGATATTGATATTTCATCTTATAACCTTCAACTTGTTCCCACGATAATTTTTTATAATGATGGGATGGAAATCGGAAGAATTATTGAAACGCCAAAAGTAACGTTAGAAAAAGACTTAGCTGAAATTTTGGCAAAAAAATAACTTAACGATTACAAGCCTAACTCGGAATATTGTATTTCTCTCACCGCGCCGGAATGTAAATTTCCCAAATAAATTTTGCCAATCCGCACCCGCACCAACCGCAAAGTAGGAAAGCCGACCTTCGCAGTCATCTTTCTTACTTGCCTGTTTCGTCCTTCGATTAGCGCTATACTAAGCCATGTTGTCGGAATTGTTTTACGAAAACGAACCGGCGGAATTCTTTCTTCAAACGCCGGCGGCTTTTTCAAAACGTGTACGCTTGCCGGAAGCGTGATTTTATTTTCAATAATTACCCCCGCGCGAAGCTGTCCCAGTGCCTCTTTGGTTGGTATTCCCTCCACTTGAACGAAATATTCTTTTTCTAATTTTTGTTTTGGATGGAGAAGTTTGCCGGTAAGCGTTTTATCGTTTGTAAGCAGAAGAAGCCCTTCGCTGTCATAATCAAGTCTGCCAACCGGATAAACGTCTTTAGGAAAAGCGAAAAGATCGGCGAGCGTTTTTCTCCCTTCTGCATCAGTAAATTGCGAAAGCGCTCCGAACGGTTTATTTACAACAAAATATTTAAAAAGATTTTTCATCAGACTTTCTTGGTTTCGATGCGTCAAAATTACCAAAAAGATTTTCTTTCAGCAGCAAACTATTTCTTATTTTTACAGAAAGAAAAAAGGAATTAAACGTGAAACCGCCTAAAACCGATCCTATTTGGAAAATGATGGGCTTGCTTTTTAAGCCCCATCCATGGCACGGAGTATCCATCGGCGAAAACGCTCCGCATCAGCTAACTGTTTACATAGAAATTGTTCCAACAGATTCTATGAAATATGAAATTGATAAACAATCGGGATATTTAAAAGTTGATAGACCTCAACGCTACTCAAATTTTTGCCCGACTCTCTACGGATTAGTTCCCCAAACTTACTGCGCAGAAAAAGTTGCCGAGTTAAGCATGAAAAAAACCGGCAAAGGAAATATTTTAGGCGATGGCGACCCGCTGGACATTTGCGTTCTCACAGAAAAAACCATCACTCAAGGAGGAATTTTGCTGGAAGTTATTCCTATCGGCGGACTGAGAATGATTGACGGTAACGAAGCTGATGATAAAATCATTGCAGTTATGAAAGGCGATGCGGTTTATGGCAACATGAAAAGCGTGAATGATGTTCCGCTAAATGTTATTGATAGATTGCGCCATTATTTTTTAACCTACAAAGATGTTCCCGGAGACGAACACCACAAACATTGCGAAATAAACGAAGTGTATGATGTGCAAACAGCGCACGAGGTAATTAAAAGAAGTCAAATTGATTATCAAATCCGTTTTGGAAACATCGAAGAGATGCTTACTTCGGCTTTGCGCGGATAATGGCTTGCTAAGCATTTCGGATTAAAGGGAAATTACCATGGCATATTATTTTAGAGACCAAAAAAAATATATCGAAGAGTTAAAACGATACGAAGCAAAGATGCAGCCGAAAGAACTTGAAGAATATAAAATGTTCGTTAAACGGCACAAAGACGAAGAAGAGTTCGACTCAATTTCTTTCTCAAAACTAAAAACCCTTTATGATAAATATTCCGCCATGCGTGAAAAAAAGAATTATGATTATCTATTTAAAAAACCAGACGAGCAAACGCCCAAGTAACGCTTTATGTTTCGGTATTACCCAAGAGTTTAATAAATTTGAACTACTAATTGTCAATCTCATTCATCCTCGAGGAACTAATGAATTATAAGCTTCTGAATAGAATTTTTGCAACGATTGTTTTTGCTATTTCAACTATCGTCCTTTTATTAACCGTACAACCGTCCGTTTCATTCTGGGATTGCGGCGAGTTTTCTGCCGCCGGTGTTTCTATGCAAGTGCCTCACCCGCCGGGAGCTCCTTTCTTTTTGCTTCTTGGAAAAATTTTTTCAATGATTCCGTTTGCTGATAATATCGGATTTCGAGTTAATATGATTTCAGTATTTACCAGCTCGATATCTATTCTTTTTCTCTATTTAATTGCCGTTAAATTAATCGAAAACTTTAAAGGGAAAACCTACAACAATCTTTCAGAAGCTTTGTTCACCTACATTCCGGCTGCTGTCGGTGCTTTATCTTTTTCATTTAGCGATACCTTTTGGTTCAGCGGAGTTGAATCCGAAGTTTACGCTACAAGCACATTTTTTCTGGCAATCATTATTTACTTAATGATGGTCTGGCATGAAAAAGCTGACGACAAAGACAATGAAAAATATATTTTACTTATCGCTTATCTCATTGGTCTTTCAACCGGCGTTCACTTGATGAGCGTTTTAGCAATAATTTCGGTTGTTATGGTTATTGTTTTTAGAAAATATGTTGATGATGATGAAGCTCTTAAAAAAACCGGATATATTTTCCTTGCTCATGCAGGCTTGCTTACCCTTCTTGCTATTGCGCTCTGGGCAAATCAGACAGACGCAACACCGCCAACCCCCGACCAATACAAAGAGTTTGACGCTCGCTTTAAAATGGTAATGGCAGGAATAAGCGTTTTAGTTGTTGCCGCTTTATGGAAAAAATTGTTCAACAGAAATTCCATTTATATTTCACTTGCTATCGGCGGCGCCGCTCTTTTTGTTGTTTATCCCGGAATTGTAAAAATTCTCCCCGGTTTAATGTCTTCCATTTCAGCCGATAACGTTCCCACTGAAATTCTTCTGTTAGTTATTGTCTTCGGCGCTTTGGGTGCGGGAGTTTATTATGCGGTCAAAAACAATAAACCGACAATGCATCTTATTTTTCTATCACTCGCTTTTGCTTTGCTTGGGTTTACCACGTACACGATGGTAATAGTTCGCGCAAATCAAAACCCGCCTATGAACGAAAATGAACCCGATAATTTTTCTGAATTGGTTTCCTATCTCAATCGAGAGCAATATGGCGACTTTCCGACTTTCAAACGAAGATTTGCAACAGA
>Ga0172375_10008183_pt1 | contig 14124 bp, 12 predicted proteins | sample LakKiv1m_FD_114537 | JGI IMG/M metagenome (GOLD analysis project Ga0172375, IMG submission 114537) | Freshwater microbial communities from Kabuno Bay, South-Kivu, Congo - kab_092012_11.1m | ecosystem: Environmental > Aquatic > Freshwater > Lake | place: Democratic Republic of the Congo...
CTGGCTCGTCAGCCAGGCGTACGGGTTCAGGGATTATGAATACCTCAGACTGAAGATATTCCATCTCCCTTCAACCAACATCAGGAAAGCTATATGATTTTCCGACAAACCGTGAAGAGCCCGGATCCTGCTGGCCCGGTTGGAGCACCTCGACCTTCTCGGGCGTCGCGTACACGCCGACCATCGCGCGCGTCGCGTCGCTGATCACGTAGTAGTACTCGCAGGTGCGCGGCGACGTGCGCATGATCGCCAGCGCCTGCTCGACCGTCTCGGCCCGCTCGGCGATCTCGCGCATCAAGAACGTCATGGGCATGCCGTCCCAGTGGCCCTCGCCGCGCCCGCCCATCTCGCCGATCGCCACACCCTTGGCGTTCATCGCCGTCACGGTGCCCAGAAACCCCGCGTACCCCACCGACATCCACGGAATGCCGCCCTCTGGCTTGAAGACCTGCACAGCCGTGTATTTCTGGAGGTTGATGTCGCGCATGTAGTCCAGCACGCGCGCATGGACCACGCGCCCATCGGCGCTCGCCTTGCCCCGCACCGCCACGCCGCTGCAGTGGAACAGTTCCGGAAAGAAGTTGCCGGCCAGCGCGTCGCGCTCCGCGATTTTCGCCGCCTTGGCCATGGCCCGGCATTCGCGGATGAAGCGCTCGGGCGTGTGCGGCGACGCGCGGCGATAGATCTCGTCGATCTTGTCGTAGAACCACTCACCCTTCTTCACCGCCAGTCCCGCGCCCACCAGCGCCATCGTGCGCGGCGTCACGTTCGGAACCAAGTCGGCCAAGAGGCGTCCGTGCGCCCCGCCCATCTGTTTGTTCCGGCGTGCCGTCCACCACCAGCACACGCTTTGCACCCACCCGATAGAGCGCACCGTGCCCTTCCGGGTCTTTCGCCACCAGCGTCAGTTCTTGAGCCGCCGCCAATCCCGCGACGGCAACCACCGCGCAGGCCCACACCATTGTTGTCCGCTTCATTCCGCAGCCTCCACCGCATATTCGAACGCCGCCGCAAACATCCGCTGCACGTCCTCCTCGCGCACATCCTGCCGAGGCAAGCCCGACGGCGCCTCGAACAACGAGTCGTCCGCCACCGCGTTCAACCGCCAGTGCGTGAAGCGCGCGCGGCCGCGCGTGCCGCCGAACGCCCACTCCGCCGCCAGCGGCGTCGCGTCGCGAGCGAAGTCCAAAACGAGCGGCCCTTTGACTTTCTTGTAGTCGACCGTGACGGTGACGCGGTGCCCTCCGTTCGTGCCCGGCGCGTCTTGGAGCGTGTAGTACTGCTTGAGCGCCTCGGGAGAAAGTCCAGCGCCCGCGAACGCACCGACGGCCACCCGGTACTTCATCAGCCTCTGCGGATTGATCAGCGTGGCGGCGGTGCGGCCCGCCACCGGCTCGACCGTGCCGCAAAACGTCTTCTTCCCCGCGCCGATCAGCCACGGATAGTCGCCCTGCCCCAAGCCGGCCCGCCCGATCTCCGGGAATATCCCCGTCAGCTTGAAGCGGCCCTGCCCGCCGCGCACGCTCTCGAAGTCCGCGTGAAACGTCTTCCCGTCCGCTTCGACGTCGGCCACCACGCCCACCATGTGCGCCGTGCCGGGCAGCGGCTCGCCGCCGGCCTGCGCCGAAAGTCCGGAAAGGAAGCCGCCCAGCGTCAGAAACGCCTTGTGGATTCGAGGCTCCATGCCGCAGACCGTGGCGGACTGGATGGCCCCCATGCTGATGCCGGTGATGCCGATGTGCGACGCGTCCACTTCCGGCAAGGCCGCGAGAATGTCGACCGCGCGGCGCGCGTCCTGCAGCCCCTGCTCCAACCCGCCCATGAAAATGGCGGAACCGGTCGCCAACATGGCTTTGCCCACCTTGCCGCCGCGCTCGCCGTAGTATGGCTGCTTGAAGAACAGCGCAATCACGCCGTTCTACGCGAGCCGCGTGCAAAGCATCCTCTCCAAGTCGAAGTTGTCGTGGATGATGTGCAGACAGACCACCGCCGGAAACTTCTGCCCCGCCTTCATCTCCAACGGCAGGTAGAGTTCTCCCGGCACCGTGTTGTTCTCTTCGTGCGGCGAGACCACCGGCGAGGGATACCGTACGTCGTAGACCTCGTGCCGATGGTTCCGCTCGCGAAACGTCCGCGCATAGCCGAAGGCCTTGCCCGTATAACTTTTGTCGGCAGGCACCGAGACCGAGACCTGCTCCGGGAGCGACGTCGTCGTCTGCCCCCACGCCGCGCCGATCCACAGCGCGGCCAACCCCACGATTCTAACCCGCATTTCTCCTCCTCTAACCTTCCGGGACGGATGCTTCCGCCCCCTTGCACGCCGCCGCTTCCGCGCGACGGTACTGTTCCCTAAAAAAACCCGTCCACACCCGCAGGCACTCCAGCCGCGGTACATTCCCATATGCCGTGATCGCACTAGCCCACGTCAACGGTAGCGGCCGGTCCGGCATCGCCTCCAACAGCCGCATCGCCGTCGGATTCCGTCCGGGCCCGCCGTGCGCCAGAATCGCCCGCCACGCGCGGCGCAGCTCGTCGCCGGAGTCCATGCACATCGCCCGGATCAGGTCGCGCTGGAGGCCGAAATGCACCGCCGTCCAGCGAGGCACATAGAGAAACGAACGGCCCAGCGCATACGCGTCCGCAGACGGGTCCCCCAGCGGGTCGGATTCGTGCGGGAGGTGCGCCGCGAAAGCCGCCTGAAACACCGGATCGCCAGACGGATAGAAGTCCCGCCGGATCGGCAGCCGACGCAGCGAGAAGCGGCGCGGCCCGCCCGGCTCGCCCGCCCGGTAGTTCCACAGCTTCTGGCCCTCCTCGCCCAAGGCGAACTCGATGAAGCGCACGCCCAGCTCGCGGTGCGGCGCGCCCCGCAGCAGGCTGATCGGATCGGCCGTGACGCTCGACTCTCCCAGCGGCGTCACGTATGCCATGACCGGCCGGCCGCCCGGCGGCGTCGACAGCTCGCTCTGGCAGCGGCCGAAAAAATCGATGGCGACGCCCGCCGCCGCCACGCCCGCGCTCACGTCGACAGGAACCTTGCCCGACGCGTCCGTGAAATAGCGCGCGTTCGCGCCGATGCGCCGCACGAGCCGCAGCCCATCCTGCCAACCGGACTCGACCGCCTCCTGATAGGCGCGCGGCACGCCGGGCGGCAGCGCGCCCGTGCCGAGCTTCGCCGACGCGATCGCGGCCTCGTAACGCAACACCTGATTCCGCGAGAACCCCGCCGCAGCGACCGTCCGCGCGCAGCGCGTGTGGATGATCATCTCAAACGCCTTGGCCACGCTGCCGCTCTTCGTCGGATCGCACAGCCCAACCTGTCCGAAATACGGCGGCGCCGCCAAATCCTCCCACGACGCGGGCGGCCGCGCAATGCCCAGATCCTTGAGCCGGTCGATGTTGTAACAGATGCCGAACGCACTCAGAACCGTGCCGTAGAAAGCCTTGCCTCGCCACACCTCGCCGTTCATCTCGCGCGGAATCAGCTCGCGCCCCGCCGCGTCGCAGAAAAGCCCGGCGGGCGGCGCGTTCGTGCCCCACGCCGGCACGGTCAGCCCCTGCTTCTCCGCCTTCTCGTGGTCGTAGACGCCGCCCCCGAAAAAGACGTCCATGCGGCACGAGACTTCGCGCGGATCGTCGCACGCGCGGAACGCCTGCCACAGCGGCCACGCCTCCTCCGCCTGCGGCCGCTTGCGCGCGAGCACGATCTCCTCGCCGTTGGCGGGCCACGCGATCCGCTGCGAGCGGAAGAAGCGCTTCGCCGACGCCGCGTATTCCGAGGCGAGATAGCGCATGATCTCCGTGGTGCCCCCGATGACGCGCCAGTCCACGCGCACCGGACGGCCGTAATGCGCGCGATGCCACGCGGAAAATCCCTCCGCGAACGCCTGCCGGATCGCCTCGTTGTGCGGCGTGACGACCACCAGCTCGGGAGCGCCCCTGCGCCAGTCGTCCGCCCGCGTCCCGCGCTTCAGCAGAAACGGCAGCGCGACCACGAAAACGGCGGCCAAGACTATCAGCCAGTTCTTCACGCTCCAGAGTGTATCAAGAACGCCCCCGCCTGCAAACACCGGGCATCGGAATTTAGGATAAATGCCGCGCTCGACCTTGCCCTTGTGCTCGGGGTGCCGCGGCCTCGTGGGCGGCACGACCGTGCCGTAGTGGCGCGCGAAGGCCGCCATCTTGGGCGTCAGTTCGGGGTCGAACCAGTCGGGGCGGGCCACGGCGGCGCGCAGGTTGTCGGGCACCAGCGTCTTCGGCACGCCGCCGAAGTGCCGGAAGGCGTTCTCCATGCGCTCGATCCGCTCCGCGTTGCCGCCCGAGAGCCGCCGCACGTAGCGCTTCACGGCGTCGTACGCGCCCTCGAAACCCCGCTCCGCGCGCAGGTCCTGGAAGATGCGCTGCGCCGTCAGCCCCGCCTCGACGCCGGCGAGGATCGCCTCCTGGTACGCCCGGCACTGGCTCGTGCGCCCGCGAATCCCGGCGGGCGCAATGGCCGGTTTTGAAGTTTCAGCCTCTCCGGCCCCGGCGGGCGCAATGGCTGGTTTTGAATCGCCGTCCCGTTCGTCGCCGGCGGGCCCATTGGCCGGTTTTGAAACAGCCGTCTCCGCGTGCAGCCGGATGTGCCGGGACACCGTCTCCCGGCCCAGGCCCAGTTCACGCGCGATGCGCCGCTGGGACCAGCCGCGCACGTACAGTTCTATGATCGAAGCACTCGTAGCCATCTTGATCTGGTTCGCCATCGCAGAATCTATCCCCTTTCGGGAACCATTCTACAGGCTGAACCGCCTCGTCAAGGTGGCTGGTTTTCAAGTGCCCATCACTGGCTGGTTTTGAGTGCCCGCTGACATCATGTATACGAAATACGAAACGGTAATCCCTGACGACGAGAATCCATGTGTTCAAAAAGTATATTATATGCGGGACACAATTTTCCCGTTTCCACTCGAGTACATTCTCAATGATGTCGATCAAAGTAACGTTAAAATTGAGCCTGAGAAAGCAATGGATGCCTATTTTATTTTGCAGGCTAGATACAGACGTCATGAACTGAATAGATGTCCTGTTGAACAGGACGCGAGACACAACAAAGTTGACCATGGAAAGTGCAAGAATTCCATTTTTTATTCGAGCATTTTTTCTACAGATTGCGAATAGAGAAGATTGTATGCGGACAGGTGCCGGGACATCTGGTCAAATGAGCGATAAGGTGCGGGATCGGGACGTGAGACAAATGGGGTTGAAGTGGCTATGAACAGAGGTGTCCAATGACACAGGCTGGAGATAGAATGGGGTCGGCAGAAACATCCTGTCCGGCTGAGGCCGCCGACTGCCCAGCGTACGCGGCGTCCGTCACGGCGTACGACTTCCTCGGCCGCGCCGTCTCCGTCGAGACGCCTCTGGGGACGGCCTCCAACTTCTGCGACGGCGCGACCGGCCGGCTGGTCAGAACCTCGAAGACCGGCTCGCCCGACACCCTCTACGCCTACGACGGTCTCGGGAACCTGACGGCCACCGCGCTGGACGCCGACGGCGACGGCGCGATTTCCGCCGACGCTAATTCCGTTGCTTTCCCCCTGCCGCTCCTCTATCATTCGTCCGCATGAGTTCCAGACGCGAAGCGATATACATCCTCACCCGCTGGCTGGAGACGCAGGAATTTCCCGACCGACTGATTTCCGACGGTCCGGACCGCGCCTTCGTCACCGACCTCGTGTACACCACCGTGCGCCGCCGCCGCACCCTGGAATGGGCGCTCGGGCAACTCGTGAAAAAAATGCCGAAAGGCGAAACCGAAGCCGCGCTCCTCATCGGTGCCGCCCAAATCCTTTTCATGCCCAGCGTGGCCGAATACGCGGCAGTCAACGAAACCGTCGAAGCGGCCAAGATCGCCTCGCGGCAAACGGTCGGCTTGGTCAATGCCGTGCTCCGCAACCTGCTACGTCAGCGCGACGCCTTGTTCGCCGGACTCGCCAAGCAGTCGCTGGGCGTCAGGACGTCGCACCCCGATTCGCTGACCACGCGTTGGACCGACCGCTTCGGCACCGAGGAGGCCGAAGCGCTCTGCGCCTGGAACAACACGCCGGCCGAAACGTTCGCGGCCTATCCCCCCGGCGCGCCAGAACCCTATGCCGCCGTGCCGCACGGCACCCGCGTCGAGTCGCTGCCCGGGTACTCCGAAGGCGCCTTCATCGTCCAAGACCCCGCGACCGCGCCGGCAGTCGACCTGCTCGACGCCCGCCCCGGCCTGAGCATCCTCGATGCGTGCGCCGCCCCCGGCGGCAAGACCGTGCAGATCGCTTGGCGCATGGGCGCGCCCATCTCGGAGCGCCATCGGCTCGTCGCGCTCGACCTGCGCGCCGACCGATTGGAGACCGTTCGCGCCAACCTCGCCCGAACCCGCCTCGACTGGGTGACCGTCGAAGAGGGCGATCTCACTGCCGATCCCCACGACCTTCTCGCGCGGCACGGACGTTTCGACCGCATCTTGATCGACGCGCCCTGTTCCAACACCGGCGTGCTGCGACGCCGCCCCGACGCGCGTTGGCGCTGGACGACCAAGCGCATGAAGCAGTTGGCCGAAACCCAAGCCGCCATGCTGGAAAAGGCCTTCTCGCTTCTCGCCCCGAACGGACGCGTCGTCTATTCCACGTGCAGCCTCGAGCCCGAAGAAAACAGGCGGCAAATCTCGCACCTCCGCAAGACCCACCCGGAAATCGCCTGCGTCGGTGTCGAAGAGCGCATTCCCATGCGCTCGAAAACCGACGGCGCGTTCGCCTGCGCGCTGGAATATCAGCCGACGAATGGCGAAACGGTCCCGAATGCGGCTGAGCAGTCCAATTAGGACACCCGTCCATGTTGGTCCTTGTCCGCCTCGGCCGTTTATGCCAAAATCGAGTGGAAACGTTTCGAAAGGGTTCGACATGCGCAACGTCCTTCTGTTTGTTTCCGTAGTTTCATTGTCCGTCCTGCGCGGTCTCGCGCTTACACCCGACCAGCCCATGTGCGAACTGTTGGCCAAGCCGGGGATGGTCCCCGTGACCGACGCCTCGCCCGAGTTTTCCTGGTGTTTCAAAGACGCTCTGCCCGCCGACCGCCAGACGGCCTATCAGATTCAGGTCGCGACCTCGACGGAACGTTTCAAGACCGACCATCCGGACCTGTGGGACACCGGCCGCGTCGCATCGGACTGTTCGATCAACGTTTCCTACGCGGGACAGCCTCTCAAACCGGGCACCGCGGCCTACTGGCGGGTGCGCGTCTGGGACCGGAAGAACGGCGTGGGGGCTTGGTCCTACAATTGCGCGTTCGCGCTGGCCGACACGCTCGGTGCCGACACCGCGCTCCGCTATCCGCTCGACCAACATCAGGTGAAGCCGGTCCGCATCGCGACCAATTCCGTGGGCCACGTGTTCGTCGACTTCGGGAAAGACGCCTTCGGATGGGTCGAATTTGTGCCGCCCCGCGAGATGGACAAAGGCGACTTCATTCTCCACATCGGCGAAAAAGCGAACGGCGACCGCGTCGACACCAACCCCGGGGGCACCATCCGCTACGCGAAAGTCCGAGGCGCGTTGACCAGCCACAGCGTCTACCGCGTGCCGTTCATCGCCGACGCGCGCAACACCGGTCCCGCCGCCGTCAAACTACCCAAGGAGCAGGGCGTCATCATGCCCTTCCGCTACGTCGAAGTTGAAGCCTGCCCCTATCCCGTCACATCCGACACGATCCGTCAAATCGTCGTCAACTACCCCTTCGACGACACGGCCTCGTCCTTCGCCTGCGACGACGCGAATCTGAAGCGCGTCTACGACCTCTGCAAATACAGCATCAAGGCCACCTCGTTCGCCGGCGTCTATGTCGACGGCGACCGCGAGCGCATCCCCTACGAGGCCGACGCCTACATCAACCAGCTCTGCCACTACAGCGTCGACCGCGAATTCACGCTCGCCCGCTACAGCCACGAGTACCTCATGGCCCATCCCACGTGGCCCACCGAGTGGAAACAGCACTCGATCATGATGGCGTGGACCGACTGGATGTACACGGGCAACACCGAGTCCCTTGCGCGCTGCTACGACGACCTCAAGAAACAGAAGCTGCTCGCCTCCTGCGCGCGCGAAAAAGACGGCCTGCTCGTGACCGGCGGGCCGAACGCGCCGACCGACACGGGACTGCGCGACATCGTCGACTGGCCCGCCGGCGAGCGCGACGGCTTTGATTTCAAGCCCGTCAACGCCGTGATCAACGCGTTCCACTGTCTCAACCTGCGGCAGATGGCCGACCTCGCAGCCGCTCTCGGCAAGACCGACGAAGCCGCCGATTTCACGGCCAAGGCCGAACGCGCGGCACAAGCGTTTCAGACGGTCTTTTTCAATTCGGAGCGGGGCTGCTATGTGGACGGCGAGGGTTCGACCCACAGCTCGCTGCACGCGAACATGCTGCCGCTCGCCTTCGGCCTCGTGCCCGAGGCGGAACGTCCGCGCGCCGCAGCTTTCGTGCGCTCGCGCGGCATGGCCTGCAGCGTCTACGGCGCCCAGTATCTGCTGGAGGCCCTTTTCCTCTCCGGCAACGAGACGGCGGCGATCGACCTCATGCGCCGCAACGACACGCGGGGCTGGATGAACATGCTGCGCGCCGGTTCGACGATCACCATGGAGGCGTGGGACATGCGCTTCAAGCCCAACTCGGACTGGAACCACGCATGGGGCGCAGCGCCGGCGAACATCATTCCCCGCTACGTGCTGGGCGTGCGCCCGCTCACGCCGGGCTTCGGCAAGATTCTGATTTGTCCGCAGTCCGGCGACTTGGATGAAATCAAAGGCGTCGTGCCCACCGTGCGCGGGCCGGTGTCGGTCGAAGTGCGCGTCGAGCCGTCAACGTCCTACGCGCTGACCGTCTGCGTGCCGGCCAACACGACCGCCCGCATCGAGGTCCCCGCCTCCGACGCGGAAGGTGTGTGGACGCTCGACGGCAAGCGCGTCGAGGGCGCGGCCGCAAACGGCCGACTGGTCTTGGACGCGGTCGCGTCCGGCACACACACCGTCGCATGGAAAACCGAGGCGGCCGCGCGCGCATCGGACGGTACGATGGGCCGCCTGCGGTCTTGGTGCGCACGCGCGTTGGGCTGGCTGCCGTTTTTCTGACAATCGCGTCCTCCCACGCCCCCCCCGTCCGCGCGGAATCGGCGCAGGCCGACCCTTTCACACTATGGCGAATCGGCTACATACGCTGTTCAACCTCGCGGACAACCGACAACCGTTGCTTTTCCTCGCGCCCATGGCGGGCTACACGAACGCCCCCATGCGCCGCATTTGCCACGCGCACGGTGCGGCTCTTTCCTATACGGAGATGACCAACGACCTCGGCCTCCTCCACGCGTCCGACAAAACCTGGCATCTGCTGGAAACCCTGCCGGACGAAGGCCCTGTCGTCGCCCATCTCTACGGCACCGAGCCCGATACGCTGGCCGAAGCCGCACGCCGCGTCGAACAGACCGAACGCTTCGTCGCCGTCGACCTCAACGCGGGATGCCCGGTCCGCAAAATCACGTCCAACGGCGCCGGCGCGGCGCTCATCAAGGATCCGTCCCGCATCCACGCCATTCTCCGCACCATACGGCAGGCGGTCAAATTCCCGCTCACGATCAAGACGCGGCTCGGGCCCTCCCCCGACCGAATCGCGGTCTTCGAGATTTTGCGGGCGGCCGAGGAAGCCGGTGCGGACGCCTTTGCCCTGCACGGGCGCTTCACCTCCCAAGGGCACGGCGGGGACGTCCGTCTGGACCTGTTGGCCGAGGTGAAGCAACGCGCCCGCATCCCCGTCATCGGCAACGGCGGCGTCTGTTCGCCGCACGACGCGTGGCGGATGTTCAAAGAGGCCGACGTCGACGCGGTCATGATCGCCCGCGCGGCCATCGGCAACCCGTGGATTTTCGGAGACGTTCTGGCGTCGCTTGCGGCGGACGGGGAACCGCCCGTCCACGACCGCACGCAAGGCCGCACGCGGCGCGACCTCGCCGAGATTGAAAGCGCCCTCGCGAACCACATGCAGGCCGAACTCGACTGGACGCGGATGATGCACGACCGTTACGGCATTCCCCGCGATGAAACCTCCGTGGAAGAGTCGCTCGCAACCACTTTTCGCTGCCACCTGTTCCGTTACCTGCACGGGCTCAAAGGGTCCTCCTACGTCCGAGGCCGACTGCACCTTCTGCACACGCGCGCCGACATCCAGACGGCGGTCGCGAGCTGTTTGGAGCGCGAAGCCGCCTATCGTGCCAACGCCCCAAGGAAAACGTCCTGACGCTATGCGGACGCGGATGCCGACGCAATGCGCTTCACCATGCGATAGTCGTCCATCACGAATCCTTTGCCGATGTCGTTGACCACTTCGGCCTCTTTTTTGAAACCCATGCTCAGATAGAACGCGATCGACCCCGTGTTGCACTTGTTGACGGTCAACCAGAGCGTCTTGAACCCGTGTTCCGCGCACAACCGTTCCGAAAAGGCCACGATTTGACGACCCACGCCCTGTCCTCGCCAAGCGGACAGAACGTAGATTTTGCTCAACAGCATGCTGGCGGACGCAGGATCGGGGACCAGCGCAAAATATCCCACAACCCCCTCTTGTTCTTGGACAAGATAATAATGATAACCGTTCGCGATCTGGGCCGAAATGGCCGACGCGCTCTGAAACACTTCGACCATGTAGTCGACCTGCTCTTGGCCGATGATCGGCACGTAGTGACTGTTCCAGATTTCACGGGCCAAGGCCGCCACGCGTCCGATTTCGGCCGGAGTCTGAACTGGCACAATCTTCGACATACCGCCCCTCCCCTCCGTTGCGCGCCATGTTCTCCGCGCGCGTGGACAATTATCCGTCCACGCTTGGGCAGGTCAAGCACTTTCCCGCGCGTAATCGCGTTTGCCCACGCCACCCAGTTGTGCTACCCTTAAAACAAAATTTATCGGGGTAGCCGAAGGGGATCGCATGGATACGTCACACGCTTACGAACTGATGCTCACCATCCGCTTTTTCGAGGAGGCCATCGAGCGGCTTTTCCTCGAAGGCCGCATCATGGGAACCGCCCACACCTGCATCGGACAGGAGGCCGTCGCGGTCGGCGTCGCGTCGGCGCTCGAACCGCGCGACGCCATGACCACGACACACCGCGGGCATGGCCATTTCCTCGCGCGCGGCGCGGACGCCGGACGCGCGATGGCCGAACTTTTCGGACGCGAAACCGGCTATTCGCGGGGCCGCGGCGGAAGCCAGATGATGATGGACCCAGACATCGGCTTCTACGGTGCCAATGGCATCACCGGCGGCAGCATCCCCTTCGCCGCCGGACTCGCCCTCGACGCCCAGCTTCGAAAGACCGGCCGCGTGACGGCCTGTTTCTTCGGCGACGGCGCGTCCAATCAGGGCGTGTTCCACGAAACGCTAAACCTTGCCGCGCTCTGGAAGCTCCCCGTGCTCTACATCGCCGAGAACAACGGCTACGCCATGTCCACGGCCACCGCGCGCGGACTCGCCAACCCCTGCATCGCCGACCGTGCAATCGCCTATGGCATCACCGGACGCACCGTCGACGGCAACGACTACTTCGCCGTACACGAGGCCGTCGCGTCGCTCGCCGCCCAAATCCGCGAAGGTTGCGGCCCCGTTCTGCTCGAATGCTTCACCTACCGTCTGTCCGGCCATTCGCGCGGCGATCCGCGCGTTTACCGCACCCGCGAGGAAGAGGCCGAGGCCCGGAAGCGCGACCCCATCCTGCGGATGGAGGAGGCTCTCCGCCGCGACGCCGGCGCGGACGACGCCGCGCTCGCCGCGATCCGCGAGGCCGCCCAAACGCGGATCGACGCCGCGATCCATTTCGCCGAAACCTCGCCCCTGCCCGATCCCGCCTCCCTCCGCGACGACCTCTTCGCGTGAACCCATGAAACCCCTCATTCCTAACTCCTAATTTCAAACTCCCATGCGCACCATCACCTTCACCCAAATGATTCGCGAAACCCTCGCCGCCGAGCTGCGGCGCGACCCGTCGGTCTTCCTGATGGGCGAGGACATCGGCGTCTACGGCGGCGCGTTCGGCGTCACGCGCGGCCTGATCGACGAGTTCGGCCCCTCCCGCATCCGCAACACGCCGATCTCCGAACAAGCGCTTACCGGCGTCGCCATCGGCGCGGCGGTCGCGGGACAGCGGCCGATCATCGAGTTCATGTTCATGGACTTCATCACGCTCGCGGTCGACCAGATCGTCAACATGGCCGCCAAGCTGCATCCGATCTACGGCATCTCCTGCCCCTTCGTGTTCCGTGCCCCCCCCGGCGGCGGGCGCGGCTATGGCGCGACCCACTCGCAGTCGCTCGAACGCCTTTTCGCCGGCGTACCCGGCATCAAGATCGCCGCGCCTTCCAACGCCGCCGACGCCTCGGGACTCCTGCAGACCGCGATCCGCGACAACAACCCCGTGCTCTTCCTCGAACACAAATTGCTCTACCCGCAGCGTTTCGAAGTCGAGGACGATCTGTCGAAACCAATTCCGTTCGGCTTCGCCAAGTTGGTCCGCGAAGGGACGGACGTCACCATCGTCGCCTGGTCCTACATGAGCTTCCTCGCACGCCAAGCCGCCGCCGCACTCGCGCAGGAAGGCATCGAGGCCGAGGTGGTAGACCTGCTCACGTTGTCGCCGCTGGACATCGACACCGTGACCGAATCCGCCAAGAACACCGGCCGCGTGCTCATCGTCGAAGAAGGCCCCAAAACAGGCGGGTTCGCGGCCGAGATCGCAGCCCAAGTGGGCGAGCGCGTCGGCGACTATCTCGAAAAGCCCGTGCGGCGGCTGGCCTCGCCGGACTTCCCCGTCCCCTCCGCCAAAAATCTCGAAGCCACCTGCATCCCCACCGCCGCCGACATCGCCGCCCTTGCCCGCGAGCTGGTGGAGGGGGCATGACCTATTCGCTGATCACGCTCTCGTACAACAAGCTCGCCTGCACGCGGCGCTGCCTGTCGGCGCTTCTGACGGATTCCGAGGTCGACGCACCGTGGGAGCTGATCGTCGTCGACAACGGCTCTACGGACGGCAGCGGCGAGTGGTGCGACAACGAGCTGACTGCTCTCGGTGCCGCCCGTGGCGTGCCCGTCACCGTCCTCCACAACAGCGGCAACGTCGGTTGCTCCTACGCAAGAAACTGCGCCATCGCCGCCTCGCGCGGCGACTACTTGGTTTTCGTCGACAACGACGTCGCGCCGCGCACGCGCCGCTGGGTGCCGGCGCTGCGCGAGGCACTCGCGACGGTTCCCGACGCGGGCATGGTCGGGCCCAAGATGGTCTATCCGTGGCATCCCTACCCCATCCAGTGCGCAGGCGTCGGTATTTCTCGGCGGGGGCACGTCTGCTTCCGGGGGCGCGGCGAGCCCCTTGACGACCCGCGCTTCAACACGCAGGAAACCGTGCAGTGCCTCACCAGCGCGTGCCTGATGATCCCCGCCGCTCTGATCCGCCGACACGGCGGTTTCGACGAAGCCTTCCATCCCGTGCAGTTCGAGGATTTCGACCTCGTCTACCGCCTGCGCGAGGCGGGATACGCCGCAATTTACACGCCCGTCGTCGAAATGTACCACTTTGAAAGTGTCACCACCCAAGGCACGCCGACCGTCAGGAACGCCGCCGTGGTCGTGCGCAACGGACTTCTCTTTCAGAAACGTTGGCGCCACCTGTTCGAAAATGAAGACGGGCCCGACGAAGACGCCTGCCGCTGGCGCAAAATCGACCCCGTGCCACTGTCGGCCATCGGCGCGTTGCCCTTGGTGAGATAAAACTGATCGCCGATCGGCCGCGCGCGTCACCGGATTTCGATGATCATTCCGACCGGCGCGATGGTCAACCGCGCCGACGTGGCCGTCACGCGCACGTTGGCGGCATGCCCGACCGGAACCGGCGACGGCTTGACCGCTTGGAGCAGGGCCTCAAGCGTCGCCTCCTCTGCGGACGCATAGGTGAACAGCGTGTTGTAGTACGGATAGCAACTGTCTTTTTCTTCTTTTTGCGGGATACCGCAAAAGGGGGTAAATGGGCAGGAAGAAATTGGGGGTGCGGGGGAAAGAGAAGGGAGGGAA
>Ga0172375_10008184_pt1 | contig 14123 bp, 14 predicted proteins | sample LakKiv1m_FD_114537 | JGI IMG/M metagenome (GOLD analysis project Ga0172375, IMG submission 114537) | Freshwater microbial communities from Kabuno Bay, South-Kivu, Congo - kab_092012_11.1m | ecosystem: Environmental > Aquatic > Freshwater > Lake | place: Democratic Republic of the Congo...
GATCGTCTGCCCACGAATGCACGCGAATCAACGCGAATTAAATCAAAGTTCTTTATTCGTGTTCATTCGCGTGCATTCGTGGGCAAATAAGATTGGGTTGCGGGCTTTGCCCGCATTGGTCGGTTAATCGCAGATTGAAGAAACGGGTCCCTTGATCGTTCTTGGCCCTCAGTAACACATGCCCTTCTTTGCCTTTCTTCACTGCTTGCTCAAATTGTTTCACGTTCTTCACGGCGGTGCGGTTCACTTCAAGAATCAGCATTCCCGGTGCCAAACCGGCCTCTTCTGCTGCCGAACCCGACTCGACTTCGGAAACGATCACACCGCTGTCCGCCTCGTATCCGAACCGCTGCGCCAAATCCGGCGTCAAATCCTGAACATCGAACCCGATCTTTTCCAGCGCATCCACAGGTGCCTGCTGAAGACCGCCCTCCTCCTGCTCGTCGGGGAATAGGCCTACCGTCACAGTCACCTTCTTGGTCTTGCCGTCCCGAAAGATCGTCAATTCGGCTTTTGTATTATGCAAGATTTGTGCCACATCTCGCCTGAACGACATGTTGCCCTCGATTTTCTTTCCGTTCAGTTCGACAATGATGTCGCCGCTCTTAATCCCGGCTTTTTCAGCAGGCCCGTCTTTTTGGACATCGGCAATCAATACGCCACCCGCCTCCGTGCGTCCAAACGACTTCGCCAACTCTTCCGTCACCTCGCCAGGATTCAAGATCACACCGATATAACCTCTTGTCACCTTGCCAGTTGCGACGAGTTGGTCTTTGACGTTCATGGCCATGTCGATCGGTACGGCAAACCCGATCCCCATGTATCCGCCACTGCGGCTGTAGATCGCGGTGTTGATGCCGACGACCTCGCCGTCAACGTTCAGAAGGGGACCGCCCGAATTGCCGGGATTGATGGCGGCGTCGGTCTGAATGAAGTCTTCGTAATCCGTGATTCCGATGTCACTGCGTCCTTTAGCACTCACCACGCCCACCGTAAGTGTCTCCTTCAGTCCGAAGGGATTGCCGATCGCGACCACCCATTCCCCCGTCTGAAGTTTGGACGGGGTGCCAATCGACAGGAAGGGGAGGTTGTCGCCCTCGATCTTGATCAAGGCGATCTCCGTTTTAGGATCGGCACCGATCCGCTTGGCCTTAAAGTCGCGGCCGTCGGCCAGTTTTACGGTAATCTTGTCCACATCGCCCACGACATGCGTATTGGTCAGGATGTAGCCGTCCTTGCTGATCAGGAAGCCGGAGCCCTGGCCCATCTGCTTGAACATCTGCTGGGGCTGCCGCCCCCTTCTCGGCATCTGCCTACCATTTCCATAGGGCTGGCCGAAGAACCGCTCCGAAAAATCCTCTCCGAAAAAATCGAATGGGTTGTTGAAGTAATACTGCATATTGCCGACCGCGACCTGCTTCTCCACTTGAATGAAAACCACCGCCGGCGTTGCCTTTGACGCCACAGAAGCAAATCCGTGCCGGAAATCCAAGGGCTGCGCCTCTTCCTTCGACCACGCAATTCGCAGAAAACAGGAACTTACGACGACAATAGCCGTCCACAATCCAACTATCCTTCGTCTCATCCTCCACCCTCTTTCTCACCGGTCCAAAATTCTTGCGTCCCATTTCATCGGGTCAGCCTTCAAAATCCGTTCAAACGATTGCCGACCCTCATCGCATCGATTCGAAAAACCAGGCCATAACTTCACTCATTAGGCGACAACCATTAACCAACCGAAGCATCAACGAGTGAATGAAGTTATGGCCCTACGGACCTGTTTTTTGAACTTCTCTTGCCGCCTCTCGTTGAGGCGTTTTACTTTTCGCATGCCCCGTGCCAATGTAGATAATTCGTCTTTTAGGGATCAGAACCCGCTTTTTATGAGTCAAAAATCGATTTTTTATTAGACGAATCTAACTTATGGGAGGCGCAAATAAAAAAAAGCGACACGTTGTCCGTGTCGCTGCGACAAATTGACCACCCATTGAAAAGGCGGCGGGTTTAGACGGCCTTCCCGTCGAGGCGGGCCTTCAGAGCGGCCACTTGTTCTTTCAGCTTCTCCACTTGGCGGGGAAGCAAGAGCTGGGCGCCGAATTCCCGTTTGGGGCAGGCCGGAAGTCCGATGTAATATTCGCCCGACGGAACGTCTTTCGAGAGTCCGCTCGCCGGACCGACTTGGGCGCGGTCGCCGATGGTCAGATGACCGGAAATCCCGGCCTGCGCCCAGATCAGGCATCCTGAACCGATGCGTGTGCTGCCGGCCACGCCGGCCTGGGCGATGATGCCGCTCATGTCGCCGACCTGAACGTTGTGTCCAATCTGCACCAGGTTGTCGATCTTGGTGCAGTTGCCCACGCGCGTCCGTCCGAACCGGGCGCGGTCAATCGTGGTGTTGCAGCCGATCTCGACGTCGTCTCCCAGTTCCACAATGCCGATCTGCGGGATCTTTTCGATGCGGATCGAACCGTCCGCGCCGACAACGGGATTGTAGCCGTAACCATCGCCGCCGATTCGCACGCCGGAATGCAGGATGACCCGTTTGCCGAGCTTGCAGCCCTCGCGAACCGTCACCTGCGGATAAATGTGGCATCCCTCGCCCAACTCGGCGTGCTGGCCGATAAAAACCTGCGCTTCGATGACGCAACCGTCGCCGATCAAAGCACCGTCCTCGATCACCGTCCAAGGCCCCACGTGAACGTCCCGCCCCATGCGCACGTCCCGGCCGATGATGGCCGAGGGATGAATGCCGGGTCCCCGGACCACGGGAGGAGGCGCGAACCACTCGCCGACCTTGGCGAACGCCGCGTTGGGATCGTCCACCCGGACCACGGCCGGCGCAACGCATGTCCCCTGCCACGCGTTCGGGACCAAGACGGCGGTCGCCCGCGTCGTCGTCAGCCACCGCGCATACTTGGCGTCCTTGAAGAAGGAGATGTCGCCAGGGCGGGCCTCTTCGAGGCTTGACAGCGCCACGATTTCCAATCCGCCGTCGCCCTTGACGCTACCGGAGAGCCGGGAGGCAATCTCATCGACGCGCAAAACCATAAACCCAACTCACTTCTTGGGGGCGGCCGCCGCGGCGGCCTGTTTGGCCTTGTCCTGCGACTCGGCCTCTTTGCGGACCTTGGGGTCCACTCCCATGCGCTTTAGGACTTCGTCGGTCACGTCGAGTTTCGGATCGGCATAGGCCATGGTCGTCGAGTCGAAAACCATGCCATACCCTTTTTCCTTCGCGTACTTGGTCAACACATCGCGAATATCCCCCGTAACTTGGCGCAGCAGACGGGTATCGAGATCACTGAGATCGCGCTGCAGCTTTTGGCGCTCCTGATACAGGTCCCGTTCCGCCTCGGAGAGCACGTCCCGATGCTTCATGGCCTTGTCCTCGGCCTCGGCCCGCGCCTTCTCGTTCAAAACGGGGTTGCGAGCCTCCTTCACGGCTTTTTCGTACTCGTCCCGGAGTTGCTCAAACCGATCGCGCTGCTTGTCGAGCTTGGACTGGTATTCCTTCTCCGTGTCCTGCATCAGTTTGCGGTCGCGTTCGCGGTTCGGATGAAACCGCACAAGGTCGACCATATTGACGACCGCCGTCTTCTCCTCGGCCGTCGCCGCACCCACGGCCATCAAGGCCGCCAACAGAATACCTACGTACCTCATGTCACCCTTTCTTGGGCGGGAACCATTCCCGCCACCTCGCGTTATTCAAATCCGATCGCGAACGAGAAGACCTCCTCGTCCGTGTAGCTGTCATCCGTCGAAACCGGCTTCGCAACGTCGAAACGGATCGGGAACCCCGGAATGTCGATGCGCAGTCCGACACCCGCCGACACGCAAATGTCGGAGGTCTCCGGGTCCATCGCGTCCACGCCGAGCGAACCGGCGTCCATGAACGTCGCAACGCGCACGGCCTTGAAAACGGGGATCGTGTATTCCGCCGTGACGAGCGCGAGCGTCTGACCGCCGTAAGGCGCGTGGTCACCGGTAGAATACAACTTCGGGCCGACGTCGCGATACTCGACGCCGCGAATCGTCCGCGGACCACCCAAGAACAGTCGCTCGTAGATCGGCAGTTCGTCGCTGTCGCCGTACGAATCCACCGTCTCCGCACGGCCCCGCAAACTCAGCACATGCTTGTACCACGGCATCGAATACCATTTCTTTGCGTTCACGCCCAATTTGTAGAATTCGTTGTCGCCGAACGCGCCTTCCGCGAGATCGCCGAAGACCGTCACCTGATAACCCTTGGTCGGCACGAAGGCCTGGTCGCGCGTGTCGTGCGACCAATACAGGCGCGCGACGCTGTTGAGGTTGTCCCCGTACTCCTCTTCCTCATATTTGAAATAATCGTTTGCGGTCCCGTTGTAAGAAGCCGGCGTGCTGTTGATCGTCTGGGCCGGATCCTTGAACCACTGTCCGTGGTCCACGTCATCCATCTGGACCATTTCGAGGGTGTAGCGGACGCCCACGCGGCCGACCTTGACGGGATAGGAGAGGCCCGCCGACGCCCCCGAACGGATTTCGTCGTACTGGTCGAACCAGCGCAACCGGTGGTAGGCTTCGAGCGTCAGCGCCAACGGGCGATCGAGGAACCACGGTTCGGTCCACGAGACCTCGGCCGTCTGGCGCCGCGTACCGGCCTCCAACCCCAAGCGGGCCTTCTGGCCGCCGCCCGTAAAGTTGGGCCAATTCAGGATGTCGAAGTTGCTCTGGGTGATCTCCAAGAAGCCGACCAAGCTGTCGATGGCGGAAAATCCGGCACCCACCATGAAGTTGCCCGTGCGCTGCTCCTCGACTTCGTAGACCAAATCGCGCTTGTCGACCACTTCGGTCTTCTCGTTGTAGTGGCGCACATTGCTGAAATAGCCCAAATTCTTGAGGCGGTTCTCGCTGCGCTCGATGCGGACCTCATCCATGAGTTCGCCGGGATTCACCAGCACCTCGCGGCGGATCACCTTGTCCTTGGTCTTGTTGTTGCCGCGGATCACGATGTTGCGGATATAGGCCAACTCGCCCTCGTGCACCTCGAACGTGACCGACATGCGCCCCGGCTTGCCGGGCACGGTTTCCTTGACCGCGCGAACGCCGGTGTCCACGTACCCGCGCGAGCCATAGTAATCGCGGATGTCCTTGGACGCATCCTCGATCGCCTTGCGACCCGCGACTTGGTCGGCCTTCAGCCGGGAGGAGGCCAGCACGTCGGCCTCGGGGAAGAGCTTCACGCCGCGGATTGCCGTGGCCTCGACGGTGTAGACGTCGCCCTCGGCGACCTCGAAAATCATGTCCACCTTCTCTTTGCCGACCTTCTCGGGCACCGGCGAGGAGACCTTGGCGTCCAGATAGCCGTGGTCCTGATAGACTTCCTCGGCCTGCTGGCGCGCATCCTCGAGGTCCTGGGCCGAGACGGGCGTGTCGGTGAACCACCCGCGCGGGTCATACCACGGCCGCTGTCCGAACGAGGCGCGCAAATCTTCGTCTGGAATCGAAACGTTGCCCTTGAAGCGGTATTTGTGAACCTTCGCGCGTTCGCCCTCGTCGATGGTCAACGTTACGTTGGCCGCTCCGACGCTGCCGGCGATCGGCGTGATTTCCGCCGCAATCTTGATGTTCGGGAAAAACTTCTTGATGTACTCCGCGCGGATCTTGCCCACTTTTTCGGCGAGCACGGGATCGTCGATGTAGTCGCCGCTCTGCAACTCCGACAACTTGCGGATCTTGCTTTCACTCAGATAGTCCGCGCCTTTGATGGCCAGCGGTTCCTGGAAACGATAGCGGCGCTTGACGACATAGATGACGTTGATGCCGTCCGCCACCTTCTCCAACTCCACGCCCGCATAGCCGAACCGCCCCGTGTCGAGCAGCGACCGAACGTCCTTCGACAACGCCTCCTGCGAGACCTCGGCCCCCGCCTTCACGTTGCAAAACGACAAGACGTCCGAAGCATCCGTACCGAACTGGTCGAGAGCGCGGACTTTGACTTCCTTGACCGTATTTTCCGCTCCCCAACCCCAGCCCACTGCCAAGAACGCCAACGCCGCCAGCATCCGTTTCAACATTCGCATGGAGTCCGCTCCTCTTGTTGTCTGGCACCCGCCGCACACGCTCCCAAAAGGAGCGGACACGAGGCCCGTAAAAGATGAGATTAAAACCGATTTGACGCCGAAACTCAAGCCCCGAAAAGCGCAGGTTGAGTTCGAGCTTGTTTGACGCTTGACTTTGCACCCCCCGTTGGCCGAAAATGTGATCGTATTGAACCTGTGTTTTGGGAAAGGGAATTCACCATGCAAAAGGCATTTCTGTTCGTCATCGCCCTCGTCGCCGCCATCGGCGTTTCCGGCTGCGCGGCTGTCGGCAGGTACTCGATGGAGGTCGACGGCGGCACGCGCACGACGTGCGGATTGATTTCTTTCGACGCGGTCAGCGATGGATACCCGATGATCCCCCTGTACAGTAGTTTCGTGAAGAAATAAGAATCAGGCGGCCCGGCAGAAACGGGCGTCTGACGGTTTTCACAGACAGACGGCAGAATGGATGCTCGGCCAAGGGTGCTCCTTTTCAGGAGGGTCATGCTTAGTTTTTGGCCTTGCTTTCCCAAGCTGCAAAACGAATAATAACACTCTTTTTTACCAACGGCAGAAAGTGTAACCATGACCCACGAGACGAATATCGCGACGCGGACACCAACGCCCTCGGGCAACACGCTTCCTAGCAATCTCCCCATCGAATTGCTTCCCGTCTATGACTGGTGGAAAACCAACGGCAGCCAGTTCCTTGTGACGCTCGTCACGGCGGGTATTCTGTTTCTGGGCGCATGGGCGTTCATGCAGTACCGGCAACAAAAAATCTCAAAGTCCAATGCCGAATTGGTCCAGGCCACATCGCTTGAGGATCTCGAGGTCGTGGTGGCCAAGTACGGCTCGACCAAGGCTGGCAACGCGGCCCGCTTGCGTTTGGCCAAGGCCTACTTCGACGCGGCGAACTATGAAGAGGCCCTCAATGCCTATACCGTGTGTCTGAAGAAGGGTCCCCCCGCCGGCTTCTCAGGCGTCGCCAGCATCGGGCGGGCATACGCTCTCGAGGCGCTCAACCGGCTGGATGAGGCGCTTGCCGCCTATGAAGCTTCCGACAAGGAGTCGGACGGATACTTTTTGCAGCCGCTGGCCAAGATGGGCATCGCCCGCATCTATGCCCTGCAGGGCAAGAAGGAAGATGCCAAAAAGTTGCTCGAAAACCTGAAGGCACAGAAGACGGGCAACGCCACGTGGGAAATGGCCATTGCCAACCTCGAAGGTGTGGTCGACCGTTATGAGCCGCACGCCGCGCGCTCGCTTTTCGACGCTGCCGACGCCGCCGCGAAGACCATCGCCGCCCCGACCGATGCCGCCGGAGTCCAAGTGCCCGCCGCCAAGCCAGTGACTATTCCCGCGCCCGCCGCCGGCAAAAAGTAACGTTCTTCTGCGCAAAACGCGAAAAGGATGTCAGGACCACGGTCCGGGCATCCTTTTTGTTTTTCAGGAAACGGTACGCCTCAATAGGGCAGATGCTTTTCATCGGCCAGCCATGCACGCATCACATTCTTCGCTTCGGCAGCGTCCATTTTGACGAAACGCACCGAACGCGCTTCGGGACTCTTGGCGAACTCCGCGTAGATTTGGGCATCGCCAAAACCAGCCGCCGCCGCGTCGCCGCGCGTCGCCGCGTAACAGACGCAGCGCAACCGCGCCCAGTAGATCGCCCCCAAACACATCGGACAAGGCTCGCAACTCGTGTAGAGCGCGCAGTCTTCGAGATGGAAGCGCCCCAGCACGCGACACGCCTCGCGCACGGCGCAAACCTCGGCGTGCGCCGTCGGGTCCTGCTCGCGGATGACGCGGTTCCAAGCTCTGGCAATCACGCGTCCGTCATGAACGACGACCGCGCCAAAGGGACCGCCGTCGCCGCGGGCGACGCCCTCCCGTGCCGCCTCCACCGCCTCGCGCATGAAACGTTCATCCACGCCGCCGCCCCCCGCCACCGATCCCGCGCGCCCGACCACCGCTCAAATCACATAGTTGTCCGCTTCGGCCGTCCCACCGCACCGGCGCAAAACCTCGTCGAGCGTGATCCCTTTGAGCGCCTTCTCGACCGCTTGGTTCACTTCCCCCCAAACCGTACGCGCCACGCAGACGTCAACCTGATGGCAGAAGTCTTTTTTGGTGAGACACTCCACCACCGACACGGGTCCCTCGAGAAGAGTCAACACCTCCAGCATCGTGATTTTTTCAGGACGGCGCGCCAAAGCATACCCGCCCTTGGCTCCGCGCGTCACGCTCAGAAGCCCAGCGGTCTTGAGCGGATTGATCACCTGCCACAGATATTTCACTGATATTTTTTGACGCTCAGCGATGTCGTTGAGCGTTACCGGACCTTTCGCCTGGTGCATGGCAATATCCATCAACGTACGCAAGCCATATCGCCCCTTTGTTGAGACTCTCACGACTTTGCCCCTTCTGTGATCAGACTTTGCGACCATCTGCTTTTTTAATTTTAATAGTCTACAACAGGCGTGGACTTCCGCAAGCGAAAAAAACACGCGCCCCGCAGGACATTTTTGTTTGAAGGTCCCGCCGCACGAAAAAGTAGCGTTTCCCGTGGGCGCGGACGCCCCCGCCCACGCGGATCGAGAGAAGCCGGGAGACGCCCGGCATCTGCGGTTCAGGGACTGTTCCAACTGACGGCCGACTCGGTGTCCGAATCCGACTTGGTGGCGCGCGAAGACGTTTTGCGCGGCTTGGGAATGGTCACCGGACGTCCGCAACCGGGACATTTGACAACCCTTCCCGCTCCGCGCTTGTCGGCAACGAGCAGATAGTTGCAATGCACGCAGTCGAACGTGACATCGTTCTCCGTCACCACGACCTCCTCGGGATCGGGAAGTTCGACCACCTGCTTCGGAATATCCGTGTCAGGGGGAACAGTCAGCAACCGTTCACATCCCGGACAAGGCAAAAACTTACCCTGCATCGACATGGGAGTCGTAATCTTGCACCCACAACGCCAACAGTAGAAAATGACATCCGTTCTTGTTCTCACCCAGCCGCGCTCCATTGCGTCGTTGCCGACCTCCAACCCTTGTCGCTCCCGACGCGTTCCATGAATATCAATTGACGACTATCACTATATCACACCTACAACGGGGATCAATCCCTGTCGTTACCGAAGGGCGCATCACTGACAGGTGTACCCCCACGCGAAGCGGGCGCATGTCGGCTCACCGAGACGGTTCGCCCCACCCGCACCGCACGGGACAACTCTCTGACCCGCAGGCGGTAGGGCGAGGCGTCCCGCCGAGCCGTTTTCTGCGCGTCGTCTTTGCCCCCTGGGCTTAAGAAGGGCAGATACGGACAAACCTCGATGCCGCCCCATTCAATCACGCGGCAGATGAGCGTCGCCAAGTGCCTGCGCAAGCGCGCCGAGCGCCTGCGTGAACGCCTGACCGAAAGCCTGCGCAGGCGCGGCCTTGTCGGCGGGCTCGAATGGTGCGCGGCCAGTCTTCTCGGCCGAGAAGAGGACGGTAAACGTCGACGCGCGGTTGTCGAGCACGAGAAACCGGAGCGTGACGACGGCGGTTGGTTGCGCCTCCTTATAGTCGAGGGAAAGTTCGCTCACGACGCCCTCGAGCACGAGGGGCGGACAGACGGACGACGAGGCGTCGTAGACGTCCGCGAAAAGTTTGCTCTCGGTCAAGTAGCGGGCCGTCTGGGCGCGGATCAGGTCGTTCGGTGCCGCCACCCAGCCGTTGTAGAAATCGCCAACGCACTCGCCGTCCGACCGCCGCACGATGAAGGTGCGCGCGTCGAACGGCGGCAGGGTGCGGAACGTGCCGATCTTGATCGCGGCGAAGCGAACGGCCTGCGGCGCGGCCGGTCCGGCAATCGGCAGAAACGTGCGCCGCTGGGCCGCCGCCGCTTGTTGTTGCGCGCGGGGAGCCGAAAGACAGCCGACCGTGACTACGGAAAGGAGCGCGAGCAAACCGATCACATGACGAAAATCACACCGATCCCAAGAAACGCCCCACGCCGCACACCGCATGCGCGACGTTGGATTCCAGAACGAAGAAAAACGGTTGGCTGTTTTCATTTCGATTCTCCTTGATGCCGACGCTCGTTTTCGGGCAGGGGGGCGGGGGGCGCTCCGTACAGGAGTGACGACGGGTTGGCGCGGAGTTCCGCGATGATCGCGTCCAACCCGGCGGATGCGTTGCGCAAGTTCTGGATCAACTCCGCCAAGGCGTTCTGCTGGGATTGCGCAGTCCGATTCATGGCCTGCGCCGTCTGGTTGAGCGCGGACACCGTCTGCATCAGCGGGCCCGCCGAATTGGTGGCGACGCCATTGACATTGGCGGCGAACTGGCTCGCGCGTTCGGTCAACGTCTGGGCCGACTGGAGCAGGGGTGTGAGCTGGGCGTCGATCGAGGCCGCGATGCGACGCACGCTGCCGAAGGTCTCGCCGATGTCTGCGGGAAGCTTGGCCAACTCGGGAGACGCGATCACCTGGTTCAGCTTGTGGTTGGATTCACGCAGCTCGGAAAGCAGCGCCGTGGCCTCCGAACTGAGCGTGGCGATGTCGGCGTTGCGCAGTTTGTCTTGCAGCAAGGAGAGCGTTTCAAGCATTTTGTTGCCCAGTGCCTGGATGTCGACACCGTTCAGCTTGACGAACACATCGTCCATGGCCTGCTTGAAGACCTGCATGGTGCTAGGGATGGACGGAATGTAGACGTTCTTCGGCGTCCACGTGAGAGGCGGGATCGCTTCGCGTCCCAAGGCCTGATGGGGATTGGGATAATCGAGTTCAAGAAAAGAAAGGCCCGTCACTCCGGCGGCCGCCAGTTTGACGCGCAGCCCCTGCTTGACCATCTGTTCGAGAATGGCGTTGGCGTGGGGAGTTTGGAGCAGGCCAAACTTGGCGGGGTCGAGCGCCATGATCACGAGAACTTGGCGCGCGCCGTCGTAGGTGAGCAGGTTGGGCGAATGGTCGCCGTAGTCGCCGAAGACGAAACCGATCCGCCGGACTTCTCCGACCGGGACGCCGCGGTACTTGACGGGCGAACCGATGTCGAGGCCGGTGACGGACTCGGAGAAATAGGTTTCGGTTAGGACAGCCTGTTTTCGGAATACGCGCGCGCCGGCAATGCCGATCACAATCAGGATCAAGGCAAAGCCAGTCAGCACGAAGAAACCGATTTTCGCATAGTTTGCTTTGTTCTCGTTCATGGCGTATCTGGTTCGCGGTTGAAGAACGCGCGCACGGCGGCGCACGGCGGGTGTTCCCGGAGGTCGGCGGGCTTACCTTCGGCGATGATCCGACGACTCGGTTTGTCGAGCATGATGCAGCGGTCGGCAATGGCAAAGATACTGGCCAATTCGTGTGTCACAATCACAAACGTGATGCGCTGAGTCGCGCGCAGGCGCAGAATCAGACGGTCGAGATCGGCGGAGGTGACGGGGTCGAGCCCGGCAGATGGTTCGTCGAGGAAAAGGATCTCCGGATCGAGTGCAAGCGCGCGCGCAATGGCGGCACGCTTCCGCATGCCGCCGCTGATGTCCGCCGGAAAATAGTCGGCGTATGGTTTCAACCCCACCAGCTCGAGCTTCATCTCGGCGACGAGGTTTCGGGCGTCGTGCGGCAAATCAGTGAACGCCTCCAGCGGCAGACAAACGTTTTCGAGGAGGGTCATGGAACCGAAAAGAGCGCCGCTCTGATAGGTGACGCCAAAGCGGCGCAGCGCGCGCGCGCGCTCCTCTTCAGAGCCGCCGGAGATGCGGTCGCCTTCGATGCGGATTTCGCCCGCAAGCGGGGGCGTCAGACCGATCATGTGCTTGAGGAGCGTGCTCTTGCCGCAACCGGATCCTCCGAGAATGACGAACGTTTCGCCGCGGCGCACCCCGAAAGAGACGTCCAGCAGGATCGGCTCGGCGTCGTAGCCGGCGTCAACGTGTTCGACATGAATGACGGTTTCCTCGGTCATGGTCAGATTCCGAGCAGATACGACAGGACGGCGAAAATGCCGTCGAAGATCGTGATGAGGATCAGGCTGCCGACTACGGCGGCCGTGGCCGCGCGGCCCACGCCATCGGCGGAGCGGTCGGTCTGGAGCCCGTGGGAACATCCCACAAGGCCGACGAGCAGGCCGAAAACGCCCGCCTTGAACAGACCCAGCAGAATGTTGGTGAGAGTGGACGAATCGATCACGTGCTGCCAATAGGTCACTGCGGGGATGGACATGCCCATGAGGACGATCAGCCCCCCGAGCAAACCCGAAAGGGTCGCGAAAATGCTGAGAATCGGCATGACCAGCGTGGCGGCGATCACACGCGGCAGCGCCAGAAATCGGACCGGAGGAAGGCCAAAGGTTGTGAGGGCGTCGATCTCTTCGTTCACTTTCATGGTCCCCAGTTCCGCCGCGAAGGCCGAACCGGTCCGTCCGGCGAGAATAATGGCGGTGATCAGCGGTCCCAACTCGCGGAAGAGTCCGATGGCGATCAGATTGGCAACGTAGACTTCGACGCCGAATTGCTGCAGGGAGGCTGCGGAAAGAAACGCGAGAATCAAGCCGAGCAGAAATCCGATCAACAGCGTGATGGGTAGCGCATCGATGCCCGCGCGCTCGAAGTGCAGCATCGTGTCGCGCAACCGCAGACGTCCGGGGCGGACCGCAAGCGAACACCCCGAAACGACAACCTCACCCAAAAAAGCAAGCTGTTCGCAGATGTCCTCGAAGATGCGGACCGCTGCCCATCCAACTTGTTCGCCGGTATGGGTGTTCCGTTTCGGGCTCAACAGGCCCGGATCCTTGTCGAATGCGTCAGTCTTGAACAGCGAAAGCGTGCGCTCGACGATGCGCGCGCCATCGCGGCAGGTAATGGCGAATCCTTGTCGGGCTGATCGACGGAAAAGCTCCACAATGAGGGCTTCGCCGCTACCGTCGCATCGCTTCACGCCGTCGGCATCGAGAACCAACGCATCACCGTTGCTCAATTTCGCAATGGACGGCAACGCATCGCGCCAAAGCGCTGCGACTTCTCCGGCTGAACAACTTTCTGGAAGCGTGAGGACCATCCATTTTCCCCAACGTTTACTTAAAACCTGTCCCGAATGGCAATATAATCAACAGTCTAGCATAAGCGGGAACACGAAGCGACTCACACGAACAAGATTTTCTGCACCTTCGAGACATCGACTGACGCGGGCGGCGTGTTGTCGGCCAACGAAGTTGCGGTCAGCGCACCGACACCCGCGCCGATCGCCATACAGATGTTCTGCACGCGATAGCTGGCATGCGCCTCGTGCGTGCCGCTGATGCAGCGCCCCGCGACCAGCAGCCCTTCCACCTTCTGGGGAATCGTGCAGCCCGCCGGAATATCGTAGGGCTTGACGCGCGCCGCAATGCCCTGCTTGGCCCCCGCGCCGTGGTTCTCCGCCTGTCCGCTCCCGGCGGGATTGTGGATGTCGATCACGAACAGCGCGCCGCGCACGATCGCGTCGGGCCATGCACGCCCCGCCACCAAGTCGTCGCGCGTGAGCTGCGCCAACCCCCGGATGCGGCGCGTCTCGCGCACGCCGATCACCGCCGGCATGTGGGAGATGTAGCAGTTCTCGTAACCGGGCAGATGCCTGCGCATGAATTCGACCACCCGCACGGCCTGCCGGCGTCCCTCAAGCTCGGCCTGGGTCAGGTCTTCCACCTGCGTGCCGTACAGGCCATTGACCTGCGTGGCGTTGACGCACACCTTGCCTTTGCGCCCCATCTTGTAGGTGCGCACGACGCCGACGGTGGCGGGCAGCTCCCCGTTCTGCTGGGCGCGCGTCGTCGCGCTCTCCCACGTTTCGCCGCCGGCGAGTTTCGCGGCGCGGGCGGCCCTTGCTTGGAGATGGCGCGAACGCCTGTTACGCGGTTCCCATTCATGAGCGGCTCGGTCGCCCAAGCGTGTAGCAAGAGCTTGGCGCCGGCCTGCTCCAGCAGGTCGGCGAAAAGGAGGTCTGCCAGCTCCGGATCAAAATTGTTGCCGCCAAGCTTCGCATGGATCTCTTCGACCAACCGGTTGTTCGCCACTTGGCCCATCAGCGGCCACACGCGGGCGTGC
>Ga0172375_10008185_pt1 | contig 14122 bp, 10 predicted proteins | sample LakKiv1m_FD_114537 | JGI IMG/M metagenome (GOLD analysis project Ga0172375, IMG submission 114537) | Freshwater microbial communities from Kabuno Bay, South-Kivu, Congo - kab_092012_11.1m | ecosystem: Environmental > Aquatic > Freshwater > Lake | place: Democratic Republic of the Congo...
GACAAGCTCAGGGGCCGCGCCGGGCGGCCCTTCGACAAGCTCAGGGGCCGCGTCGGGCGGTCCTGCGACAGGCTCAGGGGCCGCGCCGGGCGCTGAGCTGGTCGAAGCGCGGGGGGGCGGTCCTGCGACAGGCTCAGGGGCCGCGCCGGGCGGTCCTGCGACAGGCTCAGGGGCCGCGCCGGGCGGTCCTGCGACAGGCTCAGGGGCCGCGCCGGGCGCTGAGCTGGTCGAAGCGGCTTCGGCTGGCTCAGGGTGTGTGGGTGCGAGGGCGCCCTCGGCGGAGCGGGGCAGCCACCAGGCGCGCAGGGTGACGGCGGCGGCGTTGGCCGGGATGGCGACGAGCTGGTAGGCGTCGGAATAGGAATAGCGGTCGGGTGCGGCGTCCACGCCGGCGCGCAGGCTGCGGCTGCCGGAATAGGCGCGGGCGGCCGTGTAGGCGGCCGGGTACGCGGTGTTGGGCATGATCCAGCCGGTGTTGGTCTCGAAGCCGCCGTTGACCAGCAGCTCGGTGCACGCGCCGGCTGCCAGCGTCGCGGTCGCTGTGGGCGTTGGCGTGCCGGTTGGGGTTGCCGACGCGGTCGTCGTGTCGGTTGCCGTGCGCGTCGGCGTGGCTGTCCGCGTCACTGTTGTGGTGGGCAGCGGGCCGGTGACGATGCCCGCCAGTTCGGCCATCGTCGCCAACGCCGTCCGCGCCGAACGCGCTACATAGTTCAGGTCTACCCGCGCCAGCGTGTCGCCGGAGGTGTGATACCAGGGGTTGCGGTCGCGGGGGATCACGTCATCGTAGAAGTTTTCGATAGTCAGGAATGCGCCGTAGCCGGTGTCCCAGAATGACGAGTGATCCGAGAAGCGGCTGGCCGTGCTCTGCTTAAGCTCCAGGCGCAGACCTTGCCCATAGCGGTCGTTGGCCGCGATGAACGCGTTTGCCAGGCCGATCGAGGCGCTCGCCGTCCCTGAATGCAGTTCGACGGTGCGGTCGCCGTCGCCGTCCCAGCCGATCATGTCCAGATCAACGTAGCCCATCACTTGCGCGCCGGCGGCTTGCATGTCCCGCACATAGGCTTTGCTGCCCCACATCCCCTGCTCTTCGCCGGTGAAATGCACGAAGCGGATCGTGTCGGCGAAGCGTTGGCCTGCCAGGACTTCTGCCAGGAGCAGGGCAGCGGCCGAGCCGGTCGCGTTATCGTCTGCGCCGGGGGCCGTGCTGTAGGGCGTTTCGGAGATGCTGTCCAGGTGTCCGCCCACCAGCCAGATGCGCTCAGGATGCACCACGCCACGGATGTCTGCGACGATGTTGCGGCCGCTGTAGCTCGAATAGCTCCACGGGAGGGTGACGGGCGTCAGGCCGAGGGCCGTGTAACGCTGGCGCACGTAGGACTCGGCGTTTGTCATGCCGGCCGCAAAGGTGTAGCGTGTGGTGATTGTCGTCGCCGCGCCGCCGATGAGCGCAGGCCGCGCGCCGCTCAGGTCGGCGATGATCTCGTTCAGCCGCGCCTCGCTGACCTGCGGCAACAGAGCCGATACCGCTGGGATCACATCAGAAGGCGATTGGGCGATCTGGTAGGTCTTGGCGGGGTCGTGGAACACCAACGGATCGGGGCTGAGCAGGGCGATCGGAACCCCGCTCGCGGGCAGCCCGGCGACCAAACTGGCTTCTTGTGTCTGGGCCACGGCCAGCAGGAGTTGCTGCGGATCGTCGTAGACGACGGCCCCGAAAGAGAGCGCCAACTGGCGCGCTTGGGGCGCGGTCGCATCCACGAAGTAATACACCTTGTTCGTGGTGTCGGCATCGAGCACGCGGATGGCGATGCCGGCCGCGGCCACCTTTGCGCCGGCCGCGGCATCGCCGCTGGCAAGGTAGCGAGTGGCGGATTTGTCCCAAAGCGTGGCGTGACAGGCGACGGGCAGGGCCGGCAGCAGGGGCATCTGCGCCGGGGTCGGGCTGAGCAGGTAGAGGATCGGCCCATACCCTGGCGCGGCGGCCCCGGCGCGGTGCGGGAACGGAGTGAGCGCCAGGGTCAGCAGCATGACCGACAAGATGACGGACGACATGGTTCGATGACAGCCAGTTCGCATTCAACGCCTCCCACGCGCCGGCGATGGAACGCCCGCAGTGATCCGAGATGATGCTCTTGATTGTCAGGACGCTGGAATCGGCGCGGAGTGACGGATGCGGCGCGGCCGGAGATCGGTCGGGGGTGGTCAGGCAGCGAGCAGGGCCGGCCCCAGGACATCGAGCAGCCGGTAGACCTCGCGCTCGTCGCGCACGTTGCGCGTCAGGATGAACAGGTCGACTTGGTCGGTATAGCCCCAATCGTGCAAGGCCCCTTCGATCGAGCCGGTCTTGTGATGCAGGACGATGGTGTCGCGGGGCACATTGCGCAGCCAAAGCCCGCTGTCTACGCAGGCGGCGAACATGGGATCAATCCAGGCGCGCTCGCCGGGGGACAGGCCGCGCAAGAGGTCGAAGAAGCGGATGCAGTCGCGCGCCGAGACCCAATTGTCCAGGCCGCGGCTGCGCGCCGCGTCGTCCATCAGCTTGCGCTCCAGCCGCGTGCCGTGCTGCAGGCCGAGCTGCTCTCGAAAGACCTGGCCCAGCCGCTCGATGCCGATCCGCCGGATGACCAGGTTGGTGCAGAGGTTGTCGGAGAGCGCGATCATCAGCAGGAGCACATCGGCGTAGGGAAGCCGCCGCGCGCTCAGCAGCCATGACAGCCCCGCACCCTGCACTGGCGGCTCTGCATCCAGGTCGCACAGCTCGCCGCGATCCACCTCGCCGCTGCGTTCCAGCAGCGTCCAGGCAAAGAGGATCGGGATTTTGATGATCGAGGCCGCAGGGAACAGATCGCCCGTGCGGAGGAAGATCGGTTCCTCGCCGACCCGACGGAAATAGAACGCGTAGTCGCACGTCAGTCGGGCCGTTTCCCGTGCGATCAACTTTCGCAAGTCGCTCATCCCGCTAACTCCTGATCCCTGATTCCTGCCCCCTGACCGCCGTCAAGATCCGCCGGGCGCGGGCCAGGTGCGGCGCTTCGATCAGTTGGCCGTCGAGCAGTTCCGCGCCCAGGCGCGCGTCATCGCGGCCGGCCAGCAGCGCCAGCACCCGCTCGGCCCAGGCAACCTGCGCGGGCGCGGGGGCGAACGCTGCATGGATCGGCTCGATCTGGCTCGGATGGATGGCCGACTTGCCGTCGAAGCCTAATTCGACGGCGCGCTGCGCCGCCCGGACCAGCCCGGCCATGTCCTGGATGTTCATGTGCGGCGTGTCAATCGCCGCGATGCCGGCGGCCCGACAGGCCAGCACGATCTGGGTTTGGGCGAAAAGCAAGCTGGGGGTGTCGGCCGTGAGCGTGCAGCCGACTTCGACGCTGTAGTCGGTGGCGCCGAAGACAAGCGCAGCCAGCCGCTCGTGGCTGGCGGCAATCGCGCGCGCAGCCAGCACCCCGGCTGCCGATTCGATCATACACATCAGGCCGATCTGTCCCGCCGGCAGGTCATGCAGCTCTTCAAGCCGAGCGATCGTCCAGGCGGTGAAGCGCACGGTCTCGACCGAGCCGACCTTCGGGAGCAAGAGCGCGGCCGGCCGGGCGGGAACGACGGCCAGCAGATCGCGATAGCCGATGGCCGTATCGGGCGGGTTGATGCGCACGATCACCTCGGCGGCGCCGAAATCGTGGCTCTGCAACGCGTGCACGACGATCTGCCGGGCCGCGTCTTTGTTCGCTGCGGCGACGGCATCTTCGAGGTTCAGGATCAGGCTATCGGTCCCACGTTGGCTGGCCTTGGCGATCATCGTTTCGCGGTCGCCTGGGACATAAAGCACGCTGCGCCGGAGGCGGCCCGCCCGCGATGCGGTTGTCAGCGATTGAGTCGGAATGGTTGGCATGTCTGAGTCTCCACGGGAGATTGTAGCACCATGGGAGAGCGCGTCAAATCGGCAAAAAATTGCCTGCCGGCGCTGATTTCAGCGCCGGCAGGCAAGATCACGATGTTGGGAGCTGGCCCGTTAGTCCGACTTGCGATCAGTGGGCCAGCGTCTGTTGCCGACTAGACCTTTTTGACCTCGGCCGCGGCAAGACCCTTCTTACCCTGCTCGACCTCGAACTCGACCTTGTCGCCTTCGGCGAGGCTTTTGTAGCCCTCGGACTGAATAGCGGAGAAGTGAACGAAGACGTCGTCGCCGGATTCACGGGCGATGAACCCGTAACCCTTTTGATTGCTGAACCACTTGACGGTGCCGATCTCACGAGTAGCCATAGACGGAAAACCCTCCTGCTGGAAACATATGCTGTCGCCGCGGGTGTGGCTCGGAGAAACAAAAACACCACCCAGACCAGGTACGTCTGGGCGGTGCACTTTCGTCATCCGGAACCAACTTCCCACGTCTACGGGACACAGCATATCTTAAATCGGGGATTCTGTCAAATACCGCGTTCACCGGTTTGCCCCCGACGCGGTTTGACTTGTCGGCTGTAGTTTGAGCTATCGCAAAGATGCGTTATGATATGGGTGTATTCAAACTTAGTTATGACCTGATCGAGCGGAGCACCCTGAGCGGAGTGGCGGCCGTTTCGCCACGCAGTCGAAGGGTGCGCAGCGGTCTTTTCGCCAAGCCGCATCCCCTTCGACTGCGCTCAGGACATGCTCCGACTACGCCTCGCGAACGGCTGCGCGGCTCCGCTCAGGATGCTCATAACTAACGTTGAACACACCCTTATGATATACAAGCGTGAGTCGCGCGCAGATATGACCCCACTACCGGCAAGGCGAGCGCATCATGTCGGCCTTGCCGGCTCGGCTAATTTTTCCCACAAGGAGCAAACGATGTCCACCATCACGGAAATGCTCGAGGCCCTGAAGCAATTTGACACCCCCTCAGTCACTAACGTTGTCGCCACGTACCCGGACAGCTCGCTGTGCCTGGGGCTTTACAACCCCTGGTCGCAAAACTGGTACACTGACCAATCCATCCGCTGCATGTATCCGGAGCTGGGGCCGGTGGTCGGCTATGCCGTAACGGCCGTTTACGGTCTGCCCGATCCCAACTTTAAGCGGCTTTCGTTCATGGATGTCATTGACGCCCTCGACGCGTCGCCCAAACCTACGGTCTTCGTGTTCGAGCAGCGCTTCCCGCCGGAACTCGCCGGCAAAATCGGCCTGTCCGGCGGCAACATGACCACCGCGATGCAGGCGATGGGCTGTGTCGGCGCGATTTCCAACGGCCCCTCGCGCGACATTGACGAAATCCGGCCGATGCGCTTCCAATATCTGCTCAGCGGCATCACACCCGGCCACGGCGCGATGGCGGTCCATGCGGTCAACGTCCCGGTGACGGTCGCCAGCATGAACGTTGCGCCCGGCGACATCATCCACATGGACGAGAACGGCGCGGTCAAGTTCCCGGCCGACAAGCTGGAGGCCGTCCTGACCAACTTGTACAAGCTGCGGGATGAAGAAACCGCGCGGATGGGCGCGCTGCGTAATGCAAAAAGCGCGGCGGAAGTGCGGGCGATCTTCGCCGGCCATGCATATACGCCAACCCCGAACCCCAAGCCCTGACAGAGGGAGGTTCAGGCGCGATGAAAATCACCGACGTTCAAGCATGTGTCATCGGCCGAGAAGAACCGCACAGCGGCGGTTGTGTGTGGACCTTCGTGCGGGTTTACACCGATGAAGGGCTGGTGGGCACGGGCGAGTGCAATTCGGCGGCGGCGGGCGCGTCCGGCTTCGCGGTCAAGCACGCCATCGCGACGATGAAGCATACGCTGATCGGCAAGGATCCGCTGGATAGCGGCCCGCTTTGGGAGCTGCTGCGCCGCCGCGGGCGCTACGGCGGCACGACCAACGCGCCGCTCATCTTCGCGCTGACCGGCATCGAGAACGCGCTGTACGACATTGCAGGTAAGGCGTTGGGCGTGCCGGTCTACCGGCTGCTGGGCGGCAAGTTCCGCGACAAGATCCGGCTCTACGCCGACTTGCACGCGGGCGACGAAGAAACGCCTGCCGCCTACGCCGAGAAAGCCGCGGAGGTCATCGAAGGCGAAGGCTACAGCGCGATCAAGTTCGACGTGGATCACACCGGCGTGGGAAAGCTCGATCCCTGGAACTGGACCGCCGGCGCGCAGGAGATGAACCACATCATCAAGCTCATCGCCGCGACCCGTGAGGCGATCGGCTTCGAGACCGATCTGGCGATTGACTGTCACGGCCAGTTCGATGTGGGCTCCGCGATCACGCTGGCGAAGGCCGTGGAGCCGCTGCGCCTGCTATGGCTCGAAGAGCCGGTGCCGGCCGAGAACATTGATGCGCTGGTGCAGGTGAAAGCCGCCACAAGCACCGTCATCTGCACCGGGGAGAACCAGTACACGCGCTGGGAGTTTCTGGAGCTGCTCCAGAAGCACGCCTGCGACGTGATCATGCCCGACTTGTCGAAGGCGGGCGGCATCCTGGAGGCCAAGCGCATCGCCGACATTGCCGACGCCTTTTACGTGCCCATCGCGCCGCACAACGTCTCGTCGCCGCTGGGGATGATGGCCGCGTGCCATGTCTGCGCGGCCGTCCCCAACTTCCTCGTGCTGGAATTCCACGGCCGCGAGATCCCCTGGTGGAACGACCTGTGCGACGGCGACCGGCCCTTCATCCGGAATGGCTGGATGCACCTCTCGGAGCGTCCCGGCATCGGTGTGGAGTTGAACGACCGGGTGGCGAAGTCGTTGCTGTGGCGCGGCGACACCTACTTCGATTGAGGCGGCGCCGCAAGCCCTGTCAGGTTTCCGCAAGGAGACTCCATGAACGCACAAGACCTCACCGTTACTCTGGATGGCATTCACGCTTTATTGCCGCGTGACCGCATGGCCCCGGCCGCGCGACACCTGCGCGATACCTATGCCCGCACGCCCGGCATCCCGCTCGTCAAGCGCGAGTTCGGCTACTACTGTCTGGATCGCTGGCGCGAGCAAGGGCTGCCGCAAGATGTCCCGCTGGCCGAGCTGTTTGACTACGATCCGCCCGGCAACCACCACCTGGGCCAGCTTGGCTGGTGCGAGGCCGCGCTCGTGCCGGTTTTCGACACGGTGATCCTGGAAGACCGCGGCGATTATGAGCTGGTGCAGGATTTCGCCGGCCGGCACGTGCTCTACTTCAAGGGCCGGCGCAACGGCTTCATGCCGGAGTATGTGGATCACCCGGTCAAGAACCTGCGGACATGGGAGGAGCAGATCGCCTGGCGGCTGGCGGTGGACGCGCCCGGCCGCTTCGACGACCTGCCGCAGCGCATGGCCGCCGCCCAAGCTGCGGCCGCCGAAGGGCTGATGATCTCGCAGAATCTCATCGGCGGCTACATGTATCTGCGCAGCCTGATCGGCCCGGCCGACCTGTTCTACGTCTTTTACGACCAGCCGGAGCTGATCCATACGTGCATGCGCGCGTGGCTTGAGCTGGCCGACGCGGTGACGGCCCGCCACCAGGAATATATCACCTTCGATGAAATCTTCCTGGCTGAGGATATCTGCTACAACCACGGCCCGCTCATCTCGCCGGCCATGATGCAGGAGTTCCTCTTCCCCTACTACCAGCAGCTCATCGCCAACGTCAAGGCGCGGCAGATAGACAAGGCGCGGCATCTGTATGTCCAGATTGACACTGACGGCTACGCCCCGCCGACCATCCCGCTCTACATCGCGGCGATCGGCATGGACGTGATGAGTCCCTTCGAGGTCGCGTCCGGCTGCGATGTCGTGGCGGTCGGCCGGCAGTATCCGGGCCTGGCGCTCTTCGGCGGGATTGATAAGCGCGTGCTGGCCCAGGGCAAAGACGCGATTGACGCGCACCTGGAGTACATCCTGCCGGCCATGCGCGCCCGCGGCGGCTACATCCCCACCTGCGACCACGGCGTGCCCGAAGAGGTGAGCCTGGAGAACTACCGGTATTACCGCAAACGAGCGATTGAGTTGGGGAATGGATAAGACACGATGAACCCACGCGACATCATCCTGGAGAGCCTCCACCATCGTCAGCCGCCGGTCGTGCCCTACACCCTTTCCTTCGAGGGGGATGTGGCCGAGCGGCTGGATGCCCACTATGACAGCCTGATCTGGCGGGAGCGGGTGATCCCGTTCATGGAACACGTGCGCGCCGTGGACACCGATTACAAAGAGCAGATAGACGCAGCGCGCTTCCGGGATGCCTACGGTGGCATCTGGCGGCATGACCGCCGGCCGTGGCACCTGGAGCAGCCGCCGCTCGCGGCGCCTTCGTTCGACGGCTACACCTTTCCTGCAGCCGAGACCTTCTTCCGGCCGGCCTGGCTGGAGACGGGGCAGTATCGCAGCGCGGTGTTCCGCCACCGTTTCATCCTGGCGCACCTGGGCTGGGGGCTGTTCGAGCGCAGCTGGGACCTGCGCGGCTTCGAGAATTTGCTGACCGATGTCGTCGCCGCGCCCGACTTCTTCGCGGAGGCGCTCGACCGGTTGACCGCGCTTTATCTGCAGTTCGTCGAGTACACCGCGGCGCTGAACGCTGACGCCATCCTCTTCGGCGACGATTGGGGCGACCAGCGCGGGGTGATCATCGGGCCGAAGCGGTGGCGGAAGTTCCTCAAGCCGCGCTGGGCCGAGATCTACGCGGCCGTGCACCGCCACGGGATGCTCGTCATGCACCACTCCTGCGGCTCGGTCGCCGAGATCATGCCTGACATCATCGAGATCGGTATGGATGTGCTGGAGAGCGTCCAGCCGGAGGCCGCGGGGATGAACCCCTACGAGCTGAAGCGCAAGTGGGGCGACAAGATCAGCTTTTGGGGCGGCCTGGGCAGCCAGAGCACCATTCCGTTCGGCACGCCCGCGGCGATCAAGGCCGAGGTGCGCCGGCTGAAGGCCGAGATGGGCGCGGGCGGCGGCTACATCCTCGCGCCGGCCAAAGCGCTCCAGCCCGAGACGCCGACGGAAAACGCGGTTGCGGTGGTGGAAGCATTCATGGAGTCTTAAGATCATGGACGCACGCATCGCCCGCAACCGTCGTAAGCTGGCTGACCTCTTCGTCGGGCCATTTCCCGGCCACGCGATCATCATGGACCCGGAGCCGCGCGATGCCGGGTTGAAGCCGTATGGCGATTTTACGCTTGGCTTGCTCCCCCAAGACCGCTGGCTGGCGCACCTGTTGCAGGGATACGAAGATCGGCTGGGCTATCACGCGGCGTTGGATGATGACAGCGTGCCCTACGTCAAGCTGGACACCGGCACGCAGCTCTTTGCTGCGGCGTTCGGGTGCGCTGTGCACGTGTACGAGGACTCGAACCCCGCCGCGCTCCCGCTGGTGACGACCGCCGAAGAAGCCGACCGATTGGCCGTGCCCAGCCTGGATGCGCCGTCGCTGGCGCGCGTCTTCGAGATGGTCCGCCTGGTGCGCCAGCGGGTCGGTCCCGACGCGCCGATCAGCGTGCCTGACATCCAGAGCGCGTTCGACATCGCTGCGCTGATCTGGCGCAAGCAAGACCTGTATGTCGCGACCAAGACCGACCCCGCCGCGGTCGAGCGGCTCGTCGCCAAGTGCCAGGCGCTCCTGATCCGTTTCTTCGACGCGTTCCTCCGCGAGGCCGGCGAAGTCAACCTCTGCCACTGCCCGTATGCCTGGGCGTCGCCGGAGCTGGGCGTCTGGCTGTCGGAGGATGAGGCGGGCGCGCTGTCGGTGCGCATGTTCGAGGAATTCTGCCTGCCGAGCCTGATCGAGCTTTCCGAGCGGTACGGCGGGCTGTTCGTCCACTGCTGCGCCACGGCCGATCACCAGTACGGCAGCTTCAAGAAGATACCCGACCTGCGCGGCCTCAATCGGGTCTTTCAGAAGCCGGGGCCGGGGCCGGCCATCCGCGCCTTCTCCGGCCAGACAGTGCTGATGGTGGCGTGGACGGAAGAGGAAAAAGTGTTCGAGATGCTCGACCTGGCGCTGCCCGGCACGCGTTTCCTCTTCAACATGCCGGGCCGGCCGTTGGACGAGGCGAAGGGCGCGTTGGAACGCCTGCGGGCGCGCTGCGCGCGCTGAGGGCTGGTCAAAGAACACTGTCACGACCTGCGAAGGCGTGAGTACCATCATTCTGTAATTACAAGGCAGGCCCGCCATGACTGAATCGCGCAAGCGCAGACTCCCTCACATCTTGATCTTCAACCCCGACCAATGGCGCGGGGACGTGCTGGGCCACATGGGCAATCCCGCCGCCGTGACCCCCGTGCTTGACCGTTTCGTCGCGACCGAGGCGGTCTCCTTCCGCAACGCGTTCTGCCAGAACACCGTCTGCACCCCGTCCCGCTGCTCGTTTATGACCGGCTGGTATCCGCATGTGCGCGGCCACCGCACGATGTACCACATGCTCCATCCGGAGCGCGGAGAGCCGGTGCTGCTGAAAACACTCAAGGACGCCGGCTACTTCGTTTGGTGGGGTGGGAAGAACGACCTGACGCCAGCGCAGGACGGTTATGAGGCATTCTGCGACGTGAAGTATCGGCCGGCCGAGCCGGTCAAGCCGATGTGGGAGCTGGATCGGGAGGCGGAGTGGCGCGGGGAGCCGGGCAGTGACACGTACTACTCGTTCTACGTCGGCCGCCAGAAGTCGGGGCCGGCCGGTTCGACAAGCTCACCGACCGGGTCGCGCCCTGAGCCTGTCGCAGGGCATTACCACGACGGCGACTGGGCCAACGTGCTCGGTGCAGTGCATCTGGTCCGCAACTACGATGGCGATAAGCCGCTCTGCATCTACCTACCACTGACCTACCCCCATCCGCCCTACGGCGTGGAAGAGCCGTGGTACAGTGCGATTGACCGGGGCAAGCTGCCAGCCCGGCTGCCGACGCCGGAAGGTTGGTCGGGGAAGCCGAGCCTGCTGAAAGGCATCTGGGAGCGCCAGAGGCTCCAAACCTGGACGGAGGCCCGCTGGACCGAGCTGCGCGCCACCTACTACGGGATGTGCGCTCGGCTCGATCACCAGCTCGGGCTGCTCCTGGACGCCCTGCGCCAGGCCGGCATCTACGACGACACCGCGATCTTCCTCTTCGCCGACCATGGCGACTTCACCGGCGACTACGGGCTGGTGGAAAAGACGCAGAACACCTTCGAGGATTGCCTGAGCCGCGTGCCGTTCATCATCAAGCCGCCGGCCGGCGTGCCGGTCAAGCCGGGCACCCGCGACGCACTGGTGGAGTTGGTGGATTTCCCGGCCACCGTCGAGGCGCTGACCGGCATCACGCCAGGCCACACCCATTTCGGCCGTTCGCTCCTGCCGCTGATCGCGGGCGAGGCGGACGTTCATCGCGACGCCGTTTTTTGCGAGGGCGGCCGGCTGCACGGCGAGACGCACTGCATGGAGTTGGAGAGCAGCTCGTCGCAGGTCTCCAGCGGCCTCTATTGGCCGCGCGTCAACCTCCAGGCCAGCGAAGGGCCGGAGCACACGAAGGCGGTGATGTGCCGCACCGCCAACTACAAGTATGTGCGCCGGTTGTACGAGCAGGATGAGCTATACGATCTGCGCGCCGACCCCGGCGAGCTTCACAACCGGATTGACGACTCGGCCCTGGCGGGGGTGCTCGCCGGCCTAAAAGACCGGCTGCTGACCTTCTTCCTGGAAACTGGCGATGTCGTGCCGCACGACACGGATCGGCGGTGGTGACGATTCACGCGGATGAAAGTAAGAATCCGCGTTCATCCGCGTGAATCTGCGGCCCGAACCGTCTCAAATGTACTCGTCCAGCCAGTCGAACATCCGCTGCGTCGCGACTGCCAGCGCACCGGTCTGGCAGTGCACCAGGCCCGTGTCCTCGGCGGTGAAGAGCATGTAGTCCTTCGGGCAGCGCAGCGCGTCGTAGAGCTTCTGCGCCTGGCCCGCCGAAAATTCCTCCGCCGCGCCGTCCATCACCAGCGTGCGGCAGGTGATGCGTTCGACGACGGGCGTGTTGTCGTACTTCCGCAGCTCATTGATGAGATCGGCCGGCGTGCTGACGCCGTGCTTCCACATCGAATCCTTCAGCCACCAGGTCGCGCTCGACATAAGGTTGTCTCCAGCCAGCGCGGCCGCCTTTAGGAAGCTGAAGACCGTCTTATTGAACGCTGCCGGGTTGGTGTCCAGCAGCTTGAGCAGCACTGGGTAGTCCGAGAAGTTGCCGATGATGCCATCGGCCCAACTCAGCACGCCGGGGTTCGCGATGCACAGCTTGAGCCGCTTCTCGAACGCCGCAGCCCGCGGGGCCAGCGCGCCGCCCATGCTGATCCCCATCAGCGCGATGCGGTCGGGATCCACCTCCGGCAGGCTCACCGCGTAGTCTACGACCGGCGTCACCACCTTCTCCCAATCGGGCCGGAAGGGCAACCCTTGCAAGCGGATCGCCGCACCCTGGCCCGGCCCGGCGAATTGCAAGCAGTGGTAGCCGCGCTTGAGGCAGGCATCGGCCAGGTACTTTGTCTCCTCCGGCCAGGCATCGCGGCCCTCGTGGACGATTAACACCGGCGCTTTCCCCTGCGCCAGCGGCGAGCGATAGAAGTAGCCGGGCAGCGTTGTGCCTTCGTAGGGGATGGCGACCGGCCGGGCCGGGATGTTGAGCAAGGCGATGGCCTGGTCGAAGCACGCGATGGCCTGGCGCGTCGCGGCCACGACGCCAGGGTCGCTCGGCTCCGGGTGGTGGATCAGGGCCGCCCGGGTGTAGGTGGCCGCGCGCAGATACGCCTCGCCCGCGCTGAGCCGGCGATTGCGCGCCAGGCAGCCCTCGGCCACCCCGCGCAACCGGTCGGCCGTCGCCAGCCACTCGCGCGGCCAGCTCCCCGCGTCCTGCGGGTCAATCCGGTGCGCAGTGTCGAGGCATTCGCCGACATCGGCCATCCCCTGGTAGACCGCGCTCAGATACCAGAGCAGTTGGTTGTCGAGCACCGTATCGTTGAGGATCCCCAGCTCATACCAGGGACGGCCCTTCGGCGCAGGATTTTTACCTGCGGCCGCGACCGGCGCGCCCGCAGGCAGTGCATGGCTGGCGACCGCTGTTCCAGCGGCCAATGACGCCAGGCGCAGGAAATTCCGCCGGTTGATCTGTTGGTCTGTGTTCATTTGCTCCTCCGATGGGATTGGGCAGGGTGAAAGCCCGCGTTCATGCTCGGAGTATCGCGCCGCGGTGGGTGCAGTGTCATGCATCGAAGGATGTAGCGAAGGGTGCATCCGGCAGATACGCGATGATGGTTCGCGATGCCTGTCACCCTGTCACCATGCCACCCTGTCACCTTCGCGGCCCGACCGACCTTGTGTTATACTTGGCACGCGAAAAGACCCTGAAGGTCTCGTAGACCTTTAGGGTCTGTGCATGTCTATCCGCAAGGAGGGAATCCCGGAAGCTGATGGAAAGAGCATTACGTCTCGATGGCAAGATCGCGCTTGTCACCGGCGCCAGCCGTGGGATCGGCCGCGGGATTGCGCTGCGCCTGGCGGCCGAGGGCGCCGATGTTGTCGTCAACTATCGCAGCCACCCGGACGAAGCGGAAGAAGTGGCTCAGGAGATCGCGCGGCTGGGCCGGCGGGCGTTGGTCTGGCAGGCAGATGTGGGGGAGCGCGACGCCGTGGCCGCCATGTTCGCGGCCGCGGTCGCGCAGTTCGGCGGGTTGGATATCGTGGTCGCCAACGCGGCTCTCTCGATCCGCGCGCCGGTGATCGAGGCGCAGTGGGCGCATGTGCTGCGCACACTGCAAGTCAGCCAGTTCGGCGTCTTCCACACCGTGCAGATGGCCGCGCAGCAGATGGCGCGGCAGGGCCGCGGAGGGAAGATCGTCATCATCAGCTCGGTGCACCAAGAGCTGGCCCCGGTGAACAGCGCGCCCTACAACATGGCGAAGGCCGCCATCAATCACCTGGGTGAAACTATGGCCGCCGAGCTGGCCGGCCGTCACATCAACGTCAACATGATCAACCCTGGCTGGATTGACACGCCCGGCGGGCGCGCCTTCGCCACCGAAGAAGAGATGCGCGAAGGCGGGAAGCGTATCCCCTGGGGCCGGCTCGGCACACCGGAGGACATCGCCGCGGCTGCCGCCTTCCTGTGCAGCGCCGAAGCCGACTATATCACCGGCGCGACGCTGCGCGTGGATGGCGGCTACGTGCTCC
>Ga0172375_10008187_pt1 | contig 14120 bp, 19 predicted proteins | sample LakKiv1m_FD_114537 | JGI IMG/M metagenome (GOLD analysis project Ga0172375, IMG submission 114537) | Freshwater microbial communities from Kabuno Bay, South-Kivu, Congo - kab_092012_11.1m | ecosystem: Environmental > Aquatic > Freshwater > Lake | place: Democratic Republic of the Congo...
ACAGGAAATACGAATATCACTCGAATACGACAACGGAACAGCGGGCGATACTATCAAGTTCATCTTCCAGACATCCGACGTTACGGCCAACGAAAACGCCACATTTTATAATTCGACTACGTCAGCGTGGTCAGAGCAAGCTACGTTCGATGCGACCTATCAGAACAGGGCTAATCTAAAGGCGTCCCATTCCCTGCTGGCAGTTGGCGTTTCTGGCGAACACGACATTGTGGTGAGTGGCAACACGACTACTTGGGAGATGTATGTTGACGGGGCGCAAGCTGATACCAGCGCAATTACCGCTATCCCCGACAGTTCGGCTAACTGGATATTCGGTCAAGACGCGGGTTCGCTGTCCTACGCGACCTCTCTAAAAATATCGGTCGGCGGCGATCTCGTCGCCTGGTATCAGCCCATCGCTATCATTTCCGGCGCCGTCCTCCCCGACCGTCAAGGAGCAGCCGAGAACGGTGTTATAACTTGGGGCGCTAACCCTGCGGGCGTAACTGCGGCTCTTGGCAGCATGGTCAGCACTAGCCAGCCATCCGGGTCAGGGACGACTACCCCGCCAGCCGACAACCTGCCTACCAGCAGTCCGTCTGACTGGTACGGGGACGGCACGGTTACGAAGGCGTCCACACTGGCTAACCCACTCCGGGGACTGGTAACTTTCGTCTCCGACAACACCAGCCTGTCCGAGATACAGGCATGGCGCTGGGGCGGATTCGCTATCTGGATAATCATTACTTTCGGCGTGGCAGCCCGCGTCCGGGGACACCAGGGGATAACCGCTATCGTCTCCGGCGCAGTACTGGGCGGGCTGGTAGCTTTTGACAATAATATCTTCCCGCTTTATATGGTTATCCTGGCCGTAGGGCTTTTCATAGGCGGCATTGTAGCCGAGCGGAGTCCCAGCTTATGAGAAAGTACCTGCACGTCTGCTTATCGGCTCTGTTGGTCGCCGTGGCTTGTCTGGCAGGCGCTCTAGCCATCATCCCGTCCCCTGTTCTAGCTATTGCCGACCCCGACACGCCGCCGGCTATTAACGGTGCCAAGGCATGGGAGCTAGAGGACGGCGGATTGGGAATACTCGTTGATTACAACCTGGACTACGCCGTGTTGCCAACCGAGACGGCCACCGAGTCGTATATGGCCGTGTTTGTGGACACGGACGGCATAACCCAACTCAAGTCGGCGGCCCCTTATACATTCGTTGACTCAGGGTATGGACGTGGGCTAATCTGGATACAGTTCACCGCCGCCGAGGTCAGCACGTACAGTCTCACCAGCGCGAGTATGGCCGACTACCGCGTCTGGCTGGTCGGCAATCCCACCGTATTGTCAGGCTGGGCAGGCGACCCGCCGAAAACAGTTGCTCTGCTAGACGACTGGGACACTTACAGCGTTTCGGGGTTATCTCATGGCGGGCTAGGTGTCCTGTACTACGCCGACGTGCTGGAGCTGGCATGGTCGCTGGACATGATAGAGGCAACTGCCATCGGTAACAGGCTGACGGCTACGGGCGAGAGCTATTTCCTGAACGTTATCCCCGACCTGCGCTCGCTTGCCCCCAATGCCTTCTCCAATACCGAATCGAAACCCAACCCCGAGGATATTGATTATTCCACCACATTCAGCGCAACGGCAACATCCGAGTCGGCGACGCTGGTCGGCTCACCCGTAACGCTCGCCAGGGGCGCTAACTCTGTGAACACGGGGGCGACCACTGGCACATTCACTATCACCCTATCGCAAGGCACGTCTGGCACGATAGCCAACGGCACAGGCACTCTCTCGTCTAGTCCGTCCGACCTAGTGTACGGAACGAACACGGTTACCGCTACTGGGGCAGGGACGTTCACCATCACTCTCGCGCTGTCCAGCGCCCAGGAGAGGCAAGACACTGAGGTATCGGGCACTGGTATGGACGTAACGCCAGTGGCTACCATCTTCGGTATGTCCCGCACTGTGTTTGGCGGCATCGTCTGGCTGATTGTCAGCGCCCTTATCTGTGGGGCTGTGTACGGCATCGCCAAGCGGGGAGCGCTCGATGGCGGGGCGTCGGCGGGCAAGGTCGTGATGCTGGTGTTCGGAATCTGCATTATCGGCGGCGTCCTGCTCGGTATGCTCGCTCCCATCGTGGCCGCCCTGCTCTTTATCGGCTACGGCGCGTTCACGGGTTACGTTATCTTTTTCCGAAACTCCGGCGGGGACATCGGCAAGACGGTCATGTTCATGGGGTATATGTGGGTGGTCGTCTGTCTCGCTGGAGGTATCTTGCAGGGCATCGTCCCGCAGGCTTCTACCTCGCTCACAGCCAGCATATCGGCTACCGACACCACGATTACGGTCACTAGCACCGAAGGCTTTAGGAGTCCTGGCATCCTGATTATCGACGGCGAGCGAATAGCCTACTACAAGAAGACCGCTACCACATTCTCGGGGACATTCTGGAAGCCCCTGTCGCGAGGGGCGAGCGGGACTACCGCCACAACGCACTCGCCGGGTGCCAGCGTCCGTATGCCCGAAACGGCGCTCATCAACGACGCGCTGGACTACAATATCGCCCTTATCTCGGACGCATCCGGCTGGCAGGCTTTCGTAACCGTGCCGCTCGCCATATTCGACATCCTGACTACGTTTATATTCCTGCCCATGAAGTTCCTCGGGACAGACTTGGTTATCATCACAGTCATCTGGGCAGTTATCGGACTGGGGCTAATTATCAGCGTGTTCATAGCGATGGCCGGCGGGAGGAGAGTATGACGCTAACAGGTCAGCGAGCGCAGAAGCTCGCTGCCGTTTGTCTGCTCCTACTGCTGGCTTGGCTGTTTGTATCTCCTACTGCGCTATCGGCATTTGCTGGACTGGGGGGCTACATCTCCGAAAAGATGCTGGGGGATGGTACAAACGAGGCCCTTCACTTAGGAGACGGTACTAACCAGCTATCAGTGCTTGGCTCCGGCCCCATAGTGTTTACGGGAACAGCTACTAGTACGTCTGCCGGGGGTATCGTGTCGGCTACCCTGCACGGCAATCTAGCCAGCCTGAATGGTATGCCAAAGGCTGATGTCTGGTTTGTTTGGGGCTACGCGCCTGGAGTGATGACCAATACAACCGCCCAAGTGTCCGTAACAACGCTCGGGGACAAGACAGCTACGATTAACCCGCTGGCGGGTAAGACAGTATATTACCGCTTCGTCGGAGGGACAGATGGGACAACATCGAGCGGAATTTTATCCGTACTCGCCGGCGGGGCGCACGGATTAAGCTACTGGCTGATGAGTACGCTATTGCCTCTTATCATCGCCGCAGTTATACTCATCATGTCATTTGCAACCACACGTAATCCTATAATAGCCCTTATTGCTATGATAATTGGCCTAGTCGGGTTTTACATCGTCCTAGCTATCGTAAGCACACTCTAGGAGGGAGAAGATGAGCTGGTTAAAATCTAGGAAATGGCTGGTAGTCAATGCGATACTGGTAGCGGTACTGCTATTCATGCTGGGGGTCGAAATCTCGGGTAAGAGCGTCCGTGACGCCAGTCTCATGCGGTGGCCCGGTGGGGGAAAAATTATAACCATCGGTCATGTTGCCTACGCGGCGGGCGTGGTTGACTATACCTTCGACGGCACCGACGACAATGTGCAGTTCCAAGCAGCGCTCAACGCTCTGCCTGTAACTGGCGGACGGCTGGTAATCGTATCCGCCGTTCAGCTCAACTTCTCAGCTACTGTAACTAGGGCCATACCCAACGTCATCATAGAAGGCTCCGGGCAGGGAACATATTTTACTTACGACAGTATCAATCCCATCTTCACTGCGGGCGGTAATAACTGGCAGTTCAGCAACATTCGCACAGATGCTGGCGGTATCAGTATGGGGGCGACAACAGGGTGGATGTGGGTAAATGTCAATAATGGTTCTACCGCCTACGATATAAGAACGCCTGCGGGTTCGATAGTTAATGGTGCTTTTGTTGCCACTTCGCTTACGGATTCAGGGCTTACAAATGGCAGAATACCGATTACTGGTATTGGTGGATTATTAGGTGATGATGCAGACATAACTTGGAGTGGAGGCAACACTCTTAATACAACTAATCTTGTAGATTCCGCATTAACAAATGGGCGATTGATATTGGCAGGCGTTGGGGGGCTTCTCGGTGATGATGCTGATTTAACGTGGAACTCTGGAACTAATACATTATCATCCCCCAATGTCTCAGTTAATGGGACTTTAACAGCTAAAATAGGTAGGGGTGCAACTTTAACGATAGCTGCTAGCGACGCTACGGCGTTAGAGAAAGCACAAGCAGATTATGTAGCGACAGGTGCTAACGACGATGTAGTGATAAATGCCGCTATCCAGTCTCTGCCTGCTACAGGAGGGGTGGTGCAACTATCGTCTGGCTCATTTAGTATTTCCTCATCTATTAATGTTAAGAGCCATGTAGTATTGCAAGGGGATGGTAGTTCTGAGTATCAGTTTTTTGTGTCGCAGGGTTATGGTATAACCCATCTAGTAGCAACAGATGCTATAGATGGCTCATCAGTTATAAACATTGATGGAGGAGCAGGGACTACTGTTGGTGCTGCCGTAAGACGGTTAAGTATTTATGGGTCGGGGAAACTCGATGCTGATAATGACAATGGCATATTTGTTGATAGTACAGATGTTTTCCGAATTGAGGATGTTCAGATAGAAAATACTAGAAGAGGCTTGTTCTTTGACGATTTAGCTACCGCTGGACAAGTCTATAGCTCGCTCTTTACAAATAACCAGGTAGGGGCATATATCAAAGGTAATAATCACTCGTTTTCACAAGTAGAATTTTCGCATAATAGTGCTTATGGTATTTGGATAGATAATGCAGGGGGCATAAAAATTACCGCTTCTACAGCAGTAAGCAATTCCAATGGTGATGGTTTTTACGTACTGAATTCTACTGTAATTCAGATAGTGAACACTCGCTCCTACAATCCCCATGCTGCTGGGGGAGCAAGGGGCTATGAGTTTGATGGTGTTACGTATTCTGTCATCAGTGGAAGCGTTGCTGAAGGCAACGACAGAGATGGTATTTACTTAGGTAACTCTTCCAACAATATCATCGTCGGTAATGTTTCAGTTAATAATGATGACAACAACACTAATACCTATAATGGAATAACTATCAATAATGGCTCTAGTAATAATGTTATTGTGGGGAATAGATGCGGTAATAACAATAAGTCCCAAATTGCTATCCTAGACGGTGCAAGCACTAATAATATGGTAATGTCTAATAACTTACGGACATCTGAGGGAATAGCATTATCAGATGCAGGAACAGGGACAATGATTAGGTCTAATCTTGGTTATATCACTGAAAATTCAGGTACAGGGACAATTATAACTGGGAACACATCAGTCGTGGTAACTCACGGTTTGTCAGTTACGCCGATAGCAGGCTCAATTTGGGTCGTTCCCACTGGATTAATGGGGAACGCAAAGTATCTCTACATTGACACTTACACATCGGCTAGCTTCACAGTTCACAGTGATGTTGACCCCTCAAGTGCAAATATTACTTTTGCTTGGGGTACTGGTGGAAAGTAATGGCAGAGATTAAAATAAAAGATAAAATTATTGATACTTTGGGATGGATATTAATAGATATTATCGGTCTTCTTTTATTGATTATTGCGGTAATATCCTATCCGTTATGGCGTATTAATGATTTATTACGGAACGATGAAAAGCGGTAGTGGCGATGGGCTTATTAAACTGCGCTAGTTGCTCTTGAAGTATAGACTTTAGTAATCCAATCACTGCCAGTCTTGGGGTACTAGGGCTATTCTCTCCCTGAGACTTAGTTCCTTATACAAGATTTTTACTATGTACTATACCTTAGTCGCAATCGGCCTAATCATAGCAGCAGAATTAAAGGGGGAATAAAAAGATGAAGTATCTTGGTGGATAGCTAGATAGCCTTGACAACCTAGCCCATTTGTGCTACATTTTATGGTAAGGGGCCGTCCCGCTCCTTAAAGGCTGGTGATTTGCGAATGTCAGTTAGAGGGTTGGTCAGCGTCGTAATCGGCGTCGTGGCCTTTGTGGTCATCGACTCCCTGATTACGAACATCATCACCGGCACCGACACTGGCAGCGTCATTATCCAGAACCTCCTGCGCGTTATCGTGGCGGCTGCCATCATCATCGGCGTGGTCATGTCGGTAGGGCGGAAGAGCTAAGTGCCGACCGGCAACCCCGGGGGTACGAATGGAGGGGGCATCGGGGAAAACATCCTCGGTGCCCCCGCTCGTTTTTGCGGGGCGCATGATGCCCGGATATAGGGACACCCGACGAAGATTCTACTGGATTATCGCTAAAGACCCCGACAGCCACAAGCCGTTCCTGATTGCGGGCGGCGACAGCGAGGATGACGCCCGCCACAAAGCGCTCGAAACGCTAGGCGGCGTGGACTTCGAGATACGCGGGTTATACACCCGGAATATGGCCCACGCCAGCGCTATCGTGCGTGGCAAAAGGCTGGAGGAGACACACGACCTGCGCACTGCCGGAGAGCGCATAGGGCATGAGCGTAGCGTTAATCGCATGATGAGACGAAGGAGGCACTTTAGCACATGACCGTTAATATCGGGCAAGGACTACTCAACGCGTTAATGTACATGGGGCCGCTGGCCGTGATTGCCGGGGCAGTTATGATGTGGCTGTGGGAGCGGACAGCCCGCAAAAAGGTCAAGGTTATCGTCGTACCCGCCGCGGGCGGCATTAAAATCGAATACGTGGACAAGGAAGGCAACGACGTCACTATCCAAAACAAAGCGCTCGGCGTGACGCGAACATGGCCGATTAGCAAGTTATCCACTATCCCGATGCCGTACCCCGACCTAGCCGGGCTTATACCCCGCTTCATGCAGCGGGAAATCCAGACCACTATCTTAATCGAGGATGACTGGGAGCCGTTGCTCAACCGCTCGGAGCATCGGGAGCATGTGATGAGTCCCGATATGATTGCCCTGTTGCGCGAGTTGCCCGAGCGGTTTAAGCAGGTAAAGGGGTTGCCTGCGGCGGTGGACGCCCTGCTGGACGGCGTGAGCACCACGCCCACCAGAGGGATGATTGGCGACTCGGCGTGGCTGGGGGCACTCAAGATTAGCACCACCCTCAAAGCGCTGGCCTCAGTGTCGGACGACCTGATTGAGGCGCTAAAGGGCATACGGACACAGTTGGCACGGTTCGCCGGGCTTAATGCCGCCTACGTTTATATCGGCCTGGCCCTGATTATCGTCATGCAGGGGTTCGGGCTATACTTCGCGATACAGGCGGGGCACTCGGGGTCGGCTGTCCTGAGCGACAAGCTGGACGCCATTATCAAGGCAGTCGGCGCGCAGTATCCACCCTATATCCCGCCGACGGCGATGCCATAGATGGCTAAAAAAGACCCGATGACCGAATTTGAGTTAGACAAGGAGGCAACGGAGGCTAAGGTTGCGCCGAAAGCCGCACCGAAAACTACCGCCCCAGTGAAGCCTGTTGTGAAGGCGGTTACACCATCACTGCCACATAAACTACCGCCCCTACGTACTCCCAGCCCGCCGCCCCCAGCACCGAAGCCTGAGCTGGACAAGACAGCGCTACGGCGTGAAAAAAAGAAGGACGACACGCCCCCTCCACCGCCAAAGCCAGTCGCGGCAGGCCCCGCCGGTGTAATTGCCGACGCCCTGCTGAACCCGACGCCGGAAAAGATGCTGGAGTTCACCGACTTCGACCGCAATCAGGTAACGCTTATTCCCACACTGATAGTGCTCGATGACATGTGGGGTTACTGCCAAGAAGTCGCCACCTACCGCAACGACAGCCAGCATTACCTCGAAAAGTACAAGCGGGAAAAGCCCATAGCCAATAATCTGATTAACAAGTTCGTTTTCACGCTGGCGCAGTGCCGCAGGTCGCTGGGCGGCAAGACACAGAAGGCGCTGGAGGACCTGGCGCTGGCTGACTTGGAATCACGGAGCGATAATATGGAGGGCGCGCTAGGTAGTGGTAGCGGCTTCGAGCAGGACTAGACCCGAAGACGAGAGCCTGTTCGACGACTCGGCGGGCTACGAGGACGACCGGGGCATACAAGTTATCGCCGGGCTGTCCGACCAAGAGAAGCGGCAGGCCGTGACCCTGTACCGCCTCTTCAACGAGCTGTGGGGCGTCTGCATCATACGCGGCGACCCTGGCGCAGGCAAGGATACGTTCCTGAACTGGGTGCTATATACGATTAAGCGCTATTTTCCGCGCAAGCGGATACTGCGTGACGAGAAGCCCCGCGAATTGTTTGGGAAGTACGCCGGACTGTTCAACGAGGCGAGACTGCATGACGACCTCGCTATCCTGCGCGGGGTGGGCGACCATGCATCTGCTACCAAGATAGACGAGGAAATGGAGAAGGCCGCCGACAAGTGGGTCGGCAGCAACCGGGCCTCCGCGCTTCTCACAGAATCGGTGGTCGGGCTGACCGAGTTCTGGAAGTACATGTACAACCGCGAGCCGCACAACCCAATGAACAAGACGATGGGCGGCATCCACAAGATGAAGCGGCACTTTCCCACGCTGATTTTCGGCTGCACGCAGCTTGAGTCCGACCTCGACAAGAAGACCTGCAAGCCATTCATCGACTGGCGCGTGACATGCGTGCGCTCGACGCGGGACTCCACGCAGTACACCTTCCTGGTAGAGCGCGTCAAATACGACCGGCGCTTGGATATACTCGTTCCCGTGAGCAAGCCCTTCCCCATCCCGGTGGACGCGGGCAAGCCCCGCTCGTTCATGGGGGATGGTAGAATAGTACTGAGGAAGCCCGATTACGCACCGCAGAGCGAGGAGGAACGTATCGTGCTCACGGTGCTGAAGTCGGGGTGCGAGAAGTACGAAGAGCTGGTGGACTTTCTGGAGACGGAAGGCGATATGTCCGAATACGAAATATTGTCCACGCTCAAACGGCTATGCCTGAAACTGCCGGGGGAGCGCCTGAAGGCGGTGATATGGTATCCCTGCGTGTATTTTTTGTTTAACTCCAAGAGCGCCCCACAGATGAAGACGAACTTGAAATCGGAGGATTGACATGCCACTAAGTGGCGTTTATTACCGAATGAAGACCTACGCCAACGGGACGCGGGTAAGGCTGGCAATTTCGCCATCGGGCCGGATACTGGAGGCGACGCCTGTCAAGTCGCGCAGGACGCGGACAGGGCGAAGGCTGGCACGACGGCTAAGGAGATTGCACCGATGAGCATACTGGACAGGTTCTCATCCAAACGGGGGCAGATACCCCGAAACTCTACTTTTCGGCTGACGCAGGAAGGCCGTGAGAAGTTGCAGACATACACCGGCACGCCGCAGGCCCGCGTGATGGCCGCGCTGGAGACAATGGGGAGTAGCGCCGACGCCGATGAGATTGCCGGGGCGAGCGGTCTTGGCAGGGGGCAAGTGGAACGCAACTTGCTGGCTCTGATACAGAAGGGCTACGTGCAGCGTGTCGGTGGCCAATCGCAATTCGAGGGAGGTATGGACGATGCCATCCGATAATATCACCGAAGCGGTTGACCATCTGACTGACGCCCTGCTGGGGACAAACGGCATCTTCCTGCTTATTACGCTCATGCTTATCGCCGTCGCCCTGACATGGGTGATGTTCCAGTCCAAAAACCCGATGCTGGGATTCCCCTGCACGATATTCTGGGCTATTCTCGCCGGAGACGCCTACCAGCAGTCGGCGGCGACATGGGATATTTATTACTTCCTCTTTTTCGGGTCGGCGGGCATGGCAATCTTTTCGATGTTTGCTGCCTACGGACTGCGGACGAAAAAGGAAGAGCTGGCCGAAGGGGACGAGTATATTGACGAGGGCAAGGATGACATGAGGTTCGTTGGCGAGAGGGCAGATGAGAAGGTGGGAAAAACACCCGGAGAGTTAAGCCCCCGCGAGCGGTCGCGGAAGCGACAGGCGCGAGATACCGTCGGCAATAAAAAACCGAATTATGGGGAGTTCCGATAGATGAGCATTAAGAGCGCAATCGGTGATTTCCGCAACGGGCTAAGAGTCATATTCGGCAAGCCCCAGCCCGGTCAGGGCGACCGCAAGCTGGCCAAGATGTGCGCCATCGTGGAGGGTCAGATACCCGTCTATGGCAAAAACGTGGTCAGGATGCAGTTAATCAAAAGCATCGAGTCTGACCTGAAACGGTACGCCAAGAAGGGCAAGGATGAGGTGGACAGGCAGATAGCGATTGCCCTCGACACGCCCGAATATGCCGCCCTACTCCGCAAGGTCGGGCTGGAAGAGGCACACATTCATGTAATGGCTATGGAGGCGCTGCGAAATGCGAAATGAATTTACTGGGGACATCGTCTCAGTCCGGGCTGCCGAGGACTGCATCCGAGCGACGCACAAGTACACCGAGGGCGTAGCCCGCTTCCCCAGCCCGCCGATACAGGGCGACGGGTTCCCCAGCCGGGCGCTTACCAAGTTCTACGAAGTCTATCCCGACCTCGACCTAAGCGAGCATAAACCCTTCTGGGACGCGGTTATGGCTGCCTCCGACTGGCTCTGGGGGGATACCCCGCACATTGACGTGCATTTCCGCTACAACTACACCAACAACCGCGCCAAGATGACGGTAGGGGGAAGCAACGGCGCGATGAAGAGCCTTATCAGCGCTGTGCCAGGACTGGAGAAGGCACTAGCCGGGCTAGTAGCCCCACAGGAGGCGAATGGGCGTAATTGACTGGCCCGCAGCGCTGACGCAGGCCGTGGCGAACATACCGACCGCGATTATCACGGGGACAGCGCTGTTCTGGGCGACGCATATCAACAAGAAGCTCGTTGACCAGTTGGAGCGGAAGCATCCTAGCCGGGATAAAGACACAGATTAACCGCTGGTGGGCTATCGCTATCGGTGCCGGGGTAGCCCTCTCCCCGATACACAATCAGGGGCTGACCAAGCTATTGACGAACAGCAAGGGCGAAGTGCTATTTTTCCTGCCCGCCTTCGGGTACTTGCTAATCATCATGGGCGCCGGCCTGTTCCTGCTTAACCACTGGGCAGAAGTACGAAAAACTGGCTTGGGTGATAAGCACATTTACTACCCCCTGCTGATTATCGTCGGGGCGATTGCCCTCTCCGGCTCGGCCTACACGGGCTGGGAGGACAGGATAGCCCCCGCGCTGACCGGGCTGGTGCTATTCGCTCTCTACCTCGCGGCACGGGTACTGGGTAAGGATGTATTCCTGCCCCTCGCGGTCGGGGCGGTGGCAGCATCGCTCGGAGTTATCGCTACCGCCACCGTCAATCCCACAACAGTATCAGGTGGGCTGCTATTCGAGCACAATTACGACATCGTGGTCGGGTACGTGCTACTCGGCACGGCGCTTTTCGCGCGCCGCTGGCAGTGGCTGTTGGCGGGACTAGCACTGGTGGCGATGTTCCTCTCCGGCTCGGCTGAGGGGCTATTTGTAGTGGCCGTCTCGGGAGCCGTAGTGCTCGCCAGACGGGACTGGGGCAGAAAGCTGATGTGGGCTACTGCCCCCGTCCTTATCACAGCTCTGTTATGGTTCTCCCTTGGTTGGGGACAACAGTTATGGGGCTACACCGTGAGGATAGCGCAGTTCGACACGGTAGTCTGGCAGGGTATCCCCGAAAACTCGGCGGACTTCACGAGCGAGACATGGGCACCCAATGTCGAAACAGATGTGGTGTCGTGGCGGCTAGTCGTGGTTAAACATGCGCTGGAGAACATCAAACCACTGGGAGACGGGTTTAATTTGACAGCCTTCAGGACAGGCACGGTGCATAACGTGCCCCTGATACTGGTGCAACAGATGGGCTACCCTGGAGCGGCGGCGGCGCTGGCATGGCTGTGGGTTACATTCTGGTGCCTGCGGAAGACACAGTGGAAGTACGCATGGGTGCTGATACTGGCCTTGTCAGTGTTCGACCATTTTATTTGGACGCAGATGGCTCCTGTATGGTGGCTTTTGGCGGGTGTGTCAACCGCCAGCACGGTTAAAAGCGACCTGGTATTTAAGCCCGCTTCCGACGAATAGTCCTCCGGCGGGGTTTAGTACCCCTCTGCAACTGCCGGATGCTCTTGCGAGTCGTGGACAGGAAGTCCCCAGCACGCTCCGACCAGCTCTTCTCCCCGGCGGCCTTACGGGCGCGGGCAACCGCGTCCCGCTCACGGAGGGCGGCGGCCTTGGCCTCGTACATCTTGCGTTTGAGGGTTAGCTGTTCCCGCTCCGCCTCGGCCTTGACTCTGGCACGCTCGTACTGGCTGCGGGCGTGCGCCATGCGCTTTTTGGCGCGTAATTCGGCGGCCTTCTTTTGTCGGACATAGGCCGCCTGGACGGCGGTCGCCCCTCGCTTGATTGCCCCTGTGAACCGGCCTAGTTGCATATTGTCTGTCCTCCCCTTGTTATATTTTAAGCCCCTTGCCCGACTTTTAGGTAGTTCGGCTACCTGTTAGCCCTCTAAGACGCCGCCTTGCTCACGCAACAAAGCCACAGCCCTATCCTAGCGCATCCCCCTGACCTCTGTTGACCCCTCACGGCGACGAGCGGCGGGTTTGACGCGACGCTTTTTGCGCGGGGTGTCTATCCCGCGGATGTCGGCACCGCCGGGGTCTTTGAGCCACCTGGACACGGCAGGGTCATCGGGGTCGAGGGTGACGCTGTTGACCAGGCGCTCGTCCGATTCTCGGGAGCGGGCGCTGCGGGAGTCCTCGAAGGACTGGAGTTCAGGTGCGGCCTGTTTCACCTGTGCGACAACGACAGAGTCAAGAGAACGGAAAATTATGCTTGGCAATCCCTTTGATGTTCTATCACTCCACTGAACATCAACCAGTTCTCCGTTGACGGATTGATACCGCTTTACAATTTGGCCTTGTGCTCCTTTCTTCATACCAAAGACAGGAGCGTCAAAAGGTGCTATTACCCGTTGAGGCATTATGGATTGTAAGTCGGGATAGTCTCTCAGGACTTCAGGAGGTACGGGCTTACCTTCAGAGAGGGCTTTGGTGATTACGTCTTTATGGCTAGTAACTGTAAAACCCCTTGATTGATATGGTTTAGCTTGCGTACCTGCCCCATATTCGAGTCGGATACGTTCAGGTGTAGCCCAAGAGAGAGACTTTTGCAAAGGGCTAGATGGCATCACTTTCAAAGCTTTATTTTCGGTTTTCACTGACACTAAATGAGCTGCATCCCATTCACCCTTTGTCATCATCCAGGGTTCTTTAGCTACCTGCCCGGCCATTTTTCCGTCCCCCCTTTATAATCCCCATTACGTCATGATATGTAGATAGCCCCAACGCCCCAACGTTGTGCCTGACTTATGTTAAGTAGCCTTTCACCGCACCTAAAAAACCGGACAACCATCGCATCGCCCGCCTATGCTCCATGACCAAGTCTTCGCCCATCTTGCTGATGTTGGGTAACTCACTGAGCGCGTCCGCGACAAAGGGATATACAAACTGCTTTGGCAGACCCGAGTCCAGCAGGACAGCGAATATGGCATTTTTTACGTCCTCATCCCAAAACCAGATATGGACGCGGCTGTGGACAAACGGCTTGTAGCCGCAGGCCAAGCCCCAAAGCGACTCATCCACCAGAAGGCGCTCTGACTGCTCCCAATCCTTCCGAGCGTCGAGATATTGGCGGTACACTGTCTGCAATTCGGACAAGGCAGGGAGAGCGCTCATCCTAGTTAGCGCGACTTTAGTCGCATACCGCGACAAGCTTCGATAATCCACACCGGCTAGAGGCTTGCCACGCAAGACTTCGGCAATAGCAGTAATGCCAGAATCTGTGTCAAAGTCTAGCAACTTCAAGTCAGCGCTACTCCGCCTCGGCAGCTTGCCATGCACGACCAAGCTCTCGATGGTGTCGCCCATGTCGGACGGCTTTAGACTGGCTCCCCTAGACACGATGCGGCCTCAAATTGCGCGTCCGAGCAGTATTCCAGTACTGGGATTTACACTTGGGGCAACGCTTCGGTCTGCGCTCGATGCGGGGCGTCCAGCGATGCCCGCAACGATTACACTGATGCTTTGGTAATCTCATAGTA
>Ga0172375_10008188_pt1 | contig 14118 bp, 12 predicted proteins | sample LakKiv1m_FD_114537 | JGI IMG/M metagenome (GOLD analysis project Ga0172375, IMG submission 114537) | Freshwater microbial communities from Kabuno Bay, South-Kivu, Congo - kab_092012_11.1m | ecosystem: Environmental > Aquatic > Freshwater > Lake | place: Democratic Republic of the Congo...
AATGGCGGTGGCGACGAGGAAGGGTTCGGCGCCCATGTCCACCATACGCGCCGCCGCGGCCGCGGCATCGTTGCAGTGCAGCGTGGAGAACACCAGGTGGCCGGTCAGCGCCGAATGGATAGCCATCTCCAGCGTCTCCGGGTCGCGAATCTCGCCGACCAGGATGACATCCGGATCCTGGCGCAGGATGGAGCGCAGGCCGGTGGCGAAGGTCAGTCCGACGCGGGGATTGACCTGGATCTGGCCGATGCGCGGGATGCGGTACTCGACCGGATCCTCGATGGTGATGACGTTTTTCGCCAGGTAGTCGATTTTCGCCAGGCAGGCATACATAGTGGTGGTTTTCCCCGAACCGGTCGGACCGGTGGCCAGCAGCATGCCGTGCGGGCGTTCGATCATCTGCTCCAGCAGCGCGCGGTTCCGCTCGTTAAGGCCCAGTTGGGTGAAATTCATCCACGACTGATGCTTGGGCAGCAGGCGCAGCGCCGCCTTCTGCCCGGTGGTCAGCGGCACGACGGAGACTCGCACGTCGAACATGTGCTTTCCCAATCGCACATCGAAACGCCCATCCTGTGGAATACGATTCTGCGCGATATCCAGATTGGCGAGGATCTTGATGCGCGAGATTACCTGCGCGTGCTGTTCGAGGTCGTATTTCAACTGGTCGTAAAGGATGCCGTCGATGCGAAAGCGAATGTAGACATAATCATCGTGCGGCTCGATATGGATATCGGTGGCGCGCTGGGCAACCGCGCGCTGGATGATGGATTCCACCGTGGTGGCGGCGGTGGCGCCGCCCTCCTGCGCGTGGGTCGCGGCCTGGGCAGGCGCATCGCCGGTCTGCATGATCAGGTCGGTAGGCGCGTCCACGTGGCTGCCGTAATGCGTCTCGATACCCTGCAGAATATCATCCTCATCCACTTGCACCAGCGACACGCCGCATCCCAACGCGCGCTGCAGATCCCGCATCAATTGCGGGTTGCGCGCGTTGGCGCTCGCCAGCGTAACCGTGCGGAAGCCATCCGCATTCGGCGGCGAAATCGACACCGGACAGACGCGAAACTGCAGCGCCTGCTCGCGGGTCAGCAGCATAACGGCTTCGCGCGGCACATGCAGGTGCTGCGGCTTGAATTCGGGCATTCCGTTTGACATGAATCTTTCATCCTTCTCTTTCACATCGCATACCGCGTTGCCGCTATTGCCACGCCGCGCTCACGCAGGTATTGCTTCAATACCGGGATATTGATAATGCCGAAGTGGAAGACGGAGGCGGCCAGCAGCACGCCGGCGCCGGCCTGCGCCGCTTCATAAAAATGCTCCATCGTGCCCGCGCCCCCCGAGGCGACTACCGGCACGGAGACCACCTCGGCAATCCCGCGGATCAGCGGCAAGTCATACCCGGTCAGCGCGCCGTCGGTGGCTTTGCTGGTGGGCAGGATGCAGCCGACGCCATAGCCATCTACCCGTTTCGCCCATTCGACGGCGTCCGCGCCGGTGGCGGTGCGCCCGCCGTCAATATACACCTCGTAGCCGGAGGGAAGCGCCGGATTGGCATCCACGTCGATCGCCACCGTCACCCGATCGGAATCCAGCGCCTTCACCATCTCCGCGATCACCTCCGGGCGGCGGAAGGCGGCGCTGCTGGTCGAAATCTTATCGGCCCCCGCCTCGATCACTTCGGCCGCCACCGCCGCGTCGGAGATGCCGCCGCCCACGGTGAACGGCACGGTGGTGACCGCGGCAACACGCCGCACCACGTCGAGCATGGTAGCCCGTCCCTCGACGGTGGCGGTGATGTCCAGCATGGCCAGCTCATCGGCGCCGGCCGCGCAATAGGCCTGCGCGCAGGCCGCCGGATCGCCCGCGTCGCGGATGTTCACGAAGTGCACGCCTTTCACCACCCGCCCGTTCCGCATGTCCAGGCAGGGCATGATCTTTACAATATTGTCCATATGTGCCTCCCTTATTTATTTCAAGCCGGCGCACCCGTAAAGGGATGCGGCCACAGGCGTTTCATCAGGTCGGTTCATTACGCCAGCAACACCCGGCAGCGCTCCTGGTGCGCGCTATACAGGTCCCCGATGCGGGCGCGTTTCTCTTCGAGCGTCATATCCGTTCGCCGGAACACCAGATGCGCGCGCGTCTCGAAATCCCGCGCCAGCGCGCACGCTTCAACTATACCGTTATGACATTCAGCCGGAACAGCGATCACGCCATCACCGTCGCCATGCACCAGATCGCCGGTGGCGAAGGCGACGCCGGAGATAATCACCGGCGCTTGGGCAATTTTATAAGACAGGGTGGTATGATCGGGCACGACGCCGGAACCGAAGACGACAAGCCCTACCCTGTCGATGCGCTCCAGGTCTCGCACGCCGCCGTCGGTGACGATGCCGCGGGCGCCGTATGCCCGGAAGATTTTAGCCATGCCGTCGCCGGCCACGCATTCGCGCTTCAGCTCGGCGCCGGTGCACTTCATCATCACCACCACCGGCAGCGCTGATTGCTGGAGCCACGCGTAACTCTCCCACAGGCCGGACGCATCGGGAGCCTTGCCCGGCGTGCTGGTATCGACCTCCAGCGTCAACGCCACGCCGACCATAGGCCCGGAGGGCGATGTCAGCCGCCGGATGTCGCTGCCGGTATACAAGGTTTCGGTATTCGGCATGCCCATCGCGGTCATCGCTTCGGTAATCAGGGCGGTCTCGAATTCGCGCAGTTGCTCGATCAGGGACAGTGTTGCGGGCATCAGATATCCTTTGCTTTCGAACGGTAAAGTATCTTTTCGCCGTCGAGGCTTGTATTCCTATCCTACTATACGCCAATTAGCGAATAAACACACATTGCACTCTCTCCTTACCCGTGTTACCATCTAGCCCGAATGGTAATTCCAATACCGGTTGCCTCGTGCGGGGGCCACCTATCCCCCAACCCCTCCCCTACGAAGGGAGGGGAGCAGGGCAGCAGGCGGAAGCAAACCCGTAAGTCCAGGAACGGTATGCAAAACTCCACCTGCTACTCCCCTCCCTTTATAGGGGAGGGGTTGGGGGAGAGGTGGCCTTCGCACGAGGCAACCGGTATTGAACCGAGGAGGATCATTATCGTGAGCGAGAAACTGCGCTGGGGCATATTGGGCGCGGGCCGCATTGCCGGTGTTTTCGCGCGGGCGCTGGCGGCGTCGGCGACCGGCGAGTTGTATGCGGTGGGAAGCCGCGCGCAAGAGACCGCCGACCGCTTCGGCGACGAGTTCAACGCGCCGGTCCGCTACGGCAGCTACGATGCGCTGCTGGCCGATCCGGAAGTGCAGGCCGTTTACATCGCCACGCTGCACCCCTGGCACGCGGAGTGGGCGGTGAAGGCGGCGGACGCGGGCAAGCACATCCTCTGCGAGAAGCCGCTGACCATCAACTACGCGGAGGCGCTGGCGGTGATCGAGGCGGCGCGGCGCAATGACGTGTTCCTGATGGAAGCCTTCATGTACCGCTGCCACCCGCAGACGCGGAAGCTGGCCGAGTTGTTGAGATCAAAGGCGATCGGCGACGCGCGCGGCATGCAGGTGACCTTCAGCTTTCAAATGCCGTTTGATCCGGAGGCCCGCCACCTGAAGAACGCGAAGGGCGGCGGCGGCATCATGGACCTGGGCTGCTACTGCATGTCGATGGCGCGGCTGATCGCCGGCGCGAGCGCGGGGAAGGATTTCGCGGAGCCGTTGGAGCTGAAGGCGGTCGGGCACGTCGGCGAGATAAGCAAGTCCGACGAGTGGACGGTGGCCGCGGTGAAGTTCCCCGGCGACATCGTGGCCCAGCTCGCCTGCGCGGTGATGGCCAACCAGGGCGAGAACGCGGCGCGCATCTTCGGCACGGAAGGCAGTATCTACGTTCCCACTCCCTGGTTCCCGGCGCGCAGCGGAGGCACGGCCTCCATCTTCGTGCATCGCAACGGCTTGGAGCAGCCCGAAGAGGTTATCATCCAGGCCGACCGCGAGCTTTACGCCATCGAGGCGGACACGGTGGCGGAGAATATCGCGCAACGCCAGGCGCCTTCGCCGGCAATGAGCTGGGACGATACGCTGGGCAACATGCGCGCGCTGGACTGGTGGCGGCGGGAGGTCGGCATGGTCTACGAAGCGGAGCAGCCGGAGGCGTGGACGCTGCCGGTAGATAAAAAACCGCTGGCCGCGCGCCCGGAGGCGAAGATGCCGTATGGCCGCATCGACGGCGTGGAAAAGCCGGTATCGCGGCTGATGGCAGGCGCGATGTGGGCGCAGAACCTTCCTCACGCCTGCGTGCTCTACGACTCCTTCTTCGAATACGGCGGCAATGCCTTCGACACCGCGTGGGTTTACGGCGGCGGCGAGGCGGATCGGCTGCTCGGGCAGTGGATGAAACTGCGCGGTATTCGCGAGCAGGTGGTGGTGATGGCCAAGGGCGCGCACACGCCGTTTTGCGATCCGGACAGCCTGACCCGCCAGTTCTTCGAGACGCTGGAGCGCATGCAAACCGATTACGTAGATATCTACGCGATGCATCGCGACAACCCGGCAATCTCCGCCGGCGAATTCATCGACGTGGTGAACGAGCACATGCGGGCCGGGCGCATCCGCGCCTTCGCGGTGTCCAACTGGTCGCTGGCGCGCGTTGAGGAGGCCAACGCCTACGCGCGGGCGAAGGGCCTGCGCGGCATCGCCGCGGTCAGCAACAACTTCAGCCTGGCCCGCATGATCGAGGCGCCGTGGACCGACTGCATCGCCTCTTCCGATCCGGTGTCGCGAGAATGGTTCACGCGGACGCGCCTGCCGCTGCTGGCCTGGTCGAGCCAGGCGCAGGGATTCTTTGCCATGGGCGATACTCCGGAGTGGCCGGGTACGTGGATGTCGCGCTGCTGGAGCAGCGACGATAACTACCGCCGCCTGGCGCGCGCGAAGGAGCTGGCGCAAAAGTACGGCGTATCCGCGCTCAACATCGCGCTTGCCTACGTGCTCAACCAGCCCTTCACCATCTTCGCGCTGGTGGGTCCGCAAACCCCCACCGAAGCGCGCACGCTGATGCCCGCGCTGGATATTACGCTAACCGAAGAGGAAATGCGCTGGCTGAATCTGGAGTAAGTTCGGAGTTCAAAGTTCGGAGTTCGGAGTTCCGAAGTTCCCGTTGATGGGAAAAAGCTTACCGTGAACATGGAACTTCGAACTCCGAACTCCGAACTTCGAACTTTGAACTTACAAAAGGGACAGGCGCTTATGACCGGAAATGAAACTATGACAGGCGCCTGTCCGTTGTTGCAGTGCCGACTATAAAGTCATGCTGATGATCGGCTCGATTATTGCTGCCGCACTATCAACATAACGGATTTACCTGCGTAAACACACCTTAAAACAGCGTATTTGTTCTCATCTGACACGCGGGGTCAATAATTGCCCGGCCAGTAACCCCAGGTGAAGAGCGGGCCGGGATATAAGCCTTGCTTGACCAGCGCGCCGGCGCGCAGGGCGGCGGCAATGCCGGTTCCCAGCTCATCGGGGGTGAACTCGACGTCCAGGCTGCGCTTCCACGGCCAGTCGGATTCGGCGAAGGCCGGCATCACCCAGCGGTGTTGCGGATCGGACTGCGGCCAGACATGGATGCGACCATCGATGACCGGCGCCAGGATGACGACGCGATCGGGGTCCGCAAAGGCGCTCGAGCAGTAGCCGATGGCGTATGGATCATTGGCGACCTTCTCGATCATCTCGGCGTCATCCATCACCTCGATCTCATCCCTACCCCAGTCGGCGTTGCCGATCACCTTTTTTACATAAGTATTGGTGCTCGACCTGGCATCAGAAAAACGGTAAACCTGCACGTTATTCTGCTGGTAGCCGATCTCGAAGAGCTCGCGAATCTCCGCTGGGGACATCACATATGTCTCGTTGACCAGGGGCGGAAGAGCCGGGATTTTACTGCCTCGCGCGACGACTATGCAGACGGCGTCATATGCGATGGCGCGGGGCGCTACCGCATCGGGCCCGGTGCAGGCGGCGCCCCACACCCAGGCGGCTTGCGGGCGGCCCATGGTGTAAAGCTGCCCTTTGAATCCCATCGAGAAGTAATCGCCGGAACTCATTTGAGCGGCGGCCAACAGGAAGGGGCGGGCGGCATATTCGCCGCCCACCACCACCGTGCCGGCCAGGCCGTCGATCGCGACGCCGGCGGGCATCATGGCCGTGGGGTTGTCGATCAGCCCCAGCGGCGCGGCATGATATAAGGCGCGGGCAGCGCCGTTGGCGCCGTCATGCAGGTCGATCTTCCCGGGGAAGTATTTGGCATGGCCATCACAATAGCCGATCACAATGCCGTCGTGCCGGGGTTCCGGCTGTACCGCGGTCTCGACGGGTCGCTGACCGCCGCCGCCTACCACCCTGCCGTTCGGATAGGGTTGCGAGGGCGCCGCGTCGCAGAGCGCGCCCACTTCCGACGGCGAGATAACCTGCGATTCCTTCACTCCCATCCCGCCTTCTCCCCTGACCAGCAGCCCGCTCAAGCCGTAGCTGACCACCTCGCCCTCGTCAGTTTCCGGGTCAGCCGGACATTCAAACATCTCGGGATTTCCTCCCAGATACGGATCGATTTTAGAAACCCACGAGGTTTTGTCGATGCCCGGATATTGGCTGTTGTGATCCTGGACATACATGCAGCACGCCAGCGTGAGTTGCTTAACATTCGAGATGCAAACCTGCCTTTGTCTCTGCCTGTCATTTTCCGGAAGGGGTTGAGCGCGTGAGAATATGGGAAACAGCAGCAAGGTTAAGGTCATGAGGACGGTCGTCGCCAGCGCCAGCTCGAAGAGCATGAGGCGGTGTTTTCCTGCAAGGATAGGCATAGCTTATCCCTCCTGTGAAGAGACTTGCCGCCTTCATTCGACGCAAAACAGGCGATTCCTTCCGCCGGCGGATGCCTTCGGTCATCTCGACACTCCTGACGAATGCTTATGTTATGTGATAATTCCTCTGTTTTGTAATTAGTCCAACCGTCCACACCGCTGTATCGCCGCCATAATCAATCGCATGCCCGTCAACCTTGAGCCGTTGTTGATGGAGCCGGCGGTGGAGAAGACCAGGCCGCGCTTCTCCCGCGACAGGATGAAGTCACGCAGGAATTCAGCGACGATGCCGGCTTCGTCGTTGCGGCTGAAGGTGAAGGGGGCAAGCTGGCCATGGATGACGGCATGCGGCAGATGTCGTCGAATGTCGTCCACCATCACGGTGGGGCCGAAGTTCGTCCCGGTCAGCCCCAGCCGGCCCAGCGCCGGCAGGTGGTGGGCCATGGCCGAGTCGGAATGCTGGTAGCGGCCGTCGCCCGGGTTCGGGCTGTAGATATCGAAGATGCTCTTCAGGATGGGGTAGCCGAAAAACTCGTACATCTCCGGCGATAACAGGTAGCAGTTGTCGTCGGCAAAGCTGAAGCCGTGGGGCGCGGTTTCCGGGGTGTCGCCCGCCTCTTCATCCAGCACACAGGCGATGCCCAGCATGGCGCGCAGGATGGCATCGCGGAAGCGCGCGGCCAGCGGCTCGTTGTCCATGATCAGATAGAGCAGGTTCTCCACCCCGTAAATGGATGCGGCGAAGGTGACCGGCCCGCGCTGCCCCCGGTAGCGCGGCGGCTTCGCCCCCAGCGCCGTCAGCCGCGCCTTCTCCGCGTCCCAGTTCTCCGGCAGCAGGAAGTCGCGAAGGTTTTCCATCCGCGCGTCCACCCGGCCGAGCAGTGCTGCCAGCTCCGCTTCATCATGCGCCGACTCCAGCAACCACCACCCCCAGGCGCCGGGGAACCACTTGCTTTCCGCCTCGAAGATATCTGCCAGCGATTTTGTCACCGGCCACTTCCGCGCCGGGTCCGACGGCGTCTCGTTCAGCAACCGTCGCCCGACGATCCGCTCGGACAGATCGTTATACCGCCGGTTCAGCTCCAGCGCCCACGCCTCATCGTTTCCGTACCGCCAGTAATCTTCGTCGATACCCAGCTCGGCGTAAACGCACTCCCCGCTCATCATGATCCCCAGCGGAACCTGTGGAATGTCACCGAACGGATCCCTACCGGCAACCTCCTGATCGGCCCAGAATTGGTCAACATCCAGCGGCGCCAGCCCCCCATTGGCGCGGGTGTCGGCAAGCAGGGAATCGACCATGCGCTCGTGCTCGGGAGAAAGGTACTGGCGAACGGTGTCGGAAATCATGGCAACCTCATTTAATGACTGATATTCACTTTCCATGTAATTACAGTTGATCCTTCTCTTCGTGCCTTTGTGCCTTCGCGCCTTTGTGTGAGATAATCAATGCCTATGACGCATGAGCACCGCCGCCGTTTCGACCTGCCCTTCCGCTGGCCCGACCCGCCCTTCGCCATCGTGCTGGTCGAGCCGGAGATACCGCAGAACACCGGCAACATCGCCCGCCTGTGCGCCGCCACCGGATCACCGCTGCACCTGGTGGGGCCGCTGGGCTTTCAGACCCACGATCGCGCGCTGCGGCGGGCGGGGGTGGATTACTGGGATGCGGTGCAGATCACCCGCCACGTGAATTTCGAGCAGTATCTGGAGGCAGCCGCTCACCCGCGCTTCTTCCTCTTCAGCACCGCCGGCGAGCGCTCATATTTCGAGGTGGAGTACCTTCCCGGCGACGCCTTTGTCTTCGGCAGCGAAGGCCGCGGCCTGCCCGACCGCCTGCTGGAACAATACCCCGACCGCGTGCTGCAAATCCCGATGAAGACAGAAGCGGTCCGCTCGCTGAACCTGGCAAACGCGGCGGCGATTGTGCTGTATGAGGGATTGCGGCAGGTCGGTTTGGACATATAGTCATGCAACAGTGCCATGAGCAATTATTTCTGGTATCATAGAGTAAATGCGTAGGAATAATCCATTACAATCCATCTCACGGCGCACCAGGTTGACGGCGGCCGACCGCGCTTACCTTCGACAGGTAAAGGAAACTGTCGTTGAGATACTGCCCGACGCCGAGTTGATCCTATTCGGCTCGCGCGCCCGCGGCCAGGCGCATGCGGAATCGGATTGGGATATCCTCATCCTGACGGATCAGCCGGTCGATTACCCGCTTGAAGACAGTATTCGTGAGGCATTGATGCCCATCGAGATCGAATCCGGCAATGTGCTTCCGGTAATGCTGGAAACGCGCTCGTGGTGGGAATCGCCGTTAAATCGCGAAACACCCTTTTTCCAAAATGTCTCGCGGGAGGGCGTCAAGATATGAACGAGCACAAACGCACATTAATCGCTTATCGCTTTTCACGCGCGCGGGAGGCTCTTGAAGAGGCCCGAATAATGTTGAAGGCCGAGCATTACAACCAATGCGCAAGTCGCCTGTATTACGCTTGTTTTTATGCCGTCAGCGCGGTATTACTTTCAAAGGGCCATTCCGCATCAACACACAGCGGTATCCGCACGCTCTTCAATCAACATCTCGTGCACCCCGGACTGGTTACCACGGAATTGTCTAAATTCTATTCACAGCTATTCGATGCCAGGCAAAGCAGTGATTATAAAGATCTCTTCACAATCGATCTGGCTCTTGTTGAACCATGGATCGAACAGACGGAAATTTTCATTCAGGCGCTTGAGATATTAATTCAAGAATAACCAGTCGATCATTCGTCCGCATTTTGCATTATGCACTCTTTCCCGTTATCATATCACCGCTTACTTAAAGGAGGCTGCTATGATTTATCGCGAGCTGGGCAAATCCGGCATTTCCATTTCCGCCCTCGGCATGGGCACGTGGGCCATCGGCGGGTTGTGGTGGGGCGGAACGGATGAAGAGCTGGCGGTGGCCGCTCTGCGGCGCGGGCTGGACGAGGGCATCACGCTGATCGACACCGCGCCGATGTATGGCCGCGGGCTGGCGGAAGAGGTGGTCGGGTGGGCGATCAAGGGACGCGACCGCGCGAGGATCGTCCTGGCCACCAAGGTCGGGCTGGTGTGGCATATTGAAGAAGGTCATCGCAATTTCGAGATCGACGGCGTGACCGTCTACCGCAACCTGCGGCCATCGAGCATACGCTACGAGATCGAACAGAGCCTGCGCCGGCTGGATACCGACTACATCGACCTCTACCAGACGCACTGGCAGGACCCCACCTTCCCCATCGCCGACACCATGGGCGAGCTGCTCAAGCTGAAGGAGGAAGGCAAAATCCGCGCCATCGGCGTCAGCAATGCAAACGTCGAACAGATGAAAGAATACCTGTCCGTCGGGCGCATCGACTCCAGCCAGCCGCTATATAACATGCTGGACCGCGGCATCGAGGAGGAGGCGCTGCCATTCTGCCGCGAGCGAGATATCTCCATCCTCTCCTACTCCTCGCTGGCGCTGGGCCTGCTGACCGGCAAGGCCGATCCGAACCGCGCCTTCCCATCGAACGACCTGCGCGCCCGCAACCCGCGCTTCAAGCCGGAGAACATCATGAAGGTGAACGCCATGTTCGAGCAGTTCGCACCGCTGCGCGAGAAATACGGCGTGAACCAGGCGCAGTTGAGCATCGCGTGGACCATCAGCCGCCCGGGCGTCACCTGCTCGCTGGTGGGCGTGCGCAACGCCGAGCAGGCGGCCGATATCGCCCCCGGCGGGAGCGTGGAATTGACCGCGGAGGAGCTGGCGGGGATGGACAGGGTGATCGCGGGACTGGGACCGCTGGAATAAGGAAGTAGTGATAAGTGAAGCCCCCGGGGGTACAGTCACGCATTTTCCGACTAAATACAATAGCGTTCAGGTTTGGTTGAACGGGTGGAGCGTCGGGGGCGGAACAGGAAGCAGGGGGAAAATACGAAACAGTCCCCCCTCGAACTGGCGAGGCAACCGGTTTTGAAATCACCTCAAGTGAAACACCCCTATGATGCATTTCGACTTAATCGTCCATTCACCCATCGCTCATCCTCTTTTCCGGTCCAATACCCGCGAGCATCGGCATACTCACCAGAATCCCTGGACTCTACCAAATCACGATAACTTGCGGGAGGAGATGCTAACGCCGAGGAGGAAACAAAGAGAGCGAAGGAGCACCGATGGCTGACCTGCTAATCATGAAAAAACGCATCCTGCTCCAGGCGTCGCCCGTGCTGTATGACCGGCCTTTTTCCGCCGCGAGTCTGGCGGAGGACTGGGAGATCCGCCAGGCGGAATGGTGGTATGAAGACGGCGCCTTCTTCGGGCGGAATCCCGTGCCCGGCCCCGGCTGCCTGATCTCGCGCGGGCGCTATCCGGGCAACGTATTGCTGGACTGCGTCGCCCGCACCGTGCCGCCGTCCACCCACGACATCGACCTGATGTGGAACATGGAGTGGGATTACCAGCAGGACACTCGCGGCACGGCCTACGTGGCGGGCGTGCAGGGGTGGTGGGAAGGCAAGATCGGCCTGGAAAAATCCCCCGAATACAAGCTGACCGTCGCCGCTCCCTGCCCATGGTTCGCGCCGGGGCAAGATTACCACATCCAGGCCGGGAGCATAGACGGCCACTGCTTCATCTTCGTGGACGGCGAGTTGCGGCTGGAGCTGCTCGACGACCACCCGATCGACGCGCAACGCTACGACCGGTTGGGTTTCGAAGCCTACCACAGCATGATCCGTATCAGCAAGCTCACCGTGCGCCGGATCGCCTGGGAGCCGCGCGAGTTGGCGTATCCTGATGAGTTCTAAGCAACATAGTTCGTAGTAGCGGCGCAAGACGCGACGCTAATCGAGAAGCTTATCTGTTAACGACGCATCTTGCGATGCTACTACGAACTCTGAAGCTTACCTATTAACGACGCATCTCGCGATGCGACTACGAACTCTGTTACGCTACCACCGGCTCCAGCAGTTTGATCGACACTTGCGGGATGTGGCAGAGAGTGTTGTGCACCATGCACTGCTCGACCGTCTTCATGAAGGCCGGATACTTCTCTTCCGGCACGCCGGCGGGCAGCTCGATGCTGACCGACATATCGGCGATGCGCGCCGGAGCGGCGGCCTTGTTCCAATCGGTATGGACGACCAGGCCTTCGGACGAGATGCCGTGCTTTTTGCAGAAGTTCACCGCGTAGACGCCGACGCAGGTGCCCAGCGCCGTCACGAAAAGCTCGGGCGGCATGGCGCCGGTATCCGTCCCGCCCGCGTCCTCGGGTAGATCGACGATAATGGTATGGCCGCGCACTTCCGTCTCGAAACGCAACTCGCCGCCGGTCAATTTACTGGTGATTCTCATGGAAACCCACCTTATGTGTTGATATCAACATTATATAGCTATATATCTATAATGTCAATATGGTGAAGACTGATGATTGTAGACGGGACGCAGAGAAAAAAGATTTAAAAGATTGAAAAGATATATTTTATTTTATTTTTTGCAAAAAATAATAAAATAAATCTTTTCAATTTTTTAATATCTTTTAAATCTTTTTTCTCTGCGTCCCGTCATAATCATCAGCCTTCAACCTTAAGTTGGTTTGTTCGCCAGGCCGAGGTTCGGCTCGCTCTTCAGCTCGTTATGGAGCGCCAGGGCGGCGTCGAGTTGCCCTTTCGAGCCTTCCAGCAGCAGCCACACTGCACCTTCCGCGCCGGCCACGCCGCCGGAGGATAGCAGGCGGGCATCCACGTCGCACAATATCAGCAAGGCCTCGATCTCGGTGATGATGGCGCCGGTCATCGGGAAGAGCGAGGTGACCGGCGCGGTGGGATGATCGTCACCGCCGCGGCTGGCGCGTGAAAGCTCGTTGATGTCCTCGAACACCAGCTTCTCGAGCCCGATGGGGATGATCAGATTCACCTTGCGCGAGATGAGGGCGCCGTAGGCGCTGATGGTGCCGCCCATGGGGTGCCCGACCAGGATGCCCACCACCTGCTGATCGTAATTCAGCGCGTTGCCCCCTTTGATGAAGACGTCGCCGGCCTTCATCTCCTTCACCGCATCGACCACCGACAGGCCGTCAACCGGCTTGCCGTCGCGCAGCACGATGTCCGGATATTTTCCGGTACCGAGCCATGCTTCCGGCGTGCCGGGCGGCAGCGTGCGGCCCGCGACGTATTCACCCTTGGGAATGGCCTGGCGTAAAATCTCCTCCGCGACATAAGCGTTAGTGGTGCCGCGCCCGATGGCCACCAGGCCGGATTTCAGCGCCCGCTTCACCTCCGGCAGGTTCGCCACCGCGCGGGCAATAAGGCGCTTGCTCTGCGCGACGGTCAACACGATGGATGCTTGCATAATATTCTCCTTGATCGAAAAAGAAATAGAAAATTATCTATACTCCACGTATCAATTGTAAAACAAGCCTTTGTTAAACCACTATTACTACATCGACCTAAGTAAGGTAGTATTTGCTTCTCCCACGAGAGAATTGGCAAATACAACTCTACCATTGCCGTGTTAGTATATCTTATCATGATCTTCCTTGGCTTCGCTGATGCACTCAACTGGGCAGACAATAAGGCATTTTGCACAACTGATACACCTATTCTCAATAATGGCAAATATTGCCCCTTCACGTTCGATTGCCTGAACAGGGCATATTAACCTACATTGACTGCAACCGACACATTTTGTGCTGTCGATGACCGCATGATGTTTCATAGATATCCTTTAAATAGACTGCATTTCTGATACAGCTCTCATTTGATATTTAATCGATTACCGTTTTATTGTACAATAAAACGGTATATTGCATTAAACATCATATGCATATTGCTCGGAATTGCTAGAGTTTGAGGCAATTGTGATAAAAATACTAATAATGGAGTTCCAACGGCAGTACAGAAACGAGCAACTGTGGTAATATCCCATCCAAATAATCGTTCAGATTGTATTTTTTCTTCTAACTCAAGATATTTCTTTATCATTTCTATCTTTTCAGTAGTATGATCTTCTTTGTAATATAGATGATAAATACGTCTTTCCATATCATCGAGAATATCCTCTTTCAATTCCAATATTATTTGTTTAATTTTACGTTGTGGATAAATAAAAAATATTATGATAACCGGTATTGTATTGGTTCAACGTGAATTGGAGAGTTTACCCGTCTCTGATTAGTTTTTGGGTTTATCGCTTTGTAGCTGAACACCGAGGTGGGGGTGACCTGAAAGTTGGAAAGCTATCCTGTCACC
>Ga0172375_10008190_pt1 | contig 14118 bp, 10 predicted proteins | sample LakKiv1m_FD_114537 | JGI IMG/M metagenome (GOLD analysis project Ga0172375, IMG submission 114537) | Freshwater microbial communities from Kabuno Bay, South-Kivu, Congo - kab_092012_11.1m | ecosystem: Environmental > Aquatic > Freshwater > Lake | place: Democratic Republic of the Congo...
CAACCTGGCAGCCTTGACGCCGTGCTGACGGATCCTCCCTACTACGGCAATGTGCAGTACGCCGAGTTGATGGACTTCTGCTACGTGTGGCTCCGACGCCTTGTCGGTCAGTCCTGCCGGGCGTTCAGCCGTGCGTCCACTCGGGACCCCGAGGAACTCACCGCGAACGAGAGCATGGGGCGGGGCCTTGACCACTTCGCGGAAGGCCTCTCGGGGGTGTTCCAGGGGTTTGCCGGGGCGCTGAAGCGTGGGTCACCGTTCGCGTTCACCTATCACCACAACCAGGTCGAGGCCTACCTGCCGGTGGCCGTCGCCATACTTGACGCGGGGATGCGATGTACGGCGTCCCTCCCTTGCCCGGCGGAGATGGGAGCGTCCATCCACATCAGCGGGACCGCCTCCTCGGTGGTCGATACGGTGTTTGTGTGTCGCGCGACGGGAAAGGTCTCAAGGCGTATGCTGGCAGAGACCCCTGTTGCCGTAGCCGAGCTTGTGAAGCGGGACCTAGGGCAGCTCGCCGAGGGCAAGCTGCGTGCCACTGTCGGTGACATGCGTTGTGTCGCCTTCGGGCATATCGTGAGGATGGCCATATGGGCTCTCGCAACGGGCTGGGATAGGGCACTGCCGGTGCCAGCCCGACTTGCCGCGGTCGGCGAGTGGATCAGGACCAACCTGCCCCCCAATGGTGTGGTCGCGCTGCTTGGCGACACCGGGGCCGAGGCGGTACGGGTGGGGCCGCTCTGGGTGGCTGCGAGCGAAGCGAGCTATGGAAGGGATGCCGATGCCGTTGCCTTTTGAGGCCTCGCTTGACGATATCCTCCGCGATCCGGAGCCCTACGTTGACTCGGTCTTCGCCAGCCTGGAATCCGAGTTCCTGGTGATGCCGAGGGGGGAGGGATTCGTCGACTACCCCACGTTCGAAGCAGGCTATGAGGCATTGAAGCGGGCAACCCAGGGATTCTCGACGTTGCCGTCGGCCTCGATTGTCACGGCCATTCAGGACGTGCCAGTCTCCCTGATCGTGCTTCGGACCATGCTGGGGTTCACCCCGCCAGAATGGGCGTGTATCGCGACCCAAAGAAGTGGTGTGGGCGTCCCCCAAGGGGCGGCGCGGACGATCGACCGCAGCATCCGGATGAGGCCTCTGCAGCGCATGCGCCTCGCTGGCGTCACCGCGACACGCGTCCGTGCGTTGGTCGAGACCGCCTGTGCCCTGCTGGAGGAGGGTGCCCCACCGGTGGCGCCGAGCGAGTTCCACCGACTCGACAAAGCGGACACGTGTCACGGTAGGACCAGTATCAGCAACCTCAGCGCCATGGGGGTGCCTTACCCTATGGTGCTCTATGAGCGGCTCCTGGGGAGGCCCTTCGCCGGCCACAGGGACTCTGTGAGTGAGCTGATCGGAGGCGGGCTTGAGGCTGCCATCGAGGATGTGCTCAGCAGGGCGCACATCAGCTTCCGGAAGACGAGGAGAGCCGAGCGCATCCCTGGTTTCGACCAGGCCCCGGACTTCATCGTCCCGAGCGAGTTCAGCCCGCGCGTCGTCATCGAGGCCAAGATCACGGAGGACGACGGCACGGCTCGGGACAAGGTCGCCAGGATCCAACGGCTCTGTGCCCTCAGCATGGAGGGCCGGGAGCCGGGCCAGCCGCGGTACCAAGTCGTCGCTTGCATTGCGGGGCGCGGATTCGGCCAGAGACGAGAGGACATGAAGCGGCTGCTGACTGCGACTTGCGGCAAGGTCTTCACACTGAGAACGCTTGGCCGCCTCGTCGACTGCACCGAGCTACGGGGATTCCGCGCACGGCCCGGGTGAGCGGGTCCTGTGCCACACCGGAACCGGAGCGCGCGTGGCCTGGATCGCGTGCTGGCCAGCAGGCGCCCGCTGCGGGACAACCCTCTGGAGGGCAAGCACAGGGGCGTCCTCGCCGACCCGGCGCGCCGCCGCGGTGAGGCGCACTGCGGCCCCGCCGCGGGTGCGGCGGCGATCCGTCAGAACTCGAAGAGCATCTGCTGGTTTCCGGTGCCTTCCTCACGCGCCTTGCGGCGGCGGTAGTTGGGGTCCGGGCCGCGACCCTGGGAGCGGGCCAGTTTGGGCTTGCTGTCGGCGCCCAGTTCGTCGTTCTCCAGGTTCGTCAGGACTTCCCCGGCACGGCGGATGACCTCGCGGGGCAGGCCGGCCAGGCGGGCCACGTGGATGCCGTAACTCTTGTCCGTGCCCCCGGGCATGATCTTGCGCAGGAAGATGATCTTGTCACCGTACTCCTTGACCGCGACGTTGTAGTTCTTCACGCCGGCCAGGGTCAGGCTGAGCTCGGTCAGCTCGTGGTAGTGGGTGGCAAACAGGCAGCGGGCCTTGACGCGGGGTTCGTTGTGGAGGTACTCGGCCACGGCCCAGGCGAGGCTGAGGCCATCGAAGGTGCTGGTGCCGCGCCCGATCTCGTCGAGGATGATCAGGCTGCGAGGGGTAGCGTTGTTGAGGATATTGGCGGTCTCCACCATCTCCACCATGAAGGTGGACTGGCCGCGGGAGATGTCGTCGGCAGCGCCGACGCGGGTGAAGATGCGGTCCACCAGACCGACCGTCGCCGACCTGGCGGGGAGGAAGCTCCCCATCTGGGCCATCAGCGTCAGCAGCGCCACCTGCCGGATGTAGGTGGACTTGCCCGCCATGTTGGGCCCGGTGATGATGGCGAGCTGGTTCTCGGTGGTGTCCAGCAGCGTATCGTTGGGCACAAAGGGCTCTTCCTGCATGCGGGCATCGAGCACCGGGTGCCGTCCGTCGGTGATGCGCAGGACCGGCTCCGCGACGACCTCTGGCCGGCAGTAGCCCTGACGGCAGGCGACGTCAGCCAGGGACGCCAGCGCGTCGATGCCGGCGATGGCCCGGGCCAGGCGCTGGATGGTGGCGGTCGCCTTGACCACCGCCTCGCGGACCTCCTGGAACAGCTCGTACTCCAGCGCCTTGCTCTTCTCCTCCGAGCCCAGGACCTTGTCCTCGATCTCCTTCAGCTCGGGCGTGATGAAGCGCTCGGCCCCCACGAGGGTCTGCTTGCGCAGGTAGTCCGCCGGCGCCAGGTCGAGGTTCGACTTGGTGATCTCGATGTAGTAGCCGAACACCTTGTTGAAGCGCACCTTGAGGGACTTGATGCCGGTGCGCTCGACCTCGCGCTGCTGGTAGCCGGCGATCCAGCTCTTGCCCTCGGTGGCGGCTCGGCGAAGCTCGTCCAGGCCGGGGCTGAAGCCCTCGCGGATGAGCCCTCCGTCGCGCACGGCCAGGGGTGGTTCGTCGACGATGGCCCGGGCGATGAGGTCGACGATCTCCGGCAGGTCCACCAGGTCCGTGCTCAGCCGCCGCAACAGGGCCGCGCCCACCGGCTCCAGGATGGCCCGCAGCCCGGGGACCGCCTGCAGACCATACCGCAGCAGCACCAGGTCCCGGGCACTGGCACTGCCAATGCCGATGCGCACGATGGTCCGCTCGATGTCCTTGACCGGGCCGAAAGCGTCCCGCAGTTCCGCCAGGAGCATGGGGTCCCGCGTCAGGGCGGCAAGGGCGTCCTGACGTTCCACGACCAGGTCGAGGCGGCACAGCGGCCGAAGGATCCACTCGCGCAGGAGCCGCGCGCCCATGGGCGTCGCGGTGCGGTCCAGCACGCTGAGCAGGGTCGCCCCCTTGGCATCGGCGAAGATGGGCTCGACCAGCTCCAGGTTGCGCTGGGAGATGCGATCGAGGATCATCCCATCCTCGGTCTGGTAGACCGCCAGGCCGGTGATATGGCTGGCGTCACGCCGCAGGTTGTTCTGGGCGTAGTAGAGCACGGCCCCGGCAGCCCCGATGGCCAGATCCAGACCACGACAGCCGAAGCCGTCGAGGCTGGCGACCCCGAAGTGCCGGCAGAGGCGGTCGCTGGACACCCCCGGGTCGAAGACCCAGTCCTCCAGGGCTGTCCAGGCCAGGGTGGACGGGCAGTCCGGGGTGTTGCCTTCCTGACGCCACTGCTCCTGGAGGCCCTCGCTGAGCAGGCATTCCGCCGGCCGCAGGCGGTGCAGTTCCGTCTCGAGGGCCGGGAGCCCTTTCAGCTCGGTGACCCGGAAGTCGCCGGTGCTGAAGTCCAGGAGGGCCAGCCCGATGCGGTCGCGGGTGGCGCTGATGGCCACCAGGAAGTGGCCGGTGCCCGCCTGCAGCACCTGGTCGTCGAGGACAGTCCCCGGCGTGACCACCTGGATCACCTGGCGCTTGACCAGGCCCTTGGCCAGCTTGGGGTCCTCCATCTGCTCGGCGATCGCCACCTTGACGCCCTGCTCCAGCATGCGCGCCACGTAGGACTGGATCGCGTGGTAGGGCACGCCGCACATGGGCACCCCGCCGCGCTGGGTAAGGACGATATCCATGAGCTGAGCGCCGCGCTTGGCGTCGTCGAAGAACAGCTCGTAGAAGTCACCCATGCGGAACAGCAGGATCGTGTCCTCGCTGAGCTCCTTCTTCGCCTGCATGTACTGCCGCATCGCAGGCGTGAGTGTGGTGCTGGTGGTCATCGGTGTGGTTCTGGCTCTGCCAGGAGGAGCTGGGACGGCGCGGTCCTTGGTCTGTGGGTCGATCGGCTCTTCACTGCTGGTCGCTCTTGTGGTTGCAGCTCGCCACGGCGCCGGTCATGAAAGGTCGCCTGCACCCGGTCCTGCGCGTCTCCCGCGCCAGGCCCTGTGCTCCCGGGCACCCCCGGGGCTGAGGCCCCCGCGCGAGTGGCCCCGCTGGCGGTCAGCGGTACCTGAGCGGATACCTCCCCGGGTTGTCCATCATATCCAACGTCAGGTCGACATCGAGATCAGGCCAATGGAAGTGATCGTCGCCGTGGCGCTCGACCCGTGTCACCTGTCGGACGGTGGCGTCTGCGAACCACGGGAACTCGTCAAACGGCAGGTAGTGTTCCTGCCCGTCGACGTACAGCCAGAGGCCACGGGTGTCTATGTGTGTGACCTCAACGACCGAGGTGTCGGCGCCAGGCGTTCGTGATCTCATCGCGGTGGTCCTCGATGATTCTGCGTACCTCGTTCAGGCGGTGCTGGTCGAGTCCCCTCGCCATGGCCACCTCCACCATGGGCTCAAGCCAGAACTTCGCATCGCCCTCCAAGCCAGCGACGTGCACGTGCATCCGGCTCTCTTCCAGTGAGAAGAAGTAGAACCTGTAGCCTTGCTGCCGGAAAACGGTCGGGCTCATGCAGACACCATAGCGGTTGGCGCGAGGCACTCAAGTGCCCCGTGTGCCCGCAGCGCACGGCGAGCAGCCCAAGGGGCCGACGCTCCCCCACACGGGGCCACTTGCGCTGGCCGAAAGCGGCGGGGAAACGGCCCGCACCCGTCACGGCGGCGCCACGGGTACCGACCGGAGGTCGGGGGCGGGCCGGTGCAGGGCTTCGCGCAGGAGCCACTTGAACACCCAGTGGTTGGGGGTATGGCGCCCGGCGTCGGGACCCTCGGGGTCGGGGAAGTCAGCCTGATAGACCCAGGCGAAGATGCGGTGCCGGCCCGGCGTGAGGGCGACCCGGTCCACCATCAGCCAGCCTTCGCCCACGTCGGGCTGCGAACGCCCGGCGACGCGCCGGCCGTCGATGAAGACGTAGCCGTTGTCATCGAGGGTGAGCAGGGAGACATAGTCCCCGGCATGGCCGACCTCGATCTCGGTGTAGAGGAAGATGACCTTGTCCTGGCTCTGTCCGTAGGCCTGCTCGAGCTCCAGGCGGCGGTAGCGGTCGTAGCCAGTCGTGGGGAACGGGTGCCAGTCCTGGTGCAGGTCCTCGGGGGCCAGGGAGGTCCTTTGCCGCAAGGCCCGCGCCCGTGGCGAGCGTGGGTCCAAGGGGCCGGTGGTGTACCAGTCACAGGTGACCCCCAGCACCAGCGAGCCGGTGACCGGGGCGCTGCCCTCCGCCGCGAACTCCGCCTCGGCCTCCACCTCGCCGCCGACGGCGCCTGCCGGCAGTTCGACGCTGAACGCCGCGCTGACGAGGGGAGACTGCTCGGCGAACTCGAGGGCCACCGTCGCGGGCCCAACCAGCACGAAGGGCGGCGGCAGGGAGAGGGTCAGGCGCCCGCCAGCCACGGCCGGCGAGTTCCGCCGCACCCAGACCGTCAGCGTCTGGGTCGTGCCGCGGCATTGCGACTGGTACTCGGCCGTGAGGCTGACTCCCGTGGGGACGGCGGGGCCGTAGAGGCCTGTCAGCGGCGGCGGCGCCTCGGCGTCGAAGGTCTCGCCCACGGGAAGGAGGGACACCTTGTCGTAGAGCAACCCGTCGTCGCCGGCCGTCAGCGTGAGGGTATGGTTGCCGGCGCTGAGGGATACGGCATCCTCGATGCGCTTCCAGTGCCAGACGCGCAACTGGTCGACGTAGTCGTCCCGGCCGGCATCGCGCCACTGCAGCCAACGGTCGTCGACGTACAGCAGCGAGTGATTGCCACACTTGTCCGAGAACCAGCACCGGACCCAGACCTGGTAGGTCCCGCCACGGGCCAGGGCGAAGGTGTAGAACGCCTTGCCGATATCCACGGTGCTGTACTCATGGCGACGCCAGAAATGGTCCCCCCCTGCCCCCTCGCCGAGGAGGATGCAGAGCTCGCCCTCCTGCATGTCGATCTGGAAGTTGGGGTCGATCCGCTGGGCCCACTCGGCTTCCACCGTGAAGCGTTCCAGGGGGGGCCCGTCCGCGGCCGCGGACGGGCCCTGCGCATGCAGAGACAGGCCGTCGATGGCTGTCAGGGCCGCGACGATGAACAGACGGCTGGAGCGGCTGGCGGTGGCATAGGCCTGTGCCAGACGGCCGCGGTATGACCGCAGCAGGTCTGGGTAGCGTAGCAGGTCTTGCAGGGCGCCGCCGGCATCGAACGCCGGGGCTGGCAGCAGGTCGAGGACCCACTCGACCGCGGCCCGGTCCGTGCCGTCGCAGGCCTTGGCCAGGTAGGCCGAGAGGAGTTGCGGGTGCTGCTCACGGAACCTGGTGTCCCGCAGGTCGGCAGCGGCCAGTTCGAGCCAGCGCGACGGCTCCATGCCGCCGCGCTGGCTGAGGAGTTCCAGGACCTGGGCCCGCACCCCGGCGTCCGCGGCAGCGGCCAGTTCCCGGAGCCGCGGCACGAAGCGCTCATGGAGGTCAGGCCGGTTCCACAGCACGCCCAACGCCGTGGTCTGGACCGCCGGCGAACCCTCGCGCAGGAGCCGCTCCAGACACCACGTCGCACGCCGTGCGTTCTTCCGATAGACGGTTCGGCAGACCTCCTGGCGAGCCCTCTCGCTGCCAACGAGGACCGTCCATTCGGGGGTACGCGACAGGCGCACCCCGAGGCCGAGCAGGAGCAGCCCCCCGACGAGGCAGGGAACGGTCACGCGGAGTCGATGTCTGGCACTCAAGAAGGCTCACCCGTCGGTCTAGGCAGGACTGTGGGGGGGCAATATCGTCCCGGATTGCGGTCGCGCTATGCGGACCGCCAGGCCTGCGCCGCGGCAGCGACGCGGGGACGGGTTGCGCCGCCCCGTTTCCGGCGATAGGCTGGACCGACGGTCGGCAGGGTCCCGGCAGGCCGCTGGAGCGCAGGTTCTCCGCAACCTGCCACCGGCTGCGGGAGAGCAGATCCTCCGCAAGCTGCCGCCGGGATGCGGAGATCCCGGCCTCCAGAACGGCAATGAGGGCACGGCGTCGATGCCACGCTACAAACTACTGCTTGAGTATGACGGCACCGGATTCCGCGGCTGGCAGGTGCAGAAGAACGCTCGCTCGGTCCAAGGCGAGCTGCTGCGCGCGACGCGCGAGCTGTTCAGCGGCGACGTGGATGTCCAGGGGGCAGGGCGTACGGACGCCGGTGTGCATGCCCTGGGCCAGGTCGCGCACCTGGAGACGGTGGCTGCCCTGGAGCCATTCCGTATCGTTTTCGGCCTGAACGATTTGCTGCCCCCTGATGTGAATGTGCTGCGGGCCGATCGAACTCACCCCCGGTTCCATGCCCGGCACCAGGCCGAGGGCCGCAGCTACATGTACCTCATCTCGACGCGCCGGTCGGCCTTTGCCCATGCCTACTCATGGTGGATCCGCGACCGCCTCGACGTGCGCCGTATGCAGGCCGCAGCGGCCTGCTTCCAGGGCTTCCACGATTTCGCCTCGTTCGTCGACCGTGACCTGGAGCCGGGGACGTCCACCACGGTAGATATCGACGAGGTCCAGCTCGAGGCCGAGCAGGACCTGGTCCTCTTCCGCATCGCCGGCTCGCATTTCCTGTGGAAGATGGTGCGGCGGATCGTCGGGGTGCTGGTGGAGGCCGGACGCGGGCGGCTGGCCGAGGCGGAGGTCCAGGCCCTGCTGACCACGCGCTCGTCACAGCCAGCCCGGTGGACCGCGCCGCCGTGCGGGCTGTACCTGCAGCAGGTGCGCTACAAGGATGAGCCCTGGCAGCCGATGTTCCTGCCGGCCTTTCCCCTGGCGCAGTAGGGTCCCGAGCCGGCCGGGGAGCCGACTCGGGCTCACACCGCCGCCAGGGGCTTCTCCTCGCGGCCGAAGAGAACGAAGTAGAGCGTCCCCAGGGCGCCGAAGACCGCGGCGGCCACCAGGTTCGCCTCCGGCGACAGCCTCCAGAGCCAGGCCCCGCCGAAGGCCGCGATGGAGACGATGACGTCGCGGATCAGGTAGTAGAGGCCGAACATGCCCGCCTTGCGGTCTTCGGGGGCCAGGTCCATGATCAGGGCCTTGCGGGTCGGCTCGCCGAACTCCTTCAGGCCGCGCAGCACGAAGGCGGCCACGAGGGTCCAGAACGAGCGCGAGAAGTAGAGCGCCACGGGGAAGAGGGTGAAGAAGACGAAAGTCATGGCCACAAAGGGCTTCTTGCGGCCCCGGTCGGCCAGGTAGGCCACGGGCACGTAGATAAGGATGGCGGTGGCCATCTCGACACTGCGCAGCAGCCCGAACTGCACGGCAGACACCGGTCCCGGGTTCTTCTCCGTGCCCACGGCCCAGACGACGACGAACGCGTAGGGGATCTGCTCGCAGAAACGGACCAGGATATCGCTGACCAGCAGGCGGCGCAACGCCGGGCTCATCTGCCGCCACAGCCGCAGGGGGTTGTGCTCAGGATCGGGCCCACTCGCGTCCTTGCGTGGGTCATCCTCGATGAGGAACTGCTGCAGGACGGCCGCCAGCAGGGCCATGGCCAGGGCCCCGCCAAAGGCCAGCCGCACGCCGCGCTCGACGCCCCAGGCGCCGATGAAGGCCCCGCCCACGACCGGCCCGAGCGCCATGGGTATCCGCCGGACCAGGGAGTGCACGGAGACGCCCATGGTCCGCTTGTTCTTGGGCAGCACCCGCGCCACCAGGCTCATGGTCGCGGGCAGAGAGATGGCGGTCCACGATAGGAAGAGGGCCGCCGCGGCCAGGACGACCGGCCAGGAAGGGATGAGAATGACAATCAGGAACCCCGCCATGGAGACCAGGTTGAACACCAGCAGTGCCCGCTTGGTGCCGAACCGGTCCGACAGATAGCCGCCCGGAAACGAGTAGAGCGCCCCCAGCAGGTTATCCATGCCATTGAGGAAGCCGATCGAGAGGAAACCGCCGCCAAGGGCCAGCAGATACAAGGGCAGGAACTGCTCTGCCATGTGCTCGCCCATGCCCACCAGGATGACCATGCTGAGCAGGCCGGCAATGGAGCGGTTCAGACCGAAGAAACGGCTGAGGCTGGTGCTGGGTGTGGTTGCCATGACCGGAATACCCCCGTCAACAGGAAGGCGGGCGGCCCTGCTGATCTGCGGCTGAGCCAGACCGTCACACCGGCGGGACCTCACGAGGCGGGGCTGCGAGCCGACCATTGGGCCAAGGTGGCGAAGCCGGCGGTGGCCGCAGCCTGATCGAGGGCCTTGCGGTGATCTGGGCTGACAGGGACCCCATCGCGGGCGTAGTCCTGCTCTCGTTGCCACTCGAAGCCGCCAGGCAGTTCGGCCCGCGTCGCCCCGGGGAAAGGCTCCATGCGGCGGCAGGCGGCCACGAACTGCTCCATCTGGCGGGTGAACTCGTCGAGGGGGAGGAAATGGGCGATGTTCATGGCCAGGACGAACGTGCCCTGGTTGGCCGCGCCATGCTGGGGCTGGTCGGCGGGCGGGTAGCCGTAGAGCCCGGCCAACTGGCCGCCGAGGACCTGGGTCACGGCGCCGAAGCCGAGGAGCTTGTAGAACGCGTCCGGCATCTGGGCGAACCGCTCCGCGAGGTTGCCGGGGTTGACCTCCGTGAGGTAGATGCCCAGGTCGGGGACCAGGGGCGGCTGCGTCCCCGCGGGAATGGCGATGCTGATGGGCGGCGCGGAGGGGGCCCACCAGATGCAGGTGCCCGGCGCGGGCAGATGGCGTACGGCCGACGCGGCGATGCCGATGCACCCCGCTGCGGCGCAGGCCCGGGCATAGTGTCCGGCAGCGCCGAAATGGCCATGGTTGCGGGTGGTGGCGGCGCCGAGCCCCAGGGCCTTGGCCTTGGCGATGACAGCCTCCGTCGCCATCCAGGCAGGGGTGTAGCCGAGGCCGCCGTCCCCGTCGATCACGGTGACCGTAGGGCTGTCTGACAGCACGCGGATATCCGGCCGGAGCTTCAGCCCGCCGCTGGCGATCTCGTGGATGTAGCGCGGCAGTTGCCAGGTGCCGTGGCTATGGACGCCCCGCAGGTCGGACGCCACCAGCAACCGCGCCAGCAGGACCGCCTGGTCCGCCGGCATGTCGATGTGGTGCAGCAGGGCAAGGGCATAGTCGTGCAGCACCGCGGGCATCACCCGTGTGTGCACCGGCGGCGGCAGGTTGGCGCGCAGGGGCATAGGCTGACCTTTCGTGCGGAACTGGCCCATAGGCCGGATGAAGCGCTGAATGTAATGCGTCCATCTAGCTTTGCAGAGCCTGCTGCAACAGGCGCTGGTAGATGGCGTAGTGACGGTAGGGGACCTCCGGGCGGACTCTGCCGGCGGCCAGCGGGAGGTAGCGGCCCTGGGCAAGCACCGGCGGGACACGCCGCGCGATCTCGCGCCGGATGGCTTGGGGTCCCCGGCGCAGGGCCTCCATGCGGATGCCGCCGATCAGGCCGAGCTCCGGACCAAACTCGCGGCGAAGGCGGCGTACGTCCATCTCGGGGTGATCGGTCTCACTGGCCCACAGGACGTTGATGCCGCGGGCGAGGAAGGCCGGCAGAAAAGCACGGACATTGGTGTAGGTGCGCAGAATGAGGATGTCCACACCATGCCGGCGCAGGACGGCGAGGATGGGGTCCAACGCGGGTAGGATCACGTCCTCGTAGGTCCGGGGCGAGAGCAGCGGCCGGTCCGGGCCACCCAGAGGCTCGCTGAAGACGGCTGCATCCACCGTCACATCACCCAGGATGCGGTCGGCGAGCGCCGCGGCGAACTGGCCGTAGGCTGCCATGATCTCGCGCACGAGACCAGGGTCGTCAGCAAGTTGAAAGACCGCCTCGGCAAAGCGGTCCCAGCCGTTGACGCCCATGGACAGGAAGAAGCCCCGCCAGACCCTCAGCATGAGGATGTCATCGGCGTGGCTCCAGGCCCGGACACGGTCCGGCCAGTCCCCGGGCAGGCGCGCTGGGTCATGCGGGTCGAGGCGGCGGCGGAACTCGTCGAGGTCAGCCCGCGACACGGGCCGGCGGTCCAGGGCGGGGCGCGGCTCGAAGTCGGGGGCAATCTCGGCGCGGCGGGCCAGGCCGAAGACCCGGTGCAGGTCGGCGCCCACTGGCAAGCCCTGGGCCTGCCAGGCGGCCAGAACATCGTCGCGGATGCCCTCATCGAAGGAGGGTATCCGGTCAGGTCTGCCGCCGCGCAGGACGGCACGGAACCGTTCACGGTCTGTCATGGCGCAACCCCCCGGCGCGTAGCCGCCCGCAGGAACGGCACGGCCTCCGGCTGCTCGCCGCGCAGACTCAGAGGGTCCGTGCCCTGCAGGCGGGCCATGGACAAGGTACATGCGCAGGACAGGCAAGCCCAGTCCGGGCGCGCCGCTGCTCTGCGGGACCCGGCGTCCCCGCCTGCCGGAGCCGGGGTACGGGCGTCCCGGCTTCCAGGCCCGGGCCGGAGGAATGGTCGGAGGCCCCTTCTGATCAACCATCGGATGTTATATCCTGGCCAGCGAAGCTCCGCCGCAAACCGCCATGAACTCCCGGCGGTCTGGAGGAGCGGATCTCCGTATCCGCGCGGCGGCTGGCGGAGAAGCCGCCCTCCAGGCGTTGCCGGCGTGGCCGTGAACTTGCCTCAGCGGTTGGGTAGGGACTTGCGCCGGCTGGCACTAGGGCCAAGGCCGTAGTCGGATCACCGACGGTTGCCTGTAGACCCCGCCAACCAGGAAGCAGGCTGGCCGGCTGTGACCGGTAGGGTGCTCTGCGCAGGGACCACGAGAGGCCTTGACGCAGGTGGCGCTCAGGGGTACCTTTCCAGCAACCATCCGATGGCTTTTCCTGGGTGTCCGCGATCCGGCTCTGCAGACGTGAGGTGAGCGATGGCGGAGAGTACGAGGTCGCGGGTACCCCTGCGCCAGGCCAGCCTGCCTCCGGCCGTGGAGCGGGTCATCCTGCGGTTCCGGGACCTGCTGCTGACGCGGCAGTTGCGGCCGGGCGACCGGCTCCCGAGCGAAGGGGAGTTGGCCAGTCTGGTCGGGGTGAGCCGCGGCTCGATCCGCGAGGCCATGAAGATCCTCTGCGGCTTCGGCGTGGTGACCATCCGCGCCGGAGACGGGAGCTACGTGGCCCGGGAGAACCGCGGCATGCTGGTGGACCCCCTGCTCTTCCAGGCGTTGCTGAGCCAGCCTGACCGTCAGGCGCTGACCGAGCTACGGCAGTTGCTCGAGTCCGGCATGGCCGCCCTGATCGTAGCCCATGCCACCGGCGCGGATATCGAGGCCCTCGACGCGGCGGTGGCGGAGACCACAAGACTGGTGGCAGCGGGATGCACGGACGCCGAGACCCTGACGGCGGCCGACGTCGCCTTCCACCGCGCCTTCGGCCGGGCGGCCCACAACCCTCTCGTGGAGAGGCTCTATACCTTTGCCGTGGATATCCTGGCGCCGACCATCCGGGATACCTACGTGCGCAGCCGCAGCGGCGAGCAGACCCGGGCCATCCACGGCCGCATCGCGGCGGCGGTAGCGGCGCGTGACCGCCAGCGGTTACGGCGGGCCATTGCCCGATCCATCGAGGTCTGGAACGAGTTGCGATGACGTGTCCTGATCCAAGCTCCGGGGGGGGCAGGGAGCCCGAGGCGCTCGTGCTGGCGGTGGGGCCCCTGCGGGCTCGCTTCGAGCCGGCCACCGGCATGCTCCGGGACCTGCGCTGGCACGAGGCGCCCGCGCTCATGGCCATCTACGCGGCGGTACGGGACCGGAACTGGGGCACCGTGCCGACGCAGGTGCGCGGCCTCGCGGTGCAACGCTCAGAGGCCGGCCTGTCGCTCTGCTTCGAGGCGGTCTGCACACAAGCCGATATCGACTTCCGCTGGCATGGCACGATCACGCTGTCCGCTGCCGGACGCCTGCGGTGGGACTTCGACGGCCGGGCCCTCGCCACGTTCCGCCGCAACCGGATCGGGTTCTGCATCCTGCACGGCGCGGCCGAGTGCGCTGGCCGCCCCTGTCGGGTAACGCACTCCGACAGCCGCGCGAGTGAAGGCTGCTTTCCACGTGCCATCGCGCCGCGCCAGCCCTTCCTCGACATCCGGACAGTGACCCACGCCCTGGCCAACGGGGCAACCTGCCAGGTCACCTGCGACGGTGAGGTCTTCGAGATGGAGGACCAGCGCAACTGGAGCGATGCCTCCTTCAAGACCTACTGCACGCCCCTGGCGCAGCCCTTCCCGGTGACCATCGCGGCCGGCACGCGAGTTCGGCAGTCGGTGGAGGTGCGCCTGAGCCCGCCGACGCGGCCCCCGTGCCGGCGGTCGCGCCGGCAGGGACCTGGCCGGCTAGCTCCGGTGGGCCGGTCGGCAACCGGCTCGCCGGCCGTGGGGCACGGCCTCGGTGAGAGGGTGCTGGACCCGGCTGAGATCGCGCTGGTGCGGGACCTTCTGCGCCCCGACTTCGTGCGCGTCCCGGTGGACCCTGGCGTGGCGGGTTGGGA
>Ga0172375_10008192_pt1 | contig 14116 bp, 16 predicted proteins | sample LakKiv1m_FD_114537 | JGI IMG/M metagenome (GOLD analysis project Ga0172375, IMG submission 114537) | Freshwater microbial communities from Kabuno Bay, South-Kivu, Congo - kab_092012_11.1m | ecosystem: Environmental > Aquatic > Freshwater > Lake | place: Democratic Republic of the Congo...
CAAGGATCCGCAAAAGTCTATTTTATTGGGCAAAGAAATACTAAAAAAATTGCAAATAAATGCAAAATATTTTGGTTTGGGAGTAGACAGGTTAGATTATGTAAAGGGAATTCCGGAACGTTTTAAGGCAATAGAATATTTTTTGGACAATCACCCCGAATATCATAAACAGTTTGTATTTTTGCAAATAGCTTCACCTTGCCGAACCGTTATTGATAAATATTTGGAATACAAAGATATTGTTGCCAAAGAGGCAGAAAGAATAAATCAAAAATTTGCATCAAACGGATGGAAGCCTATTGTTTTGGAACTAAAATCTTACAGCCGAGAAGATGTGGATGCGCTCTATAAACTTGCAAATATATGTTTGATTACTTCTCTACAAGATGGAATGAACTTGGTTTCTAAAGAATATGTTGCAGAAAGAGCAGACGAACAAGGGGTTTTGATATTAAGCCAATTTGCCGGCGCTTCGCACGAGCTAAAGGGCGCTTTAATGGTAAACCCGCATAGCACAAAAGATGTTGCCGAAGCAATTTATAAGGGTTTAACAATGCCGTTGTTAGAGCAAAGAAAGCGTATGAAAACCATGAGATCAAGCGTAAAAAGCTACAACATTTATCGCTGGGCAGCCGAATTATTAAAATCTATTGCTGATGTCTAAAATGCTTGGGGTTAAAGATTGCATAAAAGAAATAAAAAAGAATCGTGAGTTAGAAAAATCTTTGTTGCTGATGTTGGATTTTGACGGCACTATTTCTCCTGTGGTAAAACTTCCCGAAAATGCTATTGTTCCAAGACCAATCATAGATATGCTTTGCAGTCTTGCAAATTTTTGCAAAGTTGCAATTGTGAGCGGAAGACCAATGGGTTTTGTGCTAAGTAAAATAAAAAATGCAAAGTTTAGTTATGTTGGTAGCCATGGACTTGAATATATTATAAATGGGCAAAAAGAGGAAATTTTATTGCAAAAAAAAGTTAAAATTTTTTTGGAAGATATAAAAATTACCTTAAAACAACTAGGGCAAAAATATCAAAAATTAATTGTAGAAGAAAAACCAAATTCAATAAACCTACATTATAAATTTGTAAAAGGAAGCAAGTTGAAAAGTTTTTTATTGGAAATAAATGAATTTTTAGACAAAATGGAGAAATCTGGCAAGATGCGAATATTGCGTGATAAAGAAACAATAGAAATTTTGCCAAACTCTGCATGTAATAAAGGTTTTGCGATAAAAAAGCTATCAAAAGTTTTTGGCGCAAATTATGTGCCGGTTTATGTGGGCGATGCAAAAACAGATGAAGACGCTTTTGAGGCGTTGGAAAATAATGGAATTACGGTGCGAGTGGGCAAAAGTAAAAATAGTAGGGCAAAATATTTTTTGAAAAATCAAAAAGAAATAAATAAGTTTTTAAAATATATTTTAGACATTTATGAATCTAAAACAAATTTTTCAAACAGTCCTTCCGCAAGAAAAGCTTAATAGAAGCTTGCGTATTTTAATAACTGTAAACACTGGTATGGTGTTTGTGGTTGGTATATTTGCTCCGTTTTATGCTGTGTTTGTGGAGAATATAGGCGGTAGCATAGCCTTTGCCGGACTTTCGTGGGCAGTATTTTCAATAGTGGCAGGTTTTTTAACGCTTTTGTTTTCAAAATGGCAACTCGAAGTAAAAGAACAGGAACTTATGCTGGCTTTGGGGTACTTTATTAGAGGTGGAGTTTTTTTGAGCTATGCATTTATGGGAAGCATAACACAGCTTATTTTAACTCAGGTTTTGTGGGGAATTGGGGTTGCCATAGGAACACCGGCTTTCGACGCAGTTTATTCAGCTCATACAAACAAGCAAGATTCTATAATTCAATGGGGACACTGGGAGGGTGTGGCCGCAATAGCAACCGGAGTTGCAGCGCTTTTGGGTGGAGTTTTAATTGAGATTGCCGGATATCCGTTTGTGTTCTTTGCAATGGCAGTTTTTTGCTTTTTACTTGGAACATACGTGTGGAAACTTCCAAGAGAGGTTTTATAAGATAATTAAAATGTGGCTCAGACGTACGTCTGAGCCACATTTTTGTTGCTTTTTTTGTGTGTTTGGTGTAATTTGGAGTAACACAGCCAAAATGGTTTTTGGCTAGCACATTGAAAATGTAAGGAAAAGGAGGAACAGAGATGCAAGGGTTAAGCGAAAATTGGCCAATGCGTGGCGAAAGATGGGCGCTTTTTTCGGTTTATAACAAGACTGATGTTGAGAATGATGCAAAGAAGCTTGTGGATATGGGTTGGCACATTATTGCTTCTGGTGGAACAGCCAAAGCATTGATTAAAGCGCAAATTCCTGTCACAGATGTGGCAACGTTGGTTGGCGGAGGAGCAATTCTTGGCCATCGTGTTGTGACACTTTCCAGGCAGGTTCATGCCGGATTATTGGCTGATGTTTTCAAAACAGACGATTTGGCCGAGCTCGTTGCCAATCATATTCCATTCATTGATTTGGTGCGATGTGATTTTTATCCGTTGGCAGAGGCTATTGCTGATTCTGCAGCCACTGTTGCTTCGGTTGTTGAAAAGACCGACATTGGCGGACCGTGCATGGTGCGATCTGGCGCCAAGGGTCTGCGCATCGTAATTTGCCGACAGCAAGACATGGCAGGAGTCCTTGAAGAGCTAAGCAAAACTGGCAACGTATGCCAGGAAAAGCGTCAGGAACTTCGCGCAAGAGCCGAATTTGAGGTGGTAAAATATGTGGGCGATTCCGCCGTGTTCCACGGTAGCGGACGTTTTACTTATTTTTCAGGAGAGAAAGTTTGCGAATTCAAGGGCGAAAATGGACCCCAGAGCCCGGCAACGCTTTTTGCGCGAGACCTGGCAAAGAGCGATCCTTTGGCTTTGAATAATTTCCATGTTATTGAGGGTTCGGCTCCCAGTTACAATAACTGGTGCGATGTTGACCGCTTGTTGCAAATCGCAACACATATTGGCGCAGTGTGGATTAAAAATTGGAGTAGAACTCCATACATTGCAGTTGGAGTTAAACATGGAAACGCCTGTGGTGCATCAGCTAACGTAACCACAGTTGGCGCTTGCACTGATGTGGTTGCCGGTGATCCTCGAGCTATATTTGGTGGCTTGATTATGACGAATTTTGTGGTCGATAAGCAGGAAGCTTATGCGCTTGCTTGTGGCATGCCATGTGCCCGAGCGATGTTTGATGGGGTAGTGGCTCCAGGTTTTACCAGCGATGCCGTTGAAATTCTTTCCCGTAAAAACGGAAAGTGTCGGTTGATGATAAATCCCGCATTGGAAGGTGGGGGAATTGTCGATCTCGACACAGCGCCTCGTTTCAGGTATGTGCGTGGAGGATTTTTGAGCGAGCCAAACTACACGTTTGTGCTTGATTTCAATGATCCCCAAATGAAGATTTTCGGCACTCGCCGAGATGCTTTTATTGAGCAAGGCTTGGCGCTTGCTTGGGCAGTAAATTGCACTTCAAACAGTAATACTATTACCATTGTTCACGGATTAGCGCTGATTGGAAATGGTGTTGGCCAGCAAGATCGTGTTGGCGCAGCAGAGCTTGCGCTTAAGCGCGCTCGTGATGCTGGGCATGATGGTAAAGCACAGAACAGGGTTATTGATAGAATAAATAACCCCGCAACTGTTGCTTGTAGTGATTCTTTCTTCCCGTTCCCGGATGCAGTGCAAGTTCTTATTGATGCTGGGATTCGTACGATTTTCAGTACTTCTGGTAGTGTTAATGATAAGATCATACAAGACCTTTGCGTTGATCGTAATGTGACGCTTTACCAGTTGCCGGATTCCGTTGCTCGCGGATTCTTTGGCCATTGAGTAAAGGCGTATAATATTTTAGGCCGAGGGGAAACCTGAGGCTTTTTTATTGTTTTTTGGTTGCTTTTTTTGTGTGTTTGGTGTAATTTGGAGTAACGTTGTTCTTTGAGAATTATAAAGCAAAACGGGAAAGGAGCGCAATATGGTAAAGGGTTTAACAAAAGCGCAGATTATATCCGCTCTAAGTGAAGCGGGTGATGAACTTGTTGCTTTGGTGAATACTGTTGCCGAAGGACTTGGCGAGCCAAAAGAGTCTGTTCAAATGACTTTATGTCAAGAGATTGGTTTATTCAGAGAAGTAGTTCTTGAGCTTTGGCCTATAAATTTGCGTCAAGGAGATTTGATTGATAGATTGGAAAAACGTAAGGTTGAAATAACCGTGCGCAATGTTGTGCATTGGAAGAAAGTTGGATGGATTGAGTCTTCGGGGAGAGGTTGGCTTAATGTTTCTGCCTTGGGTAGGGATATTTCAGGAGTAGTTTTAGTTGAAAGGTTTGTGGAACACGAAAAAGAGCTCGAAAAACGGGTGCAGGATTTGCAGGGCCAGCTTGTAAAAGCCCAAGAAACAATTGATGTACTTGCCAAGCCGTTAGATCGCGAACAGAACTTGAAAGACGAGCTTGCACAGGTGCGCAGGAAGCTTCAAGAATATGAAGCTGCACTTCAAGAGTGTAGAGCTGAGCTTCTGCGAGTCCGGCAAAATCCGGAAGCAACACAAGCCCCGGCTAGCCAGGAAGTTGCGTCACCTTCAAAGCCAATTGATGGCAAAAGCGTAAAGGATCTTTCTGGTTTTAATGTGATTATTTTTGCTCTTTATACCGTAGCGCCAGGGAAACTTACAAAAGATCAGATCAAAGCATTACTTGCCGACGCCGGTAAGACTTATCGCAATGAAAACAGTTTGATTGTTGCTTTGTGCCCAGCTGGTTCCAAAGGAATGATTTGTAGCGAGGGTAAAAAGGGTCATAAGTTTTACTGGTTATCTCCCAAGGGTATGGAGCATGGGGAGCGGCTTAGTAAGGATTATGGGTTGCAGGTTTTCTCCAAAGGTAGAGAGTTAAAACCTGATCCTCCTCCGCCACCGCCTCCTCCGCCGGCAGAACCGCCTAAGCCAGTTGAAACTGGGCCATACGGTTTGAAGCCGGATACTACTGGATATGTTGATCTTACAGAAGACCATTGCCTTGTTTTGGAGCGGACTACAAAAGGTAGGAATCCAAGCTGGCAGGCCTATTTTAAGGCCAAAGATGTGTCTGGGAAAGATGAATGGGTATGGTGGGGCCTTACCAATCTTGATGATAATGCAGTCCCGCCACAGCCACTACTTGGTCATATTCTGAAGTTTGGTAGGTTGCCGGAGGAGGTGCGTCTTCCCGGTAAGGTTTGCACATTTAGTTTTGAAAAGCATTTCATAGATTTTAATCCCAACGAGAAGCCTAATGGCAGGATTCTTGAATATGTTATGCGAAGGGGCAAGCTTCCGCCCGTTGAAGCTCAGAGAGGATAATACCTCTCTTTTTTTTGTTTCAAAAATCTTGTAGAATAAAACAATATGATAACTTGGCTTTTAGTAATAATTTTAGCGTATATACTTTTTGGAGTTGCCTCGTTGGGTGATAAGCTTTTTTTGTCTGGCAAACCAAATCCAAAGTCATACACATTTTATGTGGGAGTATTTGGGCTCTTTATGCTTTTGTTTATTCCGTTTATAAAATTTGGACTTCCTGCCACCGGCAGTTGGATGTGGATTATTTTAGACGCGCTTGTTTATGTTATTGGTCTTTACACAATGTATAGCGCCTTAGAAAGATTTGAGGTGTCTAGGGTTATTTCTATAATAGGTGCAATACAGCCAATTTTAATTTTTATCTTAGCTTGGATATTTTTTGGCGGGCAGAGTATATCTTTGTGGAGCGTTTTGGCATTTTTACTTTTGTTTTTGGGGAGCTTGGTAATATCTATAGAAAAAAATATTAAACTCACAGCCCAGCACATAAAAATAACTTTTCTGTGCGCTTTGATGTTTTCTTTGGATTATATCTTTGCAAAGCTTATTTTTGTACAAGAGCCATTTTTGCAAGGATTGATATGGACAAGAATAGTCATATTTTTAATGGTTTTGGTTTTCTTGTTCAAAAAAAGCGCAAGGCAGGAAATATTTTCAAAAGAAATTTCTTCAGAAAAAAACGCCAAAAGGTTTTTTATGCTTGCGCAGGCAAGTGGGGGAATAGCAACAATTTTGCAAAGCTTTGCAATTGCTTTGGCTCCGGTTGCATTTTTGGCAACAATAAATGCTTTGCGCGGAGTGCAGTATATTGTGCTTTTTATATTAACTCTGCTGGTTTCTGTATTTTTGCCAAAAATACTGCGAGAAGAGCTTTCAAAGAAAATAATAATCCAAAAAGTTACAGCAATATTTTTGATAGCAGTTGGACTAGTGTTTTTATTTGTAAAATAAATAAGTAAAACAAAAAACCGCGATTACGCGGTTTTTTGTTTTGATACTAACTAGGACAAGTGTTTTGAAACGAGCTTTGTCATTTCGAACATGCTTACTACGCCTTTTCCGCCAAAAACTGCTTTTAGGTTGGCATCAGCGTTGATGTTCCTCTTGTTCTTTTGGTCCTGTAAGCCATTTTTCTTAATGTAGACCCAAAGTTTTTTAACAACTTCTGATCTTGGCATTGGACCTTTTCCAACAACCTGTGCTAAGGTTTCGGAAATTTTTAACGGCTTCATGAAAGCCGTATTTGGTTTTCGTACCATATTATATTAATTAATAATAATATTACTACCTTAATGTTGGCACAAATCCCTTTACAATGCAAGTCAATAGGCAAAAAAAGAGCCCAAGCTTGTAGCCTAGGCCTATATTGAACTTGCGTTCAGATCTCTCCGATTGTCATTGTATTGGTGTCGAGCTTGTAGAGCTTTGCCGTAGCTGGCATAAAGCCCTCAATGCGAAGGGCGGTCAACAATTCCTCGTCGGTTATGACGAGAGTATTATCTTCCAAAGAGCGAACAAACCTGAGTACGCCAAAGGCATGATCATTGCCCACGCCAAGCCACTGCTCTTTGCGTATATCGAATCCTGGAACAAGAGTGATTGTGCCATCAGCATTTGTGGCAGAAGGCGTTCCGGCAAATGGAGAATACAGGGCATCGTCTTTAATGGAAATAAGGCCAGGGAGCAAATCGTGCAAAGTCTCAATAAACCGCATACCGGTTCCTGCTACAACCATGCTCAAGCCCAACTGTCTGATTACGTCACACAACGCTTTGACCTGTTTATGACCGGTCTTGGTCATACACGGATTGAATCCATCATCTCTTTCGCCACATGTTGCCAAGTATATTTGTGACATTTTGGGCCTCCTTTGCTTTTCCTTTGACGCAAATTATCAATGTACACATTGCTTATAGCATATTGATATTTTTGTGTCAATATGGTATAAATAGATTGTTGTTATTTGAAAAAAGAATAGGAGGTGGCAAATGGCAGATAGGGTAAAAGTACTTGTTGTGTCTTGTGCTGATGTTGAAGTGAAATGGGCTAGTCGACTTAGCGAATGCTGGGCTCTTCCGGCTCAATTGTCTGAAGCAGGTAAGTGTCAGGCGCGAAGACTTGCTGTGCGTATCCCGCGCGAATTTGCAGATTGCCGTATTTTTGGGGTGAGCCCTTTGATGCGGGCGCAACAGACTTTGTTTGAGCTTGCGTTTGCGCTTGGCATAGATGAGAAAGATCTGGAAGCAATTGTTCAGTACGATATCAAGTTCTGGACAATGTATCCGGATGTGTGGGGACCTAGTGGAGTTGGCAATAAAGAGATCATCAAGGCCAAACGCCCGGAAGTCCGGCTAGATGGCCAAAACACCCTTGTGGCTATACGCGATTTGGCTTTGTGGGCCAGAGATATGCAAAGCAGTGTTGCAATTGCTATTGCACATGGCGGACCGTTGGATTCTGCTATTATGTTGGTCAAGAATTCTTTGCAGTCGCAAGGTCAAAAGATTGAAATTGGCCAGGTTGATTCTTGCGAGGGTGCGATTTTTACCATAGATGTCATTGGCAAAGACACTCGGTTTAGAGAGGTGCAGGACTTCCTGCTTGCTACTATTGGTTGATAGGGTAACAGAAATGTTGCTCTTTTTTTGTGCCCGCGGGCACAAAAAAAGAGCAACCTAAGCGGTTACCCTTGAAAGAACTTTTGCGCGCGCCAACTGTCTGAGAGTTGGGCGCCGGTGATGGGAAAGGAGAAATTTTGGTATATATGCTGGGCCGTTGTCTTTTCGGCACCAAACTTCGATTTCAATACCAAGAGACCCTCTGCTATCCCAGAGCCTGTGCGCCTCATCAAAAGAACAACGCCATGCTTTTCGCGTTTTGCCATCTTTGCACCGCAAGCCCGAATTCATTCTATCTGTATCATCGGCTCCCACGCCAAGGTTTTTGGCAATCATTTCATTGGCATGTGTCACATCTCCACGAGGTTCAACAAACCATTGGTAAGACATTTTGGTCTCCTTTCTTTTGACAAAGGGCTTTATTTGTTAATTTTATATTACGTTTTTATCTAAAAAAGTCAAGCGGTGATAGCTATTGACAAGAACTTATGAATATGCTATAATTAATATAGTAAGGTGAATATGGTTTTCACCTGCCTGCACAAGCAGGTATTTGACAAGGAGAGCGACATGAACTGGTTGATGAAGGGTTTGGTAGTGGTGATCACGGTGGTTGCGTCGGTGGCGCTGATGCTGACGATGGTCAGCGGTTGCGCGACCACGCAGGTCGCGGACATCGGTGATGGTGTGGCTCGCCAGGTGAAAGTGGAGGGCGAGATTCCGTACGTGGGCGAGACCGTGTACGTGAATCACATGAAGGGATTTGAGACCTCCGGTGATTACGTCTACGTTTTCAACTGGTCGTATTACACCGGTCAAAACCGCATCGACAAGCGGTCCCACACTGTAACTCTGTACGGTGGGAATATCTTCGGTCTCGACGGGATCGGCGTGTACGCCATTGTCCGGCGATCCGAAGGCGGTATCGCCTTCATCAAGGCGGGCGAGTAGGGGCGACCTGAGCCCGAGATCAGGCAATGGGGCAGACCAGCAATGGACTGCCCTTTTTACATACATTTATCCCCAATTAAGGGCTTGCTCTAAGGCTTAATTAAGAGTATAATTAAGTAATATACTCATATAAAAACATGGGGAAAAATATTGTTATTGAGGACAAAAAAGAGAAAGATTTGATTGCCGAATTAAAGGATAGAACTGATATAAAAGCGCAAAGAATAAAAAGATTTTTGGCATTGCCTGATTTAACGCAGAAAGAAAATTCTCCGATTAAAATTTTAGTCGACAGAATAATTAACTTACCAAGGTTTGGTGATTTTGATATAGTTAGAATACCTAAAATAGTAACGGTTGAAGATGAATTCGATCTTTTAAATTCTCCCAAAGATCATCCTACAAGAAAAGAGACCGATACGTTTTTCTTGGATAGTACTAATCATTTGCGAACGCAAATGACAGTAATGTGGCCTTTTTATTTGAGGGATAAAGATGTTCGTATACGCCTTGAAAAAGATGGGCAGTTGATGGCCCTTGCCCCCGGATTGGTGTATAGGAAAGATGAAATTGACAGAAAACATTTTCCGGCTTTCCACCAAGTTGACGGCTTATTAATTTGCAGAAAAGACAAAAAAGTTATCACATTAGACGACTTAAAAGAGGTTGAGGTTGAAATGACCAAAAGTATATTTGGAGAAGACGTTGAATACAGATTTTTGGTAGATTCTTTTCCTTTTACAGATCCTTCTGTGCAAATTGAAATTAAATTTGGAAATGATTGGATGGAAATTTTGGGTTCGGGGCTTGTGCACACACAAGTTTTGAAAAATTTGGGTATTGATCCCGAAATTTATAACGGCTGGGCTTTTGGCATTGGAATTGAGAGGTTGGCAATGGTAAAAATGGGAATTCCTGATATAAGAATTTTTTGGTCAGAGGACAAAAGAATTACTAGTCAGTTTAAAGATATAAATTCAAAGTTTAAAGAAGTTTCAAAATATCCCGAAACCAGTCGTGATATATCTTTTGTAATTGATAAAAGTATAAATTTAAATAATTACTACGAAATCGTACGCGACTTTGCAGAAAACTTGATAGAAGAAGTAAAATTGGTTGATGAGTTTGAAAATGAAGCCAAATTTGGTAAAGACAAAAAGAGCTACACTTTCAGAATAGTTTACCGTTCGCCAGAAAAAACCTTGACCAGCGAGGAAATAAATAAGATTCAAGAAGAAATCCGTGAAGAAACTAAAAAAGAATTAAACGCAGTCTTAAGATAATGGCAGAAGGACTTAAAAATGGGGAGGCCGAAAGAGAATATCCAAACCTAGATGAATTTTTGGCCGCCGAATTTAATATTGAAGAAAACAGTATAACTTTGTCAGAGGGCGCTAGTGTCGAAGGGGAATCTAAGGAAGATTTTCAAAGGAGGGTTGCAGTGAATATTTTAAAAGCTTTGCAAGAAAAGGGTGCCCTAGCTACTCCAGAAGAAAGTAGGGAATATTGGGAACAATCTTTTAAGTTAACACCATATGTGCCACCAGAACAATGGGCTGCTTTCCCAGGAGGAGTGGTAGATTCTGTTAATGGTTCTAGGGAAAGGAAGGTTTTCCTAAATTATTTTTTAAGTGAATCAAAAAGCGATTATATAATGCAGACTGTTTTGGAGGAAGCAATTCATTGGTCACAATGGAAGCAGAATAAATGGGAAAAACCTCCATATGATACAGAAGTCGATGCTAAATCGAGAATCTTAAAAATGGCAGAATTTCTCAGGTTTGATGAAGCTCGGATAGAAAGAATAAAATACTTAATAGAACACGGTTGGTCTCCTAAAGAAATAAAAACTTAGTTTTTGAAAAAATAAAAATTAAAACCATGAAGTTAAATATAAAAGTTAAAGAAGACGAACCAAAGAAAGTGGAGAAAAAGCCGGAGCCAAAAGTTTCTGCTATACAGGAAATTAAAAATGAGGTGTCTGAGAAGATTGCTGAGAAAAAGAAACGTAAAGACGGAGAATACACTGCAAAAGACATTTATGTTTTGAAAGGTTTGGAGCCTGTCAGAATGCGCCCGGGAATGTATATTGGAGGAACCGGTCTTGATGGTTTGCATCATTTGATTTGGGAGGTGGTAGACAACTGTTTAGACGAAGCAATGGCAGGGTATGCCAAAAATATTGAGGTTATTTTGTTGCCAAACAACAGGGTAAAAATTTCAGACGACGGCAGGGGAATACCGGTAGAAAAACATCCGGATACAGGAAAATCAACGCTTGAAACAGTTTTAACAACATTGCACGCCGGAGGAAAATTTGGAGGAGAAGCTTATAAAGTGTCGGGTGGTTTGCACGGAGTAGGTATTTCGGTTGTATGCGCTTTGTCTACATATATGCTTTCAGAAGTGCACAGAGATGGCGGAGTTTACCAGCAAGAATATTTTAGGGGAAAACCAAAAGCTGCAGTAAAAAAAGTTGATTCAGCCAAAGATACCGGCACAATACAAACATTTGAGGCTGATCCGCAAATATTCCCGGAAATAAAATATGATGCTAAAAGAATTTTGAGTCACTTGCGCCAGCAGGCATATTTGACCAAGGGTGTAAAAATAACTTTTAAAGATGAAAGGGTAAAGGGTCAGGAGACCAGTTATACATTTTATTTTGAAGGTGGAGTAAAATCGTATGTAAAATATTTGGTTGAAGGAAACAATCCACGTCACCCAAATATTTTTTCAGTTGGCATGGAAAAAGAAAATATTTGGGTAGAAGCTGCTTTCCAATATACCCAAGAAATGGAGTGCACCGAAGAATCTTTTGCAAATAATATTTACACAGTTGAAGGTGGAACTCATATTTCTGGTTTTAGAACAGCTTTAACAAGATCTCTGAACGACTACGCCAGGCGTGAAGGATTTTTGAAAGAAAAAGATGAAAATTTTTCCGGAGATGACGTAAGAGAAGGTTTGACTGCTGTTGTTTCTGTAAAAATAAGAGCTCCACAATTTGAAGGTCAAACAAAAGCCAAATTGGGAAATCCCGAAGCCAAAAATGCAGTTGAAACCGCGGTAGCCGAAGGTTTGTCGGATTATTTAGAAAGAAATCCGTCAGATGCCAAGTCTGTTATTGAAAATTGTTTGTTAGCAACAAAGGCCAGGTTAGCTGCAAAAGCTGCCAGGCAAACTGTTTTGAGAAAGGGCGCTTTAGAAGGTTTGGCGTTACCCGGCAAATTGGCAGATTGTTTATCCAGAAAACCGGAAGAATGCGAAATATATATTGTTGAGGGAGATTCTGCCGGAGGCTCTTCAAAACAAGCAAGAGACAGGAGATTTCAAGCAATTTTACCATTGAGAGGAAAGATTTTGAACGTAGAAAGGGCAAGGCTTGATAAAATGCTTACTTCAAAAGAAATTAAGGCTTTAATTATTGCTATGGGCACTGGTATTGGTGAAGATTTTAAGATTGAAGATTTGAGGTATCACAAAATTGTAATTATGACCGATGCCGACGTTGACGGAGCCCACATAAGAACATTGCTTTTGACTTTCTTTTACAGACACTTTAAGCCGGTTGTTGACGCTGGACATATTTTTATTGCTCAGCCACCGTTGTATAAAATAGTTTCCGGCAAAAATGCAAAATACGCATATTCGGATACACAAAAAGATGAGATAGTAAAAGAAATGGGCAAATCTTCTGTAAACATACAGCGATATAAGGGTTTGGGAGAAATGAATCCTGAACAGCTTTGGGAAACAACAATGAATCCAGAAAACAGAACTCTTTTGCAAGTTACAGTTGCCGAAGCTCACGAAGCCGACAAAACTTTGGACATTTTAATGGGTGAGGAAGTTGAACCGCGCAAGAAATTTATCCAAACCCACGCAAAGGCAGCTAAAAATCTGGATATATAATTAAATAATATGAAAATAACAATTTGTGGCAGTTGTACATTTGCAAAAGAAATGGCTGATGTTTCAGAGAGTTTGCAGAAAAAGGGATTTACGGTTTTTGCCCCAGAGCCACTCGTAACAGAAGAGTGGTATGTGCAAAACAATAGTAGAGCGAAGCTATTAGAAATTAAGCCGATTCTCACAAAGAAACACTTTGAGAAAATAAAAGATTCCGATGCCATACTTGTAACGAATTATAAAAAGAAGGGGATTGAAGGATATTTTGGATCAAATACGCTAATGGAAATCTCAGTTGCATTTTATCTCAATAAAAAAATATATTTTCTTTTTCCAATTTTAGAAGACCATCCACATTATGAAGAAATTATTGGGTTGGGATCGATTATATTAAACGGAGACTTAAATAAAATTAGTTAATATAATCATTCTTGCATTCTGCAGAATGCAAGAATGGTCAGGTTAATGAGTATTAACTTAAAGAATTATGATATTTGATAAATTTAAGCAGATTGCGCAGTTAAAGCAAATTCAAGACAATCTTAAAAAAGAAAAGGTTGTCATAGAAAAAAATGGAGTGTCTATTGAAATGAATGGTAATTTTGACGTGGAAAATATAAAGCTTAATCCGGATTTGAGCGTAGATGATCAGCAAAATGCTTTAAAATATTGTTTGAGCGAGGCAAAGTCAGTCATACAAAAGAAAATGGCGCAAATAATGATGGGTAGTGGCATAGGGTTGTAACCTGTTGACAATATTATTTATATCGGCTATTATAGAGGTGTAATATAAATAAACCGCCTCGGGCGGTTTTTAAAAACCATGAACAAATTACAAGAGTTTTTTAAAGAGGTTTGGGTAGAAATGAAGAAAGTCAGTTGGCTTTCAAAAAATGATGTTTTGCGTTACACAATTGTTATTTTGGTTGCCACAATGATAGTGGCGGCATTTTTGGGCGGATTAGATTATATTTTTACTTTGATCATAAAGAATTTTATTCTTAAGTAATAAAAACGATGCCAAAACAAGTTATTGAACAGGAAAAAAATTGGTACGTTATTCATACCTATTCAGGATATGAAGATGCAGTTGCAAAAAACCTAAAACAAAGGATTGAGTCTTTGGGTATGGAAGATAAGATTTTCAACGTAATAGTGCCCAAGGAAAAAAAGATAAAAATTAAAAACGGTAAAAGAAAAGTAGTTGAAGAAAAGATATATCCCGGTTATGTGTTGGTGCAAATGGTGGTTACCGATGAATCATGGTATGTTGTGAGAAA
>Ga0172375_10008193_pt1 | contig 14113 bp, 10 predicted proteins | sample LakKiv1m_FD_114537 | JGI IMG/M metagenome (GOLD analysis project Ga0172375, IMG submission 114537) | Freshwater microbial communities from Kabuno Bay, South-Kivu, Congo - kab_092012_11.1m | ecosystem: Environmental > Aquatic > Freshwater > Lake | place: Democratic Republic of the Congo...
ACTCCGTCAGCGTGTACTCCCCTCTCAGATAATCCGCTATCATCAGGTGTCTTTCCTTCACGGCTTCAGTCTCCTTCCAGGGCATGGCTTTTTCCTCCTTGCCCCAAATCTTAACTGTTACCTCTCTCTCCGGTCTATTCTGTTACCTATCTTATCGGTTTGTACACTCTTTATCTCCTCTCCACAGTGGAGAGGGGATAAGAGGGGTGAGGTGAATTCCTCTGGCATCGCGGTTAATTTTCTGCTTAAAATGGATATCGAACACAAATGGAGGTGCGGGCATGAGAAGTCTTTCTGTCCATATGCTGCTTTTATGCTGGCTGCTGCTGCTGTTTTCATGCAACGGCGAAGACATGCAGGATATCGTCGACGGCGATAAAGACGCACCTGAATATCAGGCTGCCGACGGCGACATCGCTGTCGATGGCGATCCGGACGCTGCCGAATCTGATATCGAAGACAAGCCCGACGGCGACGCCGAGAACGCCGCAGAATCCGAACCCGAAATTGAAGCGGAGCTTCAGGGTGAAAACGAAGCGGATATTTTCGAGTCGGACGCAGAACCCGAAGCGGATGCCGAAGAGCCGCCTGCCGCGCTGGGTATCAATGGCGTTGAACCGGCTTATGGCGTTTATAACTTCGCCGCTGGTGTATACATCGCCGGCCAGGGCTTTGCCGAAAACGCCGAAGTCTACGTTGGCGACGTGGCTGCCTCGGAGGTGGGTTTCCTTTCCGGCACGCAGCTTTACGCCGTTTTCCCGGCTGTGGACATCGCCGACATCGGCCCGCGCGACGTGCGCGTGGTGCAGGGTGCGGAAGAATTCACGCTGGAGCGCGGCTTTGCTTATCTGTACAGCGAAGACCCGGTGGTCATGATTCACGGCTGGAAGGGCAGCCCGGCTGAGATGCAGCCCATCTCCGATCACTTGAGCAGCATCGGCTATCCGGACGGCTACCTTAACCGCATCGCCTACAGCAACAGCATTGGTTCCAGTCTGGTCAACGAGCAGGAATTGACCGCCTTTATAGATGAGATACTGTTGCGCACCGGCGCACCCAGGGTCGATATCGTGGCGCACAGCATGGGAGCAATATCCTCGCGCCTGTATATCCGCAGCAGCGGCGGTGTACATGTACGCGACTATGTTACCACCTGCGGAGCGCACCACGGCACCTCCGAAACCTGTCTGGCCATGGGGCTGGCAGGCGAAGGCGGCACGGAAATGTGTCCAGCCTATGCCGAGCAGTCCAATTCGTACAACAACGTGCAGTTTACAATAAACGGCGACCCGGATTTGGAGGATGTGGACGAGACGCCTTACGGCGCGGAGGACGGGGGCTGGATATATTACAACGCCATCTATTCCATTATCGACGGCGTGATAGTGCCGCACACCTCAAGCTGCCTTAACCAGCAATCCAGGGGCGATTGCAGCGACGAAATCAATCATCAGGTCAGCCACTTCCACAACGATGCCCCAGGCGCAGAAGATGTAATCGCCATGGTCGAGCAATTTATCCGCAGACATAATCCGGGCAACGACATATAAGAACGTGCCTCCCTGCGGATCTTTTACCTCACCCCAGCTCTTCGAGTAGGGGCGCAATTAATTGCGCCCCTACGGTAAGGCCTCAAGGGTAATGCTTATCAGATTTTCGGAGCGGCCTTTTTGATTTCGTCGCTTACGCCGTCGGCGTATTTGGCGAAGTTTTTGACGAAAAGCCCGGCCAGATTACGGGCGGCTTTATCGTAGGCCGCCGGATCGGCCCAGGTCTTGCGGGGATCCAGCACTTCATCGGGCACGCCGGGGCAGGATGTCGGCACCATCAGGCCGAAGTTAACGTCTTCGCGATAATCGACATTGTCCAACTGACCGGACAGTGCAGCGTTAAGCAGCGCACGCGTGTACTTTATGGACATGCGTTTGCCGACGCCATAGGCTCCGCCCGACCAGCCGGTGTTGACCAGCCAGGTGCGCGTGCCGTGCGCCTGCATGTTCTGTCCGAATAGTCTGGCATAACGTCCCGGATGCAGCGCCATGAAGGGCTCGCCGAAACAGGTCGAGAAAACCGCCTGCGGCTCGGTGACGCCGGCTTCGGTTCCGGCCAGTTTGGCGGTGTAGCCCGACAGGAAATGGTACATGGCATGCGGCGCATCCAGTTTTGCTATCGGAGGCAGTACACCGAAAGCGTCGGCGGTAAGGAAGAAGATGTCGGAGGGATGCCCGCCGCGACCTTCAAGAATGCAGTTGGGAATATGCTCCACCGGATAGGTGGCGCGGGTGTTCTCGGTTATGCGGGCGCTGTCGTAATCGATGCGGCGCGTTTCCGGATCGAAGTCCACGTTTTCCAGCACCGAACCGAAGCGGATGGCGTTGTAAATCTGCGGCTCGGCCTCAGCCGACAGCTTGATGCACTTGGCGTAACAGCCGCCTTCGAAGTTGAACACGCCCTGCTCGTTCCAGCCGTGTTCGTCGTCGCCGATCAGCCGTCGTGTAGGATCAGCCGAAAGCGTAGTTTTGCCGGTGCCCGAAAGTCCGAAGAAGAGCGCAACTTTATTGTCGGAACCCTGGTTGGCCGAGCAGTGCATGGTCATGACGTTTTTAAGCGGCAGCAGGTAATTCATTACCGTGAAAATGGATTTCTTTATCTCTCCGGCATAGCCTGAGCCGACTACCAGAACCAGACGACGTTCGAAATCTATGGAAATGAAAGCCTCCGAATTGACGCCGTCGGCTTTACCAAGCAGTTTGAGGTTGGGAGCGTGTACAATTGTGAATTCGGGCATGTGTGCAGCCAGCTCTTCGTCGCTGGGGCGGATAAAAAGTGTGCGGGCGAAGAGAGCCGCCCAGGCTTCCGTGCTGACCACGCGCAGAGGCAGACGTAAATTCTTATCGGCTCCGGCGAAACCGTCGAAAATGAAAGTCTCTCTATTCTGAAAATATGCACTCGCTTTCGCGAAGATGTGATCGAATATTTCCGGGCTGACCGGAACATTGCCCTTGCTCCACCATATTTCATTGCTGGAAGGTTCGCGTTTTACGAAGAATTTGTCGTTGGGAGAACGTCCGGTGCGTGCGCCGGTGTATACCAGCAGGCTGCCGTTATCGACCAATATGCCTTCACCGCGCTTTACTGCATGCTCCACCAGTTTAGAGTTGGAAAGGTTGCAGTAGACTTCGCCGAAATTGCGCAGCCCCATCTCCTCCAGCATTGCCTGATTCCTGAATGACATCCAGATCCTCCTTACGCTTTGGATTATTGGATTAAAAGAACGCTCGTGACCGGCTTGTAACAATTTGTATGCTTCAATTATATGCCGGTACGCTTACTGTAGCCGATTGTCTCACCGGATAGTATAAACATGGAGAAAATCGCCAGCAGCAAAGTTGCGTCAGGTTAATCCAGGGGCATCGGAAAGGCAAGGACTTTAAGTCCGGCCCGGCAACCAGCCAATTGACTTCATCACAATACTTCATATGGTCTGTAAACACTTAAGACAGGCGGAATCTTTACATTTGCGGCGTTTTCATGATAACTCTATGCAGCGTATAACCTTAACGCTGCTGAAAGCAGAGTGGAGATTGCAATGTCAAGGTTTCTCAGATCGCGTGTCGAAGGCAGCAGTTCACCCAGAAATCTGCTTATCCGTCTGGTCATTGTAATTGCGATAATTGCAGCCTTTTTTGTACTTTTCAATCCTTTTAAAACTCAACAGGAGCGCAATGCCGACATTGGCGAGCGTGTATTGAAAAAAGTTGTCAATGCTCCGGTTGCAAGCGAAGCCAAGCCCGGGCTTATGGAACGCTCGTCAGAGGTTTTTGGTACCAAGGTTATCTTGCGCATAATTTCAGCCGATTCCACGGCTGTTCAGGCGGTTTCAGGAGAAATATTCAAGGATATCGCCAAAGTAAGAGATATGCTGGATGCCGAAAACGGCAATTCTCCACTGTATAAAGTTAACAGCTCAGCCGGTGACGATGATTTCGTTGAAGTTCCTGAAGAATTCTATCGACTGGTGGAACGCTGCAAGCAGCTTTCGGAACGAACCCACGGTTTCTTCGACATTACCTTGGGGCCGATATACAAAAAATGGAATTTCGATCAGCTCAAGCCGGTAATCGCCGATCCGAAGGAGGCCGAAGCGCTGCTGCCGCTGGTAGGTTCTGAAAAGATTGAGCTTAATCCCGAAAAATTCGGTGTGCGGTTGACCAGAGACGACATGGAACTGGATTTCCGTGCTGTCATAAGAGCATATTCATTGGAACGCGCCCGGGCCATTCTGAAGGAAAAAGGCTTTGTGGATTACATCATGTTCATCGGCGGTGACGCTATTGTGTCCGGCGCCAATTTCGGCACACCCTGGCGCATAGTCATGCAGCATCCGCGCAAGGTCTGGAATTATTTCGGAATAATGACATTCGATAATCCTTCCGCCATGATTTCACAGGCCGATTTCAGGCATTTTTTCATCAGCAAGGGTTTTCGCTATCATGACCTGCTGGACCCGAAAACAGCCGCGCCGGTGCAGAAAGTGCGCGTCGCAACAACCATCATGGATGATCTGGTAGCCGCCGCAGCTTTTACCTATGCCGTGCATGTACAGGGCCATAAGGAAGGTCTGAAGCTGGCTGAAGAATGGAACGGCGTTCCGCTTTTGATACAGGACGTATGGAATCATAACCACTGGAACGAGGCCATGAAGAAGTATTTCGTCGAAGAGGAAGGCAGCAACATGGACCTGCAGGACGCCAAAACACAGAAACAGTGAGCAGGAGCAAGAATCCAGTTTTGCCGCTCGCTCTTTTTAACTTCTTTCTGGACAATTGGGCGTTTGGAAGTTAAATTGCACTCGTTGGTGTGAAAAAAACAATCACTTTCCCGGCTGCGAGTTTCATTCAAAGCGGCGTTGATCTGTACGTCCATTAAAGAAACCGCAAGCATCAGACCATTAAAACGGAGGCATTAAAATGGATACGCTGAGGATAATCACCGGCTCCTCGCATCCCTGGTTCGCACAGGATATAGCAAAAAAATGCGGTACAGAGCTCTGTAACGTGGATCATATCCGCTTTGCCAACGATAATATGTTTGTGCAGATCGAAGAAAATGTGCGCGCTGCCGACGTTTTCATCATCCAGACCCCTCGTCCCAGCGTCTCGGATCATCTGCTCGAAATGCTTATGCTGGTGCAGGCCTGCCGTTCGGCTTCAGCCGAGCGCATTACAGTGGTCATGCCCTATTTCTTTTATGCCAGAAGCGACAAGAAGGATCAACCGCGCATTCCCATCACCGCCCGTCTGGTAGCCGACATGATCGAAGCCGCCGGTGCCGACCGCGTACTGTGCATGAATCTGCACTCTCAGCAGGTACAGGGCTTCTTCCGTATTCCCATCGACCAGATTTTCGCCACCGAGCATCTGTGCAAGGCCATAAGGCCCTTCATAGAGCACGATAGCTGGACGGTGGTTTCACCCGACCTGGGCGGTGCCAAGCTGGCGAAGATGTATTCTGAAATTCTGAAGCTGCCCCTGGCCATGATGACCAAGAACCGTCCCGGCAATTATGAAGAGCCTGAAGTCGGCTACCTTACCGGTGATGTACATGGTCGCAGTGTGCTTATAGTCGACGATGAAATCGCTTCGGGCGGCACCTTCGTGAAAGCTGCCAAATGGCTGCACGACGAAGCCGGCGCCAAGGCTGTTTACGGAGCCGTAATTCATCCGGTTCTGGGAGGAAACGCCGTCAAACGTCTGGCAGCTGCGCCCATCGAAAGACTCTGGATGACAGACACTTTCCCGGTGCCATATACTGCGCCCAATATGGAAGTTGTCTCGGTAACGGATATTTTTGCCGACGCCATCATGCGCATCCATCAGAACATATCCGTATCTCAAATGTTCAAAATCAAGCGTTTTTAAACTCTGGCAAAACGGGGTAAGCGGTTCGGGAAGCCATGAAAACCAGGCCTGACAACAAGCCGGAAAGCAATAACGGCAGGCCCTTCCTGAAAGATGCGCCGCTGAATGCTTACGGTGGAGCCGTAAATCCGGCTGCGCTTCGTACCGCGCTTTCGGAATCCGGAGTGACAGATTTCAGGCTTCTGCAGAGCGGTAATGCTCTAACTCTTTGGTATCTGACTGTTTCTCGTAAGCTTCTGGATGAAAGCCTGCTGCGGACCATTCTGCTGGAGCATTTCGCACCGCCACGTCAAATAAATCTTGAACGTTGTACTAAAAAGAATTTTCCGCTGAGCCGAGAACTTTTCGCGCTTGAAAAATCTGAAATCGCCGCAACCGTGTCGCTCTTGCGCAGTATCGACGATAGCTGCACAGATGAAACCCGGACCGCTCTGCTGGAACACTTCGACGATGAAACGGAAGCTCTGTATATTGACATCCCGGAAAATGGCGAAGGTGTGCTGGCTGCTTCCGATCACGCCGGAGCGTTGAATCGAGTAAAGCGTGCCTTGAAAGGCGAGAATATCAAGCTGGATGGTCTGCGCATCTGCGGCATTCAACCGGAAGTGACGCGCTTCCCGGCCTTTGTGGGTCCTGCCGGGCTTGATGGCGCACCGATTATTATTGCGGAAAACAAGCGCCTGGAAGCGCCGCCGCTGCATTTATGTCCGACCGACGCCATTGTCGGCGGCCCGCAGGGTATAAGTATTGACTCTGCACGCTGTATCCGCTGCTATTGCTGTGTTGAGGCGCACCCGGAAATATTCATTCCGACCCAGAATGCAGAAGCCGCAGTTTTCGGGCGACTTATCGACGAAAAGCCAGGGTTTTTAGCGCGGCTGCCGGAAGGCGAAAAACCGGTCTTTCTATATGCTTCATCCGGGACCAAGCCGCTCTATGTGCTGGGTTTGGCGATAGCTACCATGCAGGAGCATGCCGCCGCGTTACTGTGCGACGGACAGATTATCGGTGCAGTCGAAGAAGAGCGCTTCACGCGCAAACGCCATTATGGCTGGCAGCCCAAAACGCGACCCGGAACCACACTGGCGCTGGATCCTACACTGCCGGTAGAGGCGGCTTTCTGCAACCGTTCTATCGACTGGCTTCTTAAAAAAGCCGGAATAAAACTTGAAGATGTTGACCTCATCGCCGTCAACGGTTTACCGGCGCGTTTCAGGCGTGCCTACTCGCACTGCCGTTCGGGCGCCCCGCTGCCCATATTGCGCTCAGGACGCATGGTGTATGTGCCGCATCACTTGGCACACGCTGCTTCGGCGTTCTATTCTTCGGGTTATTCCGATGCACATATCCTTACGGTGGACGGACGCGGCGACCGCGAAACCGCTGCCTTCTTCCGTGCCGGAGAAAACGGCATCGAACAGGTATTCGAAATTCTCTCCCTGTCCGACAGTTCCATCGGTGGAGTCTACGAAACCGTAACGCGCCTTTTAGGATTCGGTCCGCACGGGCAGGGTTCAGCCATGGCTCTGGCCAGCTATGGCACTGCCGACGTGGATTTCTCGCGCTTCCTGAAATTCCGCGACCGCGAGCGTTACAACATCCACGAAAACGGCATTATGGAAAACTTCGGACATCTGGCGCGTGAGCGCTCGGACGATATTAACGACCAGCAGCGTAATCTTGCAGCCTCTCTGCAGAAAGCGCTTGAAGAAAGCCTTTTCGCGCTGGTTAAAGACGGGCTGGGCGAAGAGAGGTTGCAACGCCTGTGTATGGCCGGAGGCGTGGCGCTGAATTGTCGCGCCAACGAATTTTTACGGCGGCGCATGAAACTGGATGAAATTTTTATTCAGCCTGCTGCCAATGATGCCGGAACAGCTTTAGGCGCAGCCTTTGAAGCTCATTTTTTTGCTTACGGCGAACGTCCCGGAGCGCGCCTGCAGTCGGCTCTTTTGGGCCCGGCTTTCAGGCGCGATGAAGTGCGTGATGCACTGAAGCGTCTGGACGTGGCCTTCAGCGAGCCCGATGACCCGGAAGCCGAGGCGGCGCGCCTGCTGGCCGAAGGCGAAGTGTTGTGTCTTTTTGAAGGAGCCATGGAGTATGGTCCGAGAGCGCTGGGGGCGCGCAGCATAATCGCCGATCCACGCCGCGCCGACAACAACGCCCGCATTAATCAGATGAAAAATCGTGAAGCCTGGCGTCCATTCGGACCGTCGGTACTGGCCGGATACGAAAAAGCCTGGTTCGAACGGGCTTTCGACTCACGCTTCATGCTTTTCACACAGAACATTAAAGCTTCAAAACGTGAGCTTGTTCCAGCGGTGACTCATATCGATGGCAGCACACGTCCGCAGATAGTTCACCCGGATATACAGCCATTCTATCATCGTCTTATATCCGAATTCATGCGCCTTACAGGAATACCAATGGTACTGAATACTTCTTTCAACGCAGGCGGTGAGCCCATAGTCTGCACACCTGCCGACGCGTTGAAAACCTTTGTACGTACAGGAGCGGATGTTCTGGTCATCGAAGGATTGATTGTCTACCGGCGTTAAAAGCCGGATCTTGTTGGAGCAGTCGCCATGAAACGCAGAAACTTTATCTTCGGCCTGGGAGCATTGGCGCTTGGAAGCATTTATTGTGGAGCAGTAATGTCTGAAGAAAAAATAGCAGTCTACCCCATTAAGTCACTTGCACCGGTGCGTGCGCTGGTGCTTTATTTCAGTCAGACCGGTCACACCGGCATATATGGCGAGCTTGTAGCGGCGACTCTGGCAAAACGCGGTATTCAGGTGCAGGCGCTCGATTATCGCAAAGTTGAAAAAGTCAATCCGGTCGATTTTGATCTGCTTATAGTCGGCACTCCAATAAATTACATGGAAGTTCCGACGGCTTTTAACAAGTGGCTGGCTCATTTGCCTCAGATGAACGGTACGCCTGCGGCGGCCTTTGTAAGTTTCGGCGGCAAAGGCAGCAATGTAAACAACACGCTATGCATGCTGCTGGACAGTCTGGCGGCTAAAGGCTGCGTACCGGTGGCGCAGGCTGCATTCTGCAACATGTCGACCTATGCGCCTACCTGGTCGCTGGGAAATGAAGCGCGAACACTGGCCTATCGCCATCTGCCCAACGAAGAAACTTTTTCGCAGGTGCGCAGCTTTGCCGCTGCGGCGCTTGAAAACACACGCGCCGGAAGAAAACTGTCGTACAAGCGCGAATTCGAATTTTCGGGACTTTTTAAAGGCGGTGTCTCCATCTGGGCTTCCAAAGCGCTGACATCCAATCATCATATTGACAAATCCATCTGTATTGACTGCATGCAGTGCGTCGAATCCTGTCCGGTGGGAGCGGTCAATCAAAAGGCAGGCAGCATAAATACCGATAAATGCGTAGCCTGCCTGGGCTGCGTTAACAACTGCCCGGTGGGAGCCATGAACATGAGCTATATGAGTAAAAAGCTTCTGGGCTTCAAGCGTTTCTGTGAAGGGCATAATATTGTAATCATGCATCCTCAGGATAAAGCCTGAGTCGTAATAAAAAAGGCCGGAATTTCTTCCGGCCTTTCGCAGCATGAATAACTTGCTAATCAATAACCGCCGTTCTCATAATAGGATTCGCAGTCAGACCAGGTCATGCAATCAGGAGCATTGGCGCATTCGAGAATGAATTCTTCCGGATAGCTGTCGCAGGAAGTGTTGCAACTGTTTTCCAGAGTCCCGTCGTCCTCATAACCGCCTTCTTCAAGACATTGTACGTAGGTTGAGCAATAATCGGCGCAGGTGCCTTCATAGTCGTATTCGCCTTCGCCTTCACCTTCTCCCTCGCCTTCGCCTTCACCCTCGCCTTCGCCAGCGTACATCTCTTCTACGCAACCCCAGAAAGAATCGCAATCGCTGTAAACCGAGCAGGCGCAGACCGGGCCGGGGCCGTTTTCGGCAAAGAGGTCTTTGCAGTATTGTACGCCTTCGGCGTTCTGGGTTCCTTCAGAATCACAGCTTAAAGTCAGATCACAGAAAGTGTCGCAATCGCCTTCACCTTCACCTTCACCTTCGCCTTCGCCTTCGCCCTCACCTTCGCCTTCGCCCTCACCTTCACCGCTGTCTTCTTCGTCGCATTCTTCGTTTTCACTGTCCCATTGGCAGTTGTTGTCGTCTTCGCAGTCATCCTCGTTGTCGTAATCCGAGCAGTCGGTTTCTTCCTCGTCGTCATCGTCATCGGAGTCTTCGTCTTTGTCCTCACCGAAATCCAGGCAGGCCGACATGACAAAAGCGAACATCAGCGCCAGCATTAATATTATTGTCTTCCTCATTGTTTTTCTCCTCTTTCCCTGTTTCTAAAATTCATTTATGGCTTATCAGAAAATACAGACATCACAGCGATGCCGAGTTTAATTTCAGAACATTCGCATTTGATTTCTTTTCAGGAACAACCCCTGTAACGGGGAAATATTATACTCAAAAATGTGGAAAATATCAATGAAAGGCGTGATTTCATCCATTTTCACATAACAAGACCCCGGATTCATAATGACAAAAAAGGAGCAGGCCGTAAGACCTGCTCCTTTCATATGCTAATGTCTATTAAATAATCCTGGCGACTGTTTAATAACTTTCTCTTCTGCAAGCCCCGTCATCGTCGCAGTAAAATTCTTTGGTCGCCCCCATGTAATCCGGATCATCGCACAGCTCGATCAGGTCGCAGTCTGAATCGGTTTCACATGGTACTTCGTTGCAGTCACCGTATTTCTTAGTGGCCATTTCCGTTAGGCCAGGGCATCCCTGGTTGTAAACGGAATCCGAACATATATCGCTGGTCTCTTCCGAACAGCTTACGCCGACACACATTTGGATGGCAGCGCAGTCATCGTCGTTTTCGCATTCGCCTTCACCTTCGCCCTCGCCCTCGCCTTCGCCCTCGCCTTCACCTTCACCTTCGCCGCCGCTGCATGCATAAACCTCATCGCAATTATCTGCATTGTCAGTACAATCAAATCCGTCATCTTTCTCGCTGTCATCCAGATCTTCGATTTCATCCAGACATCTATCGACGCAGTCGTCGGCATTATCGATCTCATCACAAACATTCATCATGTGATCGCAGGCATCTTCACAGAGACTGCGGTCTTCACTGTTATTGATACATTCATCATCTTCCCATTCACAACTGTTATCGTCCTTGCAATCATCCCTGTTGTCGTAATCAGAGCAGTCAGTATCATCGTTATCGGCATCATCACATTCATCGTCGTCATCATTCCAAGTGCAGTCATTGTCGTCTTCGCAGTCATCCTCATCATCGTAATCCGAACAGTCAGATCCACCGTCACTGTCTTCTTTTACTGTGTCGAGGCAGGCCGACATGGCAAATGCAAACAACAGAGCCAGAATAAGAACGATACTCTTTCTCATGGTTTTTCCTTTTTCCCCGGTTTGGGTTTCAATATAACGATTCAGCAAAACCCGTATATCAAATCGATACCGGATTGAATCGCCAGACATCCACCCTTTATTTTTTTGGAAATAAGCAACTTAATAATGAGGCACTATATTCGAAAAGAAAGAAAATATCAACGAAAGGAAAGGTTTTTGGTTTCAGCTTCACTCGGCTTTCAGCTTAATATAGCGCACTGAGCGTGTCAGGTCTATATGCAGGCTGCCTTCAACACTCTGGCTGTCCTCTTCGGCGCCTTCGATGTTGTAAATTGTGGCCGTCGTCGCCCATTCAGGCAGGGGCAGATCGAATTCATAATGTGTATCAGGACCGCCTTCCATGGGCGGGTCGAAACCTTCGTCGGGGTTATCACGTCCGTCCCAGGCCGCCAACGCCAGAGCGCCGTCATTATCAACAAAAGCAAGCACATAAACATCAGTGGGTAATTCAAAATAAGGTGACAGATGGCGGACAAAGCTGTAATCGCCCAGAATATCCGCCAGTCCCTTCATCGCATTCCAGGCCGGTTTGGCGCGTCGTTCGCTGCCGTCGGTACCCGTCCAGCCATAGAGCCCGAAATAATTCTCATGCGGACGTATGCCTTCGGTAATGGGTTCGCCATCCCAGAAAGTGTACCAGTAATAGGTTTCCACACCGTCGCGCGCGGCCAGCAACACAGAGCGCGCCAGGAAATAACCGTGTTCGTCCTCAGTGATTTCATAGGAGGGCCAGCCCATCTCGCTGTAGACCACCGGCAGATCGCCGCAGCCGATGGCGGCGAAGTGACTGCGTGCAACTTCCGTCAGGCCGCTCTGTCCGCGCCAGATGAGGTCGTCCGACAGATACCTGTCCCACTCCGGTGAAGGCTTCTGCATCATGGTGTAAGGATGCAGTGTTATTACGTCCATATAATTGCAGATATCAGGGTGGACAGCAGTCATTTCCTCGATGAAGCTCCATGTTCCCTTCACATCCTCGGTCGAATAGGAACACATGCCGCCCATCAGCACGCGAGCGTCCGGACAGGCGGCTTTAATGGCGGTGTATGCTGCCTTCAGAATATCGCCGTACTTTTCGGCGTTGGGTTCGGGCGTCCAGAAACGCGAAATATTGGGCTCGTTCCAGATTTCGTAATCTTTTATATCGTCGCAGAATTCTCCGGCCAGATGACCGGCGAAGTCGGCATAATCGGCCGGGTCGATGCTGTCGGTAGTGCCATCAGACATGGCCCAGCCAACACCATAGGCCAGCATGGCGACTATGTGCGTTCCGTTATTACGCGCCATTTCAACCTGTGTTGCCACTGCTTCAAAATGCCACTCATCATTTACGGGCTCAATGGCGGCCCAGATATAGTCTTCACGGATGCTGGCTCCGCCTAATTCGGTATAGCGCTCGAACTCGAAATTGCGCTGGGCATTTTCACCTTCACCCTGATACATATGCGTCGATACTCCGAGCATGTCGCGCAGAGAGGCGGCGGCAGCGGGCAGATCGTCGTATGGTCCGGGGGCTTCGGCTTCCGGTTCGGCTTCGAAGCTTTCTTCCTCTGTATCTAGGTCGATATCACTTTCGCTGTCCATTTCGAAGGCTTCGACTTCGGAATCTCCGTCCGGAACAGTGTCTTCTTCGGCACTTTCCTCATCTTCTATTTCGGCTGCAAGCTCCTCGTCTGTGTCGCCATCGGGTATTCCGGCGTCACCGGAATCATCGCCGCAGGCGGGTATGAATAACAGCGACATAAACAGCAGCATTACTGACATAGACTTTTTCATAACAGAAACTCCACTTATCACAGCCCGATGATCATTATAACTGCTTTCAGGCAATATTAAGAAAATCCTGCTCGCGTCCGATCATTACCAACACATCGCCGTCCTGCACTACATAATCCGGGCCGGGCATGAATAGGAAGACTTTCCCGATGTTACGGCGCACGGCGATGACGTATACGCCGAATCTCTTGCGCAATTGCAGATCCATGAGACTGTGACCATAAAAAGATGTCGGCGAAGCCACGTCAACGACGCGGTAATCCTGTTCAAGCGGAACAAAATCGATAAGGTTGTTGTTGGCGATTCGCGCCGCCATGCGGTCGGCGGTTTCTCGCTCGGGAAATATTATACTGGTAGCGCCGACATGCTTCAGAATGGAGGCATGATCATCATTGACGGCTTTGGCTCTTATGCTTTTAATGCCGATTCTGCTCAGATGCAGAGTACACAGAATGCTGGACTCCATTTTTTTTGACAGGCTTATAATCGCTTCATCGAAATCAGGCGTAATGACCGACTTCAAATCGTTGTATTCTCCGGCGTCCAGACAGAGTGCGCGTTGAACATGGTCGGCGATGGCGTCCACCCGGTCGGAGTTTTTATCGATGGCCAGAACGTCACAATGGCGAGCCAGATCGCGAGCCAGTCTGTCCCCGAACTGACCCAGGCCTATAACTGCTATGCGTTTGCGCTTCAGTGCGTTTTTCATCCTATCATTACCTTCCCTTCCGGGTACGAGATGTGGTTTTTGGCCGAGGCTACGGCCCAGACCGCCAGCGTCAACGGCCCCAGACGACCGACGAACATGGTCAGAATTATCCAGATTTTGCCGGTAATACTCAACAGCGGCGTCAGACCGGCAGAAAGGCCGACAGTACCAAAGGCCGAAATCTGCTCAAAAATGACATTTTCCATACGTGCTGCAGGTTGGGCGCTTTCGCTGGCCAGCAGTAAAAGAATTCCGACTGCATTCCATAAAAGAGCCAG
>Ga0172375_10008194_pt1 | contig 14113 bp, 13 predicted proteins | sample LakKiv1m_FD_114537 | JGI IMG/M metagenome (GOLD analysis project Ga0172375, IMG submission 114537) | Freshwater microbial communities from Kabuno Bay, South-Kivu, Congo - kab_092012_11.1m | ecosystem: Environmental > Aquatic > Freshwater > Lake | place: Democratic Republic of the Congo...
AATATCTCCATGTCGAAAAAGTGGAATTGGCGGAAAAAATCAGCCGCTCGATGGAACGTCTCTTCGGGGAAACCGGTCGCGTGCATTTCAACGTGGGCGGAGCGCAGGCCGTCGAGGATTCTCTCAAGATCGTGCGTCAGCATACGAAAAAAAATCTCGTGTTCGCGTTTTGGGGCGGCTATCACGGCCGCACGCTGGGCGCTTCGGCGATCACGTCGAGTTATCGTTACCGTCGCCGGTTCGGTCATTTTTCGGATCGCGCGCAGTTCGTGCCCTATCCGTATTGCTTCCGGTGTCCTTACGGAAAGAAGAAAGCCGATTGCGGCATGTATTGCTTGAAGCAATTCGAGAAACTTTTTGAAACCGAATACAACGGAGTCTGGGACGCGAAGGCCGGCGAATCCGAATACGGCGCGTTTTATGTCGAAGCCATCCAAGGAACGGGCGGATACGTCGTACCTCCCGAAGGCTATTTCCCGGGCCTCAAGAAAATTCTCGAGAAGCACAAGATTCTTCTGGTCGACGACGAAATCCAAATGGGTTTTCATCGGGCCGGCAAGTTGTGGGCGATGGCGAACTTCGGCACGAAACCGGACGTGCTCGTCTTCGGAAAGGCGCTCACCAACGGACTCAATCCGATTTCGGGCATTTGGGCGAGGGAAGAGCTGATCAATCCGAGCGTGTTCCCCGCAGGGTCGACGCATTCGACGTTTTCGTCCAACACGTTGGGCACGGCCGTCGGTCTCGAAGTCATGAAAATGTGCGAGGAAGGCGATTACGAAACCCTCGTGACCCAAAAAGGAAAAGCCTTTCTCGAACGCCTGAAGAAGCTTCAAAAGAAACATCCCAAGGTGATCGGCGATGTGGACGGAATGGGAATGGCGCTGCGTCTGGAAATTTGCAGGCCGGACGGGTATACGCCGGATCGCGCGATGACGGATCGCATCTTTGCCGAAGGGATGAAAGGCGATTGCACGGGACCCGGCGGGAAATGGGGGCTGGTGCTCGACGTGGGCGGTTACTACAAGAACGTTTTTACGATCGCGCCGTCTTTTACGATCACCGAAAAAGAGATGGACCTGGCCGTGGATTTGCTGGACCAGCTCATCACGCGGTGCACGAAAAAGTAAGTAAGCCGAGTTATTATAAAACGAAGCGACGGGTGACGGCGGAGGCGAGTCCTCTTTTCGCCCGCAGGCCGCTCGAAGAGACGGCCGAGGACGAAAAGAGTGCCGAAGCCGGCAGGACCCGTCGCCTTGAGATCCAAAAGACATGTCTCTAATCAAACTCATCGACTCGATTCCATTCGGCCAGTCGGCGGAAAAAGGTTTTTTTCTTTATTCGCGCCTCCCGGCGGGTTTTTTCAAAAAACTCGAAGAAGAAAACTTCCGCCAGACGATTCTCTACGCCGCCGAGAAATCTGCGTATTACAGACGCCGTTTCGCGGAGAAAAAAATCGATCCTAAACAAATCCGCCGCCCCGAAGATCTCGGAGATTTTTTCACGACGCCCGAGGATTTGCGCGCGCATGCCGAAGAAATGGTCTGCGAGAGGCCCGATACGGCTTTCGAAACGACCGGAACGACCTCGAAGAAAACCAAACGCGTCTATTTTTCGAGAGGGGAAGTCGAGGACGCCGGTTGGGCGGGTGCCGTGGGGCTATGGGGAGTGGGGATCCGCCGCGAGGACCGGATCTCAAGCGCGTTTGATTATTCGTTCTGGGTTTCGGGTCCCGTGCTGCAGGCCTCCTGCAAAGTGCTCGACTGTTTTCATGTCGAGGCCGGACGGCTGGACCCCGAGGAATTTTACGAACGACTTTCGGATTATCGATTGAGCTGCATCGTCGGAGACCCCTCCTGGATCGTGCGGCTTTCCGAGATTGCAGAAAAAAGAGGCCCCTGGCCGATGAAGCTTCTGATTGCGGGCGGAGAAAACCTCACCGAAGAGGCCCGGCGATACGTCGAACGGGTTTGGAAAGCCGATTTTCTTCTCAGTTACGGACAGACCGAGGCCTTTGGAGCGCTGGGGATGGAATCCCGCGCGAAAAAGGGATACCACCTGAATGAATTTCATAATTATTTCGAGATCGTCGACCGGGATCCCGAAGGATACGGGGAGTTGGTCTATACGACGTTAAATCGCCGGATCATGCCGCTTATTCGCTATCGTTCCGGAGATTTGACGCGTTTTCTGACGGATTCGGCGCCCGGCGGTCTACCGGGGGCTCGCATCGACAAGCTTCGCGGTCGCATCGACGAATGGACGGTGACGGCGATGGGGAACATCGCGCCCTGGATGTTCGAGCCTTTCTTTGGGCGCATCTCGGGGATCACGCGGGACTGGCAGATCGAAGTGTTGAAGGACGGAACGAAAGATCGCATTCTTTTTCACGTCGAGACCGACGGGTCCCATCCCGAAAACGCTCTCAGGGAGAAAATTTTCGATTCCCTTCGGACCGCATTCCCGGAAGCCTTCCGGATTTTAGGCATGGAGCTTTTGAAGCTCGACGTCGTCGTTCACCGACCCGGATCCCTGAGGGGTCCGCGTAAACTCAAGCGGATCCTCGATCGCCGCGATTTCCACGCCTGAAACAGTTTCCTATTTCAGCACAAAGAGGTATAATCGCCCCGAATTGGCTTTAAGACCGGTTTCGAGGTAAAAATGAGTAAAAAGAAGCTTGTCATCGTCGACGACAGCGCCGATGACGTGATGATGCTTGAATTTTTTCTCAAAAATGAAGGGTATGAAGTTTTTTCGGCCCTGAAAGCGGACGACGCCATTCGGTTGGCCAAAGAACACAAGCCCGATCTTGTCATCATCGACATCTACATGCCGGAGACCGACGGAATCACCCTCGCATCCAAACTCAAGGAAGATCCGGAAACCCAAAATCTTCGTACACTTCTTCTCACGGCCGCCAAACCCTGGCGGTATCAGGAAAAACTCGATGCACTGAATTTAAAAACCCCGATTGTCGAAAAAAGCATCGCGTTCCAAGGTCTTTTGACGACGATTCGGCAGGCGATCGGAGATTCGGCCTCTTCATGACGATCGGGATCGGATTCGCTCTCGTTGCGGTATTTGGGCTGGCTCTTTGGGTTCAGTCGATCCTGTTGAAAAAAAACGCCGAAGAAGAAATGGCCGAGTTGCGTTCTGAAATTCGGCGCCTCAAGACCGCCTGCGACGAAGCCACCGAGCGGGCCGACAAGCTCGAGGAAGAGCTTCGGGGTTATTTGGCGCAACTCTCGAACATGATGAGTCGGATCGGATGAAGTCCTTATTCGGTTTCCTCGTTTTTTTTCTTTTTTCGGCCACTTCGGCCTGTGCTAACAATCTTTCCGTTTCCAACGTCACGATGGCCGGCCGCAGCGCGACGGCCAAAACCGCTCTCGTTCAATTCGACGTCTCGTGGGACCACTCCTGGAGAAACAGCGTCAATCATGACGCAGTCTGGATCTTTATTAAATATTCCACCGACGGGGGGGCGACGTTTTCGCACGCAACCCTCAAAACGGCGGGTTTAAATCCGTCCGGGTTTTCGACGGGCAGCGGGACGGGCGTCGACATCGTCGTTCCGGAGGATCTTAAAGGCGCCTTCTTGAGGAGAGCTTCGAACGGTTCGGGAAGCGTCAATACGACTTCGCTCCAATTGGTTTGGGATTGGAATGCGGATAAAAAAAGTCAGGACGGCGTCACGCCGCTCTCGGTCGGCGACAGCGTCATCGTGAAAGTATTCGGCGTCGAGATGGTTTATGTGACCGAAACCTCTTTCTATCTGGGCGACGGAGCTGGATCCGGCATCACCGGGCAATTCGAAAATCAAACCTCGGGCGTTGCGGGCGAGATATTGAGCGAAGCGCAAGTGACCTTGGGAGGGAATATCCCCGGCAGCATCGGAAATAACAACGCGTCGGGCATGTCGACGGCCGATGATTTTGCGGACGCGACGTCTCAAACGCTTCCGGAAATTTTTCCAAAGGGTTACCAGGGTTTTTATCTCATGAAATACGAAATCAGCCAGGGGCAATACGTCGATTTCCTCAACGGGTTGACCCGCGCGCAGCAAAAGCAAAGAGTGGCGGCGGATATTTCCGGAGATACGGTAACCAACGTGTATGTACTTTCCGATTCGGGGTCGTCGGTTTCCCGGAATACCGTGACCTGCCCGGGCTCGGGAAACGGAACGACCGTGCCGGTGGTGTTCACGGCCGGTTCTCCGGATCGGGCATGCAACTGGCTTTCATGGATGGACCTATGCGCTTATGCGGATTGGGCGGGCTTACGACCCATGACGGAATTGGAATTTGAAAAGGCCTGTCGCGGGAGCAATGCTCCGGTCGAAGGAGAATATGCCTGTGGAACGACGATCACGGCGGCCGCGTCTCTTTCGGGCTCCGAAGACGGAACGGAAACGGTGACGACGTCGGGAGCCAACTGTGTTTTTGGAAATACGACGTTTACGGGCGGAGACGGAGGAGCCGGGCCGCTTCGGGTCGGCATTTTTGCTCAGGACTCGACGACGCGCATTCAGTCGGGTTCGGGATTTTACGGAAATATGGAACTTTCGGGAAATGTCCGTGAAGCGACGGTGAGCGTGGGTCACTCCAAAGGACGCGCGTTTACGGGCTCTCACGGAGACGGAGCGCTCTCGACCCAGGCCGGGTACGAAGGGAATGCGACGAACACCGACTGGCCCGGGATCGATGCGACGGCTTCTCGGGGAATTACGGGAGCATCCGGATCGGGAAGCCGCGGAGGAGATTGGTACAACGCGTCATCCCTGTGCCGCGTGTCGGACCGCACCGATGCGTCTTCGGCGGACTCGACGCGTTCGGCCGTTTCCGGCGGGCGGGTCGCCCGCACCGCGCCCTAACGATTTTTCATCAAAGCCCACAGCATCAAACCGATTCCCAGCCACACGATTTCTCGAATCCTTCGGATCAGCGCGAAAGATAACGCCACGGGACTGGCATAACCGAATTGAGCGAAGATCAGCACGATGCCGCCCTCCTGAGCGCCGATGCTGGACGGAATGAAAAAAGTGATGATTCGCAAAACTTGAATCAGGGCTTCAAAAAGCCACGCATGAGCCCAGCTGATGTTCATGCCGAGCATTTTTCCGATGAAATAAACCTCGAAAAGTCCGAAAAGCCAGCCGAGGAGATTGTAAAGGGTCGACCAAAAAAAACGATCCGGCTGAGACGTAAAAAAACTTTTGATGCGCTCGTCGAGCTTGAGAAATTGGACGTTTTTTTGTTTCGAATCGGCTCCCCACCAGTTCAACCGGTCGCCGAGCTCGTGGATTTTGGTAAAAATGCCGAGCCGGAGCCCCAGAATGAGACACACGGCGACGGCTCCGAGCGAGAGAAGGAAGAGGATGACGCTTTTCCAAAGCACGGGTGTAAGGGGTTCGGTCTTGAGCGTCAGCGCCAGGGCCCCGATGACGAAAATATTGAGCGAAAGCCAAAACGTCGCATGAACGATGAGGATGGAGGCGAACGTCTCCGAGAGAGGGACGCCGTGACGCCGCTTGAGCAAATCCGCTTTGACCGGCTCACCGCCGAGCGAGGCCGAAAAAGGAATGAGCGCATTCATCGTTTCGCCGATGATCCGGATCAGATACAGATCGCTCAACCGGACCTTTTCGGGCGAGCGGCCCGGGAACGCATAAGCCCATCCGAGAGTGTGAAAGGCGTAAATGAAAAGATAAATCGAAAGAAGCGGGAAAAAACGCCAGCCCATCGAAGAAATATGGGAAAGGATTGAGCCGGGACCGACGGAACGGATCGTGGCGTAGAGGAGATAAAAGCCCAGCGTCAGAAGAAGCCATTTGACGACTTTCATCGCGCGGTTCCCTATTTTAATAAAAACCAGAACAGGCAAGCCGCCGCGATCCGGTAATACCCGAACGGCTTGAAATCATGCTTTTGAATGAAGCGCAAAAGAAAACGGATGGCGATCATCGCGACGAAAAAAGAAACGAGGATCCCCGTGGCGAGGAGGCCCGTTTCCCTCGGAGTCCAAGCGATCTCGGTTTTGAGAAGGTCGAGCGCGGTGGCCGCCAGCATCGTGGGAACGGCCAACAGAAACGAAAATTCGACGATAGTTTTCCGCGGCAGGCCGAGCCACAAGCCCCCGACGATCGTCGCCGCCGCGCGCGAAACGCCCGGGATCATCGAAATCGACTGAAAAAGGCCGACGAGAACGGCCTGCCGAAACGAAATGGACTCGAGGGATGTTTTTGAGACGGGCTTCGAGGCGATGGCTTTTTCGAAGAAAATGAGGAAAACGCCTCCGAGAAAAAGGGACACGATCACGACGGTTTCCGAACCCAAGAGAAAATGTTTGATCGTTTTGTAAAAAATAAGACCGAGCGTCGCCGTCGGGATAAAAGCCGCGAAGACGCGTGTCAGAACCTTCCAATTCAAGACAAGGGTGCGGGCGTACAGCATGACGACCGCAAAAATGGCGCCGAGTTGGATGGCGATGTCGAAGCTTCGGGCAAACTCGCCGTCGGTGACGCCGAGCAGGCGAGACGTGACGATGAGATGACCCGTGGAGGAAATCGGCAAAAACTCGGTGATGCCTTCGACGAGTCCCAGAATGCACGCTTGAAGAAAAGTCATGAAAGTCCTTTGAGGAATTCGGGCCATTATACCATAAAACTTTATGACCCATCCCTTTTAGGGTAGAATGGCGTCCATTAACTAAAGGGTCGATTTGGCGGGTGGCCGAGGCGGGATGCCCCGCCCGCAGTCCGAACGCCAGTTACGGACGAGGACGGGGCGCCCGCCGAAGGACAGGACCCGCCAAATCATTTTAATTTATTCAATCTATGTGCGGAATATTCGGATATACAGGTAAAAAAGAAGCCCAGGACATCGTGATCCAGGGGCTGAAGCAGCTCGAGTATCGCGGCTATGACTCTTCCGGCATCGCGGTTCAGGACGGGCTTTCGGCGGTGTCTGTCGAAAAAACCGACGGCAAGATCCGCAATCTCGAAGAAATTCTTAAAAAACACCCGCTCGAAGGCCGCACGGCCATCGGTCACACGCGCTGGGCGACCCACGGCATGCCCAGCAAGGAAAACGCGCACCCCCATCTGGACACCGAAGACGAGATCGCGGTCGTCCACAACGGCATCATTGAAAACTATTTTGATCTGAAAAAAACACTCGAAGAGCAGGGCGCGAAATTCCGCTCCCAAACCGACACCGAAGTCATCGTGCATCTCATCGCGCGGTATTATCGCGGCAATCTCGAAAACGCCGTGCGCCGGGCCTTGAAAGACCTTCGCGGAACCTATGCGATCGCGGTCGTCTGCTCCAAAGAACCCGGAAGGATCGTTGCGGCTAAGCTCGACAGTCCTCTGGTCGTGGGGCTCGGAGACGGAGAAAATTTTCTCGCGAGCGACGTTTCGGCGCTTCTGGAGCATACCAATCAAGTCATTTTTCCCGAAAACGGTGATGTGATCGTCGTCACGGCGCAATCGATATCGATCCTCGACTCCTCGGGGCGCGCGGTCATCCGGCCCGCTTCGAAAATTCAGTGGGACGTGGCGCAAGCCAAAAAAGGCGGCTACGACCATTTCATGTTGAAAGAAATTTTCGAACAACCCGGTATTTTGAGCGCGATTCTCACCGAGCGCGTGCGCGGCGCGAAGATTCATTTCGACGAACTGACTTTGACGGCAAAAGATTTTTCGAAAGTGAAAAAAATAGTCATGATTGCATGCGGTACGGCGTATCATGCGGGGCTTACGGGCAAATATATTTTCGAAGAATTCACGAATGTACCGGTTACGGTGGACACGTCGTCGGAATTTCGCTACCGCAATCCAAAAGTTTCCAAAGATACGTTGGTCATCGCCATCTCCCAGAGTGGGGAAACGGCCGACACGCTGGCCGGCGTGCGCGAAGCCAAGAAAAAAGGCGCCAAGACGCTTACGATCTGCAACGTGCTCGGCAGTTCTCTGGCCCGCGAAGCCGATGCGGTCATTTATACGCACGCAGGTCCGGAAATCGCCGTGGCGTCGACAAAAGCCTTCACTGCACAGCTGGCCGTTTTGTATCTTCTGGCATTGTACTTTGCGGGCCTTTCGCGCTCGCTCGACGCCAAGCGAATGAAATTTTTTCTTAAAGAGTTTCTTCGTCTTCCGGGGCTCATGGAAAGAGTACTTGAGGACTATCGTAAGGATCGCGAAAATTGGAAGAAAAACGCGCATGATTTCAATCTGCGGTATCACGCGCAGCTCGAAAAATACGTCCAAGATGGTCCCGTCAAAACCAAACGTTCGCCCAACGGGTTCTTTTTATATCTGGGACGGAACATCAATTTTCCCATCGCGCTTGAAGGAGCTTTGAAGCTCAAAGAAATTTCGTATATTCCCGCGGAAGGGTATCCCGCCGGCGAGATGAAGCACGGACCGATCGCGTTGATCGACGAAAACCCTTGGGTGATCTGCATCGCGCCGGAGTCGAAAATTTACGACAAGATGATTTCCAATATTCAGGAAATCCGGGCGCGCGGCGGATGTGTCATCCCCATCGTGACGGAAGGCGACACCGAGATCAAAAAATTGAAACCGTGGTACGTCGTCGAGGTCCCGAGCGTCGAAGAAATCTTTTCGCCGCTCTTGACGGTCCTTCCGCTCCAACTCATGGCGTATTGCGTCGCGCGCGAATTCGGCGAAGACATCGACCAGCCGCGGAATCTCGCGAAGTCGGTGACGGTCGAATGAGCGTTTCGGGAACGCTGTATCTGGTTGCGACGCCGATCGGCAATCTCGGGGACATCACCTTCCGCGCCGTCGAAATTCTGAAATCCGTCGATTTCATCGCCTGCGAAGATACGCGTCACACGCGCATTCTTCTCGAGCATTACGGCATCGAGAACAAGCCCCTCGTGAGCTATTTCGATTTTTCGGAAAGACGAAAAGCCCCTCTGCTTATCGAACGCGTCAAAAACGGCCAGTCTGCCGCGCTCGTTTCGGACGCGGGCATGCCCGGCATTGCCGATCCCGGTTACCGGTTGGTGCGCCGCGCGATCGAAGAAGGGGTTCCTCTACAAGTTTTACCCGGACCTTCGGCTCTCTTAACCGCGCTCGCACAAAGCGGTTTACCGACGGACCGTTTTTCATTCGAAGGTTTTTTTCCCTTGAAGGACACGCAGAAAAAAAAGCGCCTGGCGGCGTTAAAAGACCAGGAAAGAACGTTTATTTTTTATGAATCGCCTCACCGGCTCCTCAAAACGCTCGAAGCGATTCGCGAGACGCTCGCTCAGGCGCAAGTCGTCGTCGCGCGTGAGTTGACCAAAAAGTTCGAAGAGGTTTTTCGAGGCGCTCCGGCGGCCGTTTTGGAGCATTTTTCCTCAAAAAAAGTTCTCGGTGAGTTCGTCATCCTCATTTATCCCGCACAAGAAGCCGACGATTCCGCGAAAGAATAATTTCAAAGATAGAAATCGCGTTAAAAATTTTTTAGTAATGCATAAAATGAATTTTTTTCGAAAATTTTTTTATTTTTTTCGAAAAAACGCGAAAGTGCTATTGACAATGAAGGACACCATGCTATAGTAACGACAGCGGTGATTTAAAGAAGGCAACTTGCAGCCGCTCAAAACAATTCGCTAAACGCCGAAGAATTTAAGTCCGCGCTTTAGCGCGGTTTTTTTGTTCCGCGGAGTCGTTGGTTCGTCCTGTTTAACCGAAGTCAGAACGAAAAAGGAGGGACTCCATGGCCGCAGGTAAAAAAGCTTCTCGTAAGGACATCGAAGGGCACTACGATTATTACGGCGTTCCCGCCTACATTTTGAAACAAAAAAACGGGGCGTATGCGAGCGGGTTCTACGATCCGATTGAAAATGTCTTCAAAGCGGGCGGTTCCGTCAAAAAAATACTGTGGGACGGCATTAAAGTCTCTTTGATCCAGGCCAAGCGTCTCATCCGTCGTTATTCCAGAAATGCGTTCAACGTTCAAGAACTGGATACGCCGGATTGGATTCTGTTGCCCGAAGAGGCGACGACGTTTCTCGAACAGTGCGATCGGATCCGGGACGAAGGGGCCGAGTTGTTGAGAAAACTTCGCAAAGCGGAGAAAAAGACCAAGAATCCCGATCAAGTCGGTTAGATTTTTTGGGAAGTGCTTTTGACGCGCCGGAACGGAAATTTTCGTTCCGGCGTTTTTTATTTGAAACGGGAAAGAGCTTCGAAAGATTTGAGTTTGGATTGCTTCCGATTTCGTTTACAGTCGTAAACATGACGGCCCGTAACCTCTTTTTAGTCCTGCTTTTGACCGTGTCTCTTTCGTCCGCCTCGTGGGCCGGGACGGTTTCCTGGAACGAGCTTTCCGATCGGGATATCAGCCCCCAAGGTCGCGCCGCGCTTTCCGTGGAACGCGAACGATGGCTCCACTCGGAGAGCGAGCATTTCATTTATCATTTTCGGGACGAAAAACTCGCCGACACGTTTTTTGTCTACGCCGAACATTATTATTCGTGGATCAAGGAACTTTTCGGCGTGGAAAGAGACCTTTGGTCGAAAAAATGGCACATCTTCGTGTTCGAAGACAAAACGGAGTGGGAAGCCTTTAAAAAAAGAGTCGGCCAGGGGCAGGGGGCGGAGGCGTTCACGACGGGTTGGGAGCTTTTCATTTTCCGGAACCCTTTTTGGCTGGCGCCTCAGAAGACCCTGGCGCACGAATTGACGCATTTGATCGTGTTTCGCTTCTTGGACGGTCCGATTCCTCTTTTTCTGAACGAGGGAATCTCCGAATACATCAGTTTCAAGGCCATCGCCCAGAAAGCCAACGGCGACGAATATAATGTACGTGTTTTCAAAAAAATTCCCGCGGGATTGTGGATCGACTGTTCTTCGTTGGCGTCCATGACCGAGTATCCCCCGTGAGAGCAGATCCAAGTTTTTTACCGGGAGAGCGAATTTGTCGTGAGAGATCTCATCCAAAACCGCCCGCCCGAGCAGTTTTATACGTTGCTCAGAAAAGTGGCCGAAGGGGGCGATTTTGCCTCGGTGTTGTCCTCCGTTTACGGCATGGACATGGAGACCCTGGAAAAAGAGGTCAAAAAAACATATCTCCAGTCTTAGCAAATACTTACAGATATTTAAATGTTCCAACTGACCGCTTGAGTCCGCCGGACCCGCACGGGGGCATTCACGGCTTGACACTCACGTCACAGGCGAGTATACTCTCACCAATCAAGTTAACCTTTTAAGCGGGTCCTTGAGAGGCCCGTAAAGGAGAAGAGGATGATTGTATCCATAGATCCCGATGCGCTGACACGCGACGGGATTTTTTTTGTGCCGCTCCCATGAAGATCGTCCAGGACGAAGCGTCGATCGAGCGGACGATTCAGCGCATCGCGCACGAAATTCTCGAACGTAATCCCGACGGCAAAGGACGTCTGGTCCTGATCGGGATCCAGACGCGCGGCGTTGTTTTGGCCAAGCGTCTTCAGAAGGCCGTGATGGAGATTTCCTCCGACGAAGTGCCCCTGGGGGTTCTCGACATCAATCTGTATCGCGACGACCTCACGAAATCCCTCGAGCAACCCGTTATTCGCAAGACCGAAATCAGCATCGATCTCGACGAGAAAATAGTCGTCCTGGTGGATGACGTTCTTTATACGGGGCGCACGATTCGCGCCGCACTTGATGCGCTCACGGATTTCGGACGCCCGAAAAGAATAGAATTGGCGGTGTTGATCGACCGCGGACACCGCGAATTGCCGATCCGGCCCGATTTTGTAGGAAAGAATATTCCGACGCAGGAAGACGAGCTCGTCCACGTCCGTTTTCGCGAAAGCGACGGCCGCGAAGAAGTGAGTGTCGAGCCCAGGGAGGAAGGACGCTAATGGCGCACAGTGCCACGGTCTCGGGCGAACCGGTCGCGAAGACTTCGAAAGTCAAATGGACGCGCAAGGATCTCCTCTCGCTCGAGGATCTCTCGAAAGAAGAGATCGAGCTGGTGTTGCAGACGGCCGATTCACTGAAAGAAGTTTCGACGCGTGAGGTCAAAAAAGTGCCCGCATTGCGCGGGAAGACCATCGCGAATCTCTTTTTCGAACCTTCGACGCGGACGCGGACGAGTTTTGAGCTCGCCGCCAAACGGCTTTCCGCGGATATCGTCAATTTTTCGTCGCAAGGGTCCAGTACGTCCAAGGGCGAAAGCCTGAGAGACACGGCGAAAAATATCGAAGCCATGCAAGTCGACACGATCGTCATGCGGCATTCGTCCTCGGGGTCGGCGGAATATCTGGCGCGGTCGATTCGCGCGGGGGTCATCAACGCCGGAGACGGCATCCACGAGCATCCGACGCAGGGCCTGCTTGACATTTTTACGATCCGGGAGCGCAAAAAGACGCTGAAAGATTTGCGCGTGTGTTTGGTGGGAGACATCCTGCATTCGCGCGTGGCGCGTTCGAATATCTGGGGACTGAACAAACTCGGAGCCAAAATCACGGTGTGCGGTCCGCCGACGCTCATTCCGCACGATGTCGAGCGGCTCGGCGTCGAAGTGTCCTACGACCTCGACCAAGCGATCCGGGACCAGGACGTCCTGAATATTTTACGCATCCAGCTCGAACGCCAAAAAGGCGCTTTTTTTCCGTCGATTCGCGAATACGCGGCCGAATACGGCGTCACGAGTGAAAGGCTCAAGAAAGCCAAGCCCGATGTGATCATCATGCACCCGGGACCGGTGAATCGCGGGGTGGAACTGGCGGCCGAGGTGGCCGACGGAAACCAATCGGTGATTCTCGAACAAGTGACCAACGGGGTGGCGGTGCGGATGGCCGCACTCTTTCTCACGACCATGGTCGAAAGAAAAAGCTCATGAAGATTCTCGTTAAAAACGGACGTCTGATCGATCCGAAGAACAAGCTCGACGAAGCGCTCGATCTTTTGATCGAAGACGGACGCGTGAAAAAAATCGGAAAAAAACTGACGGAAAAAGCCGAGCAGGAGATCGAGGCAAAGGGCAAAATCGTCTGCCCCGGCCTCATCGACATGCATGTGCATTTGCGTCAGCCGGGTTTCGAATACAAAGAAACCATCGAAACGGGTCTGCGTGCCGCGGTCAAAGGCGGTTTTACCGGGGTGTGTCCGATGCCCAACACCAAACCCGTCGCGGACAGCCGGTCCGACATGGAATTCCTCGTCGGAGAGGCCCGATGTCTGAAGCTCGTATGGGTGTGGCCCGTGGGCGCCGTCACACTCGGGCAGGAAGGCAAAGAGCTCACGGAATTCGGCGAACTTCGAAAAGGCGGGGCGGTGATGCTTTCGGATGACGGTCGTCCGGTGTCCGAATCGAATATCCTGCGCCGGGCGCTTCAGTATGCGCGGAAGTTCGATCTGGTCATTGCCGCGCACTGCCAGGACGAAGGTCTTTTTGGAAACGGATGCATGAACGAGGGATTTATCGCGACGAAACTGGGTTTGGCGGGAATTCCGGTCGAAGCCGAGAGCATCGAGGTGGCGCGCGATATCCAATTGGCGGATTTGACGGGAGGACGTCTCCATTTTTGCCACATTTCGTGCAAAAAATCGCTCGATCTCATTCGGCAGGCCAAGGCGCAGGGTTCGCGCGTGACGGCCGAGACGTGTCCTCATTATTTCAATCTCACGGAAGAGGCGATTTTGCATTACAACACCAACGCCAAAATGAATCCTCCGCTGCGCGCCGAAGCGGATGTGGCGGCCGTGAAAGAAGCTTTGAAAGACGGCACGATCGACGTCATCGCCACGGACCACGCGCCTCATACCGAAGGGGAAAAAGATCAAGAATTCGACAAAACGCCTTTCGGAATCATCGGATTGGAGACGTCTCTGGCGCTTTCGTTGAAATTGGTTTCCGAGAAAATATTGACACTGCCGCAACTTGTGGAGAAAATGTCTGCCAAACCTTCGGAGATTTTGAAGATCGCGCGCGGTCATTTATCCGAAGGCGCGGAAGCGGACGTCACGATTTTTGACCCCGAATACGAGTGGGTCGTCGATAAAAATCAACTCGAATCCAAATCGAGAAATTCGCCGTTTATTGGATGGAAGCTTAAAGGCAAGGCCACGGACGTCGTTTGTGCCGGCCGGCCGGTCATGTTAAAC
>Ga0172375_10008195_pt1 | contig 14112 bp, 10 predicted proteins | sample LakKiv1m_FD_114537 | JGI IMG/M metagenome (GOLD analysis project Ga0172375, IMG submission 114537) | Freshwater microbial communities from Kabuno Bay, South-Kivu, Congo - kab_092012_11.1m | ecosystem: Environmental > Aquatic > Freshwater > Lake | place: Democratic Republic of the Congo...
GTAATCCCCCCGAAGAAATACTGTATCAAAGACCGGTTTGGTAACAGCTACAAATCCGCTCGTGTAATCACGGAATGGGTGGTGAAACACATACCGGATCATCGTATTGAGAAATGTACTGAATATGACAGCTGAAAGCGTTTCGCTTTTTTCGCTCCCAACTGGCTTTCCTCTCCCTCCCGGAACGAACCGGGAAGCTACAGCAATGTCATACCCATCCTCAATTTTTGAAAGTAACGTAGCTATAACCGTAGGAGGATGGGAAAAATCGCAGTCCATCCAAACGACAACATCACCCGTTGCCTCTGCTATTCCCTCTTTAATACTATTCGTAAGCCCACGGTTTACCTTCCTGACGATTACGATAATATTCTCTTTTGGGTGACGCCTTTTATATTCTTTCACCCGTTTTGCCGTTCCGTCCGGCGAAGAATCGTCGACAACGATAATTTCTGTTTTGTACGAAACAACAGTGAGAATATCCCGTATAAGCGGCACGATATTGTCCGCTTCATTGTATGTGGGAAGAATGACTGATACCCGTTTTATTGACCCAAGCATAAAGGATGGAGGAAGTATACTACAATTCACACGATTTCTTAAGAAATAGTGTTCTTCTTCTTGAGGAGAAACACAAAAAGAACAAGTGTTGCTATGCTCACTATACCTCCATAAAGAAATATTTTTGGTTTAAACTCCCACACGATCGTGTGCTTTCCTTTTGGGAGAACCATGGTCCGAAATGCAAGATTTCCTTCGAATAGTTCTACGTCAGTCCCATCAATGGTTGCTGTCCAGCCGGGATACATCACTTCTGAGCTTGAAAGGTATGCGTCGCATGAAGTAGTTGTTTGAAGGATTACTTTATTCGGCGCATACGAAAGAATATGGACCGATTGTTCATTTGTTTCATATACGCAATTTTCTGTTTTCTCAATTTTATTCACTTTCACTGTTTCATCCTGAGAAACAAATACTGTTTTTGTATAATCGACGCTCTCTCTCCGTATTGCATCATAGACGTCTTCCCGCTTGGATAAGACGGTAAGAGATGGAACCACAAAAAACCGCGGAAGAAAATCATTGTTTTTGTATAACGAAAATGTATTGATATCATCGCGCAAAAGAAACGTCATGGAGGTGGGTACTGGATAAATTGCCTTATCATTGTGGTCGACAAGAAGATACTCGACACCCAAGAGTTGCATTGCTTTTGAAGACAGACGAACCAAAGGAACAGCGATGTCTGACCAGAATATGGGATCGAAATTGTTGGCGGCACTGACAAATGAGAAATAGTTCTTGAGTGTCACGACATCATAGCCGTTGGTAGAAAAATACCTCTCCCGCATTGCACTATCAAGTTCCATGTATGGGACATTCATGGCTATCCGCGAGAACGGTGTCATAGTTTTAATGCGCCTGACCAACTCCGTATCATATTTCGATTCAGGAAGTGGACGCGATTCCACCTGATGAGCGGCATAGATATACATATCCGCTCCAAGGACAAGAGCGCAAATAATACCAACGAAAACGTATCTCTTTTTGAAAAGACGGAAAAAATGATATGCTCCGATGCCAGAAAGAATTGACATACCAAACACAAATAACAGAAGATGCCGTGATGGAATTCGAAGAACACTATACCCAGGAACATACTTCCATAGGAGGTAATAAAGATCAATTGGGGCTCCGAATGCAAGCGCTACCCAAAGAGCAAAGACAACAAGAATACCTGCTGTCACTCCAACGATCCACAAAGATACTCCAATATCGTTCTTTTTTCTTCGGAAGAATTTTATGATACACCAACTGAGGCCAACAACAGCAAAGAGGAGCGTCAGTCTTCCCATAAAACATGCATGCTCCCAGTACCCTACTCTCACTTCAAGGTACGAATGCTGGTCACCTAAAATAAATGGCGAGATGAGTTGACTCAAACTATATGATGGAAGCTGCCCGAATGCTGCCCAGGAATAGTCATGGACGGTTGACCTCACGGAAAGCGCAACATTTTGTTGCATCGGGATAAGTTGAAACGCAGTCAGTCCCACGGAAGCGATAAAAATACCAAGAAGAATAATGACGGGACGAACTGTTTTTTTAACAATACAAAAAAGAAGCATAGCTACCCCAACTGCTTCAAGGGTAAACACAGTTTGGGTAATGTAGCCCGAGAGGATTTGAAGAGAAAGGATACCAACAACAATGATAAACCACCTTCGACTCCATTTTTCAAACGCTTGGTAACAGGCAAAAAACGTCCACGGCATAAAAGAAGAGGCGGCAATGACATCATAATTGCCGCCATAGATGTGTGAAGCAAATACACCAGATAAACCAAAGACAATAGCACCCATACAGGAAGGAAGAACGGGACGGGAAGAAAATAGAAATGAATAGATGGATTGTTTCTTGGTATCGGTTGATTTTTCAGCCTCTCCATCCGATCGAAGAATTTTTGACAGTAAAACATACATCCCAGCCATCGCAAACCACAGATGAAATGCCATATGAAGCGCAAATCCTGTTTGCAAAGGGAAGAGAAGAAGGAACCAATTACCTGGATAAAAAAGATTGACTGACGGATTTGAGAGGAACGGATACCCTGAAAAAACATATGGGTTCCACAATGGAAGCTGGCCGGAAGAAAGAGTATCTCGGATAAATGACCAGAAAAAGTAGTGTGACCTGTGAAGATCACCATTTGAAATTAATGTTGTTAAATCAAAAAGAGGAATTCGAAGAAGAAATAACACGATAAGGGCAAAAAGGAGAAATGGCACTACTCTTCCGAAGGTTTTCATCCTACCATTATATATCTACCATCTTTACGTTTGTGCGGTGTGTAAACCCGTAAATCTCTCCAACGTTCTTATGGTTTTTTCTTCCCAATATTGGAAAACCACGCCGTAGCAACTTCCACGCCAATTAAGCTCGTGAGTTTTTTCAAATCACCACTTACATCCCGTCCTATAAATAATCCGCGTGCAATATAGCCTTTAAATTTATTTGCTTGTATAGTTGTTTCCGGAGTATATTTAACAATATCCCAGATAAATTCATTCTGTTTTTCGATTTTACTTGGATCCATTTTTCCCTCTCTTCCAGGTTTTTTCTCAATATCTTGATCATGTTCAGGCATACTATTCCTCCTTTTTTAATTATTCTTCGTCATTCATAAGCCAATCAAACAACATCCGTCGTATACCCGGCTCTTATTTTAAAACCACTCTTTCAACAAAACTAGTTACATAATCTTTTCCTGAAACACGGATAGATTGAGGCGGAATTTTACCGGGGCTTTGCTCTTTCGAACCCGAAGGACTTTGCGGTGATGTAGGCTCTTGTACATTCATAAAAATGATCCGTTTTTCTTAATCAGATCCTATAATACTCTCCCTCTTTTTGTCAAATTTCTATATAGCTCATCACAGAGAAAACAGTCTTTCATTCTTGACAACAAGTATATACGTTGTATATACTTTATACATATGCAAACATCTTCAATAATAAATATAAGGACAGATAAAAAAGTAAAAACAGATGCACAAAAAATTGCGTCTGATCTTGGTTTTTCACTCTCAACTCTCATTAACGCCTATCTTCGCAACTTTATTCGGACAAAAACTGTACATTTTTCTGATGATTTACAGCTTTCCCCTACCCCCTATCTTCAAAAGTCTATTAAAAAATCTGAGGAGAATTATAAAAAAGGTGTATATGTTCACTTTGACAATCCTCAAGAAGCAATGGCGTATCTAGAAAATGTAGACACGAAACTGAAATAAACCCATTCGCAGAGCATGTATATCGAGTATTCAAAATCATTTTTGAAGAGCTTTAAACGCGCTCCTCACTCTATCAGAAAAAACTTCCTTGAAAGACTCAATTTATTTAACACCAATCCAACTCATCCTTTTCTCCATAATCATGCACTTAAAGGTAAGTATGCTTCTTATCGGAGTATTAATATAAATGGAGATTGGAGAGCGGTATACAAAGTACAAGAAGATAATAAAGGCGTCTATTTCATCGAGATTGGCTCTCACAGCCAATTATATGGATAACACCTTTTTTTGTGTCTCTTGAAACCAATCCTATTTCTTGATACGGTAACGTGTGCTATGGATTCCTCATCCTCTGATCAATTGATCGATCAAAAAACTATTATCACTGTCATCGTTGCTCTTGGAATTACCATCATTCTTACTGTCGCTGTCATCACCACATTTGTGAAAGCCAAAAACCATCCCGGGAAAATCATTTTGCCCGGCGGGATTACGTATGTCGGTATGAGAGAAGGAAATACCAATAACCAAGTGACGATACCAACTGAAAATACGGACTCTGTCTATACAGCCGAGGCATCTGTCCCCTGGGTGACATACAAAGGGACACTCTATCCATACTCTTTTTCATACCCAAAAACTCTTAAACTCGTGACGTTTGATAATGATGCCGGAGACCCTGTTGCAATTGACTGGAATAATGGTGATCCTCGGGGAAGGATTCTTCTTTCCGTTATCGACATCACCAAAGAATCCGGACTCAAGGAGTATGTCGGCAAACCCAAAAAAGAATTGGTCCAAAATTGGTGGCGGCAGTTTGGTGGACTCACTGGAATTTCTTCATTTACCGCGTTTACCAACAAAAATGGCATGGTTGGCTACAGAGCAAAATTTGTGAACAAAGAAGGTCAATCGCCCAATACTGACGTGTTTTTTGAAGTAGCTGGAAAACCGAACCTTCTCGTGAGGGTTGCCAACGGCATCCTCGACCCGACACTCTTTGACAAAATCGTTGACTCTGTCAATTGGGGGAAGTAATAGTATTGAAATTCGTATATGAAACACTCCAAATGGATTATCGTTTTTCTTTTTCTTACAGGGTTTCTTTTGCGACTCATCTTTATCCCCAACCCAGGCTTTGAAGCAGACGTTTCCTTCTGGAAATCATGGGGTTTGGCGCCATTTGACCACGGAATCGTTTGGGGCGCTCACAATACCAACTTCAATTACCCCATGCCTTTTATGTATCTCCTTTGGGCAATGGTGAAGGTATACAGTTTTTTTGCTGACCCACACAATTTCGATGCGTTCTGGAATAACCACAATCTCCTCTTTTTGACGATTTGCAAACTGCCGACAATTCTTGCTGATTTGGGAATAGCCGCTCTTCTTGTCCTTATCGGAAGAAAGCCCAAGCGGTTTTCTTTTCCCGATCTCCCCTTTTCCATCTATCTCACGCTTTCCGCGCTTTACCTTTTCTCTCCATTAGCTCTCATTGATGGACCGCTCTGGGGACAAATTGATGCATTAGGCGTTATCATATTTTTGGTCGCAATAATGCTCACGATAAAACAAAAACCGCTCCTTGCTGGGATTATATATATGGTTGCTATGATGACCAAACTCCAAAATATGATCTACGGTCCGCTCTTTTTTCTCTTCGTCTATCAAATGATGGGGGTAAAAGGACTCGTTAAAGCCATAGCCGGAAGCCTCTTCACTTTCCTGGGATTAAATGCCGAATTTATTCTCGCCCAAGACATGAAGCGCGTCATTGCATCCCTCACGGAAAACTACGACTATTTCCCGCTTCTGTCGCTTAACGCGTATAACTTCTGGTGGATAGTTGCCTCAGGAAAAGGTATGGAAATATCGGATAAAATTAATTTTTTAGGGCTTCTCAACGCCAAAAAAGTCGGACTCTTTCTCTTTTCTTCCGGGTATCTCCTTTCTCTTCTTACGATGGCAAAGGAAACGGTGAAATCCTGGGGAAAACCAACTAAAGATGGGGCAGCTCAGACAATCATGTCTTTCTTTATTGCTCTTGTCATTGCTAACGCATCCTTTTTCCTTTTTCAAACCGAGTCCCATGACAGGTATGCATTCCCCATTGCAATCTTCTCCCTATTCCTCGCCCCATTTCTCATTCATTCGTTTACCACGGTCAAAAAACGCATAAAGTGGTGGACGACTATACCATGGAAATGTTTTATTTTTGTATACATTTTGTATACGTGCCTGTATTTTATTAATCTTCATACTGCGTTAATTATTAATTATCCGGAAAACGGCATCCCTCTCCTTTTTTCTCTCCAAAACCCTACTGTGACGATAACGCTTGCTGTCATTCTCATCGGATTTTTTATTTTCTTCATTTTATCTCTTCGAAATGTCATTGGCATAATCCCTATCATTGTTTCTCTTCTTGTTTTTATCATTCTTTCTACCGCCTCAAACCTCCCACTCATCCTCCATAAACCCATTTCTCTGACAGCGTTTACTCCAGTGAAGGCAACACAGGACTATGCCCGGATGACGATCGACATGCCGACAAATGCTTACGAAGGGTACAAAAAATGGGACAGACTATCGGTTCAATACGGTTTCTATAAAAAAGGCATTGGGACACACGCAAAAAGCGAAATCGTCTATGATATTGGAAGACGTTTTAAAACCTTTGCTACTGACTATGGCGTTGATACGGAAGCAGGGCTCCAGGGATCAATTACCTTTGAAATTTGGGGGGATAACACCCTCCTCTTCCGTTCGGATACCATAAAACGGTTTGACAATCCACGGCATATTGAAGTGGATGTAACGGGGGTAAAAGAATTAAAGTTGTTTGTTGGAGACGCTGGAAACGGCAACACGGATGATCACGCTGACTGGCTTAATCCAACGCTCTACCCACTATGAAAACAATCGAAAAAATCATCGGAATTATTCTCGTTATTGCCGCTATTGGCTTTAACCTCGTCCTCTACCGCACTGAACCAACTACCATGGTTGACCCGAATGACAACGCATTCCAATATGCTCTTGTTGATAGGACAAACCAAGTCTGGAACTATGCAGATACTACATGTCCATCGTTTTTCCTTTCGCGTATCAGCTGCCACGCATCGCTTCTTATAGACCATTGGGTTCCTAATTGGGCAGAAGGGTATAACCTTCCCTACTACTACTCTCACATCCCGCAGATCCTCATCGTTGGGTCATATAGAGTATATTCGTGGATCGCTAGTGTCCTCCCGATTACTCAACTCTCCCTTTTTCAGTATTATCACTCTGTTATCTACCTCCTCCTATGCTTTTTTCCTCTTTCCATCTTTCTGTCCCTCCGGGTTCTCAAACTTTCCCCTCTCACCGCTGGCGTAGGCGCATTTCTTGCCTCCCACATTGCTACAGACGGACTCTATGGCCTTGACCAATCCTCATACCTCTGGCGCGGTTGGGGGCTCTCAAGTCAACTCTTTGCAGCTATCTGGCTACCTCTGGCTATCGCATACTCTATACGGTTTTTAACTATCGAAGAAACCAGAAGAACACGAGATTATCTCCTTTCCATTCTTTTCATTACCCTCACGACAGCCGGTCACTTGGGTATTGGCATGATGCTCTTTCTTGCGCTTCCCGTTATTGCCGTTACTCCAGTCATTTTAAAAATACTCAACCAGGAAAAATGGAAAACCATCCTTCGTTCATTGTGGCAAGCGGTTGTACATACCATACAACTTGCTCTCCCGCCTCTTATACTCTTAAGCTACTGGATCATCCCATCTGTACGCGATAGCATATACCACAACATCTCGTTTTGGGATCCGGTGTGGAAGTTTAATTCCTTTGGCGCCAAAGACGTCATGATTCTTCTTTTTAATGGAGAGCTCTTTGATTTTGGGAGGCTTCCGCTCTTCACTGGGCTTGTTCTTGTTGGCATCTTTGCTGTCTGTATATCACACATATCAAACGGGTTAGACGCGCCAAAAGAAAAATCCCATTCATTAATTATATACAACACTTCAAATACACTCCTTTCCCCTCTCCCACTCCTCTTTCTCTTCTATCTTTTCCTCTTTTTTGGAAAAACCACCTGGGGATCACTCCTCTCCCTCATCCCCGGTATGGCTGACTTTCATCAGCATAGATTCATTGTGGGAATTCACATCATTGGATTGCTCCTCATTCCCGTTGCGCTTTCCTGGATCTCCGATACTCTTGTGAGCAGTGTATGCGGACGCCTGAAACGGATATGTAAGCACCAGAACGTCATATATTTCTTTGTCTTTCTCTTGTTTTCCGCTGGTATTTGTTTTCTTGTTATTCCAACAACAGTGAAATACAGCGCATATAACGATGAACTCATCGTCAAAGGAAATGCGACGTTTGAGACACAAAAGAAAGACGTGGAAAAACTGAAAAATACACTCCTTGAGCTTCAAAAAACAGCTTCGGGACGTGTATTTGCCGGACGCGGCGGGTCATGGGGAAAAGACTTTCAGGTTGCCGAAACAGAAATGTTTATGTATCTCTCCACCTATGGCATTCCCACAGTCCTCTGGCTTCCGGAAACGTGGTCGTTAAACTCTGACATTGAGCAATATTTCCGTGAAGACAAACGCTCTGATTATGAATTGTTTGGTATTCGGTATATCGCAACTCCCAAAACACTTGAGAAAGACAAAATTCAACCATTCTGGAAATACAGAGATGAAGGAGAATCATGGGTGTTGTATGAAATATCACCTTTCTCGGGCTTTGTATTGGCTTCAACCGCCCCATCTGTTGTTAGCTCGGACAAAGAGTCGTTTGGAAACCTTATCAAGCATTGGATCCAATCTGATTACCCTGAAAAACAGATATTTCCTGAAATACGCATCGAAAAATCGATAAGTCGAGTATTTATTGAATCAAAATTGCCAAAATTCTCCATGCTTGATGAAGCGACGTACCAAACGCCTGATGGGAAACACCATTCTCTCTTTGGTGAACCTCCTGTGTATGAAAAACCATGGGAAAGAACGACAACACAAAAAACGCTCCCCATGAAAATACTCTCTCAATCATCAGAAGGAGATATGGTTTTTACGGCAAATGTTGAAGTTACAGACTCATGCCCAACGTGTGTGGTGATTTTAAAGCACACATATCACCCGAATTGGAAAGCAACGATCAATGGAAAACCTGTTTCCCCTCTTTCTGTCTTCCCCTTCTATACAGCAATCCGACTGGAAGAACCGGGAACGTATGACATTGTGTTCTCTTACACACCCTCAAAAGAAAAAATGATACTTTTATTCATATCCCCGTTCGTTCTTCTCGGGGTATGGGTGACTACCAAAAAAATTGTTTTAATGCATCCGAAGAAAAAATAAACCGGTACATATATTATGATATCCCAAGTTGTTTTTTCGCTTCATCCATAGTATATGTCTTTTTTCCAGTCCGTGCCTTTTTAATGCGTGACAGATAATTCGGTGACGTCATCGCTTCGAGATCTTCGAGAAAATCCTCCCACATCTCATTAGGAATGAGTACTCCCATCGGGGTATCATTTTTCATAACACGATAAAATGAGCCTGTTTTTTGAGCATCTTCAAAAAGTTTGGTTAATCCCGCCTGCGCTCGTTGGATATTGGTAAATTTTTCATCTCTGATCAATTGCTGGATCATACACATACCTCCATAACAGAATTATATAATGATTCTGTAATCTTTGTCAACAACTCTCTTGACTTTATGTATGAATATTGCTATTATTCATACATATGGTTACCATAAATATTTCTCTCCCGGAAAAATTAAAAGAAGAAGCTGATGATCGGATTGCCAGGGGTCATTATGCGTCATTTAGCGATCTTGTCCGCACAGCATTGAGGGACAAATTCACATCTGGTGATACATATGATCGTATGGCAAAACAAGCTATGGATGATTATAGAAAAGGGAAAGCGACAGCGTTGAGGACCGATGCTGATATTAAAAAGTATATTCAATCGGCAATAAAACAGACTCAAATGAAGACATAGATATGAGACTTGTCACCTCAGCAAGATTTGACCGAGAATTTGTCGCTCTTCATAAAATCCCACCGATTAAATAAAAAACGTATTGAGAAAATTCTCTCAACCATAAAAGAAAATCCTCATTCCCCAACCCTTCGTTTACATAAACTATCAGGAACAAATAATCATGCTGCATCAGTTGACAGAGATATCCGCATCATTCTTCATCTTGAAGGAGATGTTGCTGTACTCATGCGAATCGGTTCGCACGATGAGGTGTATTAATTGCATCCGCCCTCTGGGATATACTCTGTCACCTCGCCGGTCTCTGGGTTGGTAAACATGTTCTTGAAATATTCATACCGCACTGGAGATAATTTAAGAAGATCACAAGGTTGTGTAATATACCATTCCGCAGAATCAGCAAAATCCTCCCCGCACACAAGTTTATCCGCAGGAAGTTGGGAATACCCAGTCACCGGTTCTTCTTTATATGTGTATTGATTGGTAAAAATATTATAATTACATCCAACGAGATTCTTGTAATCTAACGGCACGGGAGCATATCCATCTGCAGTTATTAATGTAGAAAACGCAATAAGCACAAGACTTAAAGGTCTATCTTGTTTAACCGTCTGGTAATATGCCCATTCATGCATCCATTCATGGATGATTGTATAATAATCAGCGTCGCTCGATAAGGAAACCCAAAGAAGTGCAACCCCTGCTGCGGTATTTTTTCCTTTTAATGTATCAAGCAAAGGTTTATCTGTTCGTAAATACGCAACCCGAATGTCATCTAGTAAGTATTCAGGTATTTTCCGTAACGCTTTATCAATATACTGTGTATCATAACCCTGGGAATAGGTATAAACGTGATCACAGAGCGGTGAATTTTCATAGTGCCCATTTACACACTGTAATACACATGTCCCATCATTTCTCACTATCGTCGTTCCTTCTACATCGCACCTATCCCCAGTGTTTGCAACACACATCCCATGCAAGCATCCGTAGGGGCATGGAGTCTTGGAAAGTGTCATAAACGGAAACCCAACGGCAACATCCTCTCCTGTCGCTGGATCTACCATACAACGTTGATACGTAAAACTATCAATGCATTTTTCGGGTACAGTTTTCACATAATCTGTCCCATCAGCAGTACATACTCTTTCGCATGAGGCAACTGACACGGGATAAAGTTCATTTGGAGTACAAATCTTCTGGGGATAATAACAATCGGATATATTTTGAGTTCTTGATGAATTTCCGATAATGATCTTCTCTTCCCGCGTTTCACATGTCGTCAGCGATGGACAAGTCCGTACAACCTCACCTGTTTGATTATGGATCACTGTCCGTTTATCACCACTACATGTATATTGAGTGTAGTAGTTGGCAGTCACATCAACAATATTTGAACTGTCAGCTAATAACGCATTACACGGATAGGCAAACATCAGCTTATTTGGAATTATATGGCCATATATTGGAGGATTTATATATCCAGCTACCGCACTTCCGGAACACGTAATATCAGAAACTTCTGGGCATTCTCCATCAACACACGTCATCCCCGGAGCGCATGCGTGAAGCTTTGTGTAAAATTGATATGGATTTTTTTTCGAATACGTATTGCTTGCCCCAACATTAAATTCTATACTCATAGTTCCATCGTTAGAACACTGTTTAAGTATCCCCTTCTTTCGTTCACAACATCCTGTTTCAGGGACATACTCAAATAATGGATCGTCACACTGCTCTTGGTTTTTCGGGTCAAAAGGCTTGAGACCGGTATGGGGGCAGATTGAACGAAATGGAACGGGCTCCACAGATTCAGTGTACCCTGGCAAAAATTTCGGTACATGAAGAAATGCCTGAACACTTATCCAATTTATCAATCTAAAGATCCAATGGAGTCCTAATGCTGCACTTTCAAACCGTACAAGACGGACGATTTCGAGACGTTCCTCAGGATCAGTGAGAAAACCCCGGAGAGCTCGTATTGGAGAACGCCACCCAAGAGGACACGAGGAACCGGATTTTACTAACTCTTCATCTGATTCCACCGCATATACGTGTTTATCAAGCTTCATAGCCAGACAATCTAAACTAAATACCTCTTCTCTCTCCACGCTTGTGCTTTCTGATTCTTCTTGGGTTATTCCTGTACTATCCTCTTCGCCTATAGATGTTTGAATTCCTTGTTTGTATGCCCGATATTCATCAAGTCCGTATGTTTTCTTCTGATCAAAAAAAAGCATATCTGACTCTTCTTCATCAAACATTTGTTGTATGGTCATTCCTTGAGGCACGTGCAGTTCTTTTGCTAAGGCAAACAACGCTTCTCCTGAATCTGGTAATGTCGGAACTCTACTGGATAGTAAATTCCCATTTGCATCCCGTATTTTTGTATTGAATCCGAATCCTAGATACATAACTCTTTCTTTGACAGAATAACTACCCTCAAGTTTCATATACTGTAGTGAAATTTCCGGATATGTCCCATCCGGTAATGTACTATTTATCATGCTTTTATAACTTGCCCATGTTCCTGTTGTTGATAATTGCGTGTTTTCGACGACACTACCATCTTGGGAAAACCGCAAAACATCATCAATTCCTGAATTTATAACACTGACATCTGGATTTTGTATTGCCCATAGATAGGTAGCGTCACGGAGTTTTGCTCCTAACCCCTGATTCCGATATTGTTTAACAATAAATCTCATTGAGAGCTTCCATTCACCTTGAACTCGATCTGGAATTACACTCACAAACCCATATGTTTTTCCGTTTTCATCCTGTAAAAGGAGAATTCTTGTCTGTGGATTATCTTCATAAGCCCATTGTTGATACGATACCGGTATTTCATTTCGAACATCATCCGGAAACCGAGATACAACTGAAATATGATAGGTATCATCAAGAGGAAATTCAGACAGAGTCTCCTCTCCCCCGCTTTCACCTTGATTTGGTTCTTGATCTATAAGAGACTCGGTAATATTTATTGAAGGTGTTTCAGATTGAAGTTTAGGTAATGTTATCGGTGCATCAGTGTGTTTAACAATCCTAATTACACCCCACCGAAGACCAAAAGGATTATACCAAGGAGAAGAATATACTACATCAACAGTTATTCCTGGAGTATGTTTCAATTGCTCAATATATTGTTTAGACTCACGGTCCATGTTATACGGCAATTGACTATAGATCACACCATTATTTGCATCGAGTAGTTTCCAAGCTTTTTGAAGCATCAAAAAATAGAGCGCATTATGGTAACTTCCAGAAATACCTCCAAAACCTCCTCCTGGCCTGCAGACAATCATATCAAATGTTTGCTTCGGTTTAGTTTGTAACCAATTTGATATTCCTTTCCAAGGAGACTCAGAACTCCAAAAATCTAATAAATCTCCACTAACAAAATCTTGATCCGTCTGATTATTTTCTCTTGCACCACTTGATAGCCCAACAGACAATGCATCATCAATGAGATTTTCTTTTTTTAATTCAGGAATAAATTGACCCTTCGGAGAAAATAGATCCAATAGTTGAACCCTTTGACCATTTTGCTTTTTCGAGTTTAATTCTGTGATAATTGGCCAATCCGGAAAGTTGTTTCTTGGGCCTAAATCTACAAAACTACTAACATATTCTCGAATACCTTCTCCGTAATACACCCATTGATGCTCTTTACCCTGTTCGTCTTCCATAACACTAAGCATGTCGTTTTTCGTACGAACCCAAAGATTAAATAAACTTCCTGGATTAGGTCTTATTCCAAATACTTTTGATGCAATTCCCCAATATATTCTCGATAATAAAGAAACATCTTCCTGTTTATCACCCCGAAGGGAGTCTGACAAATCTTGAACAGATTTTTCCTCCTCTGTATCCGCACGTACTGGTGTACGAAGAATTGGGACAATCATGTCAAGCTGATCTCGTTGTACAGGTTGAATAAGAGCTTTGTCATATATCCCCCTTCCGATCATAATTGGACCTAGTATAGTTTTCCATATATTTGATTTTGGATAATGACCGTCATCAAAAGTTATTGAGGTAATTCCATGTGTGAGAGCGAATTTTTTCATTTCTTCTGCGTTGAGTATTTTATCCTGATTTCCGATCGCCATGATTAGGCGGCCTTCGTCGGAAAGTTGTTTAAGGACTTGAATATCTTCCATACGTAACACTTCTCCTTCGTACGCATTCTGAACAACGTTACCCATAAAACGATTATCAAGCGACATTTCCGTCATATGAACTGCTGAAATCATATTGTATGAAGGATCGTTCGGGTCATTTATTAA